>Ga0315282_10007274_pt1 | contig 18239 bp, 14 predicted proteins | sample YL17G07_20_MG_FD_203693 | JGI IMG/M metagenome (GOLD analysis project Ga0315282, IMG submission 203693) | Sediment microbial communities from Yellowstone Lake, YNP, Wyoming, USA - YL17G07_20 | ecosystem: Environmental > Aquatic > Freshwater > Lake > Sediment | place: USA: Wyoming | collected...
GACTCAGCGGGATCGTCACCTTGACCCTCGTGCCCCTTCCGACCCTGCTGTCAATTGCTATGCTTCCCCCGTGGGCTTCGACGAGTTTCTTGCAGACCGCAAGCCCGAGTCCTTGCCCTTTTGCCCGAGTTGTGAAGAGCGGTTCGAACATCTTATCCATATTCTCCTTGGGTATCCCCTCTCCAGTGTCCTCAACATTGATCGACGCAGCACCCTCTGCTGAAAACACCCGGATCGTCAACTGACCTCCCAGGGGCATGGCCTGCACCGCGTTCGTGATCAGATTGCTCAAGACCCTCCTGATCGCTGTCCTATCTACCATCAGTGGTGGAATACCTTCCTCGATATCCACTGAGACCTTGATTGGGTCAGGGATGTTTACGACAGACAAGGCCTCGTCCAAGATCCCAGGTAGATCCGCTGTCGCGAGTTCAATCCCTCTTGTACTTGAGTAGTCTACGAGATCAGAGAGAACCTTGTCTATGTAGGTCATTTGTTCCTTCACCATTGTCGTCTCTTTGCTGACAAGCTCCCGGCACTTGGGGCACTCGGCGCAGTTGAGTTGCATGTTGCTGAACCTCGTGTCAATCAGATAGATCGAGTTGGTCATCGTCTGCAGTGGGTTGCGGAGGTCATGACCGACCATCAACGCAGTTTCGCCGATTGTGGCCAGTCGCTTTGATTCGACCAATTCCTTTGTTCGCTCTTCGACCGTTTGCTCCAGATACTGGGAGTATTTCGCGAGTTTCTCCACTGCCTGCTTCCTCTCCGTAATGTCGCGAAGATTCATCACGATGCCTCTGACTGTCGGGTCACCCAGCAGGTTCCTCCCTTTCGCTTCGATGTAGTGCCACGAGCCGTCAGCATACTTTATCCGAAGCTCGAGCTTCCGAACGGGAACTTCTCCCTCCTCGATCAGAACACGGAGAGCTTCCCTTGCTGCAGGTATGTCATCTGGGTGAACGAGTGCAAATGCTTTGCCAGTGATCTGCTCCGGTTTGTACCCGATCGCGCGCTCTATGTAGGGGCTTGCGTACGACACGGTTCCCTCTGCGGTCAGGATCAGAATAACGTCCGAAGACTCCTCTATGAGTGACCTGTAGAACCTTTCTTTCGTCGCGACTGCGTCCTCCGCACGCTTCCGCTTCAACGACTCGACGATGGCTCCTGACAGATCCTCGACCGTTCGCTGATCGGCAAAACTGTAGCCCCGCTCCTTGTTGGCTAGGCCGATCATGCCGATCGTCCTTCCGGATTCCTTCAACGGCACGCCCAAGAAAGAGGTAATGACCGGATGGCCCTCGGGAGTACCAACACTGTCCGGCTCAAAGGACGGGTCGTTCACTATTCGAGAGAGTCCGGTCTTGAGCACCTTTCCCCACAGGCCCCTAATCTTCATGTCCCTGAGCAACTTCGGAGCCTCCGACGCGGGCATTCTGCAGGCTTCCCAACCAGGGTCGCTGAGGGCAATAGTGTCGAACGAACCGCTCTCGTTCACCTCTCCGAGGAAACCGAACTTACTGCCGGTGAGCCTCTCTGCGATGCTAAGGCAGGTCTTGCCCAACTCGTCCTCGCTGTCGCGCGCGAACGAATCGTGCAGCACCCTGTTGATCGCCTCAAGGACCTTGGTCTGCCTCCTCAGTTCATCCTCTATCTTCCTATGATCAGTAATATCGACCGCCATGCCCCCCAGATGCTGCCTTCCTGATGCCTCATTGACAACGAACTTCGAGACCATCCAATGCAGTGGGGTACCGTCAGCGCGAGGCACCTCTTCGACCAGTTCCGCCGCCCGCCCCGAAGACAGTATCTCCTTGTCATTCTCAACGAGTTTCTTTGCGATCTCCGCGGGCCACAGGCCGAAATCAGTCTTACCTTTGACCTCTGACAAGGTCCTCCCGAACGTCTGCTCCCATTTCCTGTTCACGTACTCATACCGCCCGTCTGGGCTCTTCATGAACGCCACTGCGAAACTCTCGTCTAGGAAAGCTTCGACGCATTCGGCGATGTCGGATGCCAACGGAAGCCGGGCATAATCAGGCTTCTTGCACATTTGTGTCTGTTTTGCACTGAGATCAGACAGCCGCTTATAAGGGGGGTGATACATGGAATTCTACTTTCGGGTAGAGTGCCTTAGCTTGTGAGGCAGGACTGAGTTGTGCACCATTCTGCCTCTCTTGCCTTCCTGCTCCGCACATCGTCTTCACCAGACGAAAGCTTATGTTGATGGCAGTGCAGATCGCCTTGTTCAGTCAGGGAAAGGAGAGTAGATGTCTGTGCAGATCGTTCATTGCAGTGACCTTCACTTGGACAGGAACTTCAACGTGGGCAGCATCGCCCGCAACTACGTCAGGAAGAAGGACCTCGACGACAACTTCTCCGAGGTGGTCGGCTACGCCATTGAGAACCGAGCGGATCTGTTCCTGATCTCAGGAGACGTGTTCGACAGGGTTATGCCGGGAAACTTCTCCAAGGACTTCTTGGCCAGACAACTGAAGGATCTGAACGGGCACGGTATCCCCGTCTTCATCATTTTGAGATAGCGCGCGCTGATTGATGCATTCTAAGGTGAGGGGATCACACTGCAATAGATTCGCGGCAGAGTGTTGTTCTAGACACAATTAGCGACTCAATGATTTTCTCGTTATCATACCGGCGAGCGAAGTCAGCTCATCCTCGAACTCGCTGCTGACGTCCTGCGCTCCGCTCTTCGCGTGGCACACCTCGTGCAGCAGGGTGCTGGCGTAAGTTTCCAAGTCCTTCAGCTGACTCCTCTTTATTATTATCCGTCCGGTCGTTTCCTCCCACAACCCATTCGCTTCCCTGAAGATGAGGGGGTCCAGTCTCATGGTTTCCGAGATCTTCACCTCCTTGACATTCTTCGGCTTCCCGCCAGCCAGTTCTAGGATGGTACTGGTCGTCCTGAACACTTCTCTTTCCTGCGGCGCCATCTCATCTTCAGCGACAAACTTGAATTCGAAGCTAGTGTTCCACTGATGCTGGAACTGTTCCAGATCTAGCATCGGTCTACCTATGACATCTAGGAGTCCGTGAATCTTATCCTTCACGGCACTTGGGACCGTCACTATCTTGTAACCGTCGCCTCGGGCCTTATCCACGAGATACGCGGCATCGGCAAGCTCCTCGGGAGTGAAAAACACCACTTTTTCGAGTGAGTTGAGGAGCTTGCAGGCGTGTGTGCTGACCTCAAGCCAGTTGAGCTCGTCGTGGAGTGTCCCGGCCTCGTAGCCCTTTAGGTCCTCGACGAGTGGCTCGGCGACCTCCTCAGTCTTGCAGGCGAGTAGTATCGACTTGACCCGGTCTGAGTAGGCTGTTCTCCCCACGTTGCTCCTCTCCCGGTTCAGCGCTTTCCTGATGGCCTTCGTCAGCGATGTGATATTGTAGGAAAAGAGGAAATTGTCCTCTTCGGCGACTCTGACTCCGTTCACATATATCTTGGCAGAACCGTCCCCCCTCTTCAGTACGTCCCCGTACCCCGTATGCTCGAGCGCTTTCTCCTCCGAAAACCTCAAAAACAGTTTTCTTGCTGCTTCGACATCCTCTGCATTACACCCCGACAGAACATACTCAGTGCCCACGAACTTCGGATCGGACGGAGGGTAGATGTAGACATGCAGCGTCATCAAATCTTCGAACCCGTGCTTTTCCGACTTCTCTAGAGTCATGTCCCCATGCCGCGACAAGATGGAGACCTTGACCTTCTTCCTGTCGAGGGTCGCGAGGGCATCCTTTAGTCCGATCCCGAACTTGCCTATGACATGAGGGTTTCTGAGCTTTTCGTCGTTCTCTTTCTGCGTCAGATGTTCGTGCTTAAGGCCACGGCCGAAGTCCCTGAAATGCCATCGCCCACCCGCATCCTTGAGTATTTCCATCGGTTTGCAGCCAGTGAGGATCTCTTCGTCAATTGCGTTCGCTATAATCTCCCGAATGGCATGGTGCTTTTCCCAGTCCTCCAATATCCTCTCTATGTTGAGGTCGAACTTCTTCGCTTCACCCTTCACGTCTTTTTCCCCAACGAGCCGTTGAGTCGTGTTCTGACACCTCGCTGTTTACGGAGCTTCCACCTCCCCAGTCTTTGATGATATCCTGATAGTTTCCCACTCGTACCTCTCCTTATCGATTGCCCTCTTTACGCTTTTTTGAATGGTTCGTTGCCCCTTGTTTCCGGTTTCGTGATCCATGAACACGACCCTTCTCACATTCCCATCCCTGTTCATGCCATCGAAAACCACGAAGTCTATGGGGTCGAAAATCGCCTTCGCATCTTGGGGGAAATACCCTAGCGAGGTGAAGAGGGGGTCGACCTTTCTCAGGAGCTTCGGCAACAAAACCCTTCGGGCGTGTTCGGTTGCTTTCTCCCTTATCTCAGCTAGCTTTTCCTCCAGTCTATCCTCTTTCTCATGGATTTTCTCCTCTTCCGCCATCAGTTTGTCGTACCAATCCACTGGAGATTTCCGTCCATATGAGATTTTGATTTCGCTGAGTCGGAATAGCTCCCCACACAGGGGACAGAGACCAAAGATGTTTCTCTGCGCCTTGAAAAGACCGATGAAAATGCTAGCCTCTTTCATGAGTTCTCACCACTATTTCTTCTGGTAAACCTCCCACTCAACTTTTTTTCTTTCGATAGCATCCTTGATCTGCTTCTGGTGCGGGCTTAGTTGGGCTACGCCCGTCTTCAGGTCTATCATCCTAATGAAGTCGACTCTGCCCTTCTCAGTGAGCCCGTCGAAGAGGATGAAGTCTATGGGGTCGAAAAGCCCGCGACAGTCCTGTGGGTTGTACTTGAAGCAGGGCAGGGCAGGCACGATTTTTTCTATGACCTTCCCCACGTTGACGCTGGTGGCCGCCTTCGTTGCCCGCTCTCTTGCCTTTTTTCGCCTCTCCGTCAGTTCTTTTGCTCTTCCCTCAATCTCCCCCGTCCACTTCTCTATCATCTCCTCAGCTCGGGGAGTGAAGCGGTCGCCGTAGAAAAGCTCAGCCTTGGTCAGCTGGAAGCTGCCCCCACAGTTTGGGCACTCGCCGTACAGATATTCTTCCGATTTCAGTATGCGTATGATGTCACTTTCTCTCATCGTCGGTCACTATTCTAGATTTCATATGGTTCCCGTAGTTTAATCTTTTCATGAACTTGCTCGGCCAGTCTCCCGAACAGCTCGGGGTGCTCCGTGTGCACGGGAAACATCTGCTTGGGTTCAATCTCACGAACGAAAGCCTTGAGTTCAACCCCAGAGATGTGGCCCGAGGCGTGCACATGCGGCAACTCATGGTCAGGAGGATTGAGGTTGAAGTGCCTCATCCAAGCCTTTTTCTGCTCTTCCGCGATCATCCCCTCCTCGTCGTATGGCTCAGAGGACGCCGAGATGAACAAACCACCGTCTCGGGGCTGTATATCTACCAGCTCGTTGAACTCCCAGAATGAGAGGTGAAGGAGATAGCGTGAGGGATCCGCCTTGATGTGATAGGCCCGCACCCCGTTTTCAAGGTGTCTGGTGTCCGGCTCAGCTTCGTTCCAGTCGGAGCTGAACCCCGCGAGGTACTTTGATTTGCTGTAGTCGGATGGGGAATATATCATGCTGTCCTTCCTGGGGACATAGACCTTCACACTCGGGTCATTTTCCACCTCGTCCCCGCACCCCAGCTTGTTGAGTAGATAGGCCGTACGAGCCGATATCGCGAACGTCCTGCCACTTGCCTTGGCGACCTCCCTGATGGTCTCGAAGCGGGTCAGGTCCTTCCACGCGAACTCGATGCCGACAAATCCCTTGACTCTGGATACTAGCTCGGTGCAATCCGCCTGTACACGCTCCTCGGAGTCCGGCTCTACCCCATCCACGCGCGTCCCCTCGCATATCATCATGTCAGGCTTGAGCCCCCTAGTGGCATTCCGAAATTCTCTGGTCTCTCTGGAGAGCCTGCCGTGGAACCTGAAGTCACCAGTATATAGTACGCGTTTCCCGTCCGAGGTGGTTATCAGGTATGCGACCGCGCCGGGTATGGAGTGATCCACGGCGAAGGTTTGGACGCGGAGCCTCCCGATTCTAAGACCCTCGCCGGGAGAGAATGCCCTGATATCCCTGGAGACCTCATCTCCCCCCTCTATCGCAGGTTTCCCCGGGAAGAACCCTTTCTGGAAGCGTTTCACTCCAAAAGGCTTGACGGCGGTGAAATCGTCACCGCTTATGTCCTCCACAGTTTCCAGTATCTTCAGCGTTACATCTGAGCAGTAAATCGGAATCCGGTGGTCCAGGTAAGGGATGTATCCGCAGTGGTCCTGGTGGGCGTGGCTCAGCAGTACCCCGGAGAGCCAGGGCATCCCGTCGCGCTCAAGCACCTCCCCATAGCTCAGGAGTTCTTGGTCCCAGTAGGACGTGTCTTCGACACCGAGCTCCCGAATGACCTCCTCTATCCCCAGTATGTGCACCAGGTCGTCCCTGTAGATCCCATCCATGGTCGGAATCAACTCCATGCAAAGGAGGTCGCGGAGACACCCCTTTGACCTGGGTTTCATGTAATCATTATAGAATTCTCCCTCCCGCCCGAAGCTCTTGCCAAAGTCCAGAAATATCCTAGTGTCCCCGTCCTCTAGCAGGATTTTGTTCCCGCCGATCTCGTTGATACCGCCGTAGAAAGTCAGGGAGGTCATTTTCGTCGCCTGATTGCGCGACTTACACCTCTTTCTCCAAGCCAGTCGCTAAACAGATTGGAGGGGCTCCCGTCCGGATAGACTTCCATGTACGAAAACTCGATATTGTCGAACTCCCTTGAATCTAACCCTTTTCCTACTCTTTCTGCCCATTTTCTCACATATTCCCTTAGCTCTTTGCAGGGATCTCCGCTATCCGGCGGAGATTTGATGAGGCTCTTTCTCTCGTCCGCGAATTTCTTGAAAAACAGTATAGCGCGCGCGCTGACGGACTCAAACCTATTTCGGCATGGAAGCCACCCGCATCCACATCCACGGACTCCCGTCAATCTCTCTACCACCCCGCGCGTTGAACTACAGCCTGACCTCTGCTCTGGACACTCTATCTTCACCAACTGTGACCTGGATGATATTCGAGGCTTCCTCTTCGCAGATATTGTAATGGGTGACTAGTATCATCTGCGAGAGCTTCCTGGAGGCTTCGCCTATGTAGCTCGCGAGCTGCGGCAGATTGTTAGAGTCAATACCATAGGTGGGTTCATCAAGAATGAGCAATGATCTGAAACCTAGCGTGTCTAGCAACGCCAGACGCATCGACAGAGCAAGAATGGTCTGATGCCCGCCTCCAACACGAGTGGCGGGAATGGCTTCGGTTAACCCCTTCGGGTGAACCCAAACAACGTAAGTTTCTGGATCTACTGTAATGGCGCTGTAGACGTGTTGATCAGTCATTGACTTGTAGTACTCGAGGGCCTTGAATTCGATACGCCTTAACGTGTCTTTTCTTCTGGCCTCTACTCCTAGATCGAACCTCTCAGACAGGTCCTGTGCCACCTTCGCTTGTTCCATCCTCGACTTCAACTTGCTTAGCCTTTCCGTAGATGTCTTGAGTTCATCCTCCCCTTTCTTCTTCTGGCTGATCTTGTCTTCCAAGCTTTTCTGTTTCAGCTGAAGCTCCGTTCTTCTTTTGGATAGCTCTTCAGGCTGGATGGGAAGTTGCTGGGCGATCTTGACCATCAGCTCGGCATCCTCAGGTTGAAAGGGTAGATCCAGCTCGCCAAGCAAATCCCTGATTCGAGGCAACGACTTCCTGATGGCTTCGTCTAGTAGGCCCGCCGAAATGAGGTATGTGTCTAGGTCTTTCTTGACAGAGTTCACACCGAGGAGCTCGGTGTCAATTGCTACAACCTTTGCGTTCAGTTCGTCAAAACTTAATCTCTTGGTGTCGTAGACCTTCTTGGCTTCGTCTTCTTTGGCTCTGAGCTTCTCTAGCTTCGCCTTCTTCTCTTTCAGGATTTTCCGAAGACTTGCGGGTCTGAGATCCTGTCCACACGTCGGGCATTTGGAAATCCCTCTCTCAAGGAGCGACTGATGCTCGCCGATTTCTGTCTCCAACGCTCCCGAGCCGCCTCTTCCTTTTGTCCAAACCTCGAGCAGATTCCCAACTTGGCCTTCCATTTGCCGCTGCTTCTCCGACAATTTTCGATGTTGCAGGTTCAACGCATCGATTCTGGATCCAAGCTCCTCTGGCGATGAAACACCTGAGTTCCTAAGCGACGCCTGAATGCTGGCTTGAATCTCTCTCCGCCTAGTATCATTCTTTCCCTTCTCAGTGATTCGTGCCAGCAAGTCTGTCAGCTCAGAAGATCCACCTCTCCTGACTGTTTCCTCGAGTTTGCGAACATCGTTGCCCAACAGCTCAATGTCTGCGCTGGTCTGATGAACGCTGGTTTCAAGTTGAGGGATTATCGTGTTCTCAATGGTTTGAGCTTCCGTGGTCACGTTCTTGCCGTCATATTCGTCCAAATCCTTTCTTGCTTGCCGGAATTGTTCGCGAAGTTCCCTCATCAATGTGATCCCTATTACCGAATCCATCTCCTCTCTCGCTGGTTCGAGGATTGCACCGAGCTTCCCTTGTCTGACATAGACCAGATTCAGGAACTTCCGCAGACTAGCGCCCATCAACTCAGTTATCTTGGCCCGGAGGTCCTCATCGCCTTCTATGGATACTTCCTTGCCGTTGAGCCTAAGCAGTCTCTCCTCAGTTCTGTAACCACCCCTGCTATCGAGTCTTCCCTTCCGTCCAACTTCAACCGTCGCGCCGGTCCTAGGACTGCGGAACTTGACATAGACGGTCATTTCACTCGAGCCAGGCAGTTTCGAGAACAAAAGCCTGGGTCTGACATCAGGGGCTTCCCCGAAGAGCCCGAATACCAGTGCGTCCAACAGAGTGCTCTTGCCAGAGGAATTCCTCCCCCTTATGAGATTCAGGCCCGCGGAGAATTCGAGCTCGGCCCGCTTATACCCCTCGAAGTTCCTTAACCTCAATTCCTCGATGACCGTACTCAAGCTTGTTTCACCGTTCTCTCGATGAGATCGATCCACTTACCCACGAAGGGCATCCTGTCTGTATCTGTGAGAACCCCTGTCTTCTGACTAGCCTTCTCGTCAAGGGCTGTGCTCGTTTCCTCGACAATCCTCATAGCTTCTGGGGCGGAAGACCCGAACGGGCTCAGCATTTCTCCTGCGAATTCGATTCCGCCCTCAAGAGCAGGAAGAACGACAGGTTGCTTGGCGCTCTCAACACGGTTATTCAAATCCACGTAAAGGAGTCTTGAGGAGGCCCGCTTTGTCTTTTCAAGTTCGGCCGCAAGAAGAAGGTCTATGTTGTATGGATCTTCGTCAGTAAGTCCAAGCAGCACCAGACGCAGAACGCCTTCGCTGCCTCTCATCTGCAGGTCGGATGCGTAGCGGTTGGCCTCGTTTGAGGCCCTTTGCACGAACCAGCCCACAGGTCTCACCGCCTGTTCCGAGTCTACTTTGACACTCAGAATGTCGTGAAGTGGCTTGATCGGTACGAATCGCATTGAATCCTTACCTTCAAGAATAGAGACGCCATAGGGGCCCTTGTCTGAAAGATCCACTGCTTCGGTAGCCCCTGGAGTCAAGAACACAGTCCCTTCTCGACTAAGCGGTTCTATTCTCCCGTGATAGTGACCAGCTACCACCACGTCCAATCCTAGGTCGTCGAAGTCTCTCATGGTCAGGTAGTTGTGTTCTGGCACCCCTGGCGGAATCGGATGATAACCCTCTATGAAGTTGTGGATCACCAGCAACTTCAATTCTTTCTTCCCAGCAAAGCTTTCTCTGATTGTTGGCTTGAGGCTTTCAAATCTACGCGAGATGTAAGGATGATAGCCGACCCCCAACAAGCATAGCCCTTCATAGGCTTGAGTCTCTTCTTTTCCCACTAAGACGTCATCACCAATTATCCTGAGGTAAGTAGCCAGAGGATGCTTCACGTAGTCTAGGGCGTTGTTCTCTGGTACTCCGTCGTGATTCCCTCTTACTATGAATACAGGGATCTCTTTCCCGCACCTGCTATGAATCGAGGTCACGAGCCTCTGAAGTTCATCCTTCACAAACACCGTGTCCTCCGGAGTCATGCTGCGTTTTTCGAACAAGTCCCCGGCATGAATGACGCAGTCTGTTCCTTCCTCAATGAAGACATCGATAGCTTCAGTGAAAGCGTGTCGATATGCTCGCCTTCTGAGATCACCTATGGCAACGGGGATGCATCTTCCCACGTGTGTGTCTGCGAACACTCCGATTTTCATTGTCACTGCCACCTTTCGCCTTCAGCCACCGGCAGCTGAGCCATCTGCTGCAAGGCCTCAACCGAAGTCACCATTTCGCTCTCTCCCTGTCCTCCAGCCGTTCATTGATTCTCTTCATGATGCTCCCCAAATCCGGTGTAACGCCATGATGGAGGGTTCTTCTTTCCAGAGTCCTGACATGAGATGGCAATGGAACGAATGGCCCAACTAGGACTGCCTCTCCTTGGTTTAGACTCGGTAGATCCTCAACCAACCTATGCGAGAAACTCTCGGCGGCATTCTCGATCATCAACTGATCCTGTTGGTTCGTTATGCGCAGAACGGCGTAGTTCCCGATGTTGCTCAGAATGTCGGGGTCTATGCTTCTCGGTCGTTGGCTAATCAATGCTAGAAAGAGACCGAATTTGGCTCCCTCTCTGATGGCTGTGGAGATGGTCCTGACGGCATATCTGCTACCGCCCTCTTTGGAAGCTATTCGATGTGCCTCCTCGATGAAGAGGAAGGCCGGAATGAACCTCGCCTCGTCCGCCTTTCCCGACACTAGATGCCTGAATAGGAGATCTACAATGACACTTGCATAGGCGTCCTGAACACGTGATCGTAGGCCATTCAGACAGATGATGCTGAGGGTCTTGGGACGAAGTAGGTCAGCAATACTCATTCCGGTCGGTGGCAGTGATACTTCCTCTCCTAGATCCTCAAGGCGCACAAGAAGGCTCTTGTATCTGGTTCTCTCCTTTGAGTCTAGTTTGGGATCTCCATCCTCATCGACTTCCTGCATTCTGTCTTGGACAAGGGTCACGATATCCTTCAGGCCAAACGGTTTCTTCGAAGATCTGAGTTCCTTGAGCATGTCTCTTAGAACTATTCGCTGTATCTCTCCCAATGTGGAGCCCAACAGCTCAGTGAGCGCTTCATCCTTCAATTGGTCAGGGCTGAGACTCAGTTCCTTCTGTTCAGCTGTCACACCATTGACCTTGGGCGCGCCAGGTGGGTAGTACACGACAACATTGAAGTTTCCATGTCTATCCTCACTCCTTGTCTGTCTATCCATCATGACATAATCCGCGTGAATATCTATCATGATGACCGGGAATGGCGTCTCTAGAAGGATTTCCTCGATTAGACGCCCTGCGAGATAGGACTTACCAGCCCTCGTTGCAGCGAAGATGCCAAGGTGGAATTGAAGATCCTGCAGATGCACCGGCACCTTGATCTTGGGCCTGTTGAGGAGCATACCTATCTGGAGAGGTATTCCGTGTTCTGACCCCGCAAAGTAGGCCTGAAGGAATTCGTCCTCTGCTCTGTAAATGGGGGTATTCGGGTCGGGCGCTGCTTTGGGTCGCATCACCCGGCCATCTTTTCCGATGTAGCCTATGATTTCAGCTCTGACGAGCTTGTATGAGTAGGGAATGGCCTGTTGCTCTATAGAGAGTCTTTCAGTCGCAAGTGGATTCTTTGACCCTAGTCCAAGAACCTCGGCAAGAACATTCATCCTCTCAGTTCGGTCCTCTATTGGTTCATTCAGTTCTACCACGACATAGTCGTGCAATGCTATGGGACGATCTATGGCCGTCTTGAAAACGAATCCAAAGGGTGTGGATTCTTCTATTACTCTACCTATAGGTTCCATCAGTACCCCCTCAAGACCGAGTCTCTCAGGCCTCTCTTCCTAGGGTTGATTCTAAAACCCTTTCTCTTGAGTTCCTCTATTATGATAGGTTCGTACGCCTGTTTGTAGAGTGCACGATCCAATCTCACTATGGCGTCGACCTCGGTCAAGGGATTCACGACGTAGGGCTCATGGCTGATGCAATTCAACATCCCCACCACACTCTTCGCCTTCGCTATACCGATGTCATCCGAGAAGGTGTCCTCTGAGAGATCACCACCCGCACCTTCGTTGCCCAACAGATTCGAAGGAATGTCTACTCTGTAGACTCCTGTTGCCTGCCGGGGCTTCCAATACGTCAAGGCCACAGGAGGCTTCTTGAAATAGCTGTCTAGTCCATTCAACACACCGGTCATCCTACTATTACCCTCTAGGCGCCCCCTGAACATTGATTCCCACCAGTTCTTTGTTCCTCTCTTGATCTCCTCTGTTACGAATAGGGTCTGAGGAGCTAACATGAGAGGAGTTGTGAAGCCAGGATCATGCGCGATTTGGGTGTACAGTCCTTCATCTGAAATGTCTTGCTTCAACTCATTGAAGCAGTCGTGCAGTGGCGAATCTTTGGGTCTCCCTGCAGTCACCTCTCCTAACTTCTCCCGCATTTTCTTGATGCTTCTTCCTCTTGAGAGTTCGATTTCAAGACTGCTATCCACTTTGACTACGGCGTCCAATAGGATCTTTGCCCTTAGGTAGCTGATGTCGCTATCCTTTGACAACCCAACTATCACAGTATCCTCACCGGCCAATTCCAGAAGCGAAGAAAGCTCATTGAGATACTTCTCGAATATCCGCGCCATGGACTGGAGGCGCTCTCTATAGTGGAAGAACGTCAGATATAGACTGCCATCTACGAGTCCAAGGACACGCGAATGCTCCTGTGATGCTTTCTCGATGGCCTTCCTCAAGACTCGTAGCTCCAGTGTCTTCATGAAAAGTGATTGTCCTTCCAGCCTGTAGTCCACCTCAACCGAAACCTCGGGTATACACATGACAGAACCATCTTCGTGATAGACATGAGCTATTGCCCTCGAGACCCATGCAGTGAGTCCACCGGTGAAGCTTGACTCTCCCATGCTCCCGTCACATGCCACTATGGTGCCGTTCGGGTCAGAAGAGGCACCGTAGGAATTCCACCTTGAAAGGAACAGTGCTCTGGACCAAGGGCTCTCAAGCTCGGGCGGAGTCAATCTACTGATTGACTCATGTAAACCTTCGGTGAACAATGAGAAGAAGTCCTCTTCTGTCATGGCAGCTTCCTCCTCCCAGCTTGCTCCGACACAAGTCTCTGGATTAGGGCGGTCAATGTAGGGCTGGCTATTCCTTTCCTTATAACCTGTTCAACTACCTCTCGGATGACCCTTGGATTCCCCCGATCATCGGGTATGCCGAAAGCACGGCAAGCATCATCTACCGACTGATTGAATTCGGGTTCGCCGATCTCTCCAACGAACGAATTCATCAGATTCGTCTCGAAGCATGCGAAATCATCCGTCAACAGTCGTGGCCAGTCCTCCACAGGGTGCCCGAAGAACCGCAAAAACCTACGGTTGTCCTCAGGTTGGGCTCCGGTTTTTTCACGATCGCTGTCCCATATCACGTAGACTGGGATGTTCATGCTCTTGAAAACCGCGGCTGGCCTTATCAAGCAGTCTTTTCCTCCACATGGTATGACCGAAATACCTCTGGCTACTAGGTCGACTCCAGTCGCCTCCGCGGCGCCAACGATCATCGCCCAGTCTTTCTGTCCTTCAACGAGAACCACGAGGTCGGCAAAGAACCCTTCGTTCAGCCATAGGGTCATGCATGCTCGGAGACGCTCCCTTATGCCTTCTCTGGTGTAGGTGCCAGCGGGTTTGCCATCGCCTCGCTCAACGTGCTTTGCCACGTCCTCCAGAGTAGTGCGAAAGACTCTCGTCTGCCTGGGCTCGCCACCCTGTTCCTCTTTCCTGAAGACTCGGACCTGTTCGAACCGTTCAAGATCGACAAACAGCGGAGAGTGAGTAGAATAGACAATTTGCGCTTGACTCGCCACTCCAGCGATGCCCTTTGTAGCCAAAGTCATTAGGACATTCGACAGATGACGTTGCCGGTTAGGATGCTGGTACAATTCTGGTTCCTCTATACCAACAATGAGATTCGGAGTGCTGGCCTGGGTTTCGACGTCCCCTTCCTGGACTTGGACAGAAGGTTGCGACACTGCGAGATACTGCAGCATTGTCAAGATGAAAGCTCGCTGGAGGCCATGACCGGCGTACCCAACTGGCGACGCGTACTCGTCTTCCACCAGTCTGACACTCGCAGTCGGCATTGGGATCTCGAAACCAGTTTCTTCTTGCCAACTCAGGTCGACTCGCGATTCGGGAACATAGGCCTGAAGTATCTCAGTGAGGCTGTTCTGCAGCATCTGAAGCTCCTGCACCTTGGAAGGGTCGAATACCTTTTTGTAGCGTTTCTCTGTCTGCTCTCTGAACTTAACCACGTCTTCGCGTGCTTGGAGAGCTCTTCGGACAACCAGCTCCATTATCTCCGACATTGCTGCTCCTCTCCCTTCAATCGCATCTTCTGACGCGTCACGGACAGCGGGTATGAGAAGGAATCTCGTATGCCGTTCAAGGTCTGCCTCACCGACTTCTTTGAACCCGAAAAACTGCCCACCGACCCTCTGACGGGAACACAGGTTAGGATTGGCTTGTTCCCACTCTTCCAAGGTCTTGCCAGCCTCCTCGCGGTTAGTATATGGAGGAAAAGATGAGTACCTATCTATTCCGCGTAGTCTGTCGTACTCCTGCCGCAGACCTGTACCTGCCGCTGATCGGAAGGGCTCGAACTCGGGATTCCTGAGGCTCGTTCCGAAGTACTGTTGACTCGGCCTCTCTACGGACCACCTCAGTTCCTTCTCTACTGTCATTTCTTCACCTTCGATGTACTTTCTGAAAAGGCCCCTCTCTCTGTCCGTGAGTTGGGTGAAAGTGACGGTGATCAGAATAGGGTGGTTGGTGTCTCGCGCATGAAAATCGTCCTCAGTGTATTTCGCGTTGGGATCATAGAAAATGTCGAGAGCCCTCAGGAAAGATGACTTGCCCGACCCATTGGCTCCTACGAGCACTGTCAAGTCGTCACAGTGAAGGGTTTCATCCATGACGCACCGGAAATTCCTAACACGAAGAGACTTGATTATCACGTTTTGCTAGAACCTGAGTCAGACAAATAAACCTAACTACAATTCGCTGCCTCTGATCGGCGATTGTTCTCCGGACCATCCTCGACTCGAGAGTGGAACCTGAGAGATGCTAGCTGTTCATAGACGAGTGCATTCCGAGCAGCGACTATGGCAGAAGGCAGGGCATATTCGAGGCCTTGGACTCAATGCGGGCGACGTTCAGCCATATCTTCGTTGTTGCCCACGAGGACATATCTGATCTGGTGAATCATCATCTAGTTCTTGGCAGGACCGAGAAGGGGTATATGGAGATCCGGTCGAAGAGTTGGTAGAAGGAATACGCCAAGACCGCATGACCGACATCGCCAACCTTTAATACCGGGCGCGGTCGTCTTGGCTGGGACACGGCCTGAGACTTCAGCTGAGGCTGGTTTCGACGCGCAAGTGTAGCTATGACCTGCAATATCATCACAAACTACAGGGGTTCATATACAGCTTGCTCGCCGATTCGAAGTACAGGAGATTGCACGACACCAAAGGCTACAAGTTCTTCTCGTTCAGCAACGTCCTCCCCCCCAAGGATCTTGACCGAGGGTCGAACAGGTACTTGATCCTAGCGTCCCCAGACAGAGATATGGTGTCCACCTTTGTGGATGGGATCGACAGCGTCATCGGACGAGGATTGCCCATTCGAATTGGGGAGATGGAATTCGTCATCGAGGACCGCCTAGTGCTCGACACTCGCCTAGACGACGATTGGGTGGTCCTTCGCTCCGGAACGCCCATAGTGATCAGGATACCTGAGAAGAACTACACAGAATACGGGATAAGGCCCGCAAAGGACTACAAGTACCTGTACTGGAGGTCTTCCTTCCCGCTTCAGGCTTTCCTGAAACAGCTCGAAGACAACTTGCTCAAGAAGTATGGGACATACCATGACACGGAAATGGAGTCAACCGCGATATTCCAGGGCTTCAAATTCCTGAAGCAGGTAAGCAATCGCGTGAGGATAAGAGAAAAAGAACACATATTGATAGGGTCACTCTGGGAATTTCGCTTTGGACAGTTGGACAACAAAATCAGGAATGTTCTGCAATTTGGCATGGATACGGGGTTTGGTGAGATGAACTCACTAGGCTTTGGGTTCATGAACAAGTCAACACAATAAGCTTTTTAGCTCCCAAGCAAAACCTCTCGGCAGTTTGGAGAATGTCGAGTTCAAGAGAACCGGCAACTTCTGGATAGATTCTGGCATAGTAGGAATGTGGAATCTGCTGGCAGCGCAACACAGAATCGACTCCCGCAGACCTGGTTGGCTTGGCTTGAAGGACAAGGGCTTGTCCGTCATCATATCGGACGATGCTCTGAGCATGCAGGGACAGCATCGGGCCATAGAGGCAGCCCAGAAACGCATCCTCGACCTGCTCAAGCAGCGAGTGTGGGGGAAAACGACGTCTGGGAAGCCTTGGTGGACGCCTTCAGCTTCCTTCTTCTTTGCCCAGCATCTCAAGCGTCTTGACTTCCTGCGGAAACCTTCAGACCTGGTCACGTCGAGACACTGGCAGCAGGGTTCGTGCGACTTCTGCGGCCGTTCAGGAGTTCCAACACGAGATGTCGGGTCTTCTGAGGATCCCTTCACGGTCACTTGTGCCAAGATGAGCAGCTTCTACTCCAACCTGAGGGGGGCGATTAGGATATGCGTTTTCTGCTACTGCGCTTCACACTTCGTTCCTCTCGTCCTCTTCTTCAACATAAGAGGAGGAACTATGAACACATTCCTACTGGAAAGCAGCGGCCTCTTGAGCCTAGCCAAAGCGGACAGGCACTTAAGCGACGCCCGGGCGGCAGGGCAAGGGTACCAGAACTTCAAGTTAGGGTTTTTTGGACCCCAGCACTCTCTTGAGACTTTCCTAGCATTCCTGACATCAGTCAGAGAGGGCCTCAAGGATGTCGGCCTAACAGAGGAGGAGAAGGAAGTGAACAGAGTCCACATAATGAGATTTGAAAGGAAGGGCAATACCGTTACAATAGAGAGATACTATACTATTCCCAACTTGTCGGACATACTATCATCTATAGGCAAATTCAACTGGAAAGGAAAGGATGGCAGGACACGCAATTCCCTGCAAGACGTCCTAAGGTCGGTCCACTTCAAACGGGGTAGGGAAGAGGATACAAACCTGCGTGAGCAATTGTCTAGGGCTTTCCTCTACAGGGAGGACATGTCGCCAGTGTTGGAGGAGTTTCTATTTCGATACGTCCTGTTAGAGAAGTCAGATCTGAACAAGCTGTATACATCAGACTTTTATACTCTGTCACGAAAATACTCCACGATCATACTGGGTATGGACGAACAGCTGCTAGGTGACACTCAGACAGTCGGTGACATGCTCGGGAAGATATCAGCTGAGTCCGGTAATACAGGCATACTATATGGGCTGAGGAGCACAAGGAGTCTCGAGGAGTTTCTCTTGTTTCTCCAGCAAGTATACACCAGATACGTGAAGGATATTGAACCGAATGTCAGGAGTACTGAGGGTCTGCTCTCGGGAATAGATGGCAAGAACTGGAGAACCTACAAGTCCCTGGTTGGGATCTTCGCTGTTCTTGGATATGCTTCGAGAAAGAAGAAGGGCGGAAAGGGAGGTGCTGCATAGAACATGAATGTGAAGAGAGAGCCCTCGAAAGCAGTAGTGGTCGGATCTTTATTGCGGGTTGATGTCGGAAATGTGAATGCTGGTTGGACCGAAGGGGTGGTGACCGTCCTGAAAAAAGTCCAGCGTCCCGATGGACTAACTCATCCCTACATCTCCGGACAGGCCCTTCGCAGATACATCCGCGACACACTTGCTGACATTCTCCCCGAAGGAGGGGCAGAGCAGATGTCTCCAGCTGAGAAAACGCCAGACGAGAAGGCACCAGTTGTGACCGCCGGCGATCCAGAGAAGTACATAGATGACGACCTTTTCGGCTTCATGAAGGCAGTGAAGGGCGGCACAAAGCGGAGGGAGTCCCCCCTAAGGGTATCTCCAGCCTTCGGCATATTCCCTTACGCCGGAGATCGTGACTTGGGCACCAGGAGCGCAGTCGAGGTTGAGAAGAAAGCGGAAGCAGGCGGATCAA
>Ga0315282_10007275_pt1 | contig 18237 bp, 19 predicted proteins | sample YL17G07_20_MG_FD_203693 | JGI IMG/M metagenome (GOLD analysis project Ga0315282, IMG submission 203693) | Sediment microbial communities from Yellowstone Lake, YNP, Wyoming, USA - YL17G07_20 | ecosystem: Environmental > Aquatic > Freshwater > Lake > Sediment | place: USA: Wyoming | collected...
TCTATAACCGGCAGCGCCGACAGGAAAGACTGGGATTTCTGTCACCGGCAGCATATGCCCAGAAATTCTATGCCGGACAACTGGCGGTATGAAAGGTTTGGTGTCTATTTTTGACATCCGACATCACAGGCCAGCCATCTAGAGATAAAACAACTCCGGACAGCCGGCCTGGTACATTTAAAATTTATGCCGAGTTCTTCTCGTCTTGATTATCAAACAAATCAAGCCAGCAATTTATCAGCCACAGGTTACTTGCGTGAGAAATCCGTGAATTCCATCACCAACTGGGGTTTAAAGCCCTTATCCTTCTCGAAGAAAGGCTCCCTTGTCGGCGGCGAACCGTCCGGGGTGGCGAGCATCATTTCTAGCTGAATAATCGGGCGGTCGACCCTGGTTATCTCCAAGGGGCAATGGACAAGCCCCGGCGGCAGGGAGACAATCGTCGGCTTGGTGAAGACGTGTTTTTCCAACTCTTCACCCAGATAAAATACGACCTCACCCCCGAAATCGTCCGGGTCGTCAGGGTTGCCGCCGTACCAGGCTAAAAACTCTTGGAAATTATGGGTATGAGCGGGATTATCCCCTTTAAACGGTTTTCTGACGAACTGATGGCCGATGGTAAAATCATAGTTCAAAAGCTGCTTACCCACCATCAGCCCATCGAAAATGATACTCTTGTCCGCCTTCAGGCGCATTTGGATATGGGGTGGATGGCTAACGTACTTATCATATTTATTTTTTGCCATGCTATCCTAGTCCTCCTGAAAAAAATAAACTTATTGACCGTAAGGTCAACGAACAAATTCTATTCCATTTATATTTGTATTGTCAAAGCCAGGTGATAATCTCCACGCGATTATTCCAATTGTGACGATTTTGTGACGTTCACGACGTATTTTGTGATACCGATGTGATATCGCTTCCTTACAATATCTTCATTCAAAGCGATTGCAGAGATTGCAGGAAATGTAAAATACGATACTAATATATCCTGTGAATTAGACGAACAACATAAGGGGCGTAAAGACAGTATTTTCTGAGGGTAAGGGCTATGTTGAACATCGTAAAGCTAAAGGGGTGCAAGCGTTGTGGTGGCGACCTTTTTTTAGAGCGTGACTCTGAAGGAGCCTATATATTCTGTCTCCAGTGCAGCGCCATCTACGACCGGCGCTTAGTACCGCCAGTTAAAAAAACCAATCACAGGAAAATATACGCTCGCTAGAGAAAGCGGCAGGTTATTTCTCATCCGACTCCCTCTCAGACTTGCTTTCGTGCTCCCTGAGCCAGCGCTTAATCTCGTCTAGGGCGGGTGGGGAGACATAGAACACCTGTATATCCGAAGGGAATTGTACCTGATGATTCTCTCTCATGAGCACAATCCCGATTTCATCCTCTTTTAACGTTTCATCTATCCTGCGGGCAATATATTCGTTCCTCTTTTTCCCGACTTCTATATAAGATTCATAGACCTTCGTTAATACCCTGGGGTTCTGTAAACCTATGACAAGGCACCGGCTCCAGTCCATAAACTCGGTCAGTAAATCGGCTTCTTCCACAGCTTCAAGCTGCGCTTTCTTCTCCAGGCAAGCCTGAACGATTTTATGGCTGCTATCGTTCAACTCTTTAACGGCTTTAATACCATCCTCACCGGATACCGCAATCAATTCATGGTATACTTTTTTAACCTCGCCCAGCTTCAATGCCAGGTCGGCTACCTGCTTTTCCACCTGTTCCCAGTACTTGTTGAACTTCTCAAGGTAACCCTCCGAAAAAGCCTCGCTGCGGTATACGAGCGGAATAAAATACAGCTTCCTGCCTTTTTTAAAGCTTTCTACCGGAGGTTTTTCTATCTTGCCAAGTTCCTCAGCCATTAGGTCCTCCCCTAAAAATGCCACTACATATAATGATACCTAGCGTATCGCTTTTTCGCAATCCTGACAAACTGTAACCACAGGCCTGAACCTGGTAATAATTTTCATCTCCGTAATCGGCTTTTGCGCCTCGCAGAGACGGCACTTGAAAGTAATTACTTGAGGTGCCTGGGTCTTCGCCTTACTGCTTCCCTTGGGGGTTTCTTTCGCCATAAACACTCCTATTATGAGAAATTGGTCATATGCCCGTCACTTACGCAATAATGGCACAGTTTGGGACGGGGTAACCATACTATTCATAATATTCCGGCTATTACCGATAACGGTGTTGCTGCCGATAATACACCAACTCAACTTTGATTTAGCGCCGATGCTGACATTGTCCCATAATATAACATTTTCAAGGCTGGCGTCATCTTCCAGACGGCAATCCCGCCCGATAACCACCGGCCCCCTGACGTGCACTCCCCGGCATATCCGGCAGCCGCTATCAATCATCACCGGCGGCGTTATCACCGCCGAAGGATGAACACTGACGCCCTGACCAAAATATACATTATCCTTCCCGGAATCATTAATAAGAGGGCTTTTTATCTTCGATAAAAGCAGGTCGATATTCAGGGAAAAATATTTTTCCGGGGTCCCTATGTCCAGCCAGTAGCCGCGGTAGGGATAGCCGAATACCGGCATTCCGGTATCCAGAAGGCAAGGGAAAAGCCCTTTTTCGAACATGTAGTGGCGGTTCGAAGGTATATGTGCCAGGACCTCCGGCTCAAGGATATAGGTACCGGCGTTTATCCAGTTAGTCGTGGCTTCGGCAGGAGGGGGCTTTTCAATAAACCGCTTCACCTTCTGGTCGGCGTCGGTTTCAACCACACCAAAGGCACCGGGATTATCCACCCAGGTGAGCGATATAGTCGCCATGGCCTTTTTGCTGCGATGGAAGGCGAGCATATCATTTAAATTCATATCCGTGAATACGTCTCCGTTCATAACGACGAAAGTACCATCCAGATAAGCTTCGGCGTTTTTTACAGCCCCGGCGGTACCCAGTGGCTCCTCCTCCAGACAATAGGTTAGCCGAACACCGAGCCGGCGGCCATCCCCCAGATAGCCCTGAATGACATCAGGAAGATAGCTCAATGTCAGGATGATATCCTCGATGCCGAACTGTTTGAGATAAGCCAGGATGTGTTCCATAATAGGCCTGTTAAGCACCGGCACCACGGATTTGGGTCTGTCATCGGTCAGCGGCTGAAGTCGGGTCCCCGGACCACCCACCAGAATAACCGCCTTCATTTTCCGCAAACCTTTAGCTTTTCCAGCTGTCATCGATAAATTACCTGTAAATAGATGGTGAGTTTAAGCCAGACCAGGAAATAATTTTATAATTCCTGCTCTAGTTACTTTAATCGGCTTAAGGTAAAAAAGTCAATATTAAGAAATCAAAAACCTCAGGGTTGCGAAAACTTTACATTTTATTGTATTATTTTAGTAATTAGCCCCTGTAGCTCAGTTGGATAGAGCACTGGCCTCCGGAGCCGGGTGCGAGCGTTCGAGTCGCTCCAGGGGCGTTTCAAGCATACGGAGTAAGCATGACAAAAGAAAAAAGCCTTATCGAGATTAGATGGCACGGACGCGGCGGCCAGGGCGCCGTAACCTCTGCCGAACTGCTGGCGCAGGCAGCCATAAGCGAGGGCAAGTACGCCCAGGCTTTTCCCAGCTTCGGGCCGGAGCGGAGGGGGGCACCGGTACAGGCTTTTAACAGGGTGGACAAACAGGAACCGGTGAGAATCCGGGCAGATATAACCGAACCTGATTACGTAGTAGTGCTCGACCCTAGCCTGCTGGATAAGGTCAATGTCACCTCCGGACTTAACAAAGACGGGCTGGTAATCATCAACACCAAGAAGACCATCAATCAAATCAAGTCCGAGTTCAAAATCGGCTATCGGACAGCCGCAGTCAATGCCACCAAGATTGCCAGGGAGGTGCTGGGCGTACCCATCGTCAACACCGCCATGCTCGGCGCTGTGATAAAGGTTACGGATATTATTAAAAAAGAGTCCACCCATGCCCCGCTGCAAAGACGTTTCGGCAGGCTGGGCGAACGCAATATCAAAGCTATGGAAACAGCCTATGAACAAGTCGCAATAGAGGAGCGGTAAATGGCTAAACCTGAAAGCGAAATGACCTGGAGAGACATGGAGATTGGCAACATTGTCACCGAGCCAGGGAGCGCCCGGCAATATGAGAGCGGGACCTGGCGCTCACAACGCCCCACTTACGACTTCAAAAAGTGCATTAAGTGCGGCATCTGCCAGCTCTTCTGCCCCGAAGGCTGCATCGAGCAGAATAAAGACGGTAATTTTGAAGCCAACCTGTTTTACTGCAAGGGATGTGGTATCTGCGCCAGGGAATGCTGGCCCAGGGTGATAAAGATGGTAGAGGAGGAGGAGAAATGACCACGAGGGTAGGTGTTGAAGTATCAATTGCCGTTGCCGATGCTGTAAAAATGTGCAATGCCGAGGTTATCGCGGCTTACCCGATTACGCCACAGACGCATATCGTCGAGCACCTGGCAGAGCTGGTGGCTAATGGCGAGCTGGATGCAGAATACATTCCGGTGGAATCGGAACATTCGGCGATGAGCGCCTGTCTAGGCTCCGCCGCCTCCGGTGCCCGGACATTCACCGCCACATCCAGCCAGGGACTGGCTTTAATGAACGAGGTACTCCCTGTCGCTTCCGGTATGCGCCTGCCCATCATAATGGCGGTGGCCAACCGCGCCTTATCCGCCCCATTGAGCATATGGGCCGACCATTCCGATATGATGTCGGTCAGGGACACCGGCTGGATTCAGATAATCGTTGAGAACGGCCAGCAGGCCGTGGATAATATAATCTGCGCTTTCCGCATTGCCGAAGACAGGCGCGTGTTGCTGCCGGTAATGGTACATCTAGACGGTTTCAACCTTACCCACGTGATTGAGCCGATTATCTTACCGGAGCAGAGCGAAGTCAATGCGTTTCTTCCGACCAATAAATACCCGCTTCCGCTCAATCCAGATAAACCGGTAGCCATGGGGGGGTTTGCACCTCCGGTTATCTACACCGAGGCAAAATGGGCGCAGGAAGTCTGCATAAGAGATTCGAAAGAAGTTATCCTGGCGTGCTGGGATGAATTTGGCAAAGTCTTCGGGCGGCAATATCATCCGGTGGAGAAATACCACAGCGACGGAGCCAAGGTAATCCTCCTGACCATGGGGAGTATTAGCGAGACGGCTTCCGTAGCCATCGATGAAATGAGAGCGGATGACGAGAATGTCGGACAGGTAAGGTTACGATTATGGCGGCCTTTCCCCTTTGAAGAACTGCGCCAGGCTGTCAAGGATGCCGAGATTGTCATCGTGCTGGACAGGGCTATATCCCTGGGCGGGCCGGGGGGGCCGGTTGCCTCCGAGGTCAAGGCTGCCCTCTATAACCAGGCCAGGAGACTGAAGGTAGTAGCATTTGTCGGGGCACTGGGTGGACGTGATATCACGGTAGCCGGATTTAAAAACATGATTAAAAAAGGCATCGAAATCGCCCGGACGGGAAGCAAGAACGAATACGAGATATACGGGGTGAGGGAATAATGGAAAAGTACGCAGTATATGTTCCTCGACTTGTCCAGAAAAAAGAGAAATTCGCGCCGGGGCACCGGGCCTGCATCGGCTGCGGCGAAGCCCTGGCCATAAGACTGGCTTTCAAAGCCCTGGATAATAACATCATCGTGGCTAACGCCACCGGTTGTGCGGAGATTTTTGCCTCTCAGTTACCCGCCACCTCATGGCATTTGCCCTGGATTCATACCCTTTTCGAGAATACGGCGGCGGTCGCCTCGGGTGTAGAGGCGGCTTACAAAGTCATGAGAAGGAAGGGCAGGCTGGTACCCGAGAACACCAAGGTAGTAGCCATCGCCGGGGACGGCGGCACCAGCGATATCGGCCTCCAGGCGCTTTCCGGCGCTCTGGAAAGAGGTCACGATTTCACCTATATCTGCTTCGATAATGAAGCCTATCAGAATACCGGCAACCAGAGGTCGTCGGCCACTCCCTTCGGCGCGGCGACCACTACCTCACCATTAGGCAAGAAGAGCATCGGGCAGTTCAGCTGGAAGAAGAACATGCCGGAGATTGCCGTAGCCCATAACATACCCTATGTGGCTACCGCCTGCCACAGCTATCCCTTCGACCTGATGGATAAGGTTGCCAAGGCCGTCGCCACCAAGGGGCCAGCTTATGTGCACATACTCTCGGTCTGTCCCACCGGCTGGCGGAGCGCCACCGATACCGTTATCAGGCTGGGACGCCTGGCTGTGGAAACCGGGGTGTTCCCCCTGTACGAAGTGGAGAACGGGAAGTATAAGATGAGCCTTAATCTACCGAAGCTCAGGCCGGTGAAAGACTACCTCAAACAGCAGGGCAGGTTCCGCCATCTGAGCGATGACGTTATCCAGAAGATACAGGACAGAGTGGAAATCGAATATCAAAAGCTACTGGAGAAGGCAAATTATGGCAGTAAAACAACTAAAAGAAAAAGTCGGGCAGGTGCTGGAAAAGTACCAGCGTGACAAATCGGCGCTGATAGATATACTGCACGATACACAGTCGGAAATCGGCTACCTGCCTAAAGAGGCACTGGAGGCGGTCGGCCAGGGCCTGGGCGTCCCCTTGAGCCGGGTTTACAGCGTGGCTACATTCTTCAAGGCTTTCAGCCTGAAACCGAGGGGGCGCCATCTGATTAACGTTTGCCTGGGCACAGCCTGCCATGTCCGGGGCGCCGATAAGGTCCTGGAGCAGATGGAAAAGGAACTGGGGATAAAGACGGGGGCGAATACACCCGACCTTAAATTCACCCTGGAGATAGTCCGCTGCGTGGGCGCCTGCGCCCTGGGCCCGATGGTCATCATCGGGGAAGACTATCACGGCGAGATGACGCCGGAGAAAGTCAGCGAAGTATTAAAGAACTATAGTTAGCTAGTGGAGGGATTCCCGTGGCAAAATTAAAATCCCCGGGCGAATTAGAGGCTCTGAGAAGCTCGATATTGAAAAAGAGAGACCCCGGTAAGCCCTGTATTACCGTATGCAACGGTACCGGCTGCCAGGCCTATGGCTCAAAAAGCATCGTGGCGGCTTTCCAGGATGAAGTCCAGAAACAAAACCTTGGAGCCAGAGTGGATGTCAAGGCCATCGGCTGTCCCGGCTTCTGCGAAAGAGGCACGCTGGTCGTTATTAAACCTAAAGACATATTTTATCAAAGAGTGCGGGTAAAAGATGTGCCCGAGATACTCTCCGAGACAATCGGCAAGGGTAATGTAATTAACCGGCTGCTCTATACCGACCGCACCACGAATGCGAAAGTAACCAAAGAAGGCGAAGTGCCTTTCTACAAGCGGCAGATGCGCCTGATTATCGGCAACAACGGCCTGATAGACCCGACATCTATCGACGATTACCTGGCCATCGGCGGCTATACCGCCCTCGCCAAAGCCCTGAAAATGACCCCGGAGCAAATAATCGACGAGGTAAAAAAATCCGGGCTGAGGGGACGGGGCGGAGCCGGATTCCCCGCCGGCAGCAAGTGGGAAACAACGCGGAAGGCGCACGGCGAACCAAAATACGTTATCTGCAATGCTGACGAGGGCGACCCCGGCGCTTTTATGGACAGGAGCCTGGTGGAAGGCAACCCGCACAGAGTCCTGGAGGGGATGATAATAGGAGCTTACGCCATCGGCAGTCACGAAGGTTATATCTACATCCGCAATGAGTACCCGATGGCCGTAAGACACATGCGCATCGCTATGGAGCAGGCTGAAGCCTGCGGGCTTTTAGGCGAGAATATCCTGGGCTCGGGTTTCAGCTTTAACATCAAAATAAAGAGAGGCGGCGGCGCTTTTGTCTGCGGAGAATCTACGGCTCTGATGGCCTCTCTGGAGGGCAGGGTAGGGGAGCCGCGCGCCAAGTACATCCATACCTCGGAGCAGGGGCTATGGGGAAAGCCGAGCAACCTCAATAACGTGGAGACCTGGGCCAATGTACCTCTAATCATCAACAAGGGCGCCGACTGGTATGCGAAGATAGGCACTAAAGGCAGCAAGGGCACCAAGATATTCGCCCTGGTCGGCAACATCAGCAATACCGGCCTGGTGGAAGTGCCGATGGGCACCAAGCTGAGAGAAATTGTCTTCGGTATCGGCGGAGGCATCCCCAAGGGACGCAAATTCAAGGCAGTACAGACCGGCGGGCCCTCGGGCGGTATGATTCCGGAGAGCCTGCTCGACCTGCCCGTAGATTTCGATGAATTGACCAGGGCCGGCTCCATGATGGGTTCCGGCGGCATGATTGTGATGGACGATAAGACCTGCATGGTGGATATGGCCAGGTACTATACAACTTTCCTCGAGGGAGAGTCCTGCGGCAAATGTATCCCCTGCCGCGAAGGGCTGCGGCAGATGAAGTATATTCTGGACGGCATCACCGGGGGGCGGGGTAAAGAAGGTGACATTGAGCTCCTGGAAGAAATTTCGGCTGCTCTTTTTGACGCCTCGCTCTGCGCCCTGGGCAGCACCGCGCCCAATCCGGTGATGAGCACCATCCGCCACTTCAGAAACGAATACGAAGCTCACATTAAAGAAAAGAAATGCCCCGCCGGCGTCTGCACATTCGAGGCGGTAAAAGTAAAGTAAGGGCAAAAACAAATGGTGAATTTCACGATTATCCCAAGATTGATTAGATGAAAAATCTCATCATTAACGAAGGATTGATTAGATGGTAAAACTGACGATTAACGGACGAGAAATCAAAGCAGCCGAGGGCACTACCATACTGTACGCCGCCCGCGAGAATAACATTTATATACCGACTTTATGTTCTAACGAGGCCGTTGCCCCTTACGGCGCCTGCCGCCTCTGCCTGGTCGAGATAAAGACGGCCAGAGGCCGAGAGCGACTGGTCACCTCATGTATTTACATGGCGGAAGAAGGGCTAAACGTCCAGACCGATACGGAAAAAATACGGAAAATACGCAAGATGTTGCTCGAACTGTTGCTGGCCAGATGCCCGGACTCGGAAGTAGTGCAGGACCTGGCGAAGAAAGCCGGCCTGGACAAGACACGCTTCGTTGAGCAGACGGGCAACAACAAGTGCATCCTCTGCGCCAACTGTGCACGCACCTGCGAGGAGGTGGTTGGCGTGGCGGCCATAAGCCTGGCCAAACGCGGCGTGGAGAGAGAGATGACAACGCCGTTCAGCGAAGATTTTTCGGAAGCATGTATCGGCTGCGGCTCCTGCTCTTACAGCTGCCCCACAGGCGCGATAAGCATGGAGGACAACAAAGGTAAAAGGGTCATCAAATGGCCACATAATACGATGGAGTTCAAGCTGAGGAAATGCTCGGTGTGCGGTCAGTACTGGGCGCCGGAAAAGCAAATCGAGTATATTGCTCAAATATCGGGGACACCAATAAGCGATTACGATGCCTGCCCCGACTGCCGGCAGTAAACTGGAATAATACACTGATAACCTGAGAGGGGCGAAAGCCCCTCTTTATTTTGCTTCAGGCTAACACATATTGCGCACCGGCAATCTCTCGGCTATACTGTAAACGTCGGGGTGTAGCGCAGCTGGTTTAGCGCGCAGCGTTTGGGACGCTGAGGTCGGAGGTTCAAATCCTCTCACCCCGACCACCATCTGAAAGGCAATGGTTTACATAATATTATGAATAATTCACAGTTCTTCCAGCCTATTGAACGTAATATCGCTATGGAATTGGTCCGTGTTACCGAGGCCGCGGCCATGTCTGCGGCACGTTTCCTCGGCCGGGGGGATAAACACCTGGTAGATGAATCTGCAGTAACCGCCATGCGTAATGTTCTGGGCTTCGTCCGGATGGACGGTATCGTGGTCATCGGGGAAGGAGAAAAGGACGAGGCTCCTATGCTGTATATTGGTGAGAAAATCGGAGACGGTTCGGAGCCAAAAGTTGATATCGCTGTCGACCCTGTTGATGGGACAACTCTTACAGCCCGCGGACTTCCCGGGGCCATTTCTGTGGTAGCGCTTTCTGCCCGGGGAACGATGCACTGTCCCCGGCACTTCGTCTACATGAATAAAATCGTCACCGGGGCAGAGTCGAAGGGCTGTATAGATATTAACGCTCCAGTAGTAGAAAATCTGAAGAACATAGCTATAGCTAAGAAAAAGAAAGTATCAGAAGTGACCGTAGTGGTGCTGGACCGGCCACGCCATGCCCAGCTACTGGAAGATATCAGAAACGCCGGCGCCAGGGTAAAATTGATTTCCGATGGCGATGTTTCCGCTAGCATCGAGGCGGCTCTGCCGGAAACGGATGTTGATGTGCTGATGGGAGTCGGGGGAACGCCGGAGGGTGTGCTGGCCGCTGCGGCGATACGCTGTATCGGGGGTGGGATGCAATGCAAAGCCTGGCCCCGCGATGAAAAAGAAAGACAAACTGCTATCGATAGTGGAGAGGACATCGAAAAGGTCTATAAGACCGAGGACATGATTAACAGCGATGATGTGTTTTTTGCCGCCACCGGAGTCAGTAGCGGCGATTTACTGAAAGGGGTGCGGTATTTCAGCGGTGGGGCGCAGACTCAGTCCATCGCCATGCGCGGCCGCTCTGGCACGATGCGCTGGGTGGATGCCCGCCACAACTTCGATAAACTGGAAAAACTCGACTTCATGAAGTACGTTGAAAAGCGGCGATGGTCTCTCGATTAACCCTACACACTACGCAGCAGCATCCCGAAGCCTTTAACGTTCATTTTTATTTCCCCCCAGGAAGTGCAGCGGCGTAAGCGTTGCCAGAAATAAGACGGGCGCAGGTAAAAAGCGCGGTAAGCGTGCTTTATCCAATATTTAAGGTCGTCACGACTGAGCTTATCGCTCTCGAAGACGGGGGTCGTCGGATTATCCGTCCCGGCATAGACAAAGCTCTCCCAGGCAGGGCTTTCTTTCCGGTTACGCATATACACCTCGTATAGCTCGGTGCCGGGAAAAGGGGTGGTCACGGAAAACTGGGCGAAATCCACCTTAAGCCTTTTGGCAAAGTCGATAGTTTGCTGGATAGTCTCCGGCGTTTCACCGGGAGAGCCGAGCATGAAATAGCCGATAACCTGCAGGCCGACTTCACGGCTGTCACGGACCGCCTCCTCCACCTGTGCCAGGGTAATATCTTTTTGCAGAGTTTTGATTATCTCCGGCGAGGCCGATTCGATACCGTAAGCAACGGCATAACAGCCGGCCTGTTTCATATGGATTAGCAGCTCTCTGTCCACCAGATTGACCCGCGTCTCACAGGTCCAGGCTATCTTAAGCCCTGTATTCACTATTTTTTCCGCGATGGCGTGGACGCGTTTTTTATCCAGCGTGAAGGAATCATCGTAAAAAGCAATTTCTCTCACGCCAAACCTGTCTTTAAGGTAAGCCATTTCCTCGACAACGCGGTCGGGACTCTGCGACCGGAACCGGCTGCCGAAAACAGGCTTGGAGCAATAGGCACAGCGATAGGGACAGCCGCGACTGGTCACGATGGCGGCAAAGGGCATCGCCATACCATGCGGAGGATGAGGCCGGTACCTCTGCCAGGGCAGCAGGTGATAAGCTGGGAAGGGGAGCGAATCCATAGCCACGATTGAAGTCCTGTCAATGTTATGGATTACCTTGCCGTCCGACCTGTAGCTGATGCCCGCGACACTATACAGGGGTCGCTTATCCTCAAGCGTTCTTAAAAGCTCGATAATAGTCTCGTCAGCTTCCCCTCTGACGATGATATCGATATCGGGGGAAGACGCCAGCGTTGCCTCCGGGAGCAGGGTGACATGGGGCCCTCCCATGACTATTGTGAGGCCAGGATTTACCCGCTTGAGATGACGGGCGATATTCAGAGCCGCGCCGATAGTGGGTGTCATGGCGGTAATCCCGACAACATCCGCCCGGGCAACCATCCCCTCGATATCGCCGGGCATGAGTCCCAACGCGCTGGCATCCAGCAGTTTTACCGGATATCTCTCTTTTTCAAGAATAGCGGCAATCAAAGCCAGTCCAAGGGGAGGCTGGGGATAACGGGTAAACTGAGGGGGATTTATCAGAACTACATTAAGCATTATCTTTGCCCGGGAGCGTATCCAATTTCAATAAGACACGAATATTGATGCCTATTTTGTATCTCTAGTAAGCGCACTCCGGATGATACTAGATATCGAGCGGAGGGTCAGACCGTTGAAAACACTGATGGCTCCGATGATAATGAAAAATATTGATATAAGAGTCCAGCCAACCGAAACTATACCACTGTTAGAATAGAGTCTAAGAGCGAAAATGCCGGCAATCAGTCCGACAATGATAAAGATAGCACCTGCCAGACCGAAGAAGAAGAGAGGTTTCCTCTCCGAAATCATAACCACAATTTTGGTCAATACCCCCAACCCATGAGTTACCGGGTTCAGCGTGGAACTATCTTTATTATAGGTAACTGAAATAGGGATTTCAGCGATTTTCAGGTTCCTTCTGGCTGCCTCGGCCACAGTCTCGGCGGATATAGCCATGCCGTTTTCCCTCAAATTAAGGGTCGCTATTGCTTTCCTGGAGAAAGCCCTGAAGCCACATTCAGAATCGGTAAGCTGGTCATTGGCAAGCACGTTTACAGAACGCGAAATCAGCCTTTGCCCAACCCTGCGATATAAAGGAATCCTGTTAGCCTGTTTCTTCCTGGAGCCGATGACAAGGTCGTAGCCTTCTGAGATAGGCTTGAGGAGATTCGGGATTTCTTTTGGATTATGCTGGGCATCAGCGTCAAGTATTACCAGAATATCGGGGTCTCTTTTCCTGGCCTCTTCAAGAATAGTCTGTATAGCGGCCCCGTAACCGCGGTTGCGGGGATGCTGCACCACCTCGGCGCCGGCCAGTCTGGCGATTTCTACCGTATTATCAGTGCTGCCGTCATCAACGACGATGACCTCATCCACATACTGTCGGGTACTGAGCACGATAGTACCAACATACTTACTTTCATTATATGCCGGTATACCGGCAATAACCCTGAGCTTTGAGGGTTTATCTGCTGTTTTATCCATCAATCATCAACTTCGATTCCGGCGTCTTCAAAGAGCTTTTTCAGTTCCCGGCGGGCAAGTCGGGTGGGATTACCTCCCCGTTTCTCCCATCTCTGTATCGTAGAGAGGCTGACGCCCATTTCCCTGGCCATGTCTTCCTGTGCCCATCCCTTTATTCTTCTAAGCTCCCTGACTTTTTCCTTCAGTTCTTTCATTATAACCTCCACAAGACGCTGCAAGCAAGGGGTCACGTTAAATATTACATACAATCATAAATTATAGGATTGGCAGGCACATTTGTCAATAAAATGACATTAATTATGACTATTTGTCAAACTTGCTATAGCAGATACAGTGTTACGTCAAACAATAGATGGCTCAAGTGATAGATATATATAGGGAAGGGCTTGACAAAATCAAAAAGAAAGATATAAAATCGAGGAAATACGGCAAACGGTTTCCTATTACCTTATTATCATTAATATGACATTCGAATCACAGGGCGCCGAAAGAAAAGAAATTGTTATTATGAGAATCCTGAGTGATTCTGCGGAACCACTCGGCGCCAGGGTTATTGCCCATCAACTGAAAGGCCACGGCGTCGAACTGGGCGAAAGGGCAGTAAGATACCATCTCAAACTGATGGATGAACGCGGTTTAACGTACCTCGTCGGCAAGCGTGACGGCCGCGTGCTTACTGATAAGGGCATGACCGAGGTAAAATCGGCCCTGGTCAAAGATAAGGTCGGTTTTATCATATCCAGAATCGAAACACTGTCTTTCCGCACCAGTTTCGACGTTGAAGGTCGGCAGGGACTTGTGCCCGTGAACGTATCTATTTTCCCGAGGGAGAAATTCGAAAACGCCCTGAAAGCCATGAGGCCCGCCTTCGAAGAGGGAATATGTACCAGCGACCTGGTAGCCGTGGCATCCGAAGGGAAACGGCTGGGGGAAATTACCGTGCCTCCGGGGAAAATAGGCCTGGCTACCGTATGCAGCATTATTTTTAACGGCGCTTTACTCAAGGCGGGTGTACCGATGGACTCCCGGTTCGGCGGCATACTGCAACTGCGCAATCATAAGGTCGTTCGCTTTGTCGAGCTCATTGACTACGCCGGTTGTTCCCTGGACCCATCGACAATTTTCATTAAGGCCAGGATGACCTCCGTGCGTGGTGTAATCAACAACGGCGACGGCGAAGTGCTGGCCAATTTCCGGGAAATACCTTCGATATGCCGTCCCATCGCAGAAAAAGCCGTCGCCGACCTGAAAGAAGCAGGCTTTAGGGGGTTTGTCGTCATGGGCAGGACGAGCGAGCCGGTATGCGAGATACCTGTAGGCCTGAATAAAATCGGGATGATTCTGCTCGGCGGTCTGAACCCGGTAGCGGCCGCTGAAGAGGTCGGCATCGCGGCGGATAACCTGGCGATGAGCACGGTGATGGAATACCAGGAGCTGGTCAAATTCCGGGAGGCGGTTATCGACTACCGCGACCTGGTGAGGTTCTGGGAAGTCTCAAAATAAAGAAGATAATACATACAAAAATATAAAAATAATTTAAAAGGAGTCGTGAAAAAAGATGAACTTACAGCGTCCCAATTCCAATGATGCCACCCGTACTGCCAATCGTTCGCGGAACGTATCGCCGATGAGCGGGATATGCACCCGCTGCATCGACGGCTGCACCGGAAACTGCGAGGTATTCAAGGCGACCTTCCGCGGTCGGGAACTGATTTACCCCGGACCGTTCGGAGAAATTACCGCCGGCGGCGATAAAGACTATCCGGTGGACTACTCGCACCTCAATATCCAGGGGTACGCCCTGGGAGCCAAGGGCCTGCCGGAGGGTGTCGAGGGGAACCCGGATACAGCCACGTTTCCTTCGGTAAACACCGAGACGGAATACGGCTGGGATATAAAAGTGAAAATGAAGCTGCCCATCTTTACCGGCGCATTGGGTTCCACCGAGATAGCGCGTAAAAACTGGGAGCACTTTGCCGTGGGGGCGGCCATCGCCGGCGTAACGCTGGTCTGCGGCGAAAACACCTGCGGCATCGACCCCAAGCTAGTGCGCGATAAAAACGGCAAGGTTATCTCGTCCCCGGACATGGACCGCCGTATCGAGATCTACCGCCGCTATTACCAGGGCTATGGTGAAATCCTGGTACAGATGAACGTCGAGGATACGCGGCTGGGCGTCGCCGAGTACGTCCACAAGAAGCACAAGCTGGAAACCATCGAGCTAAAGTGGGGTCAGGGCGCCAAGTGTATCGGCGGAGAGATTAAGGTCAACAGCCTGGAGAGGGCGCTGGAACTCCAGAAGCGCGGCTATATCGTCACGCCCGACCCATCGAACCCTTTGAGCCAGCAAGCCTTCAAGGAAGGCTCTCTCAAAGAGTTCGAACGGCACAGCCGGATGGGCTTTATCGAGGAAGAGGAATTTTATAAAGAGGTCAAGCGCCTGCGCGACATCGGCTTCAAGCGCATCACCCTGAAAACGGGCGCTTACGGCCTGCGCGAGCTGGCCATGGCTATCAAGTGGAGCTCCCGAGCGAAAATCGACCTGCTGACGATAGACGGCGCTCCCGGCGGCACGGGGATGAGTCCCTGGCGCATGATGGAGGAGTGGGGTATGCCCAGCCTTTACCTGCACTCCGCCGCCCGTGAATTCTGCCAGAGGCTGGCGGATAAAGGCGAAAGGGTGCCGGATATAGCTTTCGCCGGGGCTTTCAGCAGCGAGGATGGCATCTTCAAGGCACTGGCACTCGGTGCACCGTTCGTCAGGGCTGTCTGCATGGGGCGCGCCCTGATGATTCCGGGCATGGTGGGCAAGAACATCGGCCTGTGGCTCAAGGACGGCAAGCTGCCGAACACCGTGAGCCAGTTCGGCACGACGGCAGAGGAAATCTTCGTTAACTACGAGGACGTGAAGAATATCGTGGGGTCGGACGAGATAAAGAACATCCCGTTGGGCGCCATCGGCATCTATAGCTACAGCGAAAAGATAAGGGTGGGACTCCAGCAGATTATGGCGGGGGCACGGTGCTTCAGCGTGCCGGCGATTACGCGGAGAGAGGTGATGAGCCTGACAGAGGAATGTGCTAAAATCACGGGCATACCTTATATTATGGAGTGCTACCGTGAAGAAGCGATGGAGATACTGAACGGGTAGTTTTCAGTTTTGAGTTAATAGAAAGAAAAGGGGGCTGGCGGAAGAGGCTGGCTCCCTTTGTTATGCCGGAAACCCTTCGACAGGCTCAGGGTGAGCGGAGGAAGGGGGTAAGATTCGTTATTCGTTTTTTAAATTTATTTTATGATTTTTACGAGTAATTAGCTTCAGGTATTCGTTTTTCGTTATATGTTAAGTTAGCTTCAAAATCAGGGTATTCGTTTCCGAGTTAGGGTAGGCTGACCAAACCCTACATTATAAAAACTGTCCCTTATATAATGCACCCAAAAGGGCAAGGAAGCAATAGAGTGTTGTCACGAGTTTTTAGTTGTTAGTAATTAGTTATTAGTTGACAGTTAACAGTTGACAGTAGACAATCGATAACAGCCAGCGGATTCTCACGGTCGCCCCGATTTCATCGGGACCCCTCAGAATGACAGGGAGGAAGAATTCGTGCAAAAAACATACCGATGCAAATCGGTATCCAGATAGACTCTCTTAATACAAATTACGTCTTGATTAATCAGTCTGTAATAACTGGATACCGGTTCCCGTATCAATCACGTGTCAAGCACGGGACAGGGTATGGGACAAGTTTCGCCGGTATGGTTAGGGAAAAGGGGGGCTGGCCGAAAAGGCTGGCCCCTTTTGGGGGGTTATTAATCCTAAGTAATGTGAGAGAAAATACTAAAGTAGCGTTATGCCAACTCCACTAATGACTTTGTTTAATATTTCTTCCTTTTTTATTGGGTTTTCTAGTATAAGGCAATATGCTTTGAATAACTCAGTTGTTGAAAGTAAAGCAATATTATGATTCTCTGCTACTTTTATCGCATCTCTTGAAAATATAAATTTATTATCTATATCTCTTTGCTCTGGCGGTTCTAGCCTCCATCCATTTCCAATCAGTATACCTTTGACCTCTTGACTAGTCTTCTTTAAATGTTCCATTATATCTGCTACCAATTGAGCTACATCATCTTTAGTGATACTCTTGACATTACCTTTTACTTCTATTAATGCTTCCTGACCATGAATTTCTATGATGAACTCGTCTGTAACAACAGATGGCTTAGTCTTTACTCCTATCTCGTCAAAGGTTGACTTGACGAGTTCTTGTAGTGGCAAACCAGTTTCATATAGCAAACGCTTGAATTTTTGCAGTTCAATTAATGATTCCCCTTTTTCTTTTATTATTGTTGTTAATGCCTCTAGCTGTTGTTTACTCGCTTCTATGTCCTTCTTTATTGAAGCTTCTCCTGGTATCTCAATATTATTAGTCCAAGCTGGCGGTGACGTTTCTGCATATAATCCAATTTTGTATAATAGTGACTCAATAAGAGGTTTTGTATCAGAAGTATCTATGATTGGTAATAGAAATAAATTGCCTCCAATGGTATTCGCTCCTGCATACCAACCCCGTTTTTCCTTAGCTGACCAATTATGGAAACTAGGATAGAACTTGACAGCTATAGGCTTATCTACATTATTTGTAGCAATTTCCTCAAGATCACTTGTTACTTTCCACTTTTTTTCGTAGTATTGCTCTAGTTCATTAAGCTTCAGAGAGTCAGATACAAAATAATATTCCCATCCTTTAAAATTTCTGAAATATTGCTTAAAAGAATCGTTTTTAACGTGTATAATCTTGGTTTTTTCTACATATGTTTCAATTGATATTGGGCACCAGTCGTTTGTACTAATAAACTTGACAGCTTCTCTACTACCACCGGAAACTACATAATTCCCTATCTGAACAATATAATCAATCGTAACAGTTGGAGCGTAAAGCACATAAATATTTACATCAAACTGTAGCATTTCAATCAGTTTTCGCCGAACTAGTCGGATGTTGGATTGGATTTTGTCGTCTTGCTCGTTCCTATCGGATAATAGGTATCTAGTTCGTGAAAAAGATTTGACTCTCCCTGAATATAGATAATCATGTAGTATTCTAGTGTCCTGTGTCATAAATAAGTTGAATAATTAGGCTGATTATGGTATCATGGGCTAACCTGACGGAAAGGAAGGAGAAAGCCCATGAGAAGAGGCCGCCCGAAGAAGCCCATTGTCCTGTCT
>Ga0315282_10007276_pt1 | contig 18237 bp, 20 predicted proteins | sample YL17G07_20_MG_FD_203693 | JGI IMG/M metagenome (GOLD analysis project Ga0315282, IMG submission 203693) | Sediment microbial communities from Yellowstone Lake, YNP, Wyoming, USA - YL17G07_20 | ecosystem: Environmental > Aquatic > Freshwater > Lake > Sediment | place: USA: Wyoming | collected...
CACGTTCAACATGGGAATCGGCTTCTTAGTAATCTGCCCTAAGCAAGCCGCAAGACAAGCTAGAAGCCTGCTCCCTGGATTCAGACAGATTGGTCACGTGACAAGTTCGAGGGGAGTCACCGTCAGAGCGAGCGGCAAGGAATTCTCAGTCATCAAATACTAGAGCTTAGACGGAGCGTTCGATTGCCAGCGCATAAAACCCTGCTCCGGCCAAGATGAACACAGCGGAGAACACTAAGAGTTCCGTCCAGCTGAACAAAGTTACAGGCGGAGTTCCCATCAGGTAACCTCTCAGAAGATTCGAGATTGCGCTTAGAGGGTTGGCTTCCGCGAAAACGACCAGGGCCCCACCGAAGAGCTGTTGAAGAACTGTTATCGGGTAGAAGACTGTGCTGCAGAAAATCAGTAGCAGGTAGATCAGGCTTCGAGCGGTTGTAAACCGTTCGAAACTCCTCAAGATGACCGCTAAGCTGATTGCTAGGCCTGAAATCCCCATGCCGAGTAGGAACATTGCAAATATGATCAGCCCTAGTTGTAGAATCGATGGAAACGTTAGGATCCACATCGCCAAGACAAGTAGGGGGATTGCGTAGATTAGCCCCCTGAGGCCGCCCGCTATCATGCGCCCGATAATAAGCTCGAAACGTCTAACTGGCAGGCTGAGAAGGTACTGGTTGTAGCCTCGTCTAGTCTCATTGTTCACTTCTCTACCGATCACGAAGGCGGCGGCAAACAGGCCGACGGCAACAATTCCAGGCGCTACGAATTTGAAGTAGTCGAACGAAACCATCTGCGTGTAAACAACCGCCATGATGAGCAAATCTGCAAGGTTCATGCTGATCAGGCCAGCCGTGAAAAACCGGTACTTGAAGAAAGTTCGGAAGTCGTGCTCTATTATCGCTTTCAAGCCGGTTAACATGGAATCATCTCCAGTTTCCCCCTTCGAGATTCCGTTCGTAAATCATCACTCCGGCGAAGTTGAACGTCATGAGGAAGATTACTAGAACAATCAATGCGACCGCCGGATTTGCTAGATATTTGATGTCGAAGTTCAGTGACCAGCGGAAGAGGTCTGAGGCATAGCTGAGTGGATTGAACATTGACATGGCCGCTATAGGGCCTGGCATGAAGGCCTGCGGGTACAGAGCTGTACTCAGTCGAACGATGAATGCGTCAAGTGCTCCCATTATGATGTCGAACTTGTCTCCAGACCTCAATCCAACCGCTAGAGTGATACTCAAACCTGAAACGCCGAACGCAAACCCGTAGAGAGCTACTAGTGCAGTCAAGATTTTCAGGGGATCCAAGACCCCGATGAAGAACAGAAAACCTGCAATGATAGGGGACATGAAGATAAAGCTCCTAAGCCCACCGGCAAGAGACCGCCCGAGTACTAGCTCACGACGCGTTATCGGTAGGCTCAGAAGGTATTCCACGAAGCCGTCGTCAGCTTCGTCGTATATTTCGTACCCTGTAAAGATGGCTACAGAGTACATGGTCATCACGATGACGCCCATCGCGTAGTAATTGTAATAGTTTGGCATTACGACAACCAGCCGCGACACAGCGAGGCCGAAAATTCCAATTTGGACGATGACGAAGAACCAACGCATAATCAGTATACTTTTGTGCCGAACCAGTGAGCGCAGATCGCGTTCGATCACGAGGAGTATCTTGCTCACGGTGAAGCCACACTGGGGGTTGCTTGCGATTCTTCCAGGACGCTGCCGGCGTAATGAAAGAAGACATCGTCTAGGGAGGGTTCTTTCATGTTGATCGAGTTGATTCCGACGCCAAGGGTGGAGAGGAGTTGCATTATCTTGGGCAGCATCTTCTCTGCTCGGTTGAGGTAGATGCGCATGTGAGTTGGTTCTACAATGGCAAGGTCGACGATTCCGGCTATACCCTTCAGCTCAGCCACTGCCCTGTTCTCAACAGGTGCTTCGAGCCTGATGTCGATGACATCACCCCCGGGTATACTGTCTTTGAGGTTTCGCGGCGTGTCGCATACCCTGAGTCGGCCATGGTACAATATTGCTACTCGGTCGGAAAGCCGGTCTGCTTCGCCGAGCTCGTTTGTGGCCAAAATGATCGTGGAACCCTCATCGCGTAGTGCACGAATCTTCTCCCATATCTGGTACTTGCCAGCAATATCGATTTGAGCTGTAGGTTCATCCACGATGGCGACTTTTGGTTTCTGAATGAGCACCTTGGCGACTTCGACCCGTTTCTTCATTCCACCGGATAATTCATTGGCGAGTTTCTTTCTGGCGTCCCAGAGGTTAAACTCCTTAAGAATTGCCTCCACGGCCTGCCTTGGGTTCTTGACGCCGCATACCTTTGCATGCCAGTTCAAGATTTCCCAAGGGGTATTCATCCACAGGAGCTTCGCTTCTTGAAAGGCGATTCCGATCATTTCTCTTGCTTCGTACGGCCTTTTGCGGATGTCGTAGCCTCCGACTTCTGCGGTGCCTTCGGTCGGTTTGATTATTGTTGACAACATCATTAGGATTGAACTTTTCCCAGCACCGTTGGGGCCGAGCAATCCGAGAATCTCCCCCTCCTGGACATCCAGGTTCAGGTGGTCCACTGCCAGCGTCGACCCGTACTTCTTAGTGAGCCCAATGATGCGCACTATAGCCAGAGCGAAACACCTCGAAGGGAGTTTGAAAACCTCAGCCTAAGGAGTTGAATTTACGCATAGCGAAAGTTTTCATTAAACAAAATTAATGGGGGGCCGAACGACATACCATAACGGCAAAGGTAATCACATTGAGTCTGATGCCTTTCTCGGACTTCGTCGATCTAGAGGACCTTAAGAAAACTCTTCTCGGGTTGGCACTGGACCCGAGCATAGGTGGGCTACTCATTCTTGGCCCGAAAGGTACGGGCAACTCAAGCCTTGTCAGAGCCTTTGCTGAGCTTCTTCCCGATATCGAAGTGGTAGTCGGATGCAGATTCGGCTGCTCACCAGACCGAGTCGAAGAGTTATGCGGGGATTGTTCAACGCGTCTCAAGGAAGATGGGAAGCTTCCTCACGTAACTCGGAAAATGAGCACCATCGAGGGGCAAGGGCGTTTACGTCGGTTTCACTCACAGGGACGCGCAAGCAGTCATAAAAGACATATCCAAACCACAAATCCAGTCTGAAGAGATTAGCGCTCCCATCCAAGCCTGAATTCCTGCGCAACCCCTAACGCTTCGAGACATACGGGTTGCCTCTTATGTGGAATCTCCACAGAAGATCTGTTCCACGACTGATCCCCACACGGGCAGACCTGGCAATCTCGAATTGCGTCCCGTCGGAGTCTGCAACAAAAAGGGGACTCGGTTTCGTCATATCCACCTCATTGAGTGCCCTGTCTATGCCTAGGGCTTTCGTCAACTTGCCTGGCCCGTTGGTTAGGTTTGGGTCCGAAACATTCGGCCGTAGGCTCCTCATGGCTTGCAATCCCTCGATGGGTTCTACTGCTCGGATCAATACGGCGCCAGGTGTGCCAGTTGCCTGTGTGGTAATGTTTAGGCAGTAGTGGTTTCCGTATGTGAAGTAGACGTACGCGTGGCCTGGTTCTCCGAACATCGGGGCGTTCCTGGGCGTCGGGCCGCGAAAGGCATGGCTCGCTGGATCATCCAGACCTCGATAGGCCTCAACTTCTACGATCCTCCCTTCCATTCTCCTCCTACCCTTGACTCGTACCAAACGTTTGCCGAGGAGACACTTTGCGACCCTTACTGTGTCACGTGCGTAGAATCTGCGTGGAAGCACCCGTAGCTTCATGGGCATCCCTGAACCGACGTCTCTCCGGGAGTACTTATTCAAGGGAAAACTTAACTGTAAACCGCCGATTTGGCGGGTCGAACCAATTTAGTCTCTGGTTAGCGGGATTATGGACAAGAATAGAATGCAGGCACTGACGAAGTCGCTCCTCGAAGAGATTGGTGAGAACCCCAGGCGTGAAGGGCTCCAGGATACTCCGAGGCGCGTCACCGAAATGTATGCTGAACTGACTGAAGGGTATTCCATGAACCCTAAACAAATTCTTGCGAGGGAATGGAATGAGGTCAGCGGTATGGTCGTGGCGAAGGAAATCAGCTTTTTCTCGTTGTGTGAGCATCATTTGCTTCCATTTTATGGGAAGGTACACATTGGCTATATTCCTTTAAAGGCCGTCGTGGGGCTTTCGAAACTGGTGAGGTTGGTGGATTGCTTCAGCAAGCGGCTTCAACTCCAGGAGCGTATGACAAAACAGATTGCGGACGCCCTAAACGAAAACTTACACCCGCGCGGCGTCGTCGTGGTTGTTCAGGCCCGACATTTGTGCATGGAAATGAGGGGCGTAAAGAGCGGCGCTGACATCCTCACGTCGGAGATCCGCGGCCAGTTTGAGAAATTTGAGACAAGGAACGAGTTCTTCAACATGCTCCGCAAGGAGGTTTAGGCAAGCTGTCCCCTGCCCAGCCCGATATTGCACGCCTATACCGGCGTGAGTTCGCCTCAGCGCACATAATCGCTGGCCACCCACGCTGCGGCCGGTTGCACGGGCACAACTACCAGCTTCTTGCGAAGGTCTACGGGAAGAGTGATGAATGGCTAGACTTCGAGGACATCAAGAAGCGTGTGGACCAATTCATTGACGAGAAGTATGACCACCATGACATTGGAAACATGTCGTGTGAGAAATTGGCACGGCAGCTACAAGAACAGCTCAGTATCTTCTTCAAGACCACCGTCAAAATTGAGCTGTGGGAGACTGGAAAGTTCGGCGTCGAGACCGTGTAAAAAAGACTACAAACTCGGCAATCTTTGGGACCCTGGTCTAGTACTTTTCTACTTCTCCGCGTACGTGTCCTGCCTTCAGTAGGGCGAAGTGGTGTACGTCCGTTGGGACCCGAAGCTTCCCCGTGTTATGGATATGCTCGATCTTCTGGAAAGCTTCCCGGTCAACGTCCTTATCGAAAGTTAGTTCACCACTGTTCTCGAGATGAAAGTTTCCGAGCTCCTTATGCAGGCCCATGATGTCGGCCTTGGAAAGGAGGACGGTGCCGGCGATCACTAGCTTCTTCGTGTCAAAGACATCCTGGCTTTCCGATGGAGATTCCTGCATATACTGCTGCAGGGCCTCGTTCACGAGCTCAGCCACGTTCTTCCCCTGTTGTCTAGCCTTGGCTATCACGCTGTTGTAGATATCCCGATCCAACCCGCGAATCAAGACAGCATTGTTTGCCATGATAGCCAACTCACAAGGTTACTGTGCTTAATCTGATATCCTGCTTACATTGATTACATAGCTTTCTTATAAATCTTGTTAATTCTTTTAACACCCCTTAACATGTAGTACATGCTTGCCTCGTTTGCTTCGGCAAACAAGGCACACGGGCCAGAATGAAAAGAAGGAAATGAAATTGGTCGAAGACCTCGAAAAGTTACTGTTCGAAGAAATCCCCGAGATGGAGACCCCGAGAATCAGAAGATGTGAATGGTGCCACGAACCGCTCCCCAACGACCGCTATCACCTGAAAATCTGCCCCCAGTGCAGAAAAGACTCGATAGCCACCTTCATGAAAGTACATTAGGGCGAAGAACCCGCACCGATTCCGCTTAGCATCCCTTAACATGGGTGGTGCCACCCGAAGTGAGGGTGGTGCCATTTGGTGCCATGCGGGGCGTTTTTTCTCCACCTCGATTAAGAACGAGTAAAGTATTCTCCCCCCAAAATTACACCACCTACTTCCCTTTCGCCGCCCCTTTTGCCAAAAGGCTACACATATTGAAGCGCACATTCAGCGTACGGAACATAATTCGTGCTTGGGGTTAGGAATTTGGTTAGGGCGCTAGTGCTTCTTTCTGGAGGCATTGATTCCGCAACTGCGCTCTATTTGATCAAGCAGGAGACCGATGACGTCTATTCCATGAACATGATCTACACGCAATCTTATGACAGCGAAGCGGAAGCATCGAAGAAACTCGCAGCCGTTGCCCAGGTGAAAGAACATTTCAGCGTTTACCTACCATTTTTCAAGCATATTGAAACGCGCTACCACCCCGCGCCCTCCTCTGAAATCTCGTCCGCGTATGTGCCTGCCCGAAACATTGTCTTCTATGGAGTTGCCGCAGCCTACGCCGAAACCATAGGCGCCACTAGGGTAGTGTTCGGGTCAAATGCCGACGATGCTAAGGAACTTCCCGACGCGAACCCAGAGTTCATCCAACTCATTAATGAGTTGGTCCGTGCGGGAACCAAGTCCGGCCGGGAAGGGGCACGAATAGAAATCGTCAACCCACTGATCAACTACAACAAGGTTGAGGTGCTCAAGCTCGCGCTCAAGCTTAAGGTTCCGCTTGAACTGACTTGGAGCTGTTACGAAGATTTGCCCGCCCCGTGCGGAAGATGCCGCGGTTGCCATATGAGGCGGAAGGGGTTCGACGCGATCGGCATCTCCGACCCGTTGAGCGCATGGAGCCAGCTGAAGTAATTCGCGGCGAATAATTTCGCCGACCAGGCGCAAGCCGCGCGACTCCCAATCAATAAAAGTCTTTTCAACGACCAACCGAGTTGGAGGATGGTATGTTGCTCGTTTTCCAGTCGAAGTTCCCGAAGGCCGTTGAGTACGGCAATGCATTTCAGCAATCGGCCCGTACAATATTTTATACAATTCTGTCGAAAACTATTATAGTGCCCTAGGGTGACTACAGAAAGCTTCCACTTTCTAAGAGGCAAAAGCAAATTGGTATCCCACGTTGAACCCTCAACCAATGAGGTTCCTTCGAGACTGAGAATCACCCAAATAAGAAAGCGCGATGGGCGCATCCTCCCATTCAACAAGGAGAAGATTACAAACGCAATCTACAAAGCCATAGTCGCAACGGGCAGTAGAGACCGCGCACTCGCTGACTCCCTGTCAACGCGCGTAGTTGAGATCCTTGATGAGAAATACGGTGGAGAAGCGATTCCTGCCGTTGAGGATGTTCAAGATGTTGTAGAAAGAGCGCTAGTTGAAAATGGCCAAGCGAAGGTCGCTAAGGCATACATAATCTACAGGCAGAAAAGAGCCGAGATTAGGAGTGAAAAGCAGCGAATCCTCGAGAAGGAAACTATCGATGAGGTAGACAAGGTCTTCGACCTGAACGCCCTGAAAGTTCTCAAGGCTAGGTACCTGAAGAAGAATGAGGCAGGCAAACTCATAGAAACACCGAAGCAACTCTTCACGAGAATCGCAGTCCACGCTGCGCTACCAGACCTATTCTACGACCCTGAGGTCCACGACATAAGCAAGAAACAGAATGCGCATCCGCAAGAAAAGTTTGACCCAATTCAATACCATGAGAAGGTCAGCATCGGAAAGTATGCGCTCAACCAGTATCACCTCGAAGCTTTGAAGCGGATGTATGACCGCTTTGACCGCGAAGGCGCTGCAAAGATTTCCTGGTCACGCTTCTTCGAAATGCTCAAGACAGGACTCTTCAACAAGTACGAGAAGTCCATCAACTCATTTTACGAGCTGATGGTTTCCAAGAAATTCATGCCTAACACACCTGCAATCGCCAATTTCGGAAACGTTCTCGGAATGGGCTCCGCCTGCTTCGTTCTGGGTGTGGACGATTCCATTGAGAGCATAATGGAGACCTTGAAGCAGACCGCAGTGGTCTTCAAAGCGGGGGGAGGGATGGGCTACAACTTTTCGAGACTAAGACCTGAAGGAGATTACGTAAGTTCAACCTCGGGCGTGGCGTCGGGCCCCATCAGTTTCATGATGTTGTTCGATACCATGACTGACGTGATAAAGCAAGGGGGAATCCGGCGCGGTGCTAACATGGGCATACTCAACAGCAATCATCCAGACGTCGAGAAATTCATAACCGCAAAGAAGGGAAACAAGGCGTTAAGGAACTTCAACATTTCAGTTCTTTTGATGCCTGACTTCTGGGAATGCTACAACAAGAACAAACCATACCCCCTCGTCAACCCCCGGACCGGTCAGGTTGTCCGCGAAGTCGACCCACGCCTATTGTTCGACATGATAGTCTACCAAGCGTGGGAAAGTGCTGAACCAGGCGTGATCTTTTTCGACCACGTGAACGAGTACAACCCGTTTTTGAAACACCTTGGTCCAATAATCACAACAAACCCATGCGGCGAAGTTCTGCTCTACCCAAATGAATCCTGTAATCTGGGTAGCGTCAATGTGTGGGCGTTTGCGAAACGTGATGATAATGGAAAAATCACCTATGATTGGGACGGGTTAAAGGAAGCAGTCTACGTAGGTTCCAGATTCCTTGACAATGTAATTGATGTAAACAACTTCCCACTTAAGGCAATTGAAGACATGACGCTTGCAACGCGGAAGATAGGGCTAGGAGTAATGGGGCTAGCTGACTTACTTTTCGAACTTCGCATGGCATACAACAGTGACGAAGGCCGCAAGTTCATGGAGGAGCTTATGGAATTCATCAATTACCACTCAAAGCTTACATCTATCGACTTGGCGAAAGAACGGGGCCCAGTGCCTTACTACAACAAAAGCTTCTACCCTGAAGGAAAGCTGCCCTTCGCGGGGTTCGCCAATCGAAAACTGTGGCATTTTGAGTGGGACAAGGTAGCTGAAATGATTAAGCAGCATGGCGTACGGAACGGGTACACAACCGTGATCGCACCCACCGGTAGCATCTCAATGATCGCGGGATGCAGTAGCGGCATTGAACCCGTCTACTCCCTCGTCTACGAGAAACACGTCAAGGTTGGAAGCTTCTACTATATCGACCCCGTGTTCGAACGCGTCATGACTGACGAAGGCTTGTTTGGCGATGACTTGCTTAGGGATGTGAACGACCACGGCGGTTCAATCCAGAGAATCAGCTACATACCTGAAGATCTGAAGCGAGTCTACATTACCGCTATGGACATTCGCCCAGAGGATCACATCCGGGCTCTCGCTGTCTTTCAGAGGTGGACGGACTCCTCGATTTCAAAGACCAACAACTTCCCCGCTAATGCGACGGTCGAGGACATGCGGGAATCGTACCTGCTCGCCTACAAACTCGGCTGCAAGGATGTTACCGTATTTCGGGATACCTCAATCAAAGGTCAAGTCCTAGTAGTGCCGCGCAAGAAGAATGAGGCCACCAAAGAGGGGGAAAGCAAAGATGATGAGGAACAAGCAGTAGTGAAGCCACTCGCACCGAAGCTATTGGCTGTGCCTTTGGTCGGCGCCTCCCAAGGCATGAGCGGACAGATCAAACTTTGCCCCCAATGCCAGAGCCAAGTAGTGTACCAAGAAGGCTGTTACATATGCCACGAATGCAGCTGGGGCGCTTGCTCCTAACCAGGGCATAGGTCCCAAGCAGTAGTTAACCTCCTCAGCCAACTACCCTTCAGGGCATCCAGACTACCAGACGACATCACTCCCGGCATTCCATGGCCCTACCGAAAACTACCCGGTCCTCTCTACATGGGGTCCGAAGGCAAATGGCCCAACTTTATTTCCCAAGGCACCAAGTGAAACGCTGGTTACCATGGACAAACGCTTGCTCAGGCTCGTCAACAAGATCAGAAACAGAAACCTTCGGAAGAAGGTCTATGCCCTCCTTGATAATCCATCAGTCAAGATAGGCGGTAAGACATTCTCTGGGTTACCGATTGAAAAATCTCCAGCGAGTATTCGGCATCACCACAACTACCCTGGGGGTTTCATCGAACATACGCTGGCCTTGTATGAACTCTGCATGAGCTTGTCCCGAGTGGCACGGATGATCTACGGGTGCAGGGTGAACAATGACCTCGTGATATGTGGTGTTCTGCTTCATGACATTTTCAAACCAGTTACCTATTCACAAACTGCGGATGGCAGGTATCGGCCATCCGCGTTGGCAGAACGAGTTGACCATCTTACCCTAGCCAGCGCGGAGCTAATTCGACGAGGATTTCCGCTCGACGCTGTTCACGTCGTGGCCGCCAGCCACGGTCGGCAGTACGGGCCAATAGGACCAATGACTGTTGAGGCCTTGATTTGCCACCTTGGTGATTCTGCTGAAGCTGATCTTAACGGGGAAGTGCTGAGTGCAGCAAGGTTCATGATTCGTGAGGTTACCGGAGAAGAACCCCGCGCACTAAGCGGCAAAGATGCGTTTGCTATAGTAAAGGCCAAAGCCGACAAGGGGTGGAGCGGCGTCAGACAGTACCTCTCCCACACAGGGTACAACAGCTAGTGAGCTGAAAAGGCCCCAGGGAGTGTCGTTCTAGTGAAGAATGACGTATGGAACGCGGTAATTCACGCAATAGAGACCTCGATCCCTGAATACGACCACGTTAACGAGAAGGTTTCGTTCGGTAGGGCATTAAAGGCCCGAAAGTACGCAGTAGGCCAGCTTGCACTCAGCGAGGGAATGACGGTTCTCGATGCGGGCATCGGCCCAGGAACTATGAGCGAAGCCCTCCTTTCAGAATCCGAAGGCCTCACGATTCTAGGGTTGGACGCGTCAGCGACGCTTCTTCGCGCGGCCCGCGAACGCTTCAAATCATCAAGACGTACGCAACTACATTTCGTACGTGCAGTTTTCGAAGCCGTCCCAATCAGGAATGGTTCTGTAAATCGCATCGTAAGCGCATACGCTTTCAGAGATGCCAGAGACCGCGAGGAGGCTATTGATGAGTTTCGCAGAGTTTTGACATCCGATGGATCCTTCGCGATAATAGATTTGGGTAAACCCAACGAGGTTCTCAAGAGAGCCCTCGTTACGTTATACATTGAACACCTCATGCCCTTGGTCGCCCGGTTTTCGAAATCAAGCCGAATCCGCGGCAACCCGTGGCGAATGATTGTTCCGACTTACCAGCTGCTCTCGACTAACCGAGATCTAATGCAATCCCTGAAGAAACGATTTGATGACGTAAGAATTTTGGAGTTCTCAATGGGCGGCCTTATAGTTGTTCTTGCGCGAGTTAGCGGCTAGCTGCCCACTCTTGAAACGAAATCAGCCATCTTCTTGAACCCCAACTCAATTCGTTCTTCAGACTCGCTGACGAACGTCATCCTAACGTGGCCACGGCCGTTGTCACCGAAGAATCGTCCGGGTATAACTGCTACTCGAGTCTCTTTCAGGAGTCTTCCTGCAAATTCCTCTTCGTTTAGTTTCAGCTTCGAGAGGTATGGGCGCATGTCTACAAAATAGTAGAAGGCCCCGGACGGGGTGACTGTTTTGGCTAAGGGGAGATGCGTTTTCAGCATTTTTCCCATGAAATCCCTTTTCTTGAGATAGTGTGGGAGAACTATGTTTCTCAGGTAGGGTTCCTTCATGTTTTCTTTCAGGAATTTCACCAAACCAAATTGGGCCAAACTATCGGGGGCAAGCGTGCTGTACTGTTGCATTTTCTCCATTGAGTCGATTATTTCCTTTGGAGCAAGCGTGTAGCCTAGACGGAGGCCGGGTATGCTGGCTTCCTTTGAGAAGCTTGAAACGGTTATAGTGTGCTCCCGTGCACCCGGCAGCCGGCTAATCCAAACGTGTTCTCCTTCGTAGACAATGTGCTTGTAGACATCATCGCTGATTATCCAGAAATCGTAATCCTGCGCGAGATCCACCAGTGCCTTCACAAAGGCCTGATTCAGGATTCTCCCCGTAGGATTGTCCGGGGATAGAACTATCACTGCCTTCGTTTTCTTTGAGACCGCCTGGTTGAGGGCTTCAGGGCTAGGCTGGTATCCGTCCTCAACGTTGACCGGGAGCCGCTTTGGTTTTCCCTCAGCCAATTCGATCAATTCCCGGTATCCAAGGTACGTGGGATCAGTGACAATCACGTCGTCTCCTGAATTGATTAGCGACATGAGCAGACTGAAGATTGCCTCAGTGCCACCAGTGCTCAGAATTATTTCAGAGTGAGGATTGTAATCGACCCCGCCGTATTTTCTTGCGTCTTCTGCGATGGCCGCCCGTAGTTCCGGGATGCCTCGCGTTCCCGTATATCCGCAGCTCTTCAGCGGGTCCGAGATGAGCAGGCGGCTGAACTCGGCGAGAAAGCCTTGGGGTGGAGGGACGCTAGGTGCTCCTCCACCGAATGATATTATGTCGCCGCGTCCTCGTGCCTCGTCAAGTAGAGCCGCCACTTTGCGGATCGGCGATATGTGGATTTTCTCCATGCGCCGAGACAGGTTTCTCATCGACTGCACATTTCATCGTGCAGCCTGCACCGCTTATACCGTTTACTGTGCTATGTTGCAGGTTTGAGTTTGGTCGCTCCACCCATGTAGACTTGTAAAGTTTCTGGGATCGTGATCGAGCCGTCTTTGGTTTGGTAGTTTTCCAAGATTGCGACCAAGGCTCTCTCTGTGGCTACGAGCGTGCTGTTGAGGGTGTGAACCCAACTGGTTGGTTCGTCAGGCCTGTCTCTGAACCTGATTTTCGACCGCACCGCCTGGTACGTCGTGCAGTTGCTGCAGGAGACCACCTCTCTGTACGTGCCCTGCCCTGGAAGCCACGCGTCTAGGTCATATTTCTTCGCGGCGACTGTTCCGAGATCCCCTGTACAAACGTTGACGACTCGGTATGGGATTTTCAGCATCTGGAAAAATTCTTCAGCGTTAGCAATGAGTTTCTCGTGTTCATCCCAGGTCTGTTCCGGTTTGCAGAAGACGAACTGTTCGACCTTCTCGAATTGGTGCACCCTGAAGATTCCTTTGGTATCCTTCCCGTGCGCGCCAGCTTCCTTTCTGAAGCATGGGCTCACTCCTGAATACCTTAGCGGCAGTTTCTTCCCATCTAATATTTCGTCCATGTGTTGGGCGAGGAGTGCGTGTTCAGACGTCGCGAGAAGGTAGAGATCTTCGCCCTCCACCTTGTAAATGACGTCTTCAAAGTCCGATAATGCGACGGCGCCACCGATTGCTTCGCGCCGCAGTAGGTATGGGGGTTGTGTTAACTTGTAGCCTTTCATATCGCAGAAGTCCAAAGCGAGTCTAATCAGGGCATGATTGAGTTTCACCAGGTCCCCCCTGAGGTAGTAGAATCTGGCCCCAGCGACCTTCGCGGCTCTCTCTAGGTCGACAAGCCCAAGTTGTGTGGTTAAGTCGATGTGGTCTTTCGGTTTGAAGTTGAACTCTGGTGGTTTGCCCCACTTCCTCACTTCAACGTTATCATTCTCATCTTTCCCAACCGGGACGCTCTCGTGCATTATGTTAGGCAGTTGCATGAGCGTGTTCGTAATCTTGCTATCCAAGTCGGCGATTTCTTTCTCGAGCGTTTTGATTTGGTTAGGGATTTGTTCAGCCTCTTTGACCAGTTGCGAGACATCCTGGCCTTGTCTCCGAGCTTGAGCTATCTGTTCCGTGATCTTGTTCCTCTTGCTTCGCAGCGTGTCTGCTTGGGTTCGAAGGCTACGCCATTTGCGATCATTTTCTAGCAGTTCATCTACCCACGGGATTTTTGCATCGTCCCCCCGCCGCGTTAGATTCGCCTTGACTACCTGAGGGTTATCCCGAACAAATTTCATATCAAGCATGTTTCTCGCCTACTTTTCGAGCATTCAAGCGATTGTTTTCACTCGGGCAATTAGGTTGGAAATAGTTTGGCATTGTGTTTTGGGCCGCCTAATTAAAAGCTCATCTAAGATTCGTTGCGACGAATATCACAGCTAACAGGATCAGTGCATATCCCGCAATTTGAATAGGATTTGGAACTTCATGGAAGAGAGGTATGGCAAAAAGGGATGCCAAGATAGGCTCCATTAATGGAAAGAGGTTTGCTGTGACGGTCTTTACAGAACCGAGGGAATAGTTGTAAAGTGAATGGCCAATCGCTGTAGGTAACAGCGCCAAGCCAAGAATGGCGACGATATTTTGCGTATCATATGATCGAAACGTATGCTCTCCCAACGCTCCAACCATAAGTAACGCAACCAATGCGGCAGCTGAGTATACGTAAGACGTGTAGCAAGATGTGCTAACGCCGCTCGTCCTCAGGTATCTTCCCACTAAGGAGTATTGAGCCACGAAGAAGGCGGCGAGCAAAGCGGAAAGGTCAGCCAATCCGAACGCATGGAAGCCATTGCCAGCGTTGGCAACAAGTATGACTCCAAACGTAGCAACCAGCACGCTCACTATTTCCTTCGAGGTTGTTCGCTCCCTTATGATGATGGGAGAGAGCACTGCAAGCATGACTGGGCTCGTGTTCACCAAGAATGTTGCGTTTGCGATTGTGGTTTCCTTGACCGCGAAAATGAAGGCCGCAAAATGCAAACTGAGAAATGCGCCGGAGATCGCAACGAGAACCAAGTCACGCCTCGGTAGGATATGTAAATTTCGGCTTGCGAATCCAAATAGAACCATTACCAATGCAGCAATGAAAAGACGGAAAAACGTTAGCGACATCGCGGAAGCTTCAGTTGCAAATCTGATGAAAATTGCGGCTGTGGCAAAGAAGAATGAAGCAACAAAAAGAATGGCTATACCCCTTGATAGTGACAACCAAAGAACACTCGCAGATTATGACAGAGCAGTGTATTGCCGAACATTGTCCTTTAACTATCTGATGGCTATTTAGGGTTCGAAAATTAGTGCACTGACCCAGCGCGCTCGGCGGAAGTACCGTTGAACAACCAAACGAGAGGAGCTTTACTCATAATGGCGGCTGCTTTCTTATGGGGAACCACCGGAGTAATCAGCAAGACTGCTTACGCCGAAACTAATGTGGGTCCGATTTCGCTCGCTTTTTATCGACTAATATTCGCGATTCCAGTCCTTGCGTTTCTCGTTCGGGTAAAGCGGTACGAAGTTTCACTGACGCTCGGCGAGGTAGGGCTCTTCGCGTGTTTCGGTTTCTGCAGCTTGTCTGTCTTCGAAACGCTCCTCTTTACCGCATTTCAGTACACTACCGTGCAACACGCGACTGCGCTTCTTTACACTGCGCCTGCTTTCGTTGCCCTACTTTCGTGGCTGATCCTGAAGGAGCATTTTACCAAGGCCAAGATAGCTGCTGTCGCTCTTTCGATTCTAGGGGCTTTCCTGATTGTCGGTCTAGTGACGCGTGAACCGTTGTTTGCGTCAAGAACACAGATTGGAGACTGGTTGGCAGTGGGTTCAGGGTTGGCTTACTCTTCCTGGTACCTTTTCGGAAAGGTTCTGGGAAAAAGTAGGGACCCGGCGGTCACAGCTTTGTTGGCTACGTGTTTCGGATCCATTTTCCTATTCCCAATCATGGTGGGACTAGAGGGAATCAGAATCCCGGGAAGCATGCTTGCTTGGCAGTTAGTGGCGATTATTGGGGTCGTTCCAACCGCGACGGCGTATGTTCTTTACCTAGGCGGATTGAAGCTGATCGAAGCAACTAAGGCCAGCGTTTTTGCCATAATCGAACCAGTCACCGCAGCGATCCTAGGATTTTGGTTCTTTCATGAGGTTTTTTCGTACGTTTCGTTCGTGGGGTTTGCGTTAATAATCGGTAGCATTATTCTAATCTCAACGGATAGAACTTAACCGATGCGAAGCGCACTTTGCTTTTCGGAACTTTTCATACATACCTTCTTAATCTAACGGTAGGCTATAGTTTCCATGCAGTCAGGTGATAACTTACGTTCAAACTGATTATTCTGGTGAAGAAGAGAGAGACTCTGAGCGATCAGGAATTTGCCAAATACTGGCTGGAAAAGCATGCTCCTCTAGCAAGAAAGATGCCGGGATTGAGGAGGTACGTTGTTAATGTCGTTAGGAGACCGCCTAACAGGGAACCCGATTACCACGGAGTCGTGGAGCTATGGTTCGACGACATTGATAGCATGAAAAAAGGATTCGCTTCTCCAGAAGGCTTGAACACACAGAGGGATACAGAAGCCTTCGCAAGCAAACTCATAACTCTATACATTGACGAGCATGAGATAGCCTAGCACGATGAAAACTCAGGCAGTTCGTTAAGCCCATTTATCGTGGTTAACTCGTTTCAGGACAATATCGGCCAGAGCCGATATGAAAGTAGGGCTTGTGTTCAAGGACTCAGTCCGCTTCAGGTTCAGGCCATGTGTTCTTGCGAACTCTTTGGCTTCTACGTCGATATCGTACAAGATTTCGAGGTGGTCGGCGACGAAGCCTATCGGAACAACGAGAACGTTGGAGTCCTTATCATGTTGAGTTAGTTCTTGGAGCGATTCTAGAAGATCTGGGCCAAGCCATTTCTCCGCCGTTTGCCCGGCACTCTGATAGGCGAACGACCAGTGGTCGAGGTGCAGGAGGTCTGCTACGGCTTGGCATGAGCTATGCAATTGTGATGGATACGGATCGTTGTGCTCAAGAATTCGCTCGGGTAAGCTATGTGCTGTGAACAACACTTCGACATTGCCTGACTTGGGAAACTGCTCCAAAGCGAGCTTGACCTTTTCGGCGATCGCACGATGGAATAGGGGATGATCGTACCAGCTATCAACGAAGTCCACCCGCATGTCGCCGGTGGCAGCCAGTGCCTTATCGAGGGCTTGCTTGTAGCCTCCAATACTGATATCGGAATAGTGTGGGGCCAATGCCAACGCGATAATTCGACGAAAACCATCATTCGCGATTCTCGGAACGACCTCACCAAGGTAGGGATGCCAATGCTTCATCCCAACATAAACTCGAGCCTCCACTCCTTGTGCGCCCAGAGACTTCTCTAGGGCTGAGGCTTGTGCATTCGAAATATCGAGGAGTGGAGAACGGCCACCGATCTTCCTGTATCGGTCTATCAGGTTTTCCACGGCGCTTTGAGTTGGTTTGCGGCCTCTCCTGATATCGGTCAAGTATGCTTCCATATCCCTCTCTGAGGTTGGAGTACCGTAAGCCATCAGGAGAACGGCGAGGTACGGCAAATTTGGCGCCTAACCAGAATTCTTAGTCGAGTCGTGAACGAATTTCACAAGTTCAATAACGTTCTGTGGCGATGTTTCGGGCAGCATTCCGTGTCCCAAGTTGAAAACGTGGCCCACTTTTCCCTTGGTTTTCGTTAGGATTTCCGTGGCTTGAGATCTTATTAGCTCTGGGCTTCCGAGCAAGACGGCCGGGTCTAGATTACCTTGAATTGCAACATCGCTTCCTAGCCGTGCCCAAGCAAGGTCTATGGGAATCCTCCAATCAACTCCGAAGACATCTCCCCCCGCCTGCTTCATTTCTTCGAGTAGGTTTGATGTTCCGGTTCCGAAGTGAATGCGCGGCACGCCGGTCGCCTCCAACTCTTTGAAGATTCGGCGGGAATAGGGAAGCACGTACTGATGGTAGTCTTGCGGGCTAAGGCAGCCAACCCAACTATCGAAAAGTTGAACGACATCGACTCCCGCCTTGATTTGCGCTCGTAAGTAACTTGCCATGGCGGTCGATAACTTATCCATCAAGGCATGCCAAGTCTTCGGGTCGCGGTACATTAGAGCCTTCGTGTTCACGAAATCCCTCGTCGGCCTTCCCTCGATAATGTAACTCGCTAACGTGAATGGTGCCCCGGAGAAACCAATCAAGGGAACATTAAGCATCTTCTTGGTCTGCGCAATCGCTTCGAGAACAAAGGGCACGTCATTACTCGGGTCAAGATCCGCTAAGGAATTGGCGGAATCTAAATTCCGGATTGGTTCTTGAATCAAAGGGCCGAGGCCTTCTTTGATTTCGAACTTTACTCCCATGCCTTGCAGAGGCAGCATGATGTCAGCGAACATTATCGCGGCATCCACGCCCAGAGCTTCTACGGGCATCGTGGTAACTTTCGCGCATAAGTCAGGATTCTTGCATATCGAAATCACATCATGCTTCTCTCTGACCTTCCTGTACTCTGGTAGGTACCTGCCCGCTTGCCGCATAAACCAGACAGGAGTGGCGTCGACGGGTTGGCGTCGACAAGCTTTGATGAGGCGGTCATTCAACCTTGGCCGTAACCATCCCAACGTCCCTCATCGAAGGCTGAAGATTCATACTCCAAAAGCAAGAAATGAAAGGGTTCGAAAGTCACCCGAGGAGATTGAGAATTTCGTTGATCGGCATCCTTATGCAGGTGAAGATCGGAGTCTCGAGAGCGGTGTAACGGCTGGCTTCACTACTCCTGAGCTCCATTACAAGCTCAGAGAAGTCAGCAGGCTTGTCAGTCTCAAAAGCTAAGACGAGTTCCTGATCGTCCAAGCCAAAGGAGTAACCCGTGTGGATTTGGACCGAGGGATACTTGTGCCCTATCTTGAAATGCTGCGCCATCATGAGCCTCCGCTCCTCGTGCGGTAGGAAATACCATTCACGTTTCTTCACGAACGG
>Ga0315282_10007278_pt1 | contig 18234 bp, 13 predicted proteins | sample YL17G07_20_MG_FD_203693 | JGI IMG/M metagenome (GOLD analysis project Ga0315282, IMG submission 203693) | Sediment microbial communities from Yellowstone Lake, YNP, Wyoming, USA - YL17G07_20 | ecosystem: Environmental > Aquatic > Freshwater > Lake > Sediment | place: USA: Wyoming | collected...
CTTGGGGGCGAGGACGGTCTGGATGATGCCGGAATCTCTGTGAACCGCATCCTCCCCGCGCCCAAGAACATCTTCCTCGAGGCAACGGCGCAGGTTTTCCGGGGAGATTCCGAGGGGGTCTTCATGGCCACCAATCGCAGCGACGTCTCTCTGGTGGGGCGTCTGCGTGGCTACCACGATTTGACCGAATCGACCAACCTCGACATGGGATTTTCCTACGCTCGCGGCCACAACGATGTGGGGAGCGCCTTCCGGACTCAACTCTTTGGGATGGACACCACCTTCCGTTGGAGGCCGCTGCGACGGGCGGTCTATCACAATTTCCTCGTCCGGACGGAGCTCATGTGGAGCCGGCGCGAGCAACTGGATTCAATCCAGCGTGCCTTCGGATTCTATACGTCGGCGGACTACCGGCTCTCGCGGCGGTGGACGCTGGGCGGGCGCTACGACCGCTCCGGCCGGCCTGATAATGCTCTCCTGACCGACAGCGGGTTCTCCCCCGTCCTCACCTACTGGCCGAGCGAGTTCAGCCAGATTCGCGGCCAGTATCGCTTCACCCACTATCCCGACGGCCGGACCGGGAATGACCTGTTCCTCCAATTCCTGTTTGTGCTGGGCGCGCACGGCGCACATCCTTTTTAGGAGTTCACATGAAACCTCGAGCTCTATCGATCTCCTCGGCTGTGAAATCAGTGTTTCTCTTCATGACGGTGACGCTCGTTCTCTCGATGCCGGCCTGGGCGGCGTCGAAGTTGAGGATTGTGACGTCGACGACGGACCTGGCGGAGTTTGCTTCGCAGGTGGGTGGCGACCGCGTGGAGGTGGATTCCATTGCGCGCGGCTACCAGGACCCGCACTTTGTCGAAGCCAAGCCGAGCTTTCTGCTTAAGCTGCGCCGCGCCGACCTGCTCATTGTGGTGGGCCTGCAACTTGAGATTGGATGGTTGCCGCCGCTCATCACCCAATGCGGCAATCCCAACGTGCAAGTGGACGCCCGAGGCTACCTCGACGCCTCGCAATTTGCTGAAATCCTGGAGATTCCGGCCACCACGGTCACGCGCGCTATGGGCGACGTCCACCCGTTTGGGAATCCTCATTACTGGCTCGATCCCGAGAACGGGCGACGCATCGCGCAAGGGATTGAGAGAAAACTGGCGGAGATGCAGCCCCAGGATGCCGCCTATTTTGAGCAGCGCCTCCAGGACTTCAATCAGCGGCTGACCGAGGCCGAGAAGCGCTGGGACGCACAGATGCAACCGTATCGTGGGCGTAAAGTGATTACTTACCACCGTTCCTGGCCGAACTTTCTGAAGCGCTTTGGCCTCATCTCCGCCGGCGAGATTGAGCCGCGCCCGGGCATCCCACCCAGCCCCAGCCACACCGTGGAACTGATCCAACTGATGAGGCGCGAGAACATCAAAGTGGTCCTCGTGGAGCCCTACTTTGACTTGAAAACTCCCAAATCCATCGCCCGCGAAACCGGCGCTCAAGTGGTGGTGATGCTCCCTTCGGTGGGTGGCGAGAAAGAAGTCACCGACTATTTCGAGCTTTTCGATTACGATATCAATCTGGTCGTGCGGGCATTCCAAGCGGCTCGATAAATCTCCTGGGAGGATGAATGGACTTTCTGCCGTTTCTTCTTGCGCCGTTCGTTGCCAGTCTGATTCTGACCGGTATTCACGCCTATCTGGGCGTCCACGTCGTCGAGCGCGGGGTCATTTTCGTGGATCTGGCACTCGCCCAGATCGCGGCGCTGGGGGCGACGGTGGCCGTGGTCTTTGGAATGGATCCCCATGCCGGAGGCGCCTATTGGCTCAGCTTGGGGTTCACCTTCCTTGGGGCGGCCATCTTCGCCTTGGCGCGCATGCGCCGGACCCACATTCCGCAGGAAGCGTTCATCGGGATTGCCTATGCGGTCGCCTCGGCGGGCGCCATCCTGGCTATGAGCAAAGCGACCGGGGAAACTGAACACCTCAAGGACATGCTGGTGGGCAATATTCTGGCCGTGTCCTGGCACGAAGTCGAACGGACGGCGGCGCTTTACGGCGCGATCGGAGCGTTCCACTACATCTTCCGCAAGAACTTCCTCCTGATCTCCATGAATCCCAAGGGCGCGGAAGCCCAGGGAATCTCGCTGCGGTTCTGGGATTTTCTTTTTTATGCATCCTTCGGATTCGTGGTGACCTCTTCGGTGGCGATTGCGGGCGTGCTGCTCGTTTTCTGCTATCTCATTGTCCCTTCCGTGGGCGCAATGCTTTTTGCGGACCGCATCGGGCCGCGGCTGGCGATTGGCTGGACGATGGGAACGCTGGTTTCGGCGTTGGGCGTGTATCTCTCGGTCGTGCTGGATTTCCCCACGGGAGCCACGATTGTCTGCACCTTCGGCGCGGTGCTGGTGGCCATGTTCCTCATTCATGTTTTCGTTTACCACAACCGCAAAGCCGAAGAGTCCACGGTTGCAGAGCCTGCGATTGCGCAACCAGGCCGCAGCGAGGGATGAGGGGGCTCGATGCGATAGCTGAGATCAGTCGCCTGGTGCGGCCGGCATGGTCTGATCGGAAATTGATTTTTGCGCGAGGCGTCAGCTACAATCAAACAAGGTCGTGGTGACGGGTCGGGGCGAGTTGAACCTAAAGGGGAGCGATTGGATTTGATGCAAAGAATAAGAACGGTGGCGTCCATTGCCGCGGCGGGGCTTCTGCTGGGGGCCGCAACGTTGATGGTGGCGCAGAGTATTCGGAAGGTCTCCACATCAGCAGGCAACGAGCCGGCGGTGCGGGAGAAGATCGTTCGTTTCGTTCGCGCACGATTTGGCGTCCCCGACAACGTCACGATCACCGCCGACCCTTTGAAGCCGGCGATCCACCCCTCTTTTCTCCAGACCACGCTCGTCACCGACGCCGGCAAGGAAAAACACGACAATTCGGTCCTGGTCACCAAGGATTACCACCTGCTGATTATCGGAAATCTCTATAAAGTGACCGGCGACCCGCAGGGCGAAATGGTTCAGCATCTGCGCGAGCAGTTCAAGATTCCGGCCTCCACCGGCGTGACGGCCGCTCCTTTCAAGCCTTCAGCGTATCCAGGCTTGCTGGCGACGAAGGTAACCGTGGGCGATGGCCCACAACAGCAGTCGCAGGATTTCTTCATGACCAAGGACAACCGCTGCCTGATTGTGGGCACGGTCTTTAACATGACCGTTGATCCGCGCCAGGTTGCGTTGCGCACGATCAATACCGCCAACGGCCCGACCACGGGCCCGATTACGGCGCCCGTTACCATTGTGGAGTACGCTGATTTGCAGTGTCCCTCCTGTGCAAACATGCACGAGTTCCTGGAAAACGATGTTATCCACCGATACGGCGACAAGGTCCGAATCGTGTACAAGGAATTCCCCCTGCCCTCCATTCACGACTGGACGCTGACGGCGACCATTGCCAATCAGTGCGTTTACCAGATCGATCCGCCAGCGTACGTGCGGTTTCGGAGCATGGTTTTTAAGAACCAGATCAGCCTTAATCCCGCGAACGTCCGCGATACGGTGATCAGTTACGGGGAGCAGGTGGGTGTTGACCGGCTGCGCCTGGCGGCCTGCATTGATTCCAAGACTCCTCTGCCGCGGATTGAAGAAAGCTTCAAGGAAGGGCAGGCCGTGGGTGTGCAAAGTACGCCCACGTCATTTATCAACGGCCGGATGATTGTCGGGCTGCCCTCGGCCGACGCCTATTTCAAGGCGATTGACAAAGCTCTGAGCGGCGGCAAATAGACTGGCTCCGGGTACCCTGTTCTCCCCAAACCCCACACGAGTGCACCCCTGCACCGGCGCCACTGCGGATCAGCCCTGGGTGGGTCTTCAGTTCCGGTCTTCTTCTTGAGGTTCCTTGTTCCCGTTTCCGAGGGGATGTGCCGCGGGCGGCAACGCTTCCTGCAGGTATGGAGAAACGACGAGAAGAATCAGGAAGTAGGCGAGACAAACTGCGCCTCCCAAAGTGAGCGCTCTCCGAACCCCTAGGGCCTCTGCCACGGCCCCGGCCTGAAGGCTTCCCAGCGGCGACAGTCCAATCACCGCCAGCGTGTACATGCTCATGATTCGCCCGCGGTATTCCGGTGGACTGATGAATTGCAGCGTGCTGTTGGTGAGCGTGAGAGCGCCCACCATCGTGGCTCCCAGCAGAATGAGGAGGGAAAACGCTGCCAGGAACGTTGTGGCGCGGGCCAGGAGGATCAGGCCCAGGGAGAAAGCCGCTGCGCTGCCCACAACGAAGGCCCGGCGGTGCTGGATATGGGCCTGTGCCGCCAGGGTCAGGGCGGAAATCACCGCGCCGATTCCGGCGCCGGCCATCAGGTAACCGAGTCCGGAAGGCCCCACATGGAGCAAGTCGCGGGCGAAGATAGGCATCAGCACCACGAAGGGAAGTCCCAGCAGGCTCAGGACTGCCGGCACGGAGAGGAGCACAATAACGGCACGGTTCCGCGCCACGAAACGCAGTCCCTCAACCATGGCCGCCCACACTGAGGGCCCCTCTTCCCGGGTATGGGGCGGGAGTTTGATCGCCAGCAGCGCGATGATCAGCGCCAGGAAGCTCAGCGAGTTCAGGTAAAAGCATCCCGCTGAACCCAGCGATCCGAGCGCCAGGCCGGCAAGCGTCGGCCCAATGGCGCGCGACATGTTGAATTGCGCCGAGTTGAGGGCTACGGCGTTGGTGAGATCCTCGCGCCGGACGAGGTCCGGAACGATGGCTTGGTAGGCGGGATTGTTGAGTGAGGACGCCAGCCCCGTGAGGAAACTGATGGCCATGATTTCCTGGATCGTGATGATCCGGAAGGAAGTTAGAACGGCGAGCGTCAGCGCCAGCAGCATCATGACGGTCTGGGTCACGATCATCAGTTTGCGGCGGTTAAGTCGGTCGGCGATGGCGCCCCCGGGCAGGGAAAAGACTAATGAGGGAGCGGTCCCCAGAAAACCGTTGAGGCCCAGCAGGAACGGCGAGTTCGTCAGTTCCAGCACCAGCCAGCCCAGCGCCAGGTTCTGCATCCAGGTGCCGATGTTCGAGAGGAAGTTTCCTGACCAGAAGAAGGCATAATCGCGATGGCGGAACGAGCGGACCATGCTCGCAAACGGCCCCAGATCAGCGCCAGGCTCAAGCGTAACCGGAGTTGATCGATGGGTCGGCATCCCGCCTCGTGGCCCGCCGACTGCGGGCGCATCTATTATAGTGGAGACAATTCTACGACAGGCGCCATCTGTAACTCCGCAGCATATTTTTTCGTCTCTACTGAACGAACGATGAATCCGTCGAGGAGGAGATGGTGATGAGCCGTTGGAGGATAGGAATCACGATTGCCGTTGCGCTGCTGAGTATTTCCGCTCTGGGCAGAACTCAAGAGCGCGGAGATGGAGATTGGGGCCGCGGCCCGGGCCGTGGGCCGGGGTTTGACATGGGCTCCCGCATGCTCGCCATGCTGGAGAGTGACCGCGTCAAGGCGGAGTTGAACCTAACCGACCAGCAGGTGGCCCGATTGCACCAGATTGCTCTCGAGGGCGAGAAAGGCAGTGTCAAGGCACGAGCCGAGCTACAGGTTCGAGGCTTGGAACTGCGCGAACTTCTCCGCGCCGACCAACCGGAGCGCGAGGCGGTGATGAAGAAAGTGCAGGAGATCACCGAACTGCGCGGGCAGATGATGCGCCAGCACGTGGAGTCCCTTTTGGCTGCCAAGACCGTGCTGACGCCGGAACAGCAGCAGAAATTTCGTTCCCTAAGAGCCGGTCGGGCCGGCCGGATGGGACGTCGCGGGCCGGGATTTGGCTCCGGGTCGCGGCCCTCCCAGCCGGCGGAACCGCCCCAGCCACCTTCCCAGTAAATTCAGGCTTCCTCCCAGGGGTGCAGAGTGCTGCGCCCCTCCCGCCTCTTGACGTTTGAGGACAAGTGTGCTAGTCTACCCTATTGGGTAAGGGAAGGCGGCAGGGGCCGCCGGGGCTTTCCCGAGGAGGTTGTGATGCTAAGGGGGGAGATTCTGGTCATGAGTCGCCGGCGTCGAGGCAATCTCGATCAGCGAGAGCATCCCGTCAAAATGTCGGTCTGAAGGCCGACAATGCGACTCTGGCCCTTATATAGTACAGGGACGAACCGAGAATGCTATTTATAATGAGTAATTTACAATTTTACATAGGGGGTACGAACCTAGAAAGTCCTTTAGAATCAACGAATTGTGAAATTCTCGACGAACCGAGTAAGGCCTATTGTCTCAATGGCTTGCAAACGCACTACTAGGGACGAAGCTAAACTTCGGAGATCTTGCGTGGTGGATCCGGGTTTTTATCACGACGCGTGTGCGACGGTTGGTGGCCACCCGCCCTTCAAACAAAGAGCGCCCGAACAGGGGGAGCTGTCCTGAGGTTTTCTGGAGGTGGTTTCGCGCTGTATTTCTCGCCTTCCGGGTTGCTGGGTTTTGCTCCTTCCCCCTATAATAGGAAGGTTTAAGCATCAAGCAAGGAGCATGCATGTTCAGGCTGTTCAAGAAAAAACGCGAGTTGGTTAAGAAGTACCTCCTGATCATTTTCCTCAGCATCGTCTCCGTCGGCATGATTGTGACCCTGGCTCCCATCTTTCCAGGCAGCGACCGCGGGATGGAGCCCAACGTCCTGGCGGAAATCGGCGGAACGCCGATTACGTCCAATGATCTGCAGCGCAGTGTTCAGTCGCGGCTGCGCGGCTCGCCGCTCGGAGATGATCCGCAGATGGTCTCACGCCTGGCGGGCATCGTGCTGGACGATATGATCATGCGCCGCGCTCTGTGGAGCCAGGCGCAGAAACTGGGTGTGGGGATCTCTGATCTTGAACTGCAGCACGGCTTGCAGACCGCAATCCCGAGCCTTTATCCCAGCGGCGTCTTCGTGGGTCTGGAACGATACCGCGACTTCATCTCACAACAGACGGGCATGACGGTGCCGCAGTTTGAGGCGCAGTTCCGCGAGAGCCTCCTGCTGGAGAAGATGCGCTCCATCATTACGGACGGCGTGCGCGTCACTGCCGCCGAAGTCCGGGATGAATTTATCAAGCGTAACACCAAGGTTCGCATCGAATACGTTTTGTTCGATCCCAGCCAGTACCTCAAGGCGGTGGAGATTACCCCGGCGGCGCTGGAAGGGTTCTTCCAAAAGAATCCCAGCAAGTACAAGGTCCCGGAAACGCGCCGGGTGCGCTACGTGCTGATTGATATGGACCGTGTCCGCTCTCAGGTGAAGCTCAGCGATGCCGATCTGAAGCAGTACTACGGCCAGCACGTGGGCGAGTATCACGTCTCTGACCGCGTCAAGGTGAGCCACATCCTGTTCAAGACAGAAGGCAAGACTCCCGAAGAGGTAGTGGCGACCGAGAAAAAAGCTCGCGAGGTGCTCGCGCAATTGAAGGCCGGCGGCGATTTCGCGGATTTGGCAAAGAAGAACTCGGAAGATTCCAGCGCCCCGAATGGTGGCGATCTGGGCTGGATCGTGCGCGGCCAGACGGTCAAGGAATTCGAGACGGCAGCTTTCAGCATGAAGCCCGGCCAGATCAGCGACCTGATCAAGACGACTTACGGTTTCCACATCATCAAGCTTTTTGACAAACAGACGGCCCATCTGCAGACCTTTGCAGAAGTCAGGGATCAGATTCGCGAGCAGCTGGAACGCGAGCGGATTTCGGACGCGGAACAGGCGCTGACCACCCGACTCGAGCTTGAATTCCAGCAGAACCCGAAGAACTTCCAGGCGATCGCCGAGAAGAACGGATTAGAAGTAAAAGAAACGCCGCCCTTCCGCTACAACCAGCCGGTCCCCGATCTCGGCACGGGCGAAGGATTCCATAATCTCGCCTTCCAGCTTCGCGAGGGCGCGGTGGGCAGCGGGGTCTCCGTGCCCAAAGGCATGGCGATCATCCAGGTCACGCAGATCGTGCCCGAACATTTGCCCCAACTGGAGGAAGTCCGCGCTGTGGTCGAACAGGATTACCGCGCCGCGCAATCCCAGGTGCTGGCGGTGCAGAAGGCGGAGGAATTCGCCGCGAAAGCCAAAGGTGCCGATCTTAAGAAGGTCGCCCAGTCGATGGGCCTTGCGGTCAAGGAGAGCAAAGACTTCACCCAGCAGGACTACATCGACGGCGTGGGCTCCGGCTCGCAGCTCCCTTCGGCCTTCACCCTCCCCGAGGGGCAGTCGAGCGAGGCCCTTGCGGTGGGCGGCAACCGGATTGTTTTTCGCGTCGCGTCGCGCATCCCCGCAGTGGAAGCGGACCTTCCCGCGCAGCAGGAGCAGATTAGCGAGGAAGTCATGGAACGTAAGCGCAGCCTCGTCTGGGAGCTTTATCAGCAGAACCTCAAAGGACAACTCAAAGCTTCCGGGGAACTCAAGATGAACGAGGCGGCCATGAAATCGTTCCTTGCCACCTATCAGCGCTCGTAGAGCGGAGTGTGAATAGTGAATGGCGTAGGAGGGAAGAATTCTTTCCATCGCGACAGAGATTGAACCCATAATTCTCCATCTGTCATTCACGATTCCCGGCCATCGTCGTGACTGCCGCTGCCTCAGAGCATCGCTTTTTTCGTAGTGACGCCGCCCTCCTCGTTGGCGTTTCGCTGATCGCACTCCTAACCCAGTTGCTGGTGAGCGGACGCTACGGCTACTTCCGCGACGAGTTTTACTACCTGGCTTGCGGCGAACACCTCGACTGGGGCTATGTCGATCACCCGCCTTTTGTTGCTCTGATGGCATTTCTCGTGCGCCACACGCTGGGTGAGTCGCTCCTGGCCATTCGGCTCCTGCCTGCGGTGTGCAATGCGCTGGTCATACTCCTCACGGGCTTGATGGCTCGTGAGCTTGGCGGTGGCCGGTTTGCGCAGCGGATCGCGGCGCTGGCCACCCTCATCGCGCCGGTCTACCTGATTATTTGCCACGTCTTCTCGATGAATTGCTTCGATCACGTCTTCTGGGTGGTCGCTGCCTACATCGTCATCAAGATCCTAAAGGAAGATCGCCCGCGGCTCTGGGTGCTTTTCGGCTTGGTTGCCGGCGTGGGGCTGATGAACAAGTATTCGGTGGGTTTCCTGGGAATGGGTTTGGTTGCGGGCCTGGTCCTTACGCCGGCGCGGAAATACCTGTGGAGCAAATGGCTGTGGCTGGGAGGCGCGATCGCGTTTCTGATCTTCCTTCCCCACATCGTCTGGCAGATTCAGCACGGCTTTCCGACGAGAGAATTCATCCACAATGCGACGCTGCACAAGAACCTCCCGATGTCGCCTTTCGCATTCATGGCGGAGAGCACTTTGCAGCTCCTCCCTTTCACGCTTCCTCTGTGGCTCGCAGGTCTCTACTTCTGCTTGTTTGCGCGAGCCGGAAAGCCCTTCCGAGTCCTGGGCTGGATCTACCTCGCGGTCCTCGCTCTCTTGCTCGCGACGAATGCCAAGCCCTACTATCTGGCGCCGGCCTATTACATGCTTTTTGCGGCGGGCGCGGTGCAGTTCGAGTCGTTGATTGGGGCGCTGCAATGGAACTGGCTGAAGCCGACGTGCGCGACGGCGCTCGTGGCGGGCGGGGTCATTCTCCTGCCTTACTCGTTGCCCGTGCTGCCCGTCCAGACGTTTATCCGATATCAGGACTTTGTTGGGTTCCATCCGGGCAGCGGAGAGCGGGGAGCTGCCGGAGAACTTCCCCAATACTACGATGACATGTTTGGTTGGGAGAACCAGGTGGCGACGGTGGCCAGGGTTTACAACTCCCTTTCCCCTCAGGAGAAGGCGCGGACCATCATCTACTGCCACAACTACGGGGAAGCTGGCGCCATCGATTTCTTTGGCAAGAAGTATGGCCTGCCCAAGGCCGCGAGCGCGCATAACAACTATTGGTACTGGGGGCCCGGCAATTGGGACGCCGACATGGCGATCCTGGTGGGCGAATCGCGCCAGGACGCGGAAAAGAGCTTCAGCGAAGTCGAGCAAGCCGCGGTTGTGGTGAGCGAATACGCGCGCCCTTTTGAAACCGACCTGCCTATCTTCATCGCCCGCAAACCAAAGTATTCCCTTCGGGAGATTTGGCCTCGCGCGAAGAGTTTCAGCTGACATGAAGCGCCGCGACCGCACTCCTTGACCCGGTGGGATGCTGTCCCACATAATGCCCAAGAGGCTAGCCACACAGTTCTGGGGGCTCACTGTGCGCGACATCCGCAAAGTCGCCGTGCTCGGCGCTGGGACTATGGGTGCCCGCATCGCCGCACACGTCGCCAACGTCGGGGTTCCTGCCGTCCTTCTCGACGTCGTTCCACATGAGTTGACTCCGCAAGAACAATTGCAGGGCCGCACGCTCGCCGATGCCAAAGTGCGCAATCGCCTCGCACTGTCCGGGCTCGAAGCCGCGCTCAAGTCCCGACCCGCGGGGTTTTTCGTCCCGGAAGCGGCGACCCTGGTTCGCGCCGGCAATTTTGATGATCACCTCGGCTGGATCGAGGACTGCGATTGGATCATCGAGGCGGTCACCGAAAACCGTGAGATCAAGCGCGCCCTCCTTCAGCGCGTCGAGCCGCATCGTGCGCCGGACGCCATTGTCAGTTCCAACACTTCCGGGATCGCGCTGGCCAGCATCAGTGAGGGATTTGGCGAGGATTTCCGCCGCCATTGGCTGGGCACACACTTTTTCAATCCGCCGCGCTACATGAAGCTCCTGGAGTTGATCCCTACACCGGAGTCGCTGCCCGAGGTCGTCAGCCGTATCGAGCGCTTTGCCGACGTGGCCCTCGGCAAAGGGATCGTCGTCGCCAAGGACACTCCGAACTTCATCGCCAATCGCATCGGCACGTTTGTGACGCTGACCGTGTTCCGCATCATGCAAGAAGATGGGTACACGATCGAAGAGATCGACGCGCTCACCGGCCCGGCCATGGGCCTGCCGAAATCCGCGACCTTCCGGACTCTCGATATCGTGGGCTTGGATGTGCTGGCGCATGTCGTGAAGAGCCTCGCCGAGTCCCTGCCCAATGACGAGCGCCACGAGTTGTTTCAAATCCCCGGCTTTATCGCGCAAATGCTCGATCGCGGGCTGCTCGGCGACAAAACCCAGCAAGGGTTCTACAGGAAGACAAAGGGTGCCGGCGACGGCGAAAGCGAAATCCTCACGCTCGACCTGGCGACGTTTGAATACCGCAAGCGCCAGCGGCCAAGCCTGCCTTCGCTCGAAATGACCCAGGGGATCGCGGACGCCGGGCCGCGCGTCGCGGCCCTGATGCAAGCGCCGGACCGCGCCGGAGCATTCTATCGACGCCTTCTCGCCGAGACGTTTCACTACACCGCCTCGCGGGTTCCGGAGATCTCCAACGATATCGTTTCCATCGACCGCGCCATGAAGTGGGGCTTCGGTTGGGAGTGCGGCGTCTTTGAGCTCTGGGACACGGTGGGCGTGGAGAAATTCGTTGAGGGTTGGAAGAAAGCACATCGTGAGACGCCGCTTGTTCAACGACTTCTCACGGGCGGCAAGAAGACTTTCTACGCATCGAGCAATGGCGACACGTTGTATTTTGATTTCGGCGCTGGCGAGTATCGCCCGCTGCCGGAGCGTCCCGGCGTGTTGCTCCTTTCTGAATCGAAGGCGCGAAAGAAGGAGGTCAGGAAGAACGCCGGCGCGAGCTTGATCGATCTGGGTGACGGCATCCTCTGCCTCGAGTTCCACTCCAAGATGAACACCATCGGCGCGGACACGATCCAGATGGTCCACGCCGGGCTGAAGGCGCTCGACGACGGGTTCGAAGCCATGGTGATTGGCAATCAGGGCCCGATATTTTCTGCCGGCGCGAACCTCATGCTCCTGCTCGTCGCAGCGCAAGAGGGCGAGTGGGAAGATATTCACGATGAGGTGCGCCAATTCCAGAACGCCAACCTGGCGCTCAAGTACGCCTCTCGGCCGGTGGTCGCAGCCCCGCACGGGCTGACACTCGGCGGCGGGGTGGAGATGGTGCTGCACGCCGCTCGCGTGCGCGCCGCGGCAGAGACTTACATGGGCCTCGTGGAGTTTGGCGTGGGTCTTATCCCCGCAGGCGGCGGCACCAAGGAGATGCTGATTCGCGCTATGGACGCCGTGCCGCAGGATTCTGAGGCGGATCCGTTCGTGAACCTGAAAGAGGTGTTCACGAACGTCGGCATGGCCAAGGTTTCGACTAGTGCCGAGGACGCGCGCAAACTGCGCTATCTGCGCGCTGAAGATTCCATCAGCATGAATCGCGACCGGCAGATTGCGGACGCCAAGCAGGTGGCGCTCGATCTCGTTCGGCTTGGCTATCGCTCCCCCAAGCGGCGCGACGAAATTCTCGTCCTCGGCCAGGCCGCGTTCGCGAAAATGAAGCTGGGGTTGCACCTCCTACGGCGCGGCGAGTACATCTCGGACTACGACGTGGTCATCGGGACCCACCTCGCGAAGATCCTTTCGGGAGGAGGAGAGTTCACTTCGCCACAGCGTGTCTCGGAACAGTATGTACTCGATCTGGAACGCGAGGCGTTCGTCAGCCTGTGCGGCGAGAGGAAGACTCAGGAGCGAATCCAGCACATGCTGAAAAGAGGGAAGGCGCTGAGGAATTAGGAATTCAGAATTCTGAATGGTTATTACATACTAAACAGGATAATCGTGAGGAAGTATGCGGGAAGCCGTGATCGTCTCCATTGCAAGAACCGCGGTAGGCAAGGCGCCGCGGGGGACGCTGCGCGCGATGCGTCCCGATGACATGGCGGCGGTGGTGATTCAGGAAGTGACCCAGCGCGTGCCGGGCCTTGACAGGAATGAAATCGAGGACGTTATCCTCGGCTGCGCGATGCCGGAAGCCGAACAGGGCAACAACGTGGCGCGCGTGGCCTCGCTGCGCGCAGGTTTGCCAGTGACGTGCTCGGCGATGACCGTCAACCGTTTCTGCTCCTCGGGTCTTCAGGCGATCGCGCTTGCCGCCGAACGCATCATGGCGGGCTTCGCCGACGTAATCATCGCCGGCGGCACGGAAACAATGAGCCTGATCCCCATGGGCGGCTATCATTTCTCGCCCAATCCCTTCTTGATGGAGCACTATCCTGATGCCTATCTGAACATGGGGCTGACGGCAGAGAACCTGGTGCGCAAGTACGACATCACGCGCGAGCAGCAGGACGAGTTCGCGCTGCGCAGCCACCAGCGGGCGCTGGCCGCCATCGCGGCGGGGAAGTTCAAAGAGGAGATTGTTCCCCTGGAAGTGGTCGAGGTCAGCTCGAACGGCGGCGGCAAGCCACAGACTGGAAAGATCGTCTTTGACACTGACGAAGGGCCGCGCGAGGACACCACGCTGGAGGCCCTGGCCAAGCTCCAGCCCGTGTTTCATGCGCGGGGAACGATCACGGCCGGAAACGCTTCGCAGATGAGCGACGGCGCGGCGGCGGCCGTCGTCATGTCGATGGATAGGGCCAGGGCGCTGGGTGCGAAGCCGCTGGCGCGGTTCGTCGCCTTCGCCACCGCCGGAACGCTGCCCGAAGAGATGGGCGTCGGGCCGGTGTACGCGATCCCGAAGGCCCTGAAACTCGCTGGATTGAAGCTCGCCGACATCGATGTCATCGAACTTAACGAAGCCTTTGCGGCGCAGGCGCTGAGTGTCATCAAGCTGGCGGAGCTTGATCTTGAGCGCGTGAACGTCAATGGCGGAGCCGTCGCGCTCGGGCATCCGCTCGGATGTACGGGCGCCAAGCTCACCGCGACGCTGCTCAATGAAATGAAGCGCTGCCAGTCGCGTTACGGTATGGTAACGATGTGCATTGGCGGCGGCATGGGCGCGGCGGGGATTTTCGAAAATCTGTCGTGAGGTCCACGGAGGTTCAGATGGCCACGGAGGTCAGCACGGCGGGCGGTCACGTCAAGGGTGGCAGCTTCCTCATCGAAGTGCGTCACCCGGAGGAAGTCTTCACCCCGGAAGACCTCACCGACCAGCACCGACTGATTGCGCAGACGGCGCAGGAATTCGTTGACCAGGAAATCGTCCCCCGCTTCAAGCAGCTTGAGGACAAGGATTACGGTTTGATGCGTGATCTCTTGCGCAAAGCCGCCGAAGTTGGGTTGACCGCTGCCGACGTGCCCCAAAAATACGGAGGCCTCGAGCTCGACAAGATATCTTCCATTCTGATCGCCGAGAAGATGGCGCGCGAAGGTTCGTGGGCGACCATCGTGGGCGCGCAGTCCGGGATCGGCATTCTTCCCATCGCACTTTTCGGCACGGAGGATCAGAAGAGCCGCTACGTGCCGAAGCTGGCAAGCGCCGAGTGGCTTGGCGCGTACTGTCTGAGCGAGGCGACCTCGGCCTCCGATGCGCTAAACTGCAAGACCACAGCGCGCCTTAGCCCCGACGGAAAACACTACATCGTGAACGGCACCAAAATGTGGGTGACGAATGGGGGCATCGCGGACGTTTACATCGTCTTCGCCAAAGTGGATGGCGAGAGATTCACCGCCTTCATCGTCGAGCGCGGTTTTGCGGGTGTCTCGCCCGGTGCGGAAGAGCACAAGATGGGAATTCGCGGCTCCTCGACTACGCCGCTCAATCTGGAAAATGTTCCGGTGCCCGTGGAAAACGTCCTCGGGGAAGTGGGCAAAGGTCATCTCGTTGCGTTCAACATTCTGAACATCGGACGCCTCAAGCTCGGCGCGGGCTGCGTGGGCGGCTCCCGGTACTTGCTCGGCGAAGCTCTCCATTGGGCGAAGGAGCGCGACGCCTTTGGCCGCAAGATCGCGGACTTCGGCCTCATCAAGGAGAAATTGGGCGAACTCGTAGCGACGATCTACGCCGTCGAGAGTGTCTCGTACCGCACGGCCGGGATGGTCGACCGGCTGCTGGAAGGAATCGATCAAAGCGCGGCGGGGGCGCCAAAGCAGGTTCTGGAAGCGCTGCAGCAGTACGCCGTCGAGTGCTCGATCCTGAAGGTGCTGGGGACGGAATTGCTGGATTTTGCCGCCGACGAGACTGTGCAGATCTTCGGCGGCTACGGCTTCTCGAGCGACTACGGCATCGAGCGGACCTACCGCGACCAGCGCGTCAACCGCATCTTTGAAGGCACCAACGAAATCAACCGCTTGCTCATCATCGATATGCTGATGAAGCGGTCGATGAAAGGCGAACTGGCGCTAATCCCGGCGGCGAAGCGGGTGCTGGACGACGTCCTCGCCGGCGGGACGGAAGAGGAGAACGACGACGAATCTCCCCTGGCGGCGGCGGAGCGATTGCTCGAGGGAGCGAAGAAGGCGACGCTGCTGGTGGCCGGGAGTGCCGTGCAGAAGTACTTGCAAGCACTCGCCGAAGAGCAGGAAATCGTCGGCGCCCTCAGCAATCTGGTGATGGAAGTGTACGCAATGGAAAGCGCCCTGCTGCGCGCGCGGAAAAAGGTCACCCGCACAGGCGGCGGTGGGGCTTGGTACGAGTGCGACGCCGCACGAGCCTATGCTTCTGAAGCGGCGGACCGCATGGAGTCCGACGCGCGGCGCGCTCTCGCCCGCATCGCGGAGGGAGACACACTGCGGACGCATCTGGCGTTGCTGAAACGCTTCCTGCGGCGCACACCACCAGACCTAATTGAGCTCCACCGGCGGCTTGCCAATCGCGCGTTGGAACTCAATCGCTATCCCTTTGCGTAGCGCCATTGTACAGAATCGGCGTTGCCTTGCCCGGCCGGGTGCTCCGACGAGCCCCCCTAAATTCCGCGCAGGGCCTTGGATGCTCCAGCCAAGTCCGAGACGCCAAGAACTACATCCGCCTTCTTACCGCCCGCGGCAACGCTGCCATAGGCGTATTCGATGTTGATGTTGGCCTGGCCGAGCCGGCTGCCGACTTCGCCAAGAAGACCGGGCTTGTCGGCGAGCGTCACGCGCACCACCTCTTCTTCGGTGACGCGGATCCCGAGGCCTTCCAGGACTTTCTTGGCTTTAGCAGGGCTGGCGACTTGCAGACGCACGGCGCTCTCCGCGCCCGCGCCATAAGCAGTGAACGCTGTGATGTTGACCTTCGCATCGCCCAGCGCCTTGGCGACGCGCCCGAGCTGGCCTGGAGTGCTCTCGACCCAGGCCGTGATCTGTTTTGCCTTGGCCATTGCTGTTCCTCCTTGCATGCAAGCCGTATGAGGTAAGCTGAAGAGCGGGCTGGGAATGTGCGCCGCGCTCTCGCCGGTCATCGAGTTCCGCCCGCCGCCGGACTGGGGACCGCTGCGCAGGGCAAGGTCTCGCCGGCAGCGAACATTGCACGAGTAGAAGTAGGATTTTCTTCGCGCCTACGATACTCCCGGCGATGCGGTCTGTAAAGCGGACTTCGCGCCGCTGTTCCGGTCGGGGGGGCGGGGTTCGAGGGCGAGGCGAAAAGTGTTGAACGCACAGTAAACTCCCGGTAGAGCAATCATCTTGACAATGCTGCAAAACCGTGCAAATTGGTGAGGCGCGACCCGAACAACTCGCAGGGGAGTTCTCGAAGGAGGCGTCGTGGTGCGTCGCGCGGATGAAGTTCATGTGGTCGTTGTAGGAAGCACTAATTTCGATATGGTCGTGAAAGCTGACCGCCTGCCCAAGGAAGGTGAGAGCATGCTCGTCACCAACCTGAAGTTCTTTCCCGGGGGCAAGGGCGCCAATCAAGCGGTGGGCGTGGCGCGCCTGGGCGCCAAGACCACCTTTGTCGGTTCCGTCGGCAAGGACATGATCGGCGATTTTCTCATTCAGGGACTCGAGTCCAACGCCATTGATACAGGTCACGTCAAACGCGACACGAAACGGACGACGGGCTGCGCCTTCATTATGCTTTTCCCGAATGGCAACAACTCCATCGTCGTCGATGCCTCGGCGAACTTTTCGCTGAGCGCGGCGGACATCGAGCGCGCGGCTCCTGTGATCGAGAAGGCCGACGCGCTGTGCACGGTTTTGGAGATTCCGACGGAGGTCGTGGAAGCCTCGCTGCGGATTGCGCGCAAGGCAGGGAAACTGACGGTGCTCGACGCGGGGCCGCCGCGCAACTGCCCGCCGGAGATCCTGAAACTGGCCGACATTGTCTCGCCCAACGAGACCGAACTCGCCCATCTGACGAGCGAAGAAGTCTCCGGGCGCGTCTCGGCGCGCGAGGCGGCGGAGAGGCTGCTCGAGATGGGCGTTAAGACCGTGGTGCTCAAGCTGGGCAGCGACGGCGCCATGCTCGTCACCGGAAAAACCTACAAACACTTCCCCGCGCACAAGGTCACCGCGGTGGATCCCACCGCCGCGGGCGACGCATTCACCGCTGCGCTCACCGTACAGCTCGCGGCGGGGGCGAAGATGGATGCGGCCATCCGTTACGCCAACATGGCCGGCGCGCTCGCCGTCACCAAGCTTGGCGCGCAACCCTCGCTGCCGACCGCGGCCGAAGTGGAGGCCTTCCAGGCGGGGCTTGCCAAGCAGGCTGGAGCGTAACGGCGCCGGCGTCGTGAAGACTGATTCCACAGTGCGGATGCTTTCCGGCGGGTGGAGCCGAAGTGGACCCGCTCGCACCTCGAATTTGCTCCCGGGATTGGAGGCCGTCACCATGATTCGACAGAACGTTTCCGCCGAGTTCCTGCGAAAAGGACCTGGAATTCTGCCGCTGATCTTCGCCGTGGCCCTCAGTCGGCCCGTACTGGCCGACGCGAAGGGGCCGTTACCGGAAGCACAGGCGAGCCCTGTCCCGGACACCTTCACAACGTCCAGCCAGTTCAAGCGGATCGTCGTGGTGCGAATGAAGAACCAGGTGGATATTCTCCAGGGGCTGCGCGATGCCGTGGTGCGGGAGAAGATTCAGAACGCGGTAATCTTGAGCGGTGCAGGGTCGCTGGTGAGTTACCACGTGCATGTGGTGAGCAACACGACGCTGCCTGCCACCGAAGCGTTCACAAAAGGCGAAGGCCCGTACGATCTGCTGACCACGACCGGCTACATCATCGGCGGCCGCGTCCATTGCCACATCTCGTTTGCCGACCCGCAGAAAGCCCTCGGCGGACACCTCGAGCCCGGCACACGCGTCTTCACCTTTGCGATCATCACGCTGGGCGTGCTCGAAGATGGCGCGAGCCTGAAGAGAATGGACGATCAGACTTGGCGGTAAGTAGCGCCGGGCTTCAGAGTCTGTGTGATAACTGCCGCTTGACACCTTTGTATAATGCGGTCAGGAGGCCGCGATGAGATTTCTTCCCTACAGTCCCGATCAAGCTTACTTGTTGCCGCCGAGTGTGCGC
>Ga0315282_10007279_pt1 | contig 18232 bp, 16 predicted proteins | sample YL17G07_20_MG_FD_203693 | JGI IMG/M metagenome (GOLD analysis project Ga0315282, IMG submission 203693) | Sediment microbial communities from Yellowstone Lake, YNP, Wyoming, USA - YL17G07_20 | ecosystem: Environmental > Aquatic > Freshwater > Lake > Sediment | place: USA: Wyoming | collected...
GAGCGTCTCGGCGTAGTGCTCCGACCAGTTCACGTCGCCCTGCTTCCAGTACTCGTCGTAGTCGCCGTGCGTCAGCATGTCGAAGATGTAGCTCTCGAAGTTCGGCGCGATCGAGAGCGGCGAGAGCCCCTTCCTCGCGCGCAGCGCCCCCACCCACTCGGCCACCTTCTCACGCCGCAGCAGCTCGCTGGCCGCCGGCTGGTTCGTCTGCGCCGCGAGCTGGGTGAACGCCCACCCGAGCTGCTGCGCGAGCTCGAAGGCGCCGTGGTTCCGGATCTTGTGGTGCCACCCGTTGTAGAGCCCGCCCATGTTGAGGACGATCGTCTTCAGGTGGGGCGGCCGGAGAATGGCGGCGCTCGCCTGCGTGTGGGCCGCGTAGGAAGTGCCCCACATCCCGACCTGGCCGTCAGCGTACGGCAGCGCGGCCAGGTACTCGACGGTGTCGTACCCGTCCCGGCCCCAGCCGATGTACTTGTATTGGACTCCCTCCGACTTGTAGGTGCCACGATCGTCCTGGAGCGCGACGACGTACCCGTGTGCGGCAAACTCCTGCGCCTGGCGGACCAGCGAGGCGCCGGTCTTGTTGTAGCCGGTCCGCTGGAGCAGCACGGGCAGCTTCGCGGCAACCGGCACGCCGCCGACGGCGGGGCGGTAGACGTCAGTGGCCAGCCGGACGCCGTCGCGCGTCGGCACCATGAGGTTCTCAGCAAACAGGACGACGTCGGTCCGGACCGGTGGACGCTCGGTCGCAATGACCACGACGCCAACGAGCACCGACGCTGTCACGAGCACCCGGAGCGGCCTGCGCATACCACTTCCCTTCTTCACCATCAACCAGCAACAGACCCGCCACTGGCCGGAGGCCCGCAGACCGAGACCCGCTACCTGCGATAGTCGAGCGGCGGCTTGCGATCGCCGACCCGGGCCTTGTACACGAAGTTAGCGCCGCGCCGCTTCTCGAACTCCGCTCGCGCCTGGCGGATGTGTTCGGGGTTCGTGAACAGGTCCGCGGCCGTCAGCGCCATCGTCTTCGCGGCGACCATCGCGCCTTTCGTGCCGATGGTCGTGCCCCCCGCCGCCACCGCCTGCCAGCTATGTCCGGGGGTGCCCGGCGGCCAGCACGCGGCCGAAAGCTGTCCGGCTACCGGCACCGTCCAGCTGACGTCGCCGACATCGGTCGAGAAGTCCCCGGTCTCGATGGTCGACTGCATCGGTTGCACCTTCTCCTGCGAGCCGGGCGACAGAGATGGCACATCCGGGTCCTCCGGCGGGAACGTCTTCCGGAGCTGCTCCGCGAACGCCTGCTCCTCGGCCGAGTACTTCACACCGCCCACGCGCTCGAGGTTCCCTCCGACCAGCGTCGCGAGGTACTGGTTGGGCAGCAGGCTGTAGGCCCCGTGGATGACCTCGTAGTCCACCGTCGTGCCGGTGCCCATGGCCGCGGCCCTGGCGGTGTCGATGATGCGTGTCCACACGCCATCGAGCACCTCCGCGTTCGGCTGGCGGGCGTACAGCCACAGCTCGGCGAAGTCCGGCACCACGTTGGGCGTCGCCCCGCCGCGCGTGATGATGTAGTGGATGCGCGTCTCCTGCGGGACGTGCTCACGCATCAGCTCGACCATGTAGGTCATCGCCTGCACGCCGTCGACGGCCGACCGTCCCTTGTGCGCCGCGCCTGCCGCCGAGGTGCTGATGCCGTGGAAGCGGAACTTCGCGCTGATGTTCGCCAGGGAGCTGCGCGCCCGCGCTTCGTTGCGATCCCCCGGGTGCCAGTCGATGACGACATCCACGGCGTCGAAGAGGCCCGCGCGCACCTGGTAGACCTTCCCGGCGCCGCCTTCCTCGGCGGGTGTGCCGTGGACGCGCACGGTGCCGGTCCTCTTCTCCGAAGCGAGCCAGTCCTTGACCGCGACCGCCGCCGCCACGGCACCCACGCCAAGGAGGTTGTGGCCACAGCCGTGTCCAGGCGCTCCGGCCAGAACCGGCTTCTTCTCCGGCACGGCCTGCTGCGACAGGCCTGGCAGCGCGTCGAACTCCGCCAGGAAGGCGATGACCGGCTTGCCGCTCCCGTAGCTCGCCACGAAGGAGGTCGGCTCGTCGGCGACGCCCGCTCGCACGTCGAAGCCGTTGGCGGCGAGGTACGACTGCAGCAGGCGGCTGCTCTTCTCCTCCTGGTAGCCCACCTCGGCCAGCGCCCAGATCTGCTTCTGCAGCGCGTCGTAGGTGTCGAACCGCTTGTCGACCGCGTCGATCAGCCTGACCGCCAGCGCCTCCCGCGCTGCGGCCTGCTTCCCGGCCTCGCCGGCACGGGACGCCGGGGTCGCGGCGCCGCCCGCCGGGCGGACCTGCGCGCCCGGCTGCACCCCGGCGACGAGCGCCACGACGAAGACGAGGCTGACCCGCCATAGGTTTCGCATCTCGACCTCCGGAACGTTGTTGGGTTCGAGGGCTCGCGAACGGCCTGATCCGATGGGGCAGATTCTACGACGCTTCGCGGTGAGCTGCAGGGCTGATTGCCGACGGGTACCCGCCGCAACGGGGCCTGCGCACCTCAGCCACAAGAGCTAGAATGGCAGCGTGATTCGTCCAATCCTGAACGTCGCGAGCGACCTCGGCCTCGATCCCTCACAGCTCACGCCCTACGGTCACGACCAGGCGAAGATCGCGCTCGAGGCGCTCGACTCGGGCCGTCCGCGCGGCAACCTGATCCTCGTCTCGGCTATGACGCCGACCGACGCCGGCAAAGGGAAGACCGCGACGTCGATCGGGCTGGCGCAGGGATTCGCGAAGCTGGGCCGGAAGGTGTGCCTGGCGCTGCGCGAGCCGTCACTCGGGCCGACCTTCGGCGTCAAGGGCGGCGCCACCGGCGGCGGGCGCACGCGTGTGGTGCCCGAAGCCGACATCAACCTGCATGTCACCGGCGACTTCCACGCGATCGGCGCGGCGCACCACCTGCTCGCCGCCATGCTCGACAACCACATCCATCACGGCAACGCGCTCGGCATCGATCCGCGCTGCGTCACGTGGCGGCGCGTGATCGACATGAACGACCGCGCCCTGCGGCACGTGGTGATCGGCCTGGGCGGCGTGCTCGAAGGCGTGCCGCGCGAGACGGGCTTCGACATCACGCCCGCCTCCGAGGTGATGGCCGCGCTCTGCCTGGCCGAGGGCTACGACGACCTCCGCCAGCGCCTCGCGCGCATCATCGTCGCGCTCGATGCCGAGAAGCATCCCGTCACCGCCGCCGCCCTCAAAGCCGTCGGCGCCATGAAGCCGAAGGCATCCTCCATCGTGTAGTGGAACTCGATGACGATCTGCGCCTTGCCGCCCTCGGTGTGCCGCCCTGTGCAGGAGAACACCCGCTGGGGTATAATCTAGGGCTGCGTGTCGGAGACGAAAGGTCTCCATCAAGCGCAGAAGGAGTGAAACGCAAGATGCGGAGAAAGCTTGGATTGGGGGTTCTGATTCTGGGTGTAGTCGTCTCAGTTGCCGGTTGTGCGTCGCGGCCGAAGGAATCGATCGACGCGGCCAAGGCCGCACTCGACCAGGCCGTCGCTGCCGGCGCAGGCCAGTACGCCAGTGAATCGCTGAAGGCCGCCCAGGACGCTCAGGTCGCGCTGGAGGCTGAGCTGAAAGCGCAAGAGGGGAAGTGGTTCGCGTCGTACGCGAAGGCGACCGAGCTGGCGGCCGCCGTGAAGACGGCTGGTGAGAAGGCCGCGGCCGATGCCGCTGCCGGTAAGGAGAAGGCCAAGGCCGATGCTACTACGGCCATTGGAGAGGCGAAGACCGTCCTCGCCGACGCGCAGGCTCTGCTCGCCAAGGCACCCAAGGGCAAGGGCTCAGCGGCCGACATCGAGGCGATGAAGACAGACCTTACGACCGCCGCCACCGCGATCACGGACGCCGAAAGCGCACTGAACGGAGAGCGCTTCCTCGACGCCAAGGCGAAGGCCGAGTCGGCCAACAGCGCCGCGACGACCGTCAAGACCGCGGTTGAATCGGCGATGGCCGCCAAGAACAAGAAGCGCTAGCAATCCTCTCCAGGGGACCCTGGGAACGCGCCGTACACCCGGCGCCTTCCCCGGGGGCGCCGTTCGCACGCGCGTGGCGGGCGGGGTTCCCGCAAGGACAATTCCTCTTGAGCCACAACCCGGTTCTAGGCTTCGGCAGCCTGGTGGCGCGGCGGTGGCGTCTGACGGCGACGCTCACAGCGCTGCTCGTCGTGGCCTCCGCCGCGGTGACCACCATCTCATCACGACGGCGCGAGGCCGCCCTACAGGCGGCGGCCGAGTCGGCGACGGCCGCCATCTGGGAGGCTCGTGCCGCTGATGCCATGACGTGGGCACCCGAAGAGTTGCTGGCGGCCGAAGCTGCGTGGCACGAAGCGCTCTCGGCGCGGGTCGTCGAGGAAGCCCGACTGTGGCCCCTTCGTGATGCGGCTCGCGTCGGGGCGGCGTACGCCGACACTGAACGGGCGGCACGCGAGACGCTGGCACTCGCGCACACTCGCCGCGCGGCGGTTTCGGAGACGACCGCCTCGATGATCGAGCAGGCAAGTTCCGCCGTGGCTACCAGTGCCGGCCCTGCGGCCGCCATCCACCTCGACACCGATCGCCGCAGCCTGCTGGCCCGGGCGCAGTTGGCCCTGACCGAGGCGCGTGTCTACGAGCGCGAGGGCGACCTCGGCCGCGCCACCGTGCGAGCGCGCGACGCGCAAGAGCTGGCCGGGCAGGTCCGCGATTACGCCGCCGCGGTGGCCGCGCGCTACGCCGATGCGCAGACACTCGCGCGCTGGCGCCGTTGGAAAGAGGAAACCATCCAATGGTCGCGCCGCCAGGGGCGCGCCGCCATCGTGATTGCCAAGGAAGCGCGCCTGCTGACGCTCTTCTTCGGGGGCGAGCCGGTGAGGACGTACAAGGTGGACCTGGGCTACAACTGGATTGCCGACAAGTCCCACGCGCACGACGGCGCCACGCCCGAGGGCCGCTACCGGATCGTCTCGCGCAGATCCACGGGTGCCTTCTACAAGGCGCTGCTTCTCGACTATCCCAACGCGGAAGACCGCGCCGAATTCAACCGCGCCCGGCGGAGCGGGGACCTGCCGCCATCGGCGGGCATCGGCGGCTCTATCGAGATCCATGGCGAGGGCGGCCGCGGCCGCGACTGGACCCGGGGGTGCGCAGCCGTGACCAACAGGGACATGGATGAGCTGTTTACACGCGTGGGCGTCGGCACGCTCGTGACAATCGTGGGGAGCGACGACTTTAGAGCCATTGCCGAGTTTGCCATCCAGAATCGGGACCGCGGCACAGGGCGATAGCGCTGACCCGTCGCCGACCGCAGCGCGGCTGCGACGCTTGGGTCCGATCCCGCTCGACCGGCGCACAGGCCTGATGGCCGGCGCCGTGGCGGGATTGCTTCTGGCTGTCGTGTGGGCCGGCACCGGCTACCGCTACGAACCCTACGTCGAGACACCGGTGGTTCCGTGGGGCAGCGAGCGGTCCACCGAGCGGGATCTGAAACAGCAGACGGCCCGCCTGCGCGGCCGAGAGCGGCAGCTTCTCTCCCGCCTCAAGGCCGCGGCCCCGCAGGGCGTCTACATCGTCATCGACCAGACCCACAATCGGCTGTACCTGAAACGGGACAACGACATCCTGCTCGAAGCCGTCTGCTCGGCGGGCTCGGGCATGGTGCTCAATGAGGGAAGCGGGAAGAAGCGGCAGTGGGTGTTCGACACGCCGCGCGGGAGCTTTGAGGTCCTCTCGAGGGCGGAGAATCCCGTGTGGCGCAAGCCCGACTGGGCGTTCGTCGAAGAAGGGGAACCTATACCGATGGACCTGGCCGAGCGCTTCGATTACGGCTCGCTCGGCGAGTACGCGCTGTACTTTGGCAACGGCTACATGATCCACGGCACGCTGTACGAGCGGCTCCTCGGACGGGCCGTCTCGCACGGCTGCATCCGGGTCGGACGCGACGACCTGCGCAAGGTCTGGGCCATGGCGAAGCTCGGCACGCGCATTTACATCTACTGATGAAACGGCGAAACTTCCCCGTTACGTCGTATCCATCGGCGCTTCGGCTTGGTCCGGACACGATAGCCGCCGTGTGCATGGTCCTTGCCGTTGGTGCATGTGCGCCGGTGCCGACGGAGCCGGCCTCTGACAGCCCGGCGGCTGAAGTTGTCCGGCTCGAGCAGCGCACCGCCCTGCTCGAACGTCAGCTCGAGCTGGCGGGCGGCAAAGAGTTCTACCTGGTGCTGGATCCTGCCGCGCCCGACCTCACGCTGATGCTCCGCGGCGCCCAGCTGCGGCGCTATGCCGTCCTCGGGCTGCAGATTGGGTACCCGAGGATTTCGTGGTTTGGCCGGCGCCATCCGCGCACGTGGCAGGGAGTGACTTGGTCGAATGGCGAACTGGACCCGCCGCGCCCGACGGATCGGATCGTCGTGACGGCTGAACCAGTTCGCAAAGGCGAAGCCGAGCCCGAACCGCCTCCCATGCCGCCGACGGCGGAGGAACTCTACCCCGTGCCGCCGCGCTTCCATATCCGTTTCTCCAGTGGGCTGTCGGTGGAGATCCCCCCGCGGGAAGCGGATGCGAGCGTCGGGCGCTTTGCCCGGCTGCGCGCCTGGTGGAGCGCGAAGTGGGGCGATGTGGTGGCGGCGATGGGTTGGCGGGACCGCGACGTTCTCAGGCTGCGCGTCGTGCTGAGTCCAAAGGACGCTGAGTCGCTCTACTGGTCGCTGCCCCCGGCGGTCCGGCTGCTGGTCCTCACGGGCGACCCGGCCACCCGGCGGGCATCCACAACGGGTGAGACTTCGGTGCCCGGGACGCGGTAAGCTCCCCACAGCTCTGTTCTGACCGAGCTCGCCAAGGGCTCGGCCTGGATCGGGCACGTCGATGGGGTCCCCCTCAGCCAGGTCATTCTCGTCGTCGCCAACGGCTGGCGACTGGCAGTATCTCGCTGCCGGGCGAGTTGGTGTCCAGGGGCTCCAGTTGGGCTCGAGCCCCGGCGACGCGCCGGGTCGCTGTCGTTTTGCGCAGTGGACGAACAGCAATACGCTCGATTTGGAGGCGCCGGTTCCTGAAGCGGACGGATGCATCATCGATTTCTTCGGAAACCGGGTTCTTTGGGCTCAAACCGAGCGTGGTCATCTTCACCCACCCGCTCCTTACGACCGTTTCGAGATGATCGTGAGAGTTCCGGCGGACATCACCAGCGTGCGGGACGGCGCGTACTGGGAAGGATGGGCCTTGTGTACCAGCACTGACTGACTTGTGGTTCTCGGACTACCTCAACCCGCCGGGGGTCCGTGAGGCCGATGCCAACTGGTCCTCCGCGGGAGGCGGCTTCATCAAGCGCTCTGGCTATTTCCAGATCAAGAGGCAGGGCAACACCTGGACGATCATCGGCTACCGCGACCAGCAGCGTCTGAATGAATGGCAGGACGTGTCCCAGCAGATCACTCGCGGAGGCAAGACATCGACTTCGTGTTCCACTGCAATCGCATATGACGACGTGACCACGCCGATCCGGTTCTGCCTGACGGTGGGGTACTGAACGCGGCTATCGTCCAGTCGGAGACCATCGTCGGCCAGCCCGATTGGCGACACCTGGACACTGACCTGACGATGATCTACTACAAGGACGACACTGAGGGTGGATGGCAGGTGCAGACATCAACGAAGCACTCGAGCGTGTCGTGCGGGCGGTATCATTGACGGGGCCGAGGGAAGCTCGGCCCCGGCGGTCTGCGGTTCTGGGACCAAACAAAGGGGGCTGACGGCGAGCAGTGGGCACCCGGGTCCGTGGCCCGTGGCCCGGGTCCCTGTCCACGCGGCGAGGCGAGCGGCCAGTCGGCACCACCCCCGCCAATCCGGCCTATCGTCCTATCTATCGTCTGGCACAGCGCTCGCGGGAGATCGGCGCACGCTCGGCGCTTGGCGCGCGCCCCGTCGACATCGTGATGCTGGTCGTTGGCCAGGGCCTGGTCGTGAGCGCCGGGGGACTGACGGTGGGAATATCCGTGTCGCTCTGGCTCGCGCGATCGATGGAATCGTTCATCTACGGCATCAGCGTGCGCGACCTGACGACGTTCGTCGTGGTGCCAGTCGTCCTGCTCGCCGTATCCGCGATCGCGTGCTTCGTGCCCGCACGCCGCGCCGCGCGTTTGGATCCGCTGCAGGTGTTGAAGGCGGGTCGATCAGGTTGACGGGCGCGCCCCCCGCGGCGCGTCAGCGCTTCACATCCTCACACACAGCCGGGCATTGCCCGCCGACGACCCGCGCGGGCGAGCCTGGCGGCAGCATGCAGAGACGCGCGTCGAGTCTGCACAGGAGGTCCGCTCTTCGCTGCCGCTCGATTGCGGCGTCATGACGTACGCCCACGCCTTTACAGCGCGGCGCACGCCAGGAGCTCGACGCAGGTCTGCGGCAGAGGCCGGCGGGCCGGCGTGAAACGCGCCGGTGTAGCCCTTCACGGCAATCGGCGACGCGAGAAAGGGCTCCGCGGGCATCGCCGGTGCGCAGGCACGTGGCTGCTCGAGGCATTCGAGCGGAGCGAACAGCCCGGCGTTGAATTTGGCGTACGTCTGTGGCGCGGCGATCAGCGTGCGCAATTGCGCCCTCACCTGACCCGCCCGCGACCGCATCTGTTGGTCCTCGAGTACCTTGACGATCAACGCCGAAAACGCCGTCACGAAGTTCGGCCCGTCGACGCGGGGATACCGCATGTCGTCCCCGAGATCAACCGACGCGAGACGCCACGCGCCGGCCTCACGGGTCAACTCGATCGATGAGCCGGTCGAGATCCGTGTACTCCACGTCGGCGCTCCTGTCACCGACCTACTGCAGCAGCAAGTCGGTCCAGGACGGGACCACAACACATCTGTTGCATAACACAACACATTCGTTGTATGCTCGTTGCGATGACGAGCGCCGAGTTCAAACGTTGGCTGCACGGACAAAGCTGCACGTTCGAACCCGGCAAGGGTGGGGTGGGCATCTGATCGTCCGGCGCGGCGACAAGATGTCGGTCCTGCCGATGCACGGCAAGCAGAAGGAGCTCGGCACAGGACTCGTCAACGCGATCAAACGAGATCTGGGGCTCAAGTAGCCAGGTCGAGAGAAGGAGATATCGATGTGGGCCTACTCCCTCAGGATCGAACCGGACGATAACGGTACGCTGCGTCTGTCGTTTGTGGATATTCCAGAAGCGCACACGTTCGCCGACGACGAGGATGAAATCACCGCGCGCGCCACGGACTGCGCCTTGACGGCGCTTGAAGGGTACATGAAGGACCGGCGCCCGATTCCCGCGCCGTCGCGCGAACTCACCGGGCGAGCGGTGGTATTGCCGCCGCTGGCGGTCGCAAAAATCGAGCTGTACGAGGCGATGCGGAACGCCGGCGTGCGCAAGGCAGAACTCGCGCGACGCTTGCGATGGCACACGCCCCAGGTCGATCGCTTGCTGAGTCTCCGCCACGGTTCTCGCCTTGAGCATCTCGAGGCTGCTTTGACGGCCCTGGACCACCACCTCGAGATGCGCGTTGTGCGGGGAGCTGATCGTAGCACTGACGTACCGGGTCCCAGGCCGCGACGCTTCGCGGTTCGGCGCCGGCCAGTGGACGCAGCGGGTGCAAGGAAGCCAGCAAGGACAAGATAGTACTTCCGACCTGCGCAGTAACGCCTATGCGGTCCGTGTCCTCCCCGCCTGCCAACGTCCTGCGAACGCCGGCCTCGGCGTCCGGCCGGTGTGCGTTCGGCTTTTTTGTCGCCGCGAAATGATAAGCACCGTCCTCCAGACTGAAACTGCCCGCCAGTCGGTGACCGCTAACTGTCATGCTGATCTTCGTCGTCACGCGGCCGAGGAATGCGTCACGTGGGTTTTCACGCTTCCGGGCATGGGCATCAAGTGCGGCACCGGCCGTGTTGTGACAGGCTCTGCACGTGAGCACCAAGGCGCGTCCGCCGGGGGACTTCGGCGGCACATGTTCGACCGTCAGCGAACCGTTGGCCAGATCTGCCTCGGCAAAAACCTGGAAGTGTGCTTGCCTCTTGTCGTCGTTGATCTCGAAGCAAAGGGGGCATGCGTACTGGTCCGCACGCGTCTGCGTGCTCGGCACACCGAGAACGACCTGCGCGTGCTACCATGCGGCTGCACCTTGAAGGAACCAACTGCGCCGCGTTTCGAGGCTGACCGACATCCGATCCATCATAGCGTTGCAGCCAACGACAGTGGGCTCCTTGCTCCTGGTCTGCGTAGAGAGGAGACAGCTGAGCAGGATTCGCTTAAATCGTTGGAATAACAGGACTTGAGGTATTGGCTGGGAGGCAGGGATTTGAACCCCGATAACGTGGTCCAGAGCCACGTGTCCTACCGTTGAACGACCTCCCAGTGGTCGGCGGGACGCTGGACGGAAACCCAATTCTAGCTGATGCCTCTTCGGAGGCGCAAGCGCAGGCCGAACAGACGCAGCCCTCAGCCAGCAGCCGTCAGCTATCAGGCGCTTCATGCCAGACGCCAGGTCTGAAGACCCGGCCTACCCTGGCGAGCGGGCGCCGGGTCTAAAGACCCGGTCTACCGTTGAAGGCCAAGCGCTAGCTCTCGGCTCCCGTCGTCGGCCCCTGCTGCTGGTGCGGCTTACGGCGATGACTGGCCATGCCTCCCTTCCGGCCAGCCTCGCGCGCCTCCTCGCTGGTCCACTCGTGCGCGGTGCCTTTCTGATGCGCCGCCCTGCCGCCCTTGCTCGCGATCTCACGCTGCTTGTTGCGGTCCATCGACGCGAATCCGCGATCCTCTTTTGACACCTTGACCTCCCGACCGGTGCTCGCTCCCATCCGTCTCGTGCGCACTCCCGGCAGGTGTTCGAAGAGGTCCGGTAGCAACTGATGTGCCATCGGCTGACGATAAGTTACGGAGGCTCAGCAGTTTACTCCCACAGTCGAGCCGGATGGGGCGGCCACACGGCCGAGTTCGTCCTTCGAGAGACCCGCCCTGAGCGACCCGGCTATTCGTCCCTGGACAAAAGGACGAACGGAGAGGTCCGCCAGTCGCGACAATCGGTGGGAATAGGTCTCGTGATTGCCAAGGAGCCCGCTAGGTCGAAGGCGAAGCGGTCGTGCCGCGGAGGAACCGCTCGAGCTGGCGAAGACGCTCGACCGTTCGCTCCCGTCCCATGACGGCGACAACGTCGAACAGGCTCGGGCTGACCGATTGCCCGGTGAGCGCCACCCGCGTAGCGTGGATGAGGCGGGCCGCCTTGATGCCCAGTTGTCCGGCGAGGCCGCGCAGCGCCGCCTCGACCTTTGGCGCGTCGAACGGGTCCACCTGCGCGAGCAGATCGGCGAGCGCGGCAACCTCGGGGGCAAGGTCGGGCGACAGGTGCTTGCGCACGGCGGCTGGGTCGTAGGTGATCGTCGGTGAAAGGAAAGCGCCACCGTGCGTCGCGAAATCCTGCAGCCTGTGCGCGCGCGGCTTCAGCAGATCGATCACGCGGAAGAACCACTCGCGCCCGGCCCCCGCGTAGTCGTCGCTCCAGAGGCCTGCCTCCTCGAGGACCGGCCGGATCCTCGTGGCAATCTCCTCCGCCCTCAGCCGCGCGATGTGCTGGTTGTTGAACCAGTCCAGCTTCTCGGGGTTGAACACGGCGTTGCTGCTGCTGATGCCTCCGAGCGAAAAGGCAGCGATGAGCTCGTCCCTCGTGAACAGCTCCTGATCGGTCCCCGGCGACCAGCCGAGCAGCGCGAGGAAGTTCACCATCGCTTCGGGAAGATACCCCTGGCGCTGGTACTCCATCACGGAGGTCGCCCCGTGTCGCTTGCTGAGACGCCTCTTGTCGGGGCCGAGGATGAGCGGCACGTGGGCGAACTCGGGGACGGGCACGCCGAACGCGCGGTACAGCAACACCTGCTTGGGCGTGTTCGACACGTGGTCGTCGCCCCGGACGACGTGCGTGATCGCCATGTCGATGTCGTCGACGACGACCGACAGGTGGTAGGTCGGGCTCAGGTCCGACCGCAGCACCACGAAGTCCTCGAGGTTCGCGTTGTCGAACTCAACGCTGCCGTGCACGAGGTCGGTGAAGGCGGTGCGGCCTTCGGGCACCTTGAAGCGGATGGCGCGCGGCGCGCCGCTCGCCTCCCGCGCGGCGAGGTCTTCCGCCGTCAGGCTGCGACACGCGCCGTCGTATTCCCAGACTTCGGCCCGCCGCTCGGCTTCCTGCCGCCTCTGTTTGAGCTCCTCGGGCGAGCAGTAGCAGTAGTAGGCGTGCCCGTCGGCGACCAGGCGCTCGGCCATCGCCCGGTACCGGTCCAGCCGCTGCGACTGGAAGTACGGCCCGTGCGCCCCGCCAACCTCCGGGCCTTCGTCCCAGTCGAGGCCCAGCCAGCGCAGGCCGTCCAGGATGCCGGCGACCATGTCCCACGAGGAGCGCCCGACGTCGGTGTCCTCGATGCGAAGGACGAAGACGCCGCCCGCGTGCCGGGCGTAGAGCCAGTTGAACAGCGCCGTGCGGGCGCCGCCGACGTGCAGATAGCCGGTCGGGGACGGGGCGAAGCGGAGGCGCGGGGCGGGCATTCTACGTTCCGCGGTCTCGCCGGGCGGGCGGGGTCTGGCGGTGAGGCAGGGATTCGAACCCTGGATACAGGTTTTGGCCCGTATAACGGTTTAGCAAACCGCCGCCTTCAGCCTCTCGGCCACCTCACCAGCGGGTCATCGCGGCGGAACCGTCACTCCGACCGACGGGCCGGAGCGAACGGACGCTGCAGAGGGAATTGCGGCTCCCCTAGGATACCCCACGGGCAGGCACCGCTCAAAGCGGGCCGAACGGCGTCTCGGGCCAGGCACGGCGGCTGGTGCGGCCAAGGAGGCGGAGAACGGCGAAAGCAGCGGATCCCAGTGAGGATTGGTCTCCGCGGCCTCTGCGGTTTCTGCGCGTGAAGTCGCGCGCGGTTTCGCGGGATACACTGCCGCCCGTGGCGGTCGTGTGGCAGGAACCTTTCACGACACGACCGGGCGTCCGGACCGCGGGGACGGCACGAACACGGACGGGCCGCCGGCCGGCTGTTGGCCCGGCCGCGGCGGCCTCGCGTCGTGTCGCGCGTGTGGGTCCACGCGGGTAGCTAGCGGCGGCCCCGCTTCGCGCCCTTGCGGGCCGGCCGCTTCGCCTTGCGGGCGGGCTTCTTCGCCGCCTTCTTCTTGGCGGGCTTGGCAGCTTTCTTTGCCTTGCGCGCCGGCTTCCGCGCCGGCTTGGCCGCCCGCTTGCGCGGGGGCCTGGGCCGCGGCGCCCCCTCCGGCGCTTCCGGCGTCTCGCTGGGTCGTACGCCTGTCCCCTCGGCTGCCCCCGGCTCCTCGATGTGCTCGCCCTCGACCGGCCTCGATGTCTCGTCCATGTCCCCTCCTGGCATGCGCGCGCTGAGATCTTCAGGGAGAATGCGCGGGTCGGCCAAGAGTATATGAGGCGCGGCAGGAAGCTGCAAGGGAAGAACACCAGACAGGGACACAGGACACAGAACACAGGACACAGAATGGATGGCCGTTTCCCTTCCCTCCCGCATTCTGTGTCCTGTGTTCTGTGTCCTGTGTCCTGTGTCCTGTATTCTGCGTGCTACCGGTAGTACAGCGCATTGAACAGCAGCTTGAAAGTCGCATGCGGCTGCGCGCGCTGCTGCACGCCAAAGCCGAAGAGGATCACCCGCCCACGGCCGAGCGGCACCTCCACGGCCGCCGCCTTGTTCGCGAGCATCCCCTCGCCTTCGATCCACCCACTCAGCAGGATGGACGAGTCGGCGTACTTCACGATCACGCGAGGCTGCGGCGTCCCGAAGCCCGCCGTCACCTCGAAGGCGGGGGCGAACTGGAACACGGCGATCGAATCCTCCGGCATGCCGAAGCCGACGGGGTGGGACGCGTCGACCGCCGTGCGCAGGATCGATCCCGGGCAGAAGAACTGCTCGGGCTTCGCGCCGGAAAGCGCGTCGCGAACGGGCAGCCCGAAGCGCTCAATCGGGAACCGGGTGGAGTCGCCGAGCGCGACGAGCGTCCCACCCTGCTCCACGAACTCGCGCAGGTTCTTGACGCCATCGCTTCCGATGCCGCCGACGTACTCCGGCGGCAGCGTTCCGGTCCTGTTGCCGTCGACGATGCCCTGGGCCGCGTTCCGGATCGACGGGAGGATAATCGCGTCGAAGCGCTCGCGGAGCGTCCCGGCACGCACGTCCGCGTCCACCACGCTCGCGAACGGGAACTCGAACTGCTCGAGCAGCCACCTGGTCCAGCCCTCGTCGATGTTGGCGGTCCACGGCTTGTAGAGGCCGACGCGCGGGCTGTTCAGGGGCGCGAGGCCCGCCTCAGCGCCAGGCAGCGCGGCCAGGGTCGCGGCCGGGATGGCGAGCGCGCGGACATGCTCGATCGCCTTCGCCGCCGCGCGATCCTTGAGCGACACCACGAACGCCCCCGCCGCGAGCGGCGTCGGGCCCGTCTTGAGCGGCCGCGTGGCGCGCCAGACCTTGCCGCCGTCGCGCAGGATCCGGTTGACCGCGACGATCGAGTCGTTCAGCTCGGAGGGGAGCGCCAGCGCCGCGCCGCGGCCGTCCAGACTGACCGGCGGCGGCGTCGCCCGCTCCACGCGCTCGCGCTCGAACGAGAAGCTGCGCGGCACCGCGACGACCTCCACGCCCATCTGCAGCGGCAGCGTCCAGCCGGTCACGTCGTACGGCCGCTCCTCCGGCCCGCCCGGATAGAGGCGCCGCGCCGGATAGGTCTGGCGCTCGAGCAGCGTCTTGGCGTAGGCGCGGAACGGCTGCTCCATGAGGATCACGTACGAGCCGGCATCGTAGTTCCGCCCGTCCGCCTCGAAGGGCGCCGTTGCCCGCCAGATCTCGACGGCCGCACGCCGCAGGATGTTCACCATCTTCACGCTCGTCAGCGGATCGCGCTGGGCAGCGGGCACCACGAACGCAAACGGCGCCTGGGTCCTGCCCTTGTCAACCTGGTTGGCGCCCATCCGGCAGAAGTTCTGCAGCAGCTCCTCGCGGTACTTCGCCGTGCCGTCGAGCAGCGCGAGCGCGGCGTGCAGGTCGTACTCGACGATGTCGCGCAGCCGCCAGGTGCCGCCTTCCCACGGGTCGGGGAAGTTCTGCGTGATGCGGTATTCGGGCAGTCCCTTGGGCGTGCCGGCGAGCTCTTCGCGCTTGACGGTGGAGGGTGACGCCAGCCTCGCGCTGGCCGCCTCGGTCAGCATGCAGACGGTGTTGTGGCCGAGCGGGCCCGAGTCCTCGTAGCCGGGGAAGAAGTAGTCGTACATCGCGTTGGTGAGGACGCCTTTCATCCCGCGCGCCTCGAGGTCGGTGGCGATGGCGTGGCCGAGCAGGCCCGCCTCGCGCCAGATGAGCGGCTCGTAGTTCGGATCGACCGGCTCGTAGTTGGGCGGCACGAACAGCCTCGGCCCCCGGTCGCCCATCTGGTGCATCGTGAGGAACACCTGCGGGTGCCACTCCTCGTAGAAGAAGCGGGCGAGGTGCTGGTTCTCGACCTGGTTCAGCATGAAGAAGTCGCGGTTGATGTCGTGGCCGACGTACTTGTTGTAGAGCCACGGAAGCGGCCCGCCTTCCCACGGCTGGCCGATCGTCTGCTTGTACCAGTCGGCGACGATGTCCATCCCGTCCGGGTTGAGCGAGGGGATGAGCAGGAAGATCACGTTGTCGAGGATGCGGCGCGTGCGGGGCGACTCGTCGGTGACGAGCAGGTAGGCCAGCTCGGGCGCCATCTGGGCGGCGCCCAGCTCGCTCGCGTGAATGCTGCACCCGATGGCGACGACGACCTTGCCGTCGGCCGCCAGCCTGCCGGCGACGTCGGCCGCCGTCTTCCGGGGATCGGCGAGCTGGCGGACGACGTCGCGGTAGTGGTCCAGCCGCGCCAGGTTCTCGCGCGAAGAGATCACGGCAGCAATGAAGGGCTTGCCCATCGTCGTCTTGCCGATGTCGACGACACGCAGCTTGTCGGAGGTCTTCGCGATCTCGGTCAGGTAGGAGACGACCTGCGTCCAGTTGACCAGCTTCTGGTCGGTGCCGACGCGGAAGCCGAAGGCCTGCTCAGGCGAGGGGACCGACTGGGCGAGGGCGGCGGTCGAGAACAACAACGCGAGGACGACCAACAACAAGGTGCGCCGGCGGCAGACTGCTGGACCCTTTCGCACGCTCATCATGAATCTCCCCGAATCTCCCCGCCGGGTGCCTCTGTGGCCCCGGAGCGCGAACGGTTCCGCCCGCTGTCTGATCGCCATTGCCCCGATCTTGTCGAGACTGCGACCAGGCGCGGGACGCACCTCGCTCCGCCAACCGCTCGACAGCGCGGAAGAAGGCGCCTCCGGCTGGTGAGGATCGCTGAGCGATTCGGCCTGTCCCAGACCGAGCTGGTCACCCCGCCTCAGCGCGTACCCGGGCCTTTGGCGCGTTTTTCGTGCAGTCGTGATCGCGCTGCTCGCATGGTTGGCTTCTCGAGGCGCGTCCCGGCTGCCGCACACTGGCCAGCAGTCTCGCCGCCCACTGTCCACTGCACGCTGCCTAGCGCGGCTTCGCCCGCTCGTACTGCACGGGCCATCGCACCTCGGCCTTCAGCTTGTGCGCTGCGCGCAGCGGCCAGTACGGGTTGCGCAGGAGCTCGCGCGCCAGGAAGATCGCGTCGGCCTGCTCGGTGGCGATGATCTGCTCGGCCTGCGTGGGGTCCGTGATGAGGCCGACGGCTGCGGTCGCGATCTCGGCCTCACGGCGGATCGAGGCCGCAAACGGCGTCTGGTACCCCGGCGCGGCTGGGACCTTCGCATCGGGTACCAGCCCGCCGCTCGAGCAGTCGACGAGATCGACACCGATCGTCTTCAGCGCCCGCGCCAGCTGGATCGAATCGAACACGTCCCACCCGCCGGGCGCCCAGTCGGTCGCCGAGACGCGGACGAAGACCGGCTTGCCGGCCGGCCACACGGTGCGCACCCGTTCGACAACGGCGAGGGGGAACCGTGTCCGGTTGGCGAAGCTCGCGCCGTACTCGTCCATCCGGTGATTGGAGAGCGGCGAGAGGAACTGGTGCAGCAGGTAGCCGTGCGCGCTGTGCACCTCGACCACGTCGAACCCCGCCTCGACGCTCCGCCTCGCCGCCTCACCGAACTCGTCGACCACCATCGCGATGTCGGCGTGGCTCATCTCGCGCGGTGCCGGATAGCCACTCGCGAACGGCATCGGCGTCGGCGCCAGGACCGGCCACCCGCCCTGCCGCTCGTCGAGCGGCCTGCCTCCACGCCAGGGGGCGTCGGTCGACGCCTTGCGGCCGGCGTGCGCGAGCTGGATGCCCGGCACGGCCCCTTGCGCTCTCACGAAGGCCGTGATCCGCCGGAACCGGTCGATGTGCGCGTCCGACCACATCCCCGTGTCGAACGGCGAGATCCGGCCCTCGGGTGATACCGCCGTCGCTTCCACCATCACCAGCGCCGCCCCGCCGACCGCCCGGCTGCCGAGGTGTACGAAATGCCAATCGCCCGGCATGCCGTTCTCGGCCGAGTACTGGCACATCGGCGAGACGAAGATCCGGTTCCGGAACTCGACCGCACGGAGCTTCAGCGTCGAAAAGAGGTGGCTCATGACGGAACCGCGCACTCGTTGATTTGCTGATTCGTTGCCCGGGTGGTTCTCGGCAAACCGCCAAATCGTAGAACTCGGAATCCTCCTTGTAAAGCCCGCTGCACGCCCCGCCACCTGAGCCGATCCTCCCCGGCCTCTCGCATGAGCTGGTAGACAGTGGCCAGTGATCAGTGGGCAGTGGGTGGTGGCCGGTGGGCAGTAGCCAGCCAGGCCGAACTAGAAGAGACGCCACGCCGGCCACCAGGGCTCGGCGGGGCAATCGAGGAGGCAGTCATGAAAGGCATCGGATCGTTGCGTTTGCCGCCTTCGGCCTGGGCGGCTTCTTCGAGCGCTATCGGTCGCCCGAGTACCGGATGACGCTGCCGGATCGTTCGACGGTTGTCTACCCCAGCCACACGTACTCGGAGCTGTCGCGGCCTTACTTCGCGACGGCCGGCGTCGGCGTCCAGTACGTGCTCTGGCGCTACACCGCCGCGCGTCTCGAGGTGCAGGGCCTTATCCCACCCGAATGTCTCGTGTGCACCGCGGTGCGCCTCTCGGCGGGCGTCTCGGTGCCGATCGGCCACTACGGCACGGGACGCTAGCGAAGCTTCGCCTCAAAC
>Ga0315282_10007280_pt1 | contig 18232 bp, 16 predicted proteins | sample YL17G07_20_MG_FD_203693 | JGI IMG/M metagenome (GOLD analysis project Ga0315282, IMG submission 203693) | Sediment microbial communities from Yellowstone Lake, YNP, Wyoming, USA - YL17G07_20 | ecosystem: Environmental > Aquatic > Freshwater > Lake > Sediment | place: USA: Wyoming | collected...
CCTTATATGACCATAAATACCATCACGGACAAAGTTATGGCCTCTGCTTTTGCCGAAATATCCTGCAGGATGAAAACGCCAAACTATATCAGATTGGACAGGCAAGTCTTTACGGATATATATAACAAGAATACAGATTTTACCCGGGGTATTTCAGTAATAAAGGAAGCCAAGGATTTCTATATTGTTTCCATGGGCAATATGACGCATATTGCTTTAGATATTGCCCGTAAACTCCAGGAAAATAAAATTAACGTCGGCGTCATAGACCTCTATACCCTCCCGATAAATGAAGGCCTGTTTATAAAAATAGTTAAGGGAGCAAAAAAAATTGTCAGTTTAGAAGAGCATTTTCTGGCCGGAGGCTTAGGCAGCGCTATATGTGAAGTGTTGAATGACAATAATATTTTGATCCCGGTTAAGCGTATCGGTTTATCCCACGAGAAGGGATATTGCTATAGATACGGCGGCAGGGAGATTATCAGGGATTATTACGGGATGAGTAAAGAAAATATCCAAAAAATTATAACTGATTTTCTCAAGAGAAAGTAAGGGGTGAATAATGATTATAAGCAAGACGCCTTTTCGTATTTCTTTTTTTGGCGGAGGAACAGATTATCCTTCTTGGTACCAGGAAAACAAAGGCGCTGTTTTATCAACGACAATTGATAAATACTGCTACATAAGCCTGCGGTACCTGCCGCCGTTTTTTGAACACAAACATAGGATTGTTTATTCGGTCATTGAAAACGTCAGGCAAATTAACCAGATACAGCATCCCGTAGTAAAAGCCATGTTGAAGCTATTTAAAGTCGAAAAGGGCGTAGAGATTCATCACGACGGCGACCTGCCGGCGCGTTCGGGCCTGGGTTCAAGTTCCGCCTTCACCGTGGGTATGCTTAATTCATTATACGCCCTTAAGGGCAATATTATTTCGAAGAATCAGCTGGCCAGGGAGGCAATCCGTATAGAAAGGGATATCCTGCATGAGCATGTCGGTTCGCAGGACCAGGTGGCGGTTGCCTACGGAGGATTTAATAAAATAACGTTCCATAGCGACCATAATTTTAGCGTAGAGCCGATGACCATTCCCAGGGAACGAATAAATGAATTAGAGGGATATCTGATGTTGATATTTACGGGTTTGTCGCGTTTCGCTTCGGAAATTGCCGCGGAGCAAATCAAAAATACCACAAACAATAAACGGGAGTTATCGATGATGCATCAAACGGTTGAGGATGCCGTTGGCATTCTAAACAACGGTAAGGATATTGCTAAATTCGGGAATTTGCTTCATGAGGCCTGGCAGCTGAAGAAATCCCTTTCCCGCAAAATATCCAATTCCTTGATCGATAATATTTATGCCAGGGCTCGTAAGTGTGGTGCCCTTGGCGGAAAGCTTCTCGGCGCTGGGGGAGGAGGATTTATGCTTCTGTTTGTTCCGCCGGAAAAACGAGAAAAGGTAAAGCAAACGCTGGATGATTTTCTGGAGGTTAAATTTAGCTTTGAAAACGAAGGAAGCCAGATTATTTATTATACTCCGCAGGAAATATAATGCCCGAAGAGTTTGGCGATATTGATGTTTACATTTTATGCGGCGGGTTGGGTAAGCGGTTACGCAAAATAAGCCGCAGTATCCCCAAGCCGATGGTAAAAATCGGCGGCCGGCCGCTTCTGGATATTATTATAAGTTATATGGCTGGTTTCGGATTCCGGCGTTTTATCCTGGGGGTCGGCTACAAAAAGGATATAATCGAGCGGTATTACCGCAATAATAAATCCGCAGGCGTAGATATAATATTTTCGAAAGAAACGAAGCCGCTAGGAACGGGCGGCGCGCTTAAAAAAGCAAGAAAGCTTATTAAAAGCAGGCAGTTTATTGTTTTGAACGGTGATTCATTCTGCAGGTTTAACCCCGTTGAATTCTTTAAATTTCACCGGCAGAAAAAGGCCCTGGCTTCGATTCTGTTAAGAAGAATACCCGATGGCGGGGATTATGGTGAAATCGAGGTTGACTCTTCGCGGCGCATATTGAATTTTAACGAAAAAAACACCAAAGCAAAACGCTGCCTGATAAATGCCGGAGTTTATATTTTTAACCGGAGCATATTTGGTCTTATGCCCGGCTTGGCAGAATTTTCTCTCGAGCGCGACCTTTTCCCCGGAATAATACGGAAAAAAATCTTTGGATACATTTACCGGGGTTTTTTTATTGATATAGGCACTCCCGAGCGATACCGTAAGGCGCAGAAATATTTTAAGAGAGGATCAAGAAAATGCAAATTCCGTTTGGTACGATTACGATAACCAAAGAATCCAGGGGTTTGATAAATAAAATTTTAGATTCCCGCCGCGTATCTAACGGAAGATATGTCCGCCAGTTCGAGAAGCAATTTGCCGGCTTGGTAGGCACCAAAGAAGCAGTCGCCTTAAGCAGCGGCGCCGATGCCGATGCCCTGGCTTTGGCGGTTCTCTATGATTTCGGGGCAAAACGGCAAGATGAAATTATTATCCCGGCGCTTTCTTTTGTGGCTACCGGTAACGCCGTGTTGCAGGCTGGTTTTACGCCTGTTTTCGTAGATATCGAGCTGGAGACTTTAAATATTAATCCCAGCCGGATTGAGAAAGTCATAACCAAAAAGACCCGGGCGATTATGCCGGTGCATCTTATGGGCAAACCCGCAAAGATGGATCAAATAACTAAAATCGCCAATAAACACAAATTGTTTATTATTGAGGATGCGGCTGAGGCACATGGCGCGGTATATAAAGGGAAAAATATCGGCGCGTTCGGGGATATGGCAGCCTATAGCCTTTATCTGGCGCATATCATTACCACGATCGAGGGCGGTATTATTACTACAAACAGAGCTGATTTTGCCGAGATCTTGAGGTCATTGCGTTCTCATGGCCGGGCATGCAAGTGCGGCATCTGCGTATTGAATACCAGCTCCGGGTATTGCCGCAAGAGATTTGAATACGGAAGGGATATACGCTTTGTTTTCGAAAGGATCGGCTATTCCGCAAAGATGAACGAAATAGAGGCAGCCGTAGGTATCGGCAGCCTTAAAATGTACGAGCAAATTATCAAGGAGAGAAGGCACAACCTGCTTACGATGATGGAAAGATTCAAAAAATTCGGTCGCTATATTACGACTATTCGCGAAGAGAATGATGAAAAAATCGGGCCGCATGCCTTTCCAATGGTCGTGCGCGAAAGAGCCGGGTTTAGCCGCGATCAGTTTGTTGATTATTTGGAGCGAAACGGAATCGATACCAGAGACCTGTTCACCTCAATGCCGACGCAATGCGCGGGATTTGCTTTTTTAGGCCATAAGTTAGGGGATTTTCCTAATGCCGAATATATCGGCAATAACGGTTTGCATATCGGTGTCCATCAGGACCTGCACGAAAGGCATATAGATTATTTCATCCATACGGTAGAAAAGTTTTTGCATAAACACGGGAAAAAGGCATGAATAAAAATTCTCCGATATATATAACCGGGCACGCCGGTTTGATAGGCTCGGCAATTTTACGAAAGCTAAATTCGCTTGGCTATAAAAAAATTATCGTCAGGACCCACGATGAATTAAATTTAATCGATACGGCGAAAGTAAAGGCTTTTTTTGCCGAGGAAAAACCGGAATACGTATTCCTGGCTGCGGCGCGCGTTGGCGGTATCCATGCCAATAATACTTATCCGGCGGAGTTTATCTACGATAATATTATGATTCAGACTAATGTTATCGACCTGGCCTATAGATACGGTGTAAAAAAATTACTTTTTCTGGCCAGTTCTTGCGTATATCCGAAAGCCTGCAAGCAGCCGATGAAGGAAAAATATCTTTTCTCTGGCCCCCTTGAACCGACAAATGAAGCATTCGGGGTGGCAAAGCTTGCCGGAATAACAATGTGCCAGGCTTATAACCGGCAATACGCAACTAATTTTATATCGGTTATACCGGGCAACGTTTACGGCCCGAACGACCATCTTGATAAGGATGCGCACGTAATCTCTGCGCTTATCCTGAGATTTCATCAGGCTAAGGCAGAAGGTAAGGAAAGCGTTGTTATTTGGGGCAGCGGAAAACCCAAGCGAGAATTTTTATATGTCGATGACTTAGCCAATGCCTGCGTCTTTCTTATGCATAATTATGTTTCTTCGGAAATAATCAATACCGGCAGTAGCGCCGAAATTTCCATCAGAGGGCTGGCATCGTTAATAAAAAAAATAACCGGTTTTAAAGGTAAAATTATCTACGATACCTCAAAACCCGACGGTAACCTGCGCAGGGCCTTAGATTCAACCCGAATCAGAAAACTTGGCTGGAAACCGGAGATTAACCTCCGGGAAGGGCTTGCGCTGACTTACGATTGGTTCAGAAAAGCCAGGCGGGAGCAAAAATGAAGAAGCCCATTGTTTTACCAATTTAATAAATTTCCTATGGATAGCGAGATTTCGGTATCGGTGGTGATTACCACAAGAAACGAACGCAGTAATATCGTAAATTGCCTGGATTCGGTCAAAAAGCAATCGTACCCCCAGGAAAAAATCGAGATGATTGTCGTCGATAATAATTCCACCGACGGCACCAAAGATATCACCTTACGGTATACAGACAAAATTTATAATTACGGGCCTGAACGTTCCGCGCAAAGAAATGAAGGGGTAAGGCGGGCTCGAGGAAAGTACGTTCTTTATCTTGATGCGGATATGATACTGTCCGCGGATATTATATCTGAGTGTGTCGATAAATGCGAAAGCGAGGGCTTCGTTGCTCTATATATCCCGGAAAGGATAATTGGCGATGGATTCTGGACCAAAGTCCGCGATTTCGAAAGAAACTTCTATAATGCCACCTGCATAGATTGCGTTCGTTTCGTAAATCGGGATAAATTCCTGGAGATCGGCGGTTTTGACGAGAATCTGACTGGTCCTGAAGATTGGGATTTCGATAGGAGAATAAAAGAATCCGGCAGGATAGGCATAATAGATTCTCCGGTATACCATCGCGAAGGAAGCTTCAACTTTAAAAAATATTTAAAAAAGAAATTATACTATCTAGGTTCTTTTGAGAGGTATATCCAGAAATGGGGTAAGGATGACGCGACCGTAAAAAGGCAGCTAGGAGCATGGTATCGCTATTTCGGTGTGTTTTTTGAAAATGGCAAATGGAAAAAAATATTGAAGCACCCTCTATTAACATTGGGAATGTACTTTTTGAGGATAATGGTAGGGGCTGAGTATTTGAAAGAGGGCCTCGGCCACAGAAGCACACAAGAAGCAGAAATAATGCCTGGTTCAGAATCTGCAGGCCCGTTGCATATACTGGTCATGGCCAACAGCATGGTCTATCCGGACTTGGTAAGTGGTGGCGATAAGATTTTTGTAGAGATAAGCAAGCATCTGGATTTTAAGAGATACAGAATAACGGTAGTTACCAACGACATCGGCTATAAATTATGGAGGGAGACTGGACCAAAAGGGATAAAACTAATAAGAATCCCCAAGTCTATTTTCGACCGCCTGCTATTTAAGGCAATAGTGCCTCTTATGTACCTGATGCGGGCTGTTTATGTCTGCTTAATGAAGGTTACGCTGCCTTCTGCGTCGGTAATATATTCTTCCAGTGATTTTATATGCGACACGATTCCCGCAGCTTGGCTTAAAATAAGAAGGAAAGATATAATCTGGATTTCCAGGATTTACCATATTATTCCGCCTCCCGCTCGCAGGCAGGGCAACCGTATCTTTAACCTTCTGTCTTTTCTGGGGCAGAGGCTCAGCTTTCGGATAATCAGGCAAAAAGCGAATCTGATAGTCGCCCTTAACGGCGCTTTATATGATGAGTTATGTGAGTTGAATTTTCCCAGACATAAGCTAGCAATTTCCGGAGGAGGCATTGATTTCGGCAGAATAGAGGCAGTTTCACCTGCGCAGAACATTCGTTATGACGGCATATTTCTGGGCCGGTTGCATACAAACAAGGGAATTTTTGACCTGATAGAAATCTGGAAATCCGTTGTTTTGCTGCGCCGGGATGCAAGGCTGGCTATAATAGGAGGGGGTGACGTCGAGATTATTCAGGCCGTAAATAAGCGCATAGACCAATACAGCCTCAGGCAGAATATCGACCTTTTGGGTTTTATCCCCGATGACTCTCGGGTGTATGGAATCCTAAAGGCCGGCAAGCTGTTCCTTTTTACCGACCATGAGAGCGGATGGAGCCTGGCCACATGCGAGGCAATGGCATGCGGCTTACCCGTGGTGGCTTACAATCTGGAGATTTTCGGAGAGGTTTTTAAAAAAGGCTTTGTTACAGTTTCCTTATACGACGTGGAACGATTTTCGGGTGCGGTAGTAAGGCTTTTAAACGACAAAGATGAAAGGATTAAGTTGGCCCAGGAGGCGCTGCAGCAGGCAAAGACCTTTGATTGGAAAGAAACCGCAAAAAGCTTCTTAGGCCAACTGGAAAGATTAAGAGAAAGGTTTGTTTTCGGCAAATGGACGGCTTAAAATTCAGCATCCTTATACCTGCTTATAACGCACCATCATTGCTCAAGACGACTATAGAAAGCATTTTAAAACAGAGCTTCCGGGATTACGAGATAATAGTCTGCGACGACTGTTCTACCGATAATACGGAAGAGGCAGCGATGGGCTTCGGGGACGGCAGGATAAGATATTTCAGGAATCGAACCAATTTGGGATACGGAAAAAATTTGCAGTCCTGTTTTGAAAAGGCCGTGGGAGACGTCGTATTCTTAATGGGGCACGATGATATACTATTAAAGGACGCATTGCTAAAGACTTATAATGCCTTCGGTCTGGACGGCAATATAGGAGTGGTTACGCGGCCTTATTACTGGTTTTTTGAAGACCCTGGGGTTCCGGTGAGGGCCGTCCGGCCATACGACAGGAAAAAGGATGCCGTCCTTTCTGTTTTTGACGGCGAAGAAGCACTAAGGAAAATTTTTGAGTCCGCAGGCCAGTTATCAGGCCTTGCCTTTATGCGCAAGTATGTGGATGTGGACTTTCACGAAGAGATATTCCCAGCCCATATATACCCACTTGCTTCAATTTTAAGGAAATATAAAGCAGTTTATTTGAAAGATTACACAGTTGCAGTGCGGTTAGAAAGTAGTATGACCAGGCACAGGCCGGATATCTATAGAATATCCCCAACAAAGAGCTGGATAAAAATGTTTGAAACGGTTTATAGCGGTTACGAATACAAAGAGATTAAGAAGCAATGCATAGAATTTATTACTACAGAAAATTTTGCCGGCCTAATTCAGTTAAAAACCAGTGGTTCTATAAGAATCTTGCTTAAGGAGATACTTATCCTAATCAGATACCATTGGCTGAATATTTTTGATGTTAGATTCTGGTTTTTTACTTTGGGTAGCATGCTTATTCCCGGGAGGATATTAAGGTGGTTGGCAGATAATTACAAAAGAGAAATACTTTCAAGAAAATTAAAAGACATACCAGTCATAGGACAGAACCAAAAAGATGGAAAGACTGAGCCGGAGCAGGCTATTTCTTAATTCCGATTACTTTTATCATCGGCCAGAATTGACGGTTGTTTTTGCAGAGATTTCGGAAGAATTCCTTAAGATAAGGGTTATGTACCATATTTAGTTGAACATAGCAATCAAACCGGCCAAGGATAATATTTTTTGGTTTGAATCCGGCGTTGATATGAAGCCTCTTTAATTGGGTGGCTGTAAATTGAAGCTCGTAACCAAATACCATGTGCCTTCCTTTTAATATCTTTAAATGAACCAATTCGGCAAGCTGTTTTAATACCGGGACGTTCGGGATTCCTCCCCAGAAAGAACGATATGCCATATTCCCGATATTTAAAAAAGGCACGGCATTAAATGAAACGCCATCCTTGGTTAAAGAATTAAATATATGATTAATTACTGCTTGAGGATTCTTGAAGTGCTCTATTACCCCTCCCCCGTATATCAAATCAACCGAATCATTCCTTAAGGGCAAGGATTGAATATCGCCGTGGATAAGCAGATAATTCTTTATTTTGTGATTATCCAGCCTTTTCTTGAGGGACAGCAAGGCCTGTAAAGAAAAATCTATACCGATAAATAACCATCCGTTTCTGGCCAGCTCCTGGCCTAAAAAACCCGAGCCACAACCTATCTCTAAATAGGTCTTTGTGTTTGTTTCAGTATTCTTTGCGTATTCTAAAACCTGCCTGAGAATATCATCGGAAACCAATCGTTTATACTCCTCTTCAGACTCTTGGAGGCTTTGATACAATTTGTCCCACTTTATCCTTGAGAAGTTGCAGTCTTGAGTCATGTTTCCAAGCATGCTTGGTATTTGGCCATCAATGATGTCAAACAACCTCCCGCACCCTTTGCATGCCAGGCGCATATCCTTGGTTTCGATATCCGAACGGCAAAAAGGGCATACGACATATCTTTGTATTAAAGGTAATTTATCCATTTTTAATCAAACCCGGTATTTATTGACGGTTCATAGCCAGGCCTTAATTTAATACATTAAAAACATTTTGTAAAGCTATAAATATCCCGTTAAAATTTGAATCGCTTATCATTTTGGAGTTAGGGTTAAAATAGGTTAGATAGCACTATGGTTCGATACAGAAACATATAGTAAAACGCTTAACATTTTGCAATAGGAGTGCTATAATAGAAAAAAAAGGAGAAAGGCATGACCGAGAATAGTAGAGTGGCAAAAATACTGCCCCTTCTGGTGTCGGTGGCTTATAGTATTTGCTAAGATTAAAGCGAAAGTTCGTTGAGATTCTGAGTGAGGAGCCAATTTTCATTAAGCCCTTTGGCGATTAAGTCAAAGAGCCGTCTTGTGCAATATAATGCAAGATATGTAAGTATGTAAGTCAAGGTAAAAAACGTAACTTCACCGGAACAAAATCCTATGGCAATAATGAAACCAAGAATTTTATTTATTTTAACGCCAGATAGAGAATCATTTTGCGGTAAAATTATGAGGAATTTAGCTCCGCAAATTGGGGTAGGTCATTTAATCGCTTATTTAAAACAATTTGGTATTGAATCAAGTGTGCTGGATACTAGTTTTGATTTTGATAATAGATTTAATAATATAAAGCAAAGTATTAGTAGTTTTAATCCTGATATTATTGGCATTACTCTTTATAGTAGGTTGGTTGATTTAGGAAAGTTAATTATTAATGATATAAAAAAAATAGCAGACATCCCTATAGTGGCCGGAGGACCACACATTTCTTCTACTAAAGATGAAATGTTCTACGAATCACCAATTGATTTTGGCATATTAATGGATGGCGAAATTCCTTTAAAAAAACTTATAAGCGCTTTAGTTTTGCATAAAGGAGATATAAGCTCTATCCCCGGACTTGTTTATAGAGATTCCGAAAATAACGTTCACATTAACCACTCTTGTGAATTGATTACAAATCTAGATGAGTTGCCGTTTCCTGATTATTCAAAATTTGAAATGGGAAATTATACTTCTATAAATAATTCTGCTATAGGAATTGTTACTTCTCGGGGGTGTCCATTTTCATGTACATTTTGTGACGCACATCATGTAACTGGGAGAAAATTCAGATATTTTTCTGCACAGCGTGTTGTAAACGAAACAAAATATTATTATGAAAAGGGATTTAGAGAGATAGACATTGGCGATGATTGTTTTAATGTAAGATTAGACAGAGCTAAAGAGATATTGAAATCAATAATAAATCAAAATTTAAACATTGTTTTGAGATTTATGGTAGGGATGCGTGCGAATTTTGCAGATAAGGAGTTCTTTGATTTACTAAAAGCTGCCGGTTGTAAGCAGGTTGGGTTTGGTCTTGAAGCCGGGGATCCCGAAGTTTTAAAATCAATAAAAAAAGATATTACAATCGATAAGTTAAAAGAAACATTAGAATATGCAAAAAAAGCTGGTGTAATGACAAGCGTAAATTTCATAATTGGACATCCCAATGAAACATATGAACAAGCAAAAAAATCAATCACACTTGCTAAGTCGTTGCCCACAAATGAAGTGTATTTTTTTTCAATGTTCCCTTATAAAGGGACAGAAGCATATGATGAATTGAAAAGACTAGAAAAAGAGGGGAAAGTAAAATTTTTATATAATTACGAAGATTACCTTTATAAAAGCTCGCCAAATATCATATGGCCGGTGTATGAATCACTGGATTTTACGAAAAAAGAGAGGGAGAAACTATTAAAAGAAGGTAGGAAGTTGCAAATAAAAACTATTTTTCTAAGCAGGTTTGGCAAAATTCCAGGATCTATCTTTTTTCTTCTATTTAATACAAACTATTTATTGCAGGTAGCATATAGACTACGAGCAACAAAATTAGGCGGAGAAATTAATAAACGCATTAATAAAATTTACTTTAAATAATATTTAAGAATTTTTTGGAGTCCCTTGCTGTTATTCAGCGCTGCAAAATTTTGAAAATTCCCTGTTAGATTTCCCTACCTCCCGCCCGAAACAAGAAAAGGTTAGACATTTATGCTAAATTAAGTATAATCAAATTCATGGATAAAGTTTTTAATTCAATGCGCTATTCTGAAGATTGGGCTAATGAAATAAAAGATAGCAAATATGGTTTTCCGTATCCATGGGCTAATGCAATAGCCGTAGGAATATTTAAAAAATAGTTACGATTTATGGCTAAGCTTAGATTAGATGCGGTGGCGTTCAAGCGAGAATCATGTGATTCGGACTGCTTTCTTAAAGATATAGTTGCATACAGCAGTAATTCCGTAGTATTCTTATTCGACGCATTTGGCATACATCTAGCGTATGCTCCGCGGGAACTGAGGATAAGCAGACTTTCTTTGCCATTTTTAAGATTTCAGAACCCCAAGATTTACTATTATTTTTATCCCCTTAGTTTCTGTTTTGATAATTTTATAATATTTATGCTATTCTTTTGGCTTTCTTTGCGATGCCGCGTTGATACTATTATCATGGAAACCTATTCCGCTGCGTTTGTGGGGATATTGAGAAAGTGTAATCTGGTTAAGAAAATGATTTATATAACTTCTGACTGGTTCGTGGGAAACAAATACAAAAGAGGCATATGGACGCATGTCGGCAGTAACAAAATTTTTCCTATCTTAGATTATTACGCATGCCGTTTTGCCGATATTACTTTGAATCTTTTGGATTTTGTTGCTCATGCCAGGTTTGATTTTTGGGGGAAGAAAATCACCAATAAGGAATTTTTATTTCATCAGCATCTTGAAATTAAGCGTAAGCATAGCGATGCTCGGAAACGAAATAACAAAATAGTTCATATCGGCGAAGTTAGGAATGACTCAGGGCTCGATATAGTGATAAAGTCGTTACCTTTGATCCGAGAAAAAGTTGATGTTTCGCTTAAAGTTATCGGCGTAACTAATACGCTGCATCTTTACCTGAAGGCTCTGGCGCGCGCATATAATGTAGAAAAATTTGTGGACCTCAGGGGTTTTATACCAAGAGGCAATTATCTGGATGAGCTTTCTGATTGCGTGTGCGGCACTAATCTGCTCACCTCCGAGGGGACCTTTACCTCCAGGAGCATTCCTTCAAAAGTTGTAGATTATTTGCAATATTTAATTCCCGTGGCGGTCTCAGAGAATGTGGGTCCTATAGCAGCAATAATCCGCGAGAACAACCTTGGCCAAATTATTTCACCCGCTGAACCTGATTTTATTCAGGCGTATTTTAAAATTTATGAAAATCAAGAAGGCATCAGAAGTAATATCGTTGCGTTTATTAATGCCAGCCCATATACTGATTTAAAAAGTCTATTTGCAGGCTGCATGCCGGCAATTTTAACAAAAGAAGGGGATTTGTGATGAAGGCATAAGGCTGTTATTTTGAATTTGGCTAGGACTTAAGATTTATTTCTTATTGTATTAATGAAAAGAATATTTGGGCTGCATAAGGACCATATAAAAGATTTCTTGAGTGAAATCTCGCTTAAGTATAAAGATTACAGGCATTTCCTTGATATTGGCTGCGGAGACGGTACATTAACAATTCTATTCGACAATTTTGGGCGAATAGTATGCGGCGTAGATTGCCGGAATTGCCTTTCGAATGCCGCAAAAGACAGGATATCTTTTAAGCAAGAAGATTTTCTACGGACTAAATTGCCTTATGAAAACAATTTCTTTGATATGGCTTTTTCATTTGATGTTATAGAACATTTACCGGATCCGAATATTATGTTAGGACAGGTAAGAAGGGTACTTAAGAAAGAGGGAGTGTTTATTATTTCAACCCCGAACCGTTTTCGGCTGCTGGGATTCCCCCTGGTGTTATTTGGGCTGCGTAAATTTCCATACTATCCGGATAACAGAGTAAGTATTAGCTATGATTGCTATTCTGCGCATATAACTGAATATACCATTGCAGGGCTTAGGAGATTAATGGAAAATAACGGTTTCAAAATTGTTAAAATTCATAAATTATTTTACGGGCCTACCGGAAAATTAGGCCTGCGTTCATTATTTTCTTTGCCTTTTTTTCATAATATAGTTTTGGAATGTGTGCCGGTATAATTTACAGGTTAATATAGAAACTAAAATGATGAAGAACTTAATTATAATTTTGTTATTCATAATCCTGTTGATAATAATAACTTTCCCTCTTGCCTTGAATATTACCACAGCTATACCCGGCTTCTTTTCCAGTGATGAACTGTATTCTTCAATCTGGGATAGTTGGCGTATCAAATATTCTGTTGCGCATAATCTTTCGTTGCGGTTTACTAATCTGATCAGTTATCCATTTAGCTTGAATTTATATTCAGGAGGCTATTGTACATATATTTGGATGGGCTGGCATCACCTCTTAAGCCTGCTTACTACTCCGATACTTACCCATAATATCCAGGTTCTTTTTAATATTTTCTTAAGCGGGATATTAACATATTCCCTGGTTTTATATTTAACTAAGAATATTCCCGGTGCCATTATCAGCGGTATCATCTTTGCGTTTTGTCCTTATCAACTTGTGCGGGTTTGGCAGCATCTCGGGCTGACATATAACGAGTGGATTCCTTTAACGATTTTATCTGCGGTCTTACTAAGAGAAATCCCTACGCGTAAAAATATAATACTTTTTTTTGTCAGTTTAATCTTATTATTTTCTTTTGACTATGTTGTCATGTACCTTGCTTTTACTTCCTTAACAATCTATTTTCTTTATTTGCTATTGTATGATTGGAGGAATAAGTTTTTCTTTCAAAGAGAGCGGTTGGTTGCAGACTTAAAATATTTCAGAAATATCACCATAATAGGTATTTCTGCATTCACTTTATTATTGCCCCAATTTTTCCCTGTCATAAAGAATAGGATATTGCATTCTTCGAAAAATCCCGCATCCGCGTTTAATCCCTATCATCGTCCTTTCGAAGATTTGTTTGCGCAATCAGCGCGTCCTTTAAGTTATTTCTTGCCGGCATCAGTCCATCCTGTGTTTGGGAAATTTACCGAGAATTTTATCGGCACATCCCTGTATGGAGAGAGTTTTACCGAGCATACCCTTTATCTGGGCTGGGTGCCGCTTGTTCTGGCATTTGCGGCTTTCAGGAGATGGAGGAGGCTCAGAAAAGAAGTTTATAAATCAGGGACAGTCCCCTTCGGGGACAGTCCCTGGCATAGAGAGGATTTCTATGTTGGATTCTTTGTATTTTTAGCTATTGTTGCCTGGTTCTTTTCCCAGCCGCCGTGGTGGCAGATCGGCCCCTTAAGAATTTATATGCCGTCTTTCTTCATGTATAAAATCCTGCCGATGTATCGGGCATACTGCCGGTTTGGCATTGTCCTTATGCTGGCAGTAGCGGTTTTGGCGGGTTTCGGACTTAAATTTATTTTAGAAAGGTTTAAATCCAATAAAACAAAAATTGTCGTAACAATATTAGCTTGCGCTTTAGCCCTCTTTGAATTCTGGAACTGGCCGCCCTATAAAGTTATTGACATTTCTAGAGTGCCTGCGGCTTATTACTGGCTTAAAAGCCAACCCAAAGATGTCGTAATCGCGGAATATCCTCTGGATGCAGGTTCTCCCAATGAGATGTATAAATTTTATCAGACTGCGCATGAGAAGAGAATGATTAACGGCACCATCCCCGGCACTCCTGCCAATGTTTTTGCCCAAACTATTGTTAGGCTTTCTCAGCCAAAGACCGCTTCCGTATTAAAAGGTATTGGGGTTAAGTATGTTTTAGTGCACCATGACGGTTATCTGGAGACAGGCTTAATGGAGGATAAAGAAGATCTTAAGAGAATCCCGCAGAGCAAAGGCCTGAAGTTAATCCGTTCCTTTGCCCCTGAAGAGTGCCCTGATAAAGATATAATCTGCGTGCGCAAAACCGGGCCGATTGATGTATATGAGGTGGTGACAGAGCCGGTAAAGACCCGCACGCAATAGATAGTCGTTCTTATCTTATAAAGGCCGAGTTTTTACAACATATAAGTTGTATTTTACTTGACAATACAACTTATATGTTGTATCAAAGTATTTGCTTTAGAGGATATTTATCTGCGCAAGGTTTACGCTATAGCCGGTACGGCTGAGACAACGGATTTGACAGGACGCACAGTAAATATTGGAGGAAGGCAGGAGGCGTAGGTATTGCGGTATAGCAGCGCAGGAAGCGTTAATACGCTGGTTCAGGACGTACTCGCGTATGGATACTAAGACAGGCCTTTTAGAATTAAAGACAAAAAATAAATTTGACTACAGAGAAATGGAAAGCCATTTTAAGCAGGAAATTAACCGTTTACTAGAAAGGCAGATTGGCAAACTATAGGAACTACTATGGAAAGAGATTGGCTTTGGGATAGGAATATACCCGAAAAACAGGCAATTAAGATTCTGCGCGAACCCCGGCACGCTAAATTTATCCCATTAGCAAGCTTATTGCTGTCCCGCAAGAATACGCCGCGGGAAATTCTCCGCCATTACATAAAACCGGAAGAATTCTGCCGTTGGTGGCCAATGATTAAACGCAGGATGAGAAAGGACGCCTGGAATAACCCGCGTATTGAATTCTGGCAGGCTGTCTACGAGAAACTGCTGGAAAAGTTTCGCGCAAAAGGGGTAACTGTCTCTTATCGCAAAAGAGCCGGTATGGCTAGCGGTCTTTGCGTTGAAACGGGGCAAAAACTGAAAGCGTTGCGTAAACAAAGAAAATTAACCCAGAAGATGTTATCCCGGAAGCTTAAAATTTCGCAACAGATGATTTCTCGAATTGAAAGCGGCAAAGAAAACAGTTCCTTGCTTACTTTAGATAAAATAGCTAAAGAGTTAGGGGTAAAGGTTAGCGTTAATATAGCCTAAGCCGGTTGTTTCTATGAACATATTGGGCATATCCTGTTTTTACCACGATAGCGCGGCCTGCCTGGTGCGCGACGGCGAGATTATTGCGGCTGTTCAGGAAGAAAGATTTACCCGCAAGAAACACGATTTCAATTTTCCCATAAACTCCATTCAATGGTGCCTGAGGGAAAATAATATTACTGCCGATAATTTGGATTTTGTAGTTTTTTATGATAAGCCCTTTATTAAATTTGAAAGGATATTAGAGACCTCTCTTGCTTACGCACCTTTCGCAATAGCTCAATTTATCCAGGCTATGCCTTTATGGCTGAAGCAGAAGCTCTGGACGCCTGAGTTGATAGAGAAGGAACTCAAGTTTAAGGGCAAAATCTTATTTTGCGAGCACCATGAGTCTCACGCTGCCAGCGCATTTTATCCCTCGCCTTTCAAGGAAGCCGCTTTCCTGACTATGGACGGGGTGGGGGAGTGGGATACCGCTAGTTTCGGCACAGGCAAAGATAATGCTCTTCAAATTCTATCTTCCTTGAGATTCCCGCACTCCTTAGGCCTTTTATATTCCGCCTTTACTTATTACGCCGGATTCAAAGTCAATTCCGGAGAATATAAATTAATGGGCCTGGCGCCTTACGGCGAACCTAAATACGCGGATTTGATTTTAAAGGAATTAATAGACCTTAAGAAAGACGGCTCATTTAAACTGAACATGCGCTATTTCGGTTATTGCGACAGCCTACGCATGATTAACCGCAGGTTTGAAAAACTGTTCGGCGAACCCGCGAGAAGGCCCGAAACTAGAATAAGCCAGCATTATATGGATGTGGCTAGTTCCATACAGAAAGTGGCCGAAGAGGTTATGTTGAGGATGGCGCGTTTCGTGCATGAAGTTACGGGCCAGGATAAGCTTTGCCTTGCAGGCGGAGTAGCTTTAAACTGTGTGGGCAACGGCCGCATCCTGCGCGAAGGCCCTTTTAAGGAGATTTGGGTTCAGCCGGCAAGCGGAGACGCGGGCGGGGCAATGGGAGCGGCGCTGGCTTGCTGGTATAAATATTTAGGCAATAAGCGCTCACCCGGCGGCAAGAACGATGCCCAGAAGGCCTCTCTGCTTGGCCCTGCTTATGACGATAAGACAATAGAAGATTCCCTGAAGAGGGAAGAAGCAGTTTACAAAAAGATTTCCTATGCGGATATACCGCAGCTAGTCTCGGATTTGATTATTCAGGGCAAGGTCATTGGCTGGTTCCAGGGGAGGCTGGAGTTCGGGCCGCGCGCTTTAGGCGCAAGGAGTATTATAGGTGATGCGCGTAATGGCCAAATGCAGTCGAAGATGAACCTGAAAGTTAAATACCGGGAATCTTTCCGGCCATTTGCCCCTACGGTATTAAGGGAAAAGTCTTTAGAGTGGTTTGATTTGGAGCAGGAAAGCCCTTATATGCTTTTAGTAGCACCGGTCAAAAAAGAAAAGAGGCTAACGCTTTCCAAAGAGGAAAATAGCTTCAAAGGATTCGATAAATTAAAAACCAGGCGCTCCCTGATTCCGGCAGTTACCCACGTCGATTATTCCGCCAGAATCCAGACCATAAAGAGAGAAGATAATCCGCTGTATTATGATTTGATAAATGAGTTTTACCGTAAGACCGGCTGTCCCGTAATCATCAATACTTCTTTTAACGTACGGGGAGAACCCTTGGCCTGTACACCTCTAGATGCCCTGCGTTGTTTTATGCGCACGGAAATGGATTATTTGGTAATGGGCTGTTTTCTCTTAGATAAAAAAGAACAGAAGGAGCCCATACAGGATACAAAATGGCAGCAGGTATTTGAGCTGGATTAACAAATGGCAAAACTTGATTTTGCTCAACAGAATCTTAAAAAATTCGGCATCACTATGGCTGTTGCTTTTATGGTGATAACCGGAATTATCCTGCTCAAGCACAGGCACAGTGCTTTGCCTACTTTGATTATCGCCGTGATATTCTTTATTTTTGCCTATATTGCGCCGTTTGTTTTAAAGCCGGTATATATCCTCTGGATGCGTTTAGCATTTATCTTAAGCTGGGTTAACACGCGGTTAATCCTTACGCTAATTTTTTACCTGGTTTTTACGCCCATAGGCCTGGTTTTAAGGGTTTGCGGAGTGGATCTACTGCAGATAAAAATCAAAAAGGATAAAACATCCTATTGGCTTAAAAGAGAGCCTAAAGTATTTAGCCCCACTGACTACCAAAGGCAATTTTAGGAGGCAAAATATGGGTAAGCTTTCTATCCTCAAGGAGTTCTGGGATTTTTTACGCCTGCGTAAGAAATGGTGGCTGGCGCCGATTATTATTCTGCTTTTATTGCTGGGCGCGCTTATTTTCTTTACGCAAAGTTCCGCCGTAGCGCCTTTTATTTATACGCTATTTTAAAAAAAATGGAGAGGCAATGAGAAAAATATTGCTTGTGCTCTTTATAATATTATTGATTCTTGTGTCTTTATCCTGGTACCGGAATAACCCTGAGGTTATCCTTAAGGGCCTGCTTCAGGGAGGCCGGATACATCCGGGGCAATTGCACTACAGGGTTTCTTTCTTCGGCATATTGCCGGTAGGAGAAGGTGTTTTCTACCCAGAGAAAATCGAGAAAATTAAGGGTGAGGAGCTTTATCATCTACAAGCGAAGGCAGAGACCTTGAAAATCTTTTCCGCCTTTCTTAAGGCAGAAGCATACTTAGATTCCTATGTGGATATAAAGGACCTTACCCCCGTATCCTTCAGGCAGCAACTCTTTATGACCGGTAAGCCCGATATCAATAAAGAGGTGTTTTATAACCAGAGAGAGGGGTTTATGAGCATAGCCGGAGTCCGACGGCAGATATTTCCCCCTACGCACGAGCCG
>Ga0315282_10007281_pt1 | contig 18231 bp, 16 predicted proteins | sample YL17G07_20_MG_FD_203693 | JGI IMG/M metagenome (GOLD analysis project Ga0315282, IMG submission 203693) | Sediment microbial communities from Yellowstone Lake, YNP, Wyoming, USA - YL17G07_20 | ecosystem: Environmental > Aquatic > Freshwater > Lake > Sediment | place: USA: Wyoming | collected...
TCAAGCTGGACTCGGTGATAGGCAAGATAGCTACAGTCGATGAAATTCTTGCGGACGGGTATGACGCCGTATTTTTGGGCACCGGCGCTGGCCTGCCCATGTTCCTGCACATCCCCGGCGAGAACTACTGTGGAATCTATTCCGCCAACGAATTCCTGACACGGACCAATCTGATGAAGGCCTACCTCTTCCCCGAGTACGACACGCCGCTCAGGGTGGGCAAGAGAGTGGCGGTCATCGGCGGCGGCAACGTGGCTATGGATGCCGCCAGATGCTCCCTTCGGCTTGGTGCCGAGGAAGTCTATATCGTGTATCGGCGCAGCCGCACCGAGATGCCGGCACGGCGTGAGGAGGTCGAGAATGCTGAGGAAGAGGGCGTAATCTTCAAGTTCCTCACCAACCCTGTGAAGTTCTATGGCGATGACAAGGGCTGGGTCAAGACTATGGAGTGCGTGGAGATGGAGCTTGGCGAGCCCGATGCCAGCGGCCGCCGCAGCCCTGTGGTCAAGAAGGGCAGCGAGTTCAAGATGGATGTTGACATAGCGGTCGTGGCGCTGGGCACCACGCCCAATCCTTTGGTGCCCACCACCACCAAGGGGCTGGATACTACCAAGAAAGGCACTGTAGTTGCTGAAGAGGCGACCGGTAAGACCACCAAACCCGGCGTCTGGGCAGGGGGAGATGTGGTTACCGGCTCAGCCACAGTGATTAGCGCCATGGGCGCTGCCAAGAGAGCAGTAGCATCAATGGATGAATACCTTAAGGGTAAATGACTTAAAGCATTTTAAAAATCGGTATTCTCTTAATCCCCCTTTTGCTAAGGGGGGATTTATGTAGGGGCACAGCATGCTGTGCCCCTACATATTTCGGGCTTTCCTTCAAAGCTTTCCTTAATAGGGCTATTCCTGTAAAATAGCCCAAAGAGATCATTCAATAATTGGGGAGTGCAGAGGGGCGAAGCCCCTTTGCTGGGGGTTTGGGGGTGTCCCCCAATTTTCAAAATCCCCCAAGATTGGGGGATACAGGGGGTTGATTAAGTAATCCCATGACACCAGTTCGAAACCAGTATCTCAAAATAAAACGCAGCTATCCCCAGGCTATCGTCTTCTTCCGCCTTGGCGATTTCTACGAGACCTTCGACGAGGACGCCCGGTTGGTCTCCAAAGAGCTTGAGATTACGCTCACCTCCCGGGAGATGGGCAAAGGGCAGCGTTACCCCATGGCCGGTATACCTCATCATGCTCTAGATAATTATCTGTCCAAGCTCATCAACAAGGGCTATAAGGTGGCTATCTGCGAGCAGATGAGCGAGCCCAAGCCGGGACGCGGTATAGTGGAACGGGAGGTGGTGCGGGTGGTGACGCCAGGGACAGTCACCGAGCCCAACCTTCTGGAGACTAGGGCCAACAACTACCTCGCCTCTGTGGTCGCAGAGGGCGCACAGATGGGCATAGCCTATATTGACATAACGACAAGCGAGTTCGCCTCCACTCAGCTTCCCGCTGAGAAGGCCCAGCTCGAACTGGAACGCCTCCGTCCCTCTGAGTTGCTCCTTCCGCGCAGCTCGCAGCCTTCTCCATCTATCTCATTTCCGGTGACCCCGCTCGATGACCGCTGGTTCGAACTGGATACAGCACAGCAAACATTGCTCAACACGTTCGGGACATCCACTCTCGAAGGCTATGGCTGTGCCCACCTGCCCCTGGCGATCAGGGCGGCGGGCTCCATCATCCATTACCTGGAGCAGACCCAGAAGGGTGCGCTGGGCCAGATAAACAGCCTGAGCACCTATTCCACCGAGTCCTTCATGACATTGGATGCCCAGACTCGCCGCAATCTCGAGCTATTTCAGAGCAGCCGCTTGGGTCTCACCGCGGGCTCGCTGCTCTCCGTCATTGATTTGACCAAAACGCCGATGGGCGGGCGGCTGCTCAAGAAGTGGCTGGGACAGCCTCTCCTCGACATAAAGCAGCTTGAGCGCAGGCAGCAGACTGTGGCCTGTTTTATGTCGCCTCAGCGCGCCGAAGTGATAAATCTGCTCAGCAAACTGGGCGATGTGGAGCGGCTGATCAACCGCGTGAGGGCAGGCATCGCTACACCCCGCGAGCTGGTCTCATTACGCCGCAGCCTGGAGCATTTGCCGCAACTGAAGGCGATACTGAGTGCCGATGCAGCCTTGGACTGGCTCTCCTCCGAGCTCAAGCCCTGCGAAGATGTCGTTACTTTGATTTCTCAAGCCATTGTCGATGACCCTCCACCTGTGGTGGCAGAGGGCAATGTGATAAAGAGCGGCTTCTCCAGCGAGCTGGACGAGCTTCGCTCCGCCTCAACGAACGCCCGTAGATACCTGGCCGACCTGGAGCGCACCGAGCGCGACAGGACCGGCATAAAGTCGCTCAAGGTGGGCTATAACAGGGTGTTCGGCTACTATATCGAGGTCACCTCCCCTCACCTGAGCCGAGTGCCCCAGGACTATATCCGGAAGCAGACGCTGGCAAACGGGGAGCGCTATTTCACTCCGCAGCTCAAGGAATATGAGTCGCTTATCCTCAACGCCGAGACCAGGATCGCTGACTTGGAAAGCTCTATATTTCGCCAGGTCTGCCGGCAGGTGGGCGATTGCGGAGAGCGCATCCTCGGCATCGCCTCTGCGCTGGCTCAGATAGACGTTCTCTCCGCCTTTGCTGAGTTAGCAGTGAGACATGGCTACGTCTGCCCTAAGCTGACCGCTGACGACTCGATAACGATTGTCAACGGGCGCCATCCAGTGGTGGAGCGGGCGCTGGTGGACGAGCGCTTTGTCCCCAACGACACCTATCTTTCTAATCAGGACGCCCAGCTCATCATCCTCACTGGCCCCAACATGTCGGGTAAGTCCACCTATCTCCGCCAAGTGGCGCTCATCGTGCTCTTGGCACAGATAGGCAGCTTCGTCCCGGCTGACTCTGCTACCATCGGATTGGTCGACCGTATCTTCACCCGTGTTGGCCTTCAGGATGACCTGGTCACCGGCCAGTCAACCTTCATGATTGAGATGGTGGAGACCGCTAACATACTCAACAACGCCACTTCGAAGTCGTTGATAATTCTGGACGAAATCGGACGCGGTACCTCGACCTATGATGGTCTTTCCATCGCCCAGTCTGTGGCTGAGTACATCCATAATCACCCCAGGCTCGGCGCCAAGACGCTGTTCGCCACTCACTATCATGAGCTGGTGGAGTTGGCTAACTTTCTGCCCCGCGTGAGGAACTACAACATAGCTGTGTCGGAGGAAGGCGGCAAGGTGGTCTTCCTGCGCAAGATAGTCCCCGGAGGGGCGGACAAAAGCTATGGCATCCATGTCGCTCAGTTGGCAGGTCTGCCCAAGGCTGTGGTGCACCGCGCCGAGGAGGTCTTATCTGAGTTGGAAAGTAATGGCGACGTGAAAGCCGTGCCTGGAGTTCAACCTCGTTCCCGACAGAAGGCTCCCCGGGAGCAGCTTCCTCTATTCGGTCAGAAGTCCCCGATAACGGACGAAATCCTCAAGCTGGACATATCCTCGATGACCCCTCTGGAAGCTATCACCAAGCTCTATGAGCTACAGCGCAAAGCTAAGGAAAAATAAAATTTGGTTTATGGGAGGTGTAAAGTGGTTAAGCTTTCTTCACAGCAAGTCGGCAAGTGTGGTGAGCTTCTGGTACAGTGTAAGCTCTTAAAATATGGCATTGAATCAGCTCGTTTAACTACTGACAGTGGCATTGATTTAGTAGCATTTCATAGTTCCGGACGAAGGACTGTAACAGTTCAGGGAAAGACATCAACGCATCATGGCGAACGTGGTGACAGGTGGCTTCACTGATCGATAAAAGAAAGTTGTCCCGCGGAATTTGTTGCAGCGGTTGACTTAGGTCGCGATATATTCTGGTTCTTTAGGATAGACGAGTTCAAGAAATTGAGTTGGCGGGTGGGAAAGGGAGGGGAATCGCATTATAGATTATGGTGGTATGTTCCTGAAGATGCCCCTGAGAGAGTTGGGAAAAGGCAATAAGAAACGAGTTACTCGGCGTTTGAGATGGGCGTGGTTATACCCAAAATTTTTAACCTTGGTTAAGGCTAAGCCCCCCACTATATTACCTCGCTGAATTACTGTTCGTATTAGGGGTTCATGGTTATACGCCCCTTATTTTCTCCTACTTGCAATTAAATGTTATAATTACATTGAAGTAATGGCGCAATGGGCCAATAAGCCAAGGAGAAGAAGATGGGTATGCTAGCTAAACTAACGAGCGGTGGTCAGGTTACCCTCCCCAAAGAGATCAGGGTGAAGACCAACATGCAGCCTGGCGATTTTGTAGAAGTCGACCTCGACAGGCAAGGGTACATAGTGCTGAGACCTAAGAAGCTTGTGGACGCCAGTCAGGCGTATTTCTGGACTGAGGAATGGCAGAAAGATGAGCGTAAAGCAGACGAGGATATAAGTGCCGGTCGGGTCAAGAAGTTCAAGTCGGCTACGGCAGCAGTCAAGTATCTCAAGGGCAAGGCTTGACGTGGAGGTCTTTCTTACCGAACAATTCGAGCAGGCTTATGAGAAGCTCACGGATGCCGAACGGCGCAGCGTTCGCAAGGCGCTCAGCCTGTTGGGTGAAGATCTGAGATATCCCGGTTTGCACGTTAAGAAAATAGAAGGAAGACAAAATGTCTGGGAAGCTCGTCCCTCTAAAAGGCTGAGAATGACCTTCGAGTTGAAGGAAGGAATAATCGTCGTGCGCAATGTGGGAGAACATGACAAGGTATTGAAGAAACCATGATGTCTGGGGTTAAGTGAAGCTAGCGAAGTCTTATCTCTTATCATTGATAGGAGGTCAACCATGTACGAGAAGATACTTGTTCCTTTGGATGGTTCCGAATTGGCTGAGGTCGCTTTGCCGTACGCCGAAGAGTTGGCGGGAAGATTAGGCTCTGAAGTTGTTTTGGTGCATGTCTGTGAGTCGGCGCAGGAGCAATATCACCACATGCACCAGTTATACATAGAGAAGATGGTTGCAGCCACAAAGCGTGGTGCGAAGAAGTATCTTGAGAAGCCAGGCGATAGAGCGATCACGGTGAGGTCGGTGATCCTGGATGGCCACCCTGCCGAGCGTATCGTGGACTTTGCTGACGAGCAGGGTATTGACCTTATTGTCATTGCCACGCATGGCTGGTCCGGCATCAGGCGCTGGGTTCTGGGAAGCGTGGCAGATAAGGTGGTGAGGGCTACGAAACGGCCCGTCGCACTCATCAGGGCCAAGGGCATCCATCACCATGAGCTTGAGAAAGGCACCATGAACAAGATACTGGTTCCTCTGGATGGCTCCAAAGAAAGCGAAGCAGTGATTCCCTATGCTGAAGAGCTTGCCGCCAGGCTCAAGGGAGAGCTTACCCTGCTCCATGTGGTGCCGCCGGCTTCTCCCGTTTATGCTATCCCGGGTGAGACTGCCCAGCTCCCTTACACGCAGGCCGAGGTGGAGCTTTTGAAGACAGATGCCGGGAGTTATCTGGAGAAGGTGGCCAATGCCCTTAAAGACAAGCACATTGAAGTGAAATTTGAGGTGAAGGTCGGCAATACTGGGCATGAGATTATCAAGCTCGCCGATGAAGTGCACGCCGATTTGGTGGCCATGTCGACACACGGCTGGTCCGGAGTCACACGTTGGGCCTTAGGGAGCACAGCCGACAAAGTCCTGAATGGAGGAAACACTCCGCTCTTGCTGGTGGGGTCGCCGGGCGTCAGCGCAAAGTAGATCTAAGTTGACCGCGGGGAATGCCCCGGAGATTTTACCTGCGTCTCTTACTTGGGTATAGGGGTTGGCGTGGGTTCTAGAGTGGGTGGTGTAGTTAGGGGTGTAGTTAGGGCTGTAGGTTTGGGCGGTGCCTTCCCATATCCCCCAAGATTCGGGGATATGGGGGTTGATAAGAGTGTCTGTAAACGTTCTCTAATACATGAAATAGGATGACCCAGCCTGCCCTTAAAGGGTCAAACTGGGTCATCTCTGTCTAAGTCTGTTTTAGTTAGGGCGCGCTAGGGCCCAGACGGCGCGAATCGCGCTGATAATCGCCGCGGGCGTTATGAAGATCGCTATGTAGGCTACGATGTCGTTGAGTTTGGTGCCTGCGTCTACACCCAGCTTATCCAGAGGCGTAAAACCTTGTGTGAGGCTTACTACGATCAGGGCGATGGCAGCAATGAGCAGCGGCAGCACTTCCTTCCCGGTGATATTCAGCAATCCCACGAGGATACCCATGATGACCAGCGCTAGTGTGATGCCGCTGTGATCATGGTACCCGATGCCACCGACTATCGCCAGAATTATCCCGCCAAAGAAGGCCAGTAGGCCGATGGTACCAGCGAGCCTCTTCATGGTGTCTGGCTGTTTGGCTTGTTCCGCCATTTTCTATGCTCCTTTCCTTTCGATTATCAGCACAAGATTTTACAGGAGTGAGTCACGATTGTCAAGGGTTTTTAGACTCGATTTTCTGATATTGGGAAGGCAGATGGGATTTAGCCCTTCACAGGACATTGGAGGTTGATAATAATCATCAAACGCTGTTTAATATCCCCATATGTGCTATAGACAAAGGGAGCGTAACTAGTGACCGAGAAAGTTCTTTTCACCTGGAGCGGCGGCAAAGACAGCGCCCTATCTCTCTATATGCTGCGGAAATTCCATAATTACGAGATAGCAGCGCTGCTGACCAGCGTAACGGAAGATTACGACCGCATCAGCATGCACGGCGTGCGCCGTGTCCTTCTGGAGCAGCAGGCGCAGTCTTTGGGATTGCCCCTCGAAATGCTTTATATCACCAGGAACTCCTCCAACGAAGAGTACGAGGCAAAGCTGAAAGACAAGCTGCTGCAATACAAGAGCCAAGGCGTTTCCTCCGCCGTTTTCGGGGACATCTTCCTTGAGGACTTGCGCAAATACCGCGAAAATAATCTGGCCCAGATAGGCATGAAAGGCATATTCCCCATATGGAAACGGAATACCACCGAGCTTGCTCACACCTTCATAGATTTGGATTTTAAAGCGGTGATTACCTGCGTTGACTCGAACGTCCTCGAGGGAAAATTTGTGGGAAGGTACTTCGACAAGGAATTCTTGTCTGAGCTTCCTCCCCAGGTTGACCCCTGCGGCGAGAACGGCGAGTTCCACTCCTTTGTCTACGATGGCCCGATATTTCGCGAGCGGATACGCTTCAGAAGAGGTAAAATTGTCCTCAGGGACAACCGCTTCTACTTCCGCGATTTGATACCGGTCAGAAAACTGTAGGGGCGAGGTTGCCTAGCCCGTTTTCTCTTTTAGCTATATAAGAGTAGATGAATGTAGGTCGTTCAGTTGAAGCACCCTTGTCGCATCATAACATAATCATAACATAAAAAGTAGAGCTTAAATTAAGGAGAAAGGAGCTATGATGATGGCTAGTAACAAGGATTTGATTGCCTACTGCGGTTTGTACTGTGGCGATTGCGTGAGCTATAAGGGCAAGGTTGCTGACCTGGCCCGAGACCTCAGAAAAGAGTTGAGGGCAGCTAAATTCGACAAGACGGCGGAGGTTTTGGCGGCCGTGCCCTTCTTTGAGGCATTGAAGAACTATGACCAGTGCTACGAAGTATTAGGGGCGATGGTGAAGTTCCGCTGCAAGAAAACCTGCAAAGGCGGCGGCGGCCCTCCTTTCTGCAAGATGAGGAAGTGCTGCCAGAAGAAAGGCATCGAGGGCTGCTGGGAGTGCGCTGAATTCGAGACCTGCGAGAATCTCGACTTCCTCAAGGCCGGACACGGCGAAGCCCACCTCAAGAACCTGAGAACTCTGAAAAAGAAAGGTGTCGCTGCCTACCTCGCCGGCACAAAGTACTGGTGATACTGTCGGCAATTCCATTAGTTGCCCCTCTTCCCTAAATGGGTGTCAGCTTCTCAAAACGGGGTTTGTGGTATAATCTAGTTGCTTTCGCCGGCATATCAAGGTTTCCTCAAAAATAAGTCGAACCAAGTGACTTTGGAGGTGGAGAAGATGAAGGTAATAAGCTACGATTGCATTGACAAGCATCATATCATAGCTAGGTGTCCTGAGTGCAGCATGGGCACTACGATGGTAACCTGCAAAGACGATTTCAACGGCATCGCGGAGAGCAATTGCAGCGAATGCAATAAGGTTCTGGCTTTCTACATTATAATGGAAGAGCACAGAGCCTGGATGTTAGGTTTGCCAATCGAGATGGTCACCAAGAAGCTTACCTAGTAGACCTAACATTATGCACGATGCTAAAAGACTAAATAGCTAATATCTATAACCACTTGTTCCCCAAAATGTTGCCAACCACAACCGAGCAGTGCCCCTATGCTTGACGCCATCGATGATGGATTCTGTTATACTACTGAATAAACGATTTTGTTCAATGAGTAGTGAATTATGATACTTACCAAGAATGGAAGGTTACGGAAGAAGTTCTTGCCTGCAGTATATTTCGATTCGTCAGTAGTCATAGATTACTGGAGGGCTGAAGGCATGGAAATGCCTGAAACAGAAATGGATCGATTCGTGAAGGAAGATGAGTTACTGCAAGTGGTAAGGAGTATTCTGGCGTCAGAAGTACAATTCAACAGAATGGCTGAGATTAGGAAGAAGCTTTCCTTCGATGAAGCGAAAGTCACTGCAGTAGTGAGCCCACTTTCTTTACTCGAACTGATGGAATGGCAGTCGGAAGCAGCGTTTAAACAAATTGCTTCGGAAGCATCTGGAGTCGGGTTCATTCAGAAAAGGAGCAAAAAACAAATCGGCGATTATCTAAAGGAAGCTCTGAAAATGCGGAGGGCAGAGTTCGAAGAACAAAAGGGGAACAAACAAGGTAAATCTACTGGCTTAGAGTGGCTGATGTCCGAGACGTGGTTAAATAGAAGTTTTTTAGAGTGTCATGGATTGAAGGGATTACTGCAAGTTGATATAGTCAATTTCCACTTGACAATTAATAAATCATGGATGGAACCTTCTGCATATGCGTATTTGCAGCTTGGTACCGCTGATATTATGCACATACTTTTAGCTCTACACCTAGGATGTAAATACATCGCAAGTTTCGATTCGGACTTTCTAAGAGTGAAAGATATAATTCAGGAAGAAACTGGGATCTTGGTGTTGAGCAGTCCTGAGGAAATTCTAGCAATTCTATAAGTGTGGGAATCGGGTTGCTTGGAGCATCTGCTCCAAGCAACTTTTAGAAAGAATATCTAACCCATGCCTATTCGCATCTTATCCGCTGACGTAGCTTCCAAAATCGCTGCTGGCGAGGTGGTGGAGAGGCCGGCCTCGGTGGTCAAAGAGCTTCTGGAGAACTCGCTGGACGCCGGCGCTACCCAGCTCGCCATAGAGGTGCAGGGCGGCGGCGTGCGCCTCATCAGGGTGGTAGACAACGGCGCGGGCATACCTCCCGAGGAAGTAGATTTAGCCTTCGAGCGCTTCGCCACTAGCAAGGTCGCTACCGCCGATGACCTCGAGGGCATCTCCAGCCTCGGCTTCAGGGGCGAGGCCCTGCCCTCCATCGCCGCTGTCTCCGAAGTCACCATGGTCACCCGCAGCAAAGACGAGCTCTCGGGCGCCTTTGTTAACATAAAGGATGGCGCAATTTTAGAGAAGGCCAAGCGCGGCTGCCCCATCGGCACCACCGTCACCGTGCGTAACCTGTTCCGCAACGTCCCCGCCCGCCTCAAGTTCCTCAAGTCCAGCGCCACCGAGAACGGCCACATCGGCAACCTGGTGTCACAGTACAGCCTCGCCTTCCCCGAAGTACGCTTTACCCTGCTTATAGATGGCCGCACCTCGTTTCGCTCCGCGGGCAGCGGCAGCCTCAGGGAGGTGCTGGGCGCGGTGTACGGCCTAGATGTAGCCAAGGCTATGCTCCAGATAGAGACTAAAGAGGGCGCTGACCCTTTGCTGCCTGGAGTCACCGGCTTCGTCAGCCCTATCACCCTCACCCGCGCCAGCCGCAGCTATTTGAGCTTCTTCGTCAACCGCCGCTGGGTGCAGAACCGCATGCTCGCTTATGCACTCGAGGAGGCCTACCAGGGCCTGCTCATGGTGGGCAGGCATCCCATAGCCGTAATCAACATCTCGCTGCCGCCTCAGGATTTAGATGTAAATGTCCATCCCACCAAGAGCGAGGTCAGGTTCCGCAACGAACGCGATATCTTCTCTGCGATACAGAAAGCCGTCCGCAATACCCTCACCGCCCAGGCCCCCATGCCATCGCTGGATACCCTGTCCCGTCAGCCTCAGACAGTCGCAGCTTCGCCCACTGAGCGACTCCCCGCCTTCGCTGACAGGCCTGAAGAAGCAGTGACCAGAATCCCCCTCGCCACCCCGCCTCAGAGCGCCGAGCCTGTCGCCAAGACACTGCCCATCCTGCGCGTGGTGGGACAGATGTCCAACACCTATATCATTGCCGAGGGGCCTGATGGCATGTACCTCATCGACCAGCATGCCGCGCACGAGCGCGTCCTTTTCGAAAAGATACGCAACGAGCGTTCGCGCAGGGCCGTCGAGATCCAGGGTTTGCTCCAGCCCGTCACGGTGGAACTCACTGTGCGCCAGCAGGAGCTGATGGAGTCTCAGGCTGAGGCCCTCTCCGAATACGGCTTCGGCATAGAGCACTTCGGGGAGAGAACTTATCTGGTGAGGTCGGTGCCGGCCCTGCTCAAGGGACAGAACGTGGGGCAGTCACTGGTCGAGGTGCTGGACTTTCTCGCTGAAGGCGAAAAAGGAGACCGCCGGGAGGAGATTGCTATCTCGCTGGCCTGTCACGGCGCGGTGCGAGCAGGGCAGGCATTGAGCCACGAAGAAATGCGGGATTTAATAAGGCAACTGGAGCAGGCATCTCAACCCCGCACCTGTCCGCACGGCAGGCCGACCATGATTCACCTCAGCTCCTCTCAGCTCGAGAAGAACTTCGGCCGAAGGTAGCTCCTACAGCCTCAGATACCCGTGGGCATAGAGCGTCTTGTTCTGCATTATGTTGACGGTCTTGGCAATGTCCTTTAGCTCAGGGTCGCTCATGTCCACCTGGCTGGTATCGTATTGCTCCATGGCTGCATACGCATCGTATATGCCCAGATAGAGCCTGCCTTTCGGCGTGGAATCGTCCCTGGTGTCCAGGATACGTACTGCCTCCATGGTCTCTTTGTCCAGAGGGTCGAGGATTGCCGAGTCCAGGCCTGCGCCGGCCATCATTACCATGAATACCCGGTTGAGCAGGGGACGCAGCTCAGCGGGGCACTGGTTCGACACGTTTGACAGCCCGCAGGTGGTCTTGGGTGGAGGGTCGGCCAGTTGCTTGAAGAATCTTACCGCGTTGATGGTCTGCTGTGCCTGGTCTTGGTTGCCGTTCACTGTCAGCACCAGCGGGTCAAGCCAGAGGTTCTCGATGGGCACGCCATGCTGTGCCGCTGCAACGAAAATGCGCTCGGTGGCGAGTTCCACGCGGGCATCGGCGGTGGTGGGGATGCCGCCTTTCGCCAGGGTGAGGGCGATGAGATTGGCGTTATATTTAGCTGCCAGAGGCATCATAGCGGCCATGCGCTCTTCTGTGGCATCGGTGCTGTTGATGAGCGCCTTCTTCTTGACTACCTTCAGGCCAGCCTCGATAGCAGCGGCATTAGAGGTATCCAGGGAGAGTGGCAGCTGTGTGACCTCCTGAATGGTCTGCACCATCCAGGGCATGACCTCGTGTCCTGCCTTCTTCTGAGGGCCGATGTTGAGGTCGAGGTAATCGGCTCCTTTTTCTGCCTGGATTTTCGCCAGGTGCTGGATATATGCTTTATCGCGTTGCTCTACTGCGGCTTTCACTTCCTTCGAGATAATGTGGATGCACTCACCGATGGCGATCAGCTTCATCTAATTCCCTCCTTTTTGTAATCCTCTTTTTGATCTTTTCCAAAAGGAATATTCATCAACCCTCAATCCCCCCTTTTGTAAAGGGGGTTAGGGGGATTTATGCTGGTATCTTACAACTCCTTATCCCAGCCCCAGTTTCTTGGCTATCTCCGCTACACCTTTTTGTAACGGCGAATCCGGTGGCAGCTCAATTAGAGGCGCCCCTTTTGCCTCCAGATCCTTGATTTTGGCGTCCTCCGAAATTAAGCCGATAATCTTAAGTCCAGACTCCTCTATCGTCTGGGCAATCTTGGGCGGTAAAGGACTCGTGGCACGATTTACTATCAGATAAATCTTACCCACGTATGTCCTCAGGTCTTTGATCAGCGCCTTCATGTTCGCAGCGGTAAGGATGCCCCTCACCGTGAGGTCCGAGACCAGGAGCATTAAATCTATGTCCCGCGTGGTCTGGCGGCTGATATGCTCCATGCCCGCTTCGCAGTCTATGACCACATAGTCGTAGTTTTTCCCCAGCCGGTCGACGCAGGTGCGGATCATATTGTTAGCAGCGCAGTAGCAACCCGGGCCCTCGGGGCGCCCCATAGCCAGCAGGTCTATTTGCGGCGACTCCACCAGCGCCTCGCTAATCTTTATGTCGAGGTAGTCCTGCTTGGCTAAGCCTGCCTCCATAGTCCTGGCCTTCACCTTAGCTGCCATCTCCTCTCTGACCTTGCCCACCGTGTCATTCAGGGGCAACCCTAGAGCTAGGTTGAGATTGGTGGCCGGGTCGGCGTCGATAGCCAGCACGGCGCCCTTTTGAGACAAGAGCTTGATGAGCAGGGCAGCTATGGTAGTTTTGCCGCTGCCCCCCTTGCCGGCAATAGCTATGGTAGTTGTCATTTTCGAATCGGTTGTGGTGCCTATAACTGTTAAAGGGGTAGAAGGGTTAATAAGCCCAGTCTACCCCTTCTCTTACAAACTCTAGGTTAAGTCTTCCAGTGCTCCTTGAGGAAGCTGCCCACAGCCATGGCCTCGCGCGGCCCCACCATTATCTTCCATTCGGGCAGCGCCTCTTCGAGCTCGCCTCTCAGCACAGCCACGCCGCCGGGGATAACCAGGTTCTTGTGGCTTACCTTCTCCGCGGCATTCTGCCCCTTAACCGTCTTGGCTATCTTATCGGCATCGAATTTGCCTGCCGACCAGGCGGTCAGCACCGAGAGCCCCTCTGTATCGCAGACCAGCAGCCACGAGGCCCAGCCCGCTGCCTCCAGCTCTCCGGCGATGGAGAAGTAGGTTAGCGAGAAGTTGGTGGTGACGCAGAGCGGGCTTGTCGCCTTGGGCTCCAGGATTTGATACAGGCCTGGCTTCATCTGAATCGGCTTCTGCGGGTCGGTGTAAACGTTGAGCCGTAGCGTGACCAGAGCATAAGCTGTGGCAGGGGAGAAATGGTCCATAACAATGATGCCGCCGTACTTGGCGATGTGCTGCCCTGCCAGAACCGCTTCCTCGTCGGGCGATGCTGCGCCCTCTCCGGGGAAGGATATTAGCGGATAGCCCACCGGCTCAAACCGCTTATTCAGGGCTAACCTGCGCATTTGCGTAAAGGTGACCAGCGTGTCACCGAAGCCTCTAACGCCGGGGTCGAGGATGAGGTCTTCCACGCCGGCCTTTGCGGCCTTATCGGTCAATTCCGCAAGCTCGTTCAATCCGTCCGAGCTTCGGATGGCCAGGGGACAGGCGTATTTCTTAGCCAGCTCAATCATCTTATCGATATTGTCCTTGGTTGCTGCATAGATAGCCGGTTTTGACTTCGCTACTTTATCCAGTGCTCCGCTCATAGCAGCGGGGTCGGTCGCCATCAGTACTAATGGGAGAGTGGTCTTTGCGCTGACCGTCTCCACGCACTTGGCGAAGGTAGCGGCGTTTCCGGAATCGTTCTGAACGGCAATGCCGTCGATGCCGAACGTTAACCCGACGCGGTCCACCTTGTATTTGCTGACCCCTTCCACCGTATTGCTGACCTTGTCGGCAGGAGCCGAATCTTTAACTCTTACTACCAGGCCGGGGCGATGGAAGAAGGTCTTCTCATGGCGGAACAGCACCGTCTCGTTGCCCACCTCGATCTTCTTTTCTCCGGCGCCCACGGTCACCAGGCGAATCGGCGGCTTGGACGCAGCCTCCAAAGCCTTCTTAGCCTCGTCGCTGACATATTTGCAGGCTGACAACTCGGCCTGACTCGCTGCCAGCTTCATAGCAAACGCCAGACAAGTGGGCTGGCCGCATTCCTTGCAGTTCGTTTTGGGCAGGAACTTGTAGATTTGAATACCTGTCAGTGCCATTGTTCAGCTCTCCTTTCTTCTTATTTCTTCCCCATTAGCTTGGAGATTGTAGCCTTAATCCGTTCCACAGACTTGGGGTGCAGTAAAGTGACTAAATTTGTGCCGGCATTGAGCACAGTTAGAGCAGTGAGCTCTTCCCAGACCAGGCCGCGTTCTTCCACTGAGCCCCAGCTGGGTGGCATACCTTGGTTGGCTTTCGCTTCTTTCTGGCGCCAGGCCTCTGCACCAGCATGGCTCAAAACAGGCATGCTGACCATAGCATCGCCGCCCAGGGCGGCCAGCCGAACGCGCTCGCGAATGGACAGTGCATACTCTAAGCCGTATCCCAGCGCTCCGGTGTCCAGATCCATGATGATGGAGTCGGCAGGCACGCCTATGTCGGTGAGCAGGATATTGAGCTGTTTGGCCAGGTTTATGTCCAGAGGAGTCTTGGCGATGGCGACATGCCCATCCGAAATACATACGGCGGCAACTGTGCGGTAGTTCTTCTCCTCGCAGTTGCCCATAGCGATACGCTGTCCTTTCGCTGCCTCGGAGACCGCAACCAGAACGGCGTTATCTTTTTCTGCTACTCCGGGCCCTATGACAATGAGCGGCAGGTCGACCGCTGAGAGCACCTTGTCCACGGTCTTCTTGGCTTCAGCGGCACCTGTGTTGCCCATCTCGGGGTGGGCGCTCACCAATCTCAAAGATATAACCTCGGCGCCATATTCCGCAGCTTTCTTGGCCCAGTTTGCCGGGTCCTTCACGGCATCGCCCCAGGCATGAAGGAGTGACTGGGACCAGCCCGTCGGCTCCTTGTCCTGAATCTCTATAGCTACCTTGGGTGCATGGGGAACAGAGCCTTCGAAACTGAGGAAAGGCAGGGTATTCTCGCCGCCGAGGACTATCTCCTTCCTCTTGCCGCCGCCCAGTTTCACCTCTCGAATCTTACCAGTCCATTTCTCAATTGGAATCTCTACTCCAGGCATAGCAGAAATCTCCTTTCCCTAATATACAGCATAAAACAAGGGTCGAGTAAGGCGACCCCTGTTTTATGCGTAAAACCCCTTTTCATGTGTTAGCTATATCAGCCGATAATCGAAGGCATGGTCAGAGCAGGATGTCCCTTCTGCTCCAGGAAGGGCACCAACTGCTCGACAGTGGTGACCTGGCTGCCGTCGGCGACCTTGTCCATGAGGTCGGGCACACCCTCGCGCTCACACGCCGCCTTCAATTCCTCTGCCAGTTCCTCTTTCAGGTTCTTGGAAAGCCACACCAGCCTCTTAATTCCTCCCTCTACAGGAATGAACTTCTTGCTTATGACGTATGTCTTACCGTGGCCCATCATGCCAGGCGTCTGCAAGCCACCGCCGACCGTGCCCATCAGAGTGGTGAAGGTCATGCCACAGGGTGTCATGCCGTAGTCATCACGCGAGACGACCATAACGCCGTTGGCCTCGGGTATGACGGCCATAACGCACTCGCAGCAGCCGCATGTGGTCATGGGAGCGTCCATCAGCGAATAGATGGTGAATCTCTCCAATTTCTTCTGTGAGTGCTCATGGATGAACTTGTTCACACCCTCCCACTCGCCGGTTGTCTCGTTGATTACTTTGCCCTTGGGCACCGGCTGGTTGGGGCCGGTAGGCTTGATTTCGAAGGCTGCTCGGCAGTCGAGCCAACTATAAGCGCCGCACAGACCGACACGCTCCGGGTTGATGACGCAGACGTGGGTGGGAGCGAAGGACTGGCACAGCGTGCAGCTATAGAAAGTGTCCACAGCCTCATCAACAAGTCCGGCCATACGAGCGTTTCTCTCCCGATATACGTGTCGGGCCTGTTCCAATAACTCCTTTACCTTGTCAGGCTCAGTGTAGAGTGTAACCTGCACCTTGTCTACAATTGCGCCAAAGTCATTCTTCAAACAGGTATGCAGGACATCACCGAAGTGCCGCAGCCTCAATCCTTTGGCGACTGCGTTCTTGTGTATTCGTATCCAGGTTATATCTCTCTGCCCCTGGTGGGAAATACCTTCAGCGCCGTTCATCATGTGGTGAATCTGTCGCTCCAGTACTGGCTCGAAGTCCTTCTGCATCTTGCGGCCGGCCACATCTACCACGATGGCCAGCGGGTTTTTGGAGCCCACGGCGAAGGTATCCATGTCGGGGCCTACCACCGTGACCTTGCCGTCCTCGACTTCGTCCACGCCCTTCATTCGTAGCCACTCGAAGCACATGCCGCCCTTGCCGCCGAACTCGCAGGCCAAATCTGCCTTGCGCACCACTTCGCCCTCGAAGGCGGGGCCGAAGGCAACGGGGATAGGAACCTTGGCTATCTTAATCTTGATGCCGCGCAGTTCGATGCAGCGCTGCACCAGCCTCTCTGCCTTCTCCAGGTCATCCTTGCCCGGGATGTCATCGAACGGCATGCTGACCACATGTTCGAACTTGGTGATTCCTGTGGGCAGGATATTCGGTATAACGGTGTCGGCGAATGCCGGGAATCCGTAGTTGATAGCTCCGGCTGCCGCTGCATACTCCATATCAGTAATCGGGCCCAGGGCAAGCACAAATGCGAAGCAGCGGAACTTGTTATAGAGCAGGATTTTTCGGAAATCGCCCGGCTCGACGCCGCCAAAGCTCAAGGCAGCGCGGGTAGCAAAGCCTAGTGCGTAGATGGCGGAAATGACATCGGTGCCGAAGGGCACAATGAACGTATCATAGCCCATCTCGACGTTAGCCTCGCGCAACTGGTCGGCGACGTTGCGGCCGTTCCTGTTGCTGCAGATGAAGATAAGCTGCCCCTTGGACTGCAGCTCGCGCACAATCTTGACCGCTACCTCGGTGCTCTTGGCGCAGCCGACCAGGGCAGCGAAGCCAGGCATTCTGCCGTCGACTAGCTGAATGCCCCAGGCTCTCATCTGGGTATCATTGATAGGGCCGTTATACTCGAAGCCGTCTCTCTTCTCCGGCTGCTGGCCCTTGGCGAAGCGTACAGCCTCGATTGTTTCGAAGGCGTATAGTGTTGCGGCTCCGGCGTCCAGCGTTTCACCGAGATATGGAAGCCACATATTCTCGGCGGGCACAGGTGGCACCAGGCCCCTGGCATATTCCATGACTGGTTTCAGTTCACCCAGCTTTTGTACTTTAATACCCAGAAGCCCCCAGATGGTGGGCAGGTAGAATGCGGTACCCCCGCCTATCTTGTCCTTGAACACTACAGGGGTATCCGGCCCCATTGTCTTCAGGGCATCCTGAAGCATATCGTCCGCCATCTTGACAGCGGCGTGAGCGCCTCTAATTGCTCTGGTGGCGATAAATTTCGACATCTTTCTAAGCCTCCATTAATATCTTCGGAAGTCTCCGGACATGGGTGCATCGATAGGATTGGTGGAACTCATGCGGCTGGCCTTGAGGAACCCCGGGCTGATTTCCTGCAAGGGCATCTTCTTGCGCGGGTGGGCAGCAGCCGCTCTCAGTATCTCATGGGCTTTCTCTGCCTGAGCGTCATCGGCATGTACGCTTACCACTATGCCGCCCAGAGAGACGGCGCGCTGATAGTAGTTGACCGTATCCTCAGGGACGCCCCAGAACATACCCAGCGCCTTTGCCAGGTCGCTGCCTCCTTTGGACAGGGAGGTAGCATGTCCCATCGCGGTCACCGAATCGATGTCTGCTGCTGGTTTTAAGCTGTCCCCCATCTCCTTCTTGCCTTTGCCGCTGGTGACGATCCCTATCTCCTCCGCCTTAATGCCTTTGGCTTTTAGTTCATGTATCGCCTTCTTGGCATCCTCGGGTTTCCGGAAGAGCTTTGTCTGTACTTTAGCCATAGCACACTCCTTAGCTAACGTTTATTTGCTCTTATATCAAATTAAAAAAGCCTTCGCCTCCTTATGCCCCTATTGCACAAGGTGACAAAGGCATTTTCTCTCGAATAAGCAATCGTAAATCACAGTGTAAATCAGAGAGTCGTCGGATAGACCCCACCCAAAATAAAATTCTAACATAGCCTCTAAGGCTAGTCAAGCTTA
>Ga0315282_10007282_pt1 | contig 18231 bp, 12 predicted proteins | sample YL17G07_20_MG_FD_203693 | JGI IMG/M metagenome (GOLD analysis project Ga0315282, IMG submission 203693) | Sediment microbial communities from Yellowstone Lake, YNP, Wyoming, USA - YL17G07_20 | ecosystem: Environmental > Aquatic > Freshwater > Lake > Sediment | place: USA: Wyoming | collected...
TTCTTGGCGGTCTCACCGGCCGCAAGCGCCGTGACCTTGGGGGACACGGTCCTGAGGACGTTCAGCCAGCCCGTGACGTTCTTCGACCCGGCCTGGCCCGTGACCTTGACCGTGAAGGTCGTGTTCCCGTTCGCCACCGTGGACGGTACCTTGATGGTCACCGTGACGACCGCTTTCTCGGCAGTCAGGGTCACCAGCCCGGTGGAGAAGGTCACCGTGGCCCCGGTGGGCAGGCCTGTCACTGCGACGCTGAGGTCGTCCGTGTAGTAGTCCTTGGACGAGACCGTCACCGTGAAGGCCACTTCGGTCTTGTCGATCACGCTGTAGCCCTTCGGGGTCATGTCCACCGAGAAGTCCGGGTGGTACTGTGCAACGACGGTCACCTTGTTGCTGTAGCCGCAAGTGATTATCTCGATGCCCGGGTGGTCCGAGTCCACGTCCGCAAGCTTCAGGTCGTGGAGCCTCCCGACATCGTGGTACAGGAGGACATGCTTCCAGGTGGTCCCGACCAGATAGTGCAAAGTAACGTTCCCGGAGTACCCCGTGGAGACGATCTCGTTGCCCGGGTGCCCGTCGTAGACATCGCCGATCTTGGCGCCCCTGCCCTTGTCAGAGTCGTGGAAGATGACGGTGCCGGTGTAGTTGGAGTTGCCGAGCCCGTGGATGTACGCCATGTCCTGCGAATCGCCGTTGGTGACGATATCCACGATGCCGTCGCCGTCGAAGTCCCCGATGCCGCAGCGCGCCACGCCGTCAATCGGGTCATAGTAGACGGACTTGGTCACCCATACGTGATTGACCTTCTTGGTGATGTACACGTTCTGGTCCTTGGATGCGGCCGTCACCTCGTTCTTGCCGTCGCCGTCCACATCGCCTACGACCACGGTCCTGACCTTGTGGCCTGCCTTGAACATCAGGGTATCCACCCACTTTCCGTTCGTGTAGGCCAGCTCGGTCATGTTGTACGCGAAGGTCCCTATGACGATCTCGTTGCCCGGGTGGTCCGGGTCGAAGTCGCCCATGTGTATGCCGTGGACCATGGCCTCTGCCGTGTAGATCCTGGTGGCGGTCCACTGGGTGCCGCTGCCCTTCAGCATCGTGACCTGGCCGGCGCCAGTGTCCGCCTCTGGCCCTGCCACCATGCCGCCCACGACGATCTCGTTCTTGCCGTCGTTGTCGACATCGCCTATGGCCGGCTGCAGCAGCTCGCCTGGGTTGTCCCAGAGCTTCTGGGCCGTCCACTCGTGGCTCACGTACCTGGCGACCCAGACCTGGCCCGACAGGCCGACGCCGACGACATCGAGCTTGCCGTCATTGTCCACATCGCCGAAGTTGACGCCGTCGAACTTCTCGCTCTCGGTCAGGATGGTCTTTGCGCACCAGGTGCCGGTCTCGGTCTCCAGGCAGTTGTCCGGTGTGACCTTGGCGGTCACGACCGGCAGGAACGCGGTCAGGATCGAGGCCCCAAGGCAGATCAGGACCAATATCGTCGTCGACTTCTTCATTCCAGTCACCTCATGTCTCCTGTTCAAGTACGATGCGGTCATCTTCATTCCTCCTCCCCGCCCTTCGCCGGGCCCTTTTCGTCCTCTTCCTCATCGATGATCTCCTCGCCCTCCTTCTTTCCCGGGGACTTACCAGCGAGGTATATCGCGGCCACGACGATTATCACGATAATCAGGGCTATGGCAACGGTCATGATCATCTGAGTGTTGGAGTTCTGTGTAGCCTTCACCTCGTTCACCTTCACAGGGACGGTCACGGTGGTGCCGACGTTCCCAGCCTTGTCCTTGGCCCTGACATTTATGTTGTGTGTGCCGGGCTTGAGCGTCTGGTCGTAGGACCACTGGGTCGCCTTGGACCCGGACGGCACAGAGACATCGGTCCAGACCCCGTTGTCTATGTTGACCTGGACCGAGTAGAGGCCCGTATCGTCCGTTGCCAGACCGCTTATGTGCACGGCCCCCTCGTTAAGGACGGCATTGCTCGTCGGGGCGATGACGCTCACCGTTGGCACCGTCGTGTCCACCGGGGGCGGGACGACCGGCATGGTCTGCGCCCGCGGCGCGAAGACCGTGAGGTGGGTGACGTTGGCCCAAACCGTCTTGCTGCCAGGGATGACCCCGGTGTCGTCCACCATAATCCACGAGTTGCCCAGCGTGTCCCACCAGTACATCCTGAGCTCGGATGCGCTGAGCGTCCCAAGCATTGCGTCGGTGTACGTGAACGAGATGTTGGCCCAGATCAGTTGCCCGTCACCGATGCCCCGGACATCGGAGAAGATGCCCAGGAACCTGGCATCGGCCGGCCCCTTGTCTGGGTTGCTCGTCTTTGTGACGTTCAGTGTCAGGTCCCCCCTCACGGCTGCATTGACCGTAACTAGGCTGTTCTGGCCAAGGGTCGCGGTGAACGGCCCGACGATCTTCATCTGGTGAGAGACGTAGACATCAAACTGTCCGTCGTCCGGGGCAACCACTGGCAAAGCGATGAGGTTGCCGTTGATGTCCGTGGCCTCAAGATAGTATTCGACTATGGGTGCCCGCATGGCGGCCGCGGGTATGGTCGCCTTATAGACCCCGTTCGTCGCTGTCATCGCGATCGTCAGATAGGTCCCTGGGACGCCCGTCCTGTAATAGAGGGTCGCGGTTGCGATGCCCGCATCGTCCGAGATAAGGGCCTCGATCTTTAACGGCACTCCTTCCTCCCAGGCCGTGTACGGCTTGTGGGAGATGAGTGGGAGGGTTATGTCCTGGACGACGGTTATGGTGGTTCCACTCGAGCTATTTATGTACCCAGACAAACTCGCAGAAACCGAGATGTCTACATTAGTTGTTGATATGCCGGTGTTCGCAGTGAACTTGAGGTCCAGGGCCCCATTCGAGTCAGTTACACCCGTCGTCGAATTCAATTTCCCGCCAGCGCCGACCGTCGCGGTAATCGCTACCCCTTTGAGATTTCCTCCTATGCCCACATGGACGATCGTGGATGCGCCGGCCACGATCGATTGAGGCTCAGGGTAAATGGAGAGAGAAAGCGATGGCTCTGACGGGTCCTCCCCAATCTGGGAGTTGTACTCGGTGAGGGTCTTCGTCGAGACCTGGTGGCCAGTCTCGTTGAAGACGATTTCTTGTACCAGTGCCCCAAGGTCCGTCGAATAGTAGTCGTGGACCGTTCCCGTGCCATCCATGAAGACCTTGACCGGCAACCAGCCCATGAATGTCTGGAGGACCTCATATTGCTCGTAGAGATAGTCCCCGACGTCGGTCTTGAGCCCTGAGGTGGTCGTGGTAGCCCCCGTGTCAAGGTTGCGGGTCGTCTCGGTCATCATGTATGTGTTGACGAACTCCTGCATGTTATCCATCTTGTCCTGGGTCATGTTGAAGCCCCTCATGGCAGGCAGGTACCTCAAGGTCGAGACCTTGGTGACATTGGTCCAAGTCCCGGGGGGGCCCGATGTGTATACGTTTTCCCGTGTCGTCCCGTTCATGTACATGTAGACGGTCCCGTGCACATCGTTCTCGAAGTAATAGTATCCGTGAGCGTCCGTGATGTAATGGTGGAATTTGCCTTGGGACACAAAGGTCCAGTCGCCCTTTTCCCAGGTCGTGTAGTTGAGGACCGTTACCGTGGGTCCACCGATCTTGACCTGTTCCGTCCCCTTGAGGTCAATCCCCGAGTGGATGCTGCTGGGATCCCAGTATCCTGGATTTTCCCAAAAGGTCGTGACGTAGGCCATGTGCGTGATGGACTGGTTCACGCTCATGGGCTCGCCTCGCGTCATTGGATAGACATCGATATTCATCGTGTCCGTGCCGTTGATGTATCCCGTCAGGTTCCCAGTGGCCGTGATGGTCACCGTCAGGACCTGGGTGCCCATGTTCACAGGGGCGTGGTAGATGTTCGGGGCCTTGCCGCCGGTGTCCGTCTTCACGATAGCGGCATCGAAGGTCCCGACCCCTACGGACCCGAATGTCACATTGACGCCCTGAAGGTCGCCACCGGCCTGCTTTGTCACATGGACGTCCAAGGCGACGGCCGCCCCGGACTGGGCGGTCCCGGGGCCGGTCAGCATGACGTTCATGTTGCTGAGCCTTCCGCCGGTGGCCATGGTCCCGGCGCCCATGCCGGCTGCCGGTACCAAGGTCGTCCCGAATGTGGCCAAAACGCATATCAGTACTATCAATATCGTGGTTTTTCGCATCCCCAACACCTCGATTCCCAGAAATCGCCGGTTGACCCTAGGCCGGCGGTCTTGAATTACTTTCCAATTCGATACGGAAATGCAATATAAATATTTAACGGGTTATCCTTCGAAGTTTCCGCCCGCGGTGGGACATTAACACAGCTGTTATCAAAATGATTATTAGCACAGGTGCATCAAAGCCCGGGACGAAAACGCCCCCGCTGACACTGACAACGATGAAGTGGATATTGTTTTCCTCATTCTTTTCTTGTATCAAATTATCAGGGTCGAGCAGGACCACCAGGCGCTGATCGTCCGAATGGAACGTTACCGTGAAATTGACGGGGACCGTATCGCCCGCGGGCACGTCAATGATCTTCCTGACGCCGTCGACCTCGACAACGGCGTTGTAGGCCGCGAAATCGCCCTTGTTGGCGACAAGGACCTGGACCACCCCAGCATCGCCGTCCCTCAGGTTGTAGTTGGGGAAGGACGCAAGTGCGACCTGGAGGTCGGGCAGCTTCAACTCGACCGTCAGGTTGACGCTAGCCGTGAACATCGTGGGCCCGCGTTGGGACGTTGCCCCGGCCCAAAAGCTGAATTTGTCGACATTCATCCTGGGGGGCAGCTTCAGGACCAGTTCGACGTCGACCTTGTTCTGCGAGGGCACGACGCCCACGGTCCAATATTGGCCATCCCGCAACAAGAATGAATATTCCACATCCGGAGGCAGACCATAGACCTGAAGCTCCAAGTCCTCTTCAAGGGCCCCGTGGTTCCACATCGTGAGATTGAATGTCGCATCACTTTTAAGGGCGGCCTTCGCAACGGTCACATTCGCCTCCAACGAGATGTTGAAGGTGGGCGACTCCCAGATGTCCGCATAGAACCTGTAGGTCTCGCCCGTGCTCGTGACCGTGCCCTCGAGCCTCCTGGTTTGCAGCCCCATGTAATCGGGCGGCGTGGTGACGAACAGATGCAGAGCGACCGTCGAATAGGGCCCGAGGGCCAGGGACGACAGGCCAATCTCGTCCCCGTACTGCCACTTCCAACCAGCGGGCAACGGGGCCACGGAAAGCTCGACCACGCGCTCGGAATTTCCAAGATTCTCGACGATCACGGGGTATGCTGCCGTCTCGCCCGGTTGGACCAGTGCATACCCTCCCCCGGTGACATTCATGGCCCGTACCTCGAGCACTCGGGCTTCGACGAGAACGGATTCACTTGCCTTGCTATGGATCTCAACGGCCTCGAGCTCGACCGAGAGCCCGGGCCCGGCTACGGCATGGGCCGGCGCCCCGAGCAGGAGCTCCATTGGGGCCGTCTGGCCCGGATGCACGGTCATCCGACTGTTCGGTATCGAGAGGTTCCATTCGCCATTGCCGCTCGACATTTTCACCGTAAGGTCAAGGACCGCGTCCGATAATCCGAGGTTCGACAACATCGGTTTCGCCGAAACGAGGCCACCAGGCGCCACATAGACGATGAATGTCCCGTTAAGGGCCACAGGGAACACCGACGGATAGGCGACAAGGGACAGGTCAAGCCGGGCCACGGTGGCCGGGTGGTCCCTGGACCTCGCGATGATGGTGAGCGGCCCCACGGTGTCCTGGGCCACCCCGTCGGGCAATGCCACGTCCAGGGCCAGGGCCCTCGAGGCCCCGGACCCCAGCACCATGGAGGAATTGTCCAATGCTAGCGACCATCCCGGGACCCCTCCCTCGAGCATCAGGTCCACGGTCTCCCCGACGTCCCCTGCATTCGTGATGTTCAGCGGCACCTTCTCGGACTTGTCCCTTAGCGGCCATTTGGATGGTCCCGATATGGATATCGAATGATTGATCACAAGCGTCGAGCGGAATGCCATCGTGACGGCCTTGTTCGGGGCCCTGTCCGGCGTCACGGTTATCGAGACATCGATCCATTCGCCCGGGTCCCCCGAGGTCGGAGAGGTCAGGACGGCGAGGTCCCGTGTCGTCTTGTCGGGGCCGATATCGTGGGTGACTGCCGGGAACTTGAAGGACCAGTTGTGGCCCTGGAGCCCGTGATAGTCGACCTTGGTCTCGAAGCTCAACTTCACCGGGACATCGGCCATGTTGGTCACGGTCACATTGAGATCGATGTCACCGGCGCCGGGATGGACCCACCTCGCCAGTGAAAGCTCCGGGATGCCCATGGCGATCCTGACCGCGTTGGCGTACCGGTAGAATATCTCCCCGCGGCCGTCGACGATGTTCACATAGGCCAGGTGCAGGTCGCCCCTCTCGGTGTCCGTGCATATCTGCGGGTGACGGGCCTTACCGCCGGTATCCGTTATGCGGACCTCCTTCCCAAAGCGGCCTCCCTGGACATGCCGGTAATGCACCTCACCGTCCTTCACGTCGTCCCACGCGATGAAGGCGCCGTTGTCCGGGTCCGCGGCTATGTCGCCGTAGTTGTACGCCCCGTCGGTGATCTTCACGAAGTCAATGACGGGCCTCCCGTTCTCGTCGAGCTCTATGTAGTAGAGCGGATGGGGGGATATCGTCGTGTTCGAGATTATCAGATGGACATGGCCGTCGGGCGTGATCGCGATTGTCGGCATCGAGCTGAACGCGTTGGCCACGACGGAGTCGCTCGGGAAGAGGGGCCCGACCGGTCCCAGTGGCCTGCGGTCCGGGTCCAGCTTCGCATGGAACATCCGGACATCTGCCCCCAGGGACCTGTAGAACAGATGGATGTTACCGTCGGGACCGACGGCGAAGGCCACGTTCTCGCCAGGCCTGCCGATAAGGGCCGGGGACCTCAGGAGGCCCTCCTGGTCCACGAAGGTCATCTGGACCCAGGCGGTGCCCTCGTTCTCGAATGCTATGTAGGCCCTGCCGTTGCTACCGACACCGAGGTAAGGGAGCCTCGACAGGTCCGTGATCTGGTTCATCGGTATGATGCCCGTGAGGGGCTCGCCGGACTTGTCGAACCTCTGGTACTTGTTGTCGAGCAGCCCGGCCTCGGTCCAAACGATGTGCATGGAGCCGTCCGGGCCCACATCGAAGAACTCGGTCGGCTGCGGGGTGGACTCGTTCTTGATCTGGTATTGCGTCGGTATGTAGCCGGTCTCAAGGCGCTTGTCCGCCGTGAGGACCTGCCCCGGCGGGGAGACGCGCGACCACATGTAGTCCGTCCCGCTCTGCTGGTAGACGATGTCCGCGTTGCCCTCGTTGTCCAGCCGTATCGACGGGTTCTGGTCATCGAGGTCGGTCCTTGTCACTTTTATGGGCAAGGCCCACATCAGGTTGTTGGGGTCGACAAAGGGGTCGGTTACAATGGCGGCCCTGGCCGTGGGAACCGTGCAGATGGCCGGGAGGAGCGACGATGCTACGAAAAGCATTGTGAGGAGCAACATTAGGCCGTTCGAGGCAGTCCCGCCTTTCCCTGTCCTTATGTTTTTCCTCAGGTCTTAGGCCTCCGGTGTCACGTGTGCATGAATTATCACGATAATTAATTATTCTGGTCCTTTAATCTAAATCTTACTAGCGTATGGATTAAATATCCTTCATCTAATCCACCCCAGCAGGGGGGAACATCGTGGTAGACCCGGTCATCGTAAGCGCAGTTAGGACGCCCATCGGGAAGTTCCAGGGCTCCCTTTCGACCATCTCGGCCCCGAGGCTCGGCGCCATCGTCGTAAAAGAGGCCGTTGAGCGGGCCAAGGTCGAGAAGACCGACATCGAAGAGGTCATAATGGGCATCGTCATCAACGCGGGCCTCGGCCAGAACCCGGCCCGGCAGGCCCTCATTCACGCGGGCCTTCCGGTGGAGATCGGTGCGCTCACGGTCAACAAGGTGTGCGGTTCCGGGCTGAAGGCCATAATCCTGGCTGCCCAGGCCATCAAGGCCGGCGACGCCAAGTGCATAATAGCCGGCGGTATGGAGAACATGAGCCAGGGCCCGTACCTGCTCATGAAGGGCCGCACCGGCTACCGGCTGGGCCATGATAAAGTTCTCGACGCCACGGTCCAGGACGGCCTGTGGGACGTCTACTACGACATCCACATGGGCAACACCGGCGACATCATAGCTGAGAAGTGCAACATATCCAGGGCCGAGGCAGACGAGTGGGCACTGCGGTCCCACCAGCATGCCATCAAGGCCATCGAGGGCGGAAAGTTCAAGGACGAGATCGTCCCGGTCTCCATCCCCCAGGCCAAGGGCGACCCGGTCCTCTTCGACAAGGACGAGGGCCCGAGGGCGGACACATCGATAGAGAAGCTTGCGCGGCTGAAGCCCGTTTTCAAGAGCGATGGTATCGTGACGGCGGGCAACGCGTCCACTATCAACGACGCCGCCTCGGCGCTCGTTGTCATGCACCCGGACTTCGCCCAGGAGAAGGGCCTGAAGCCCCTTGCGACCATCAAGGCCTACCAGACCGGCGGCGTGGAGCCACAGCTGGTCATGTACGCCCCGGTCCCCACGAACAAGAAGCTCTTCGAAAGGACGGGCCTGAAGCCCAAGGACTTCGGGCTGTTCGAGGTCAACGAGGCCTTCGCGTCCCAGACCGTGGCCGTCGTGAAGGAGCTGGGCCTTGAAGAGGCCAAGGTCAATGTGAACGGTGGCGCCGTGGCGTTGGGCCACCCTATAGGTTGCAGCGGTGCGAGGATAATGACCACGCTGGTCCATCTGATGAACCAGCGGCGCGTCAAGAGGGGGCTCGCGACGCTCTGTCTTGGCGGCGGGAACGGGTTGTCCGTCATCGTAGAGCGGGAATGATATCAAGGTAACAAGGATCAAAGGAGGTTGTCAGGATGGGGAACATACTCAAGCTTGAGGATATCAAGAGGATCGCGGTGCTGGGCGCCGGCCAGATGGGCGCGGGCATAGCCCAGGTGTGCGCCACGGCGGGCTACGAGGTCGTAATGAGGGATATCGAGGACCGGTTCATCCAGAAAGGGATGAGCGGCATCAAGGGCAGCCTTGACAAGATGGTCAGCAAGGGCAAGATGGCCCAGGCCGACGCGGATGCGGTCGTGAAGAGGATCAAGCCGACCCTTCTCGTCGATGACTGCAAGGACGTGCAGCTGGTCATCGAGGCCGTCATCGAGGACCTGAACCTGAAGAAGACGGTCTTCGGCGAGCTGGACGCGAAGTGCCCGCAGACAACGGTCTTCGCCAGCAACACGAGCTCGATATCGATAACGAAGATCGCGGGCTCGATCAAGAGGTCCGACCGGTTCATAGGCATGCATTTCATGAACCCCGTTCCAGTGATGAAGCTCGTCGAGGTCATCAACGGGCACATGACGGACCCGGCGGTGACGGCGCTCATAATGAAGCTCTCCGAGAAGCTCGGCAAGACCCCGGTGGAGGTCAACGACTCGCCGGGCTTCGTGTCGAACCGTGTCCTGCTGCCCATGATAAACGAGGCCATCTACTGCCTGTACGAGGGCGTGGGCACGAAGGAGTCCATCGACAGCGTCATGAAGCTGGGCATGAACCACCCAATGGGGCCGCTCGAGCTGGCGGACCTCATAGGCCTGGACACCTGCCTGCACATCATGGAGGTTTTATACGACGGCTTCGACGATTCGAAGTACAGGCCCTGCCCCCTGCTGAAGAAGATGGTGGACGCGAACCTCCTCGGCAGGAAGACGGGCCGCGGGTTCTACGATTATTCGCAGCAGGCCCCGCCGAAGAAGTAGATAACGGCCACATTTTTTCTTTTTCTCACAATAAGCAATAGCCCCGCCTATATCTTCTTCCTGAGCTCCCCAAATGTCGTCACCCTTTCAGCGAATGCATCGTGCTTGTGGATGCTCTCCTCGGCGACGCTCTTGACCGCGACCTTGGTGCTGTCCGGGAGGGCCTTGTACTTCTTCAGGAGCGCCGTCAGGATGTCCCTCACAACATCTTCCACGAACTTCGGGTTCTTGTGGGCGTTCATGACGAGGTTGGCCTCGTCGCCCCTCTTGAGTATCTCGTATGTCGGCGAGCTCATGGACGATTCGATGATCTCGATGAGGTCGTCGGCCTCTATCTCCGAGGCCTCGGGGACCTCCAATGTCACCGTAGCGATGTTGCGCTGGTTGTGTGAAATGTTTGGGAAATCGTCCGAGACCTCGTGGCCCTGGTCCTCGAGCATGGCCCTGACAGTGTCCATGGCGCAGGGGCAGGCCGTGATGCCCATGACCTCGACCCCGATCATCTTCTCGACCGTGACCTTCCCGTCGCCGCCCTTGGTGGCCCTGGCCATGGCCATTATCTTGTAGGGCTCCATGGAGGTCCGCCCCGACAGGCCCTTCCTCTCGAGGAAGTAGTCCGCCTTCATCTGGACTTCGGATGTTTTGGCATACTCATGCCTCTCAAGAAGAAGTCTGGAAAGGTGGGCGCAGATGTGCTCGAGGCCCCCGCAGGGCTCCTGGAAGCAGGAGTCCACCAGCTCGTTGATGACCTCCGCGTTCCTTGACATGTGGGAGCCCTTCTGGCGGGCCGGCAGGTCCACGGCGATGTCGATGGTGGGCGTGAGCGTGATGGTGCCCTTGGGCCTGTGGACCGAGAGGGGCTTCTTGACGCCCGTGATGCCGACGCGCGTGAGGTAGAACCCGCCCTCGATGGACGAGTTCTGGAGGTCCTGGCACCGGCCCCTCCAGTTCCTGCTCTTCCTTGGGATGCCCTTCTTCTTTGCCATGGGAACCAGCACCTTAAGAAAAGAATAGCATTATTTCAACTTTATGTACTTAAGATTTCATTCGGACGAGGCGGTCCGTCATTGTCAGGGCCCGCTTTATCTCCTTCACGTCGTGGACCCGCACAAAGTCCACACCTCCAAGCACGGCCACGACATTTGATGCCAGGGTCCCCTCGAGCCGGTCGTCTACATCGGTGCCCAGGATCTTGCCGATGAATGTCTTCCTGGATGTCCCGATGAGGACGGGGTAGCCCAGCCTCCGTAATTGCCCGACCTCGGTTATGAGCTCGCAGTTGTGGTTCACGGTCTTGCCGAAGCCGATGCCCGGGTCGACGAGGATCCGGTCCTTGGGGACACCGGCCCTCCTGGCCATGGCGGTCTGGGCGCGCAGCTGGTCCATGACCTCCCTGACGACGTTGTTGTACCTCGGGGCCTTCTGCATGGTCTTCGGGGTCCCCTTGATGTGCATGACGACGACCGAGGCCTTCCGCTCGGCCACGACGGCCGCCATGTCCGGGCTGAACCTGAGGCCCGAGATGTCATTGACAAGGCAGGCCCCGGCGTCCAGTGCCTCCCGGGCGACCTCTGATTTGTAAGTGTCGATCGAGATGGGCACATCGAGCTCCTTGACGAGCCTCCTGATGACCGGCAGTACCCGCCGCTTCTCCTTCTCCACCGAGACCGGGTCGGACCCGGGCCTGGACGATTCCCCACCAATGTCGATAATGTCCGCGCCGTCGCAGACCATGGCCCTGGCGTGCCCCACGGCGGCCTCGGGGTCAAGGAACTGCCCGCCATCAGAAAAGGAGTCCGGCGTCACGTTGAGGATACCCATCATGTAGGTCCTCTTGCCTAGCACGAACTTGTGGTCGCCGCACCTGAAGACCCGTGGCATCCGTCCGCCCCGCAGGAACACGGCCACATGCAAATATGGGTTTAAAAATTGATGGGGGCCACTAGCGCATCCTCACAACTACGAATACACCGAGAATATCCTACAACAATGTTTTTAAATCCTAACTATTGTATCTACGCGCTATGAAAGCCGTCGTCCTTGCTGCAGGTGAGGGCCTAAGGTTAAGACCGTTCACCGTGAACCGGCCCAAGGTCATGATAAAGATCGCCAACAAGCCCATCATAGAGTACGTCATCCAGGCGCTCTTGGCCAACAACATACGCGAGATGGAGATCGTGGTGGGCTACCGCAAGGAGCAGATCATGACCTATTTCGGCGACGGCTCCAAGTGGGGCGCGAAGATAAACTTCGTGACCCAGGACAAGCAGCTCGGCACGGCCCACGCCCTCTACCAGGCCCGGGACCGGCTCAAGGGCCGTTTCCTGGTGCTGCCCGGCGACAACATCATCGAGCCCGAGACCATCAAGCCCGTCGCGCACGAGATGGACGACTGGGCCTCGGTCATAGCCCACAGCTCCACACCGTCGAAGTACGGCGTGGTGACCCTCGAGGGCAAGTCCATAAAGAAGATCATCGAGAAGCCCGACCAGGAGATCAGCAACCTGATATCGACGGGCATCTACCAGCTTTCCGATGCCATATTCCCAGAGATCGAGACCGTCTCGACCCACCTCACGCAGAACGACCTGACATCCGTCATCCAGCATTGCATAGACGATGGCAGGAAGGTACTGGGCGAGATGACCGAGGGCCGGTGGATCGACGCTGTGTTCCCGTGGGACATCCTGAACCTGAACTCCGAGGCCCTCAAGGCCACCGAGGTCTGCAGGGCCGGCAAGGTCGAGAGCAACGTCTACATCAACGGCCCCGTGTCCGTGGGCGAGGGGTCCATCATACGATCCGGGACCTACATCCAGGGGCCGGTCGTCATCGGAAAGGGCTGCGATATCGGGCCCAACGTGGTCCTCATGGCGCCCACGACGCTCGGGAACAACGTGACGGTCAACCCGTTCACCGAGGTCCGGAGCTCGGTCGTCATGTCCGATATCAGCATCGGGGCCCACTCCGTGATATCCCATTCCATCGTCGGCGACGGGTGCCAGATAGGCTCGCACTTCTCATCCGCGAGCGAGAAGGCCAAGATAGTCCTCGACAACGAGTTCTACGATGTGGAGCACATCGGCTCCATAATCGGGGACGACGTGAAGATCGGCAACCAGGTCGTCGTCAATTCCGGGACCATCATAGGCCCGAACTCCAAGGTCGCATCGCACAAGCACATCACGACGAACGTGGCGGACAAGAGCACCGTGGTATAGGCAGGACGAACGATGTGCGGCATAGTTGGCTATGTGGGGAACGAGCAGGCGCGGGACATCCTCATCGCGGCCCTCAAACGGCTCGAGTACCGCGGCTACGATTCCGCGGGCATAGCCGTCGTCGGCAAGACGGTCCAGCTCCACAAGTCCGTCGGTAACATATCGAAGCTCATGGAGGGCCTTCCGGAGCTCAAGGGCACAAGGGGCATCGCCCACACCCGCTGGGCAACGCACGGGGCCCCGAGCACCAGGAACGCCCACCCGTTCCTGGACTGCAAGGGCAACATAGCCCTGGCCCACAACGGGATAATCGAGAACTACGAGGAGATCAAGCGCGAGCTGGTGGCCAAGGGCCACACCTTCACATCCGAGACGGACACCGAAACGCTCGTGCATCTAATAGAATCCCTCTACGACGGAAACCTCGAGAAGGCCGTCCGGGCAGCCATCAAGAGGGTTCGTGGATCCTATGCCATCGTCGTCGTATCCAAGGACGAGAACAAGATCGTGGGCGTCCGCAACGAGAGCCCCATGGTCGTCGGCCTTGGCGAGAAGGCGAACTACCTGGCCTCGGACGTCCCTGCCCTGCTGAAGTACACCAACCGCGTGATATACCTCGACGATGGGGAGCTCGTGGTCATCGAGCCCGGGGCGGTCCGGGTCACGAAACTGGACGGCAAGCCCGTCAAGAAGGAGGAGCACCGCATCGAGTGGACCATAGAGGACGCCGAGAAGGGCGGCTATGCCCACTTCATGCTGAAGGAGATCCACGAGCAGCCTAAGGCCCTCCTTGACACGCTCATCGGGCGCATACCCGACCTCAACCTCGGCCTCAACGACATCGCCAAGGACATAACGAAGGTGGCCCTCATCGCCTGCGGCACGGCCTACCATGCCGCCATGGTCGGTAAGTACTTGATCGAGCGGTTGGCCAACCTTCCGAGCAGCGCCCACATAGCGTCCGAGTTCCGGTTCTCGCCCTCGGTGGACCCGGGGACGCTCGCCATAGTCATCAGCCAGAGCGGCGAGACCCTGGACAGCATCATGGCCATGCGCGAGGCCAAGCGCCTCGGCTGCAGGACCGTTGCTGTGTGCAATGTCACTGGTAGCACGCTCACGCGCGAGGCGGACTTCACCTTCATGACGAGGGCCGGGCCAGAGATTGGCGTGGCGGCGAGTAAAACATTCACGACGCAGCTCGTGGCGGTCCTCCTCATCGCAACATACCTGGGCCGGTCGCGCGGGGTACTGGATTCCGAGGAGGTGCGGCATCTCATCACCGAGATGAGGCAGCTGCCGCGGCAGGTCCAGAGCGTACTTGACAATTCCGGGGCCATCAAGCTCACGGCCGAATGGATATCAAGCGCCAGGGACGTGTTCTTCATCGGGAGGAACCTGAACTATCCCATAGCGCTCGAGGGTGCCCTGAAGCTGAAGGAGATCTCCTACATCCACGCCGAAGGCCATCCCGCCGGCGAGCTCAAGCACGGGCCCATCGCGCTCTTCACGAAGGAGACGCCAGTCATCGCCTGCGCCGTCCGGGACAAGACCTACGACAAGATCCTCGGCAACATACGGGAGTCCAGCGCCCGCGGGACGCCCGTCATCGCCATTGGCTTCGAGGGGGACACGGACCTGCAGAGGTACGCTGACCTGGTCCTGCAGATACCCAAGGTCCACGAGATCTTCGCGCCCATCCTCATCTCGGTCGTCTTCCAGCTCCTCGCATACTACGTGGCCCTGGCGAAGGGATGCCCCATCGACATGCCGAGGAACCTGGCGAAGAGCGTTACCGTGGAGTAGGCCTACTCGAGGCCCATCTCCTCAGCAAGCTCGAAGAGGTCCGACTTGTCCTCATCATGCTCGCAGAAGTACACGCACTCCCTCTCCTTCATGGCCTCTTCCCGGGTTATCTTCGGCTGCGGTCGGAACCTGAGGTCCGCAAGGTCCATCGCGTGCTTTATCGAGCAATGGACCCACATGTCGGTCTCCGGGTTCAATCCTATGTCCAACGCCTGGCAATCTATGCATCTGACCATTCTATTCTCCCCTTTTCTTTCTAAATCGGTGATGACCCGAGCGGACCCGAAGGTACAGCTCCGGTCGTACCATTGACAAGAAATGTGGTCAAAGGACCACAACAAGGTCTCGGAGGAACATCAAAAACCTAGGGTTCCTCGTCCTCCTCCACCTTTCCCTTGTTCTGACCCGCACCCTTGATCCCCACCGCCTCCTCCGCCACCCTGAGACATGCGAGAAAATCGTCCAGGGTGTGCCTCAGGCCCTCGGCGGTCTCGGCCGTGGCTACGGCCTTCATTGACTTACCTGTCATCGTCGTCCTGACGAACCCCTCGTTGTCAGGCTCCAACGCGTCGGCCACGGCCCTTGCCTCCTTTGCCGAGCCGTAGTCGAAGGTCAGGACCGCCTTGAGCTTCATGGGCATCCCCTCATGGAACATCCTCGGACGATATTAACCTACTTCAGGTAGACCGGCCCCTTCAGCACCTTGCTGTAGGCCCAGTCCCCGCCCTCGGTCTCGCGGCCCCGCTGGACGTCCTGCAGGACCTCCTTGACCTGGGCATCGATGTTGTCCGCCATGTGCAGTGCAAAGGCCTCGACGGTGTGCATGCCCCTGACGCCAACGTCTTCGTAGTTGCCCATGTGCTTCAGGACCATGTGGGCCAGCTTGATGGCAAGCTGCTTCGGGAAGCCCTTGATGCTCTCGATCCTCTCCACCAGCATCTTCTCGCCGAGGACCGCGTGACCTATGAGCTTCCCCTCGTCGGTCACGTCGATGAACGCCGTGTACTCGTAGGTATGCAGCTTCCCCATGTCGTGCAGCAGGGCGCCGGTCACCAGCAGGTCCCTGTCGAGGTCCTTGTAGACCCGGCACAGGGCCTCGCAGACCTCCAGGACGGCGACGATGTGCTCCAGGTTGCCGCCGAGGTAGTTGTGGTGATGGACCATGGCCGACGGGAGGCGCCGGTACTCCCGGACGAACTCCTGATCGTTGAAGAAGGAATCCAGGAGCGCCCTCAGGTGGGGCTCCTTCACCGAGGCTACGGCGGTCACGACCCGGGCCATGAGCTGGTCCAGGTCCGCCGTGCTAACGGGCAGGAAGTCCTCGACCTTGACATCGCCCACGGCGGGCCTCAGGTGGTTGAACTCCTCGTCCACGGAGATTATCAGCTTGTCCTCGAACCTGTCCTCCTGGACGACCCCGCTGAGCTGGACGATGTCCCCCACGCGCATGCCCTTGTAGAGCTCCATGACGCGCGCCGGGTCCTTGCGCCCCCAGTACTTCACACCTATCTCGCCCGATCGGTCCCCCACCTCCATGTAGAAGAACTTCCCGGGCTTACTCTTGTAGTCCTTCGGGGATTCCTTCCTCCGGACGACGAAGGTCCCTTCGACCTGGTCCCCGTTCCTCAGGTCCTTGATGAACCTGCCCTTGCAGTCCTTCTTCGCGTCCCCGTTCGTTCCGTTCCCAGTCATCTGCTTCATCCCCCTCGTTGCATTGGCATCTCGCCAATCTCTCTGAATATAATATCCTGTCCGCGGGGTAATATAATTTGGTACGGAAGGTTCTAGAAAAACACGAACTTCATCGACAATCCTCGATGATCGGGCCCGTCCACACATCGCAATCATTAAATGGCCCTTCCCCATTTTCATTCAACATGAAGGTCGGCGTTGTCGGATGCGGCACCATAGGTTCCGCCGTGGCGAAGGCCATGGAGAAGCTCGAGGAGGTCGAGGAGACCTACCTTTTCGACAGGAAGTCCTCGGCGGTCAAGGGCCTGAAGGCAATCCTGACCAAGGCCCAGGTCTGCGGCGAGCTTGACGAGCTCATCTTCAAGTCCGAGCTCATTGTGGAGGCGGCCTCTCAGGAGGCGGCCGTCGAAATAATTCCCAAGGCCCTGAACATGTGCAGGAACATAGTCATAATGAGCGTCGGGGCCCTTGTCGACGAGCCCTTCTGGGCACAGATGAAGGCCCTGGCCAAGAAGAACAAGTGCAAGATATACCTACCCTGCGGGGCCGTGTGCGGCATCGATGGCCTCGGCGCCGCGAGCCAGGGCGACCTTCACATGGTCGAGATGATATCGGTCAAGCCCCCGGCGGCCTTCAAGGGCGTGAAATACCTCGAGGAGAAGGGCATCGACCTGGACGCCATATCGAAGCCGACCGTGATCTACAAGGGCCCTGCCACCGAAACGGTCAAGCTCTTCCCAAAGAACATCAACGTGGCCGCCAGCGTGAGCCTGGCGGGCCTCGGCTTCAAGAGGACCCTTGTCACGATCATCGCCGACCCGAGCGCCACCGAGAACGTGCACAAGATCGTGGCCTCGGGGGCCATGGGCAAGTTCACCGTCGAGATGGAGAACGTGCCGTCGCCAAAGAACCCACGGACGAGCTACATCGCGGTCCTGTCGGCCGTCTCGGCGGTCAAGAAGATCGTCGGTTCCGTATGGTACGGGGCCTGAGGTCCCGGAAGGTTCGGTATGGACATCCTGATGCTGGTCATCATCGCGGCCCTGATAGGCCTGGGGGCCGGCATGATATCCGGGCTCCTAGGCGTCGGCGGGGGCCTCATCATGGTTCCCCTGATGATGCTGTGCATCGCGATCGACTTCTACAAGGCCACGACGGTGTCCCTCTTCGTCATACTGTTCGTGTCCATCTCGGGCTCGGTCGAGCACTTCCGGAACGGCCATGTGGACAAGCGCATCGGGGCCATAATCGGTATCACGGGCACCGTGGGCGCCGTCCTGGGAAGCTATCTAAATACCATCATGGACGCCCGGGTCCTCGAGATATGTTTCGCCGTCATGCTCTTCATCTCGGCCTACCGCTTCATGACCAAGTCAAAGGAGAAGAAGGTCGAGTCCAAATGGGCCCTCCCACTCATAGGCTTCGGCGGGGGCTTCATCGCCGGGCTCCTCGGGCTCGGCGGCGGCATCGTGATGGTCCAGGGCATGGTCTACATAGGCATCGGCATCCACACGGCCGTGGGGACCTCCCTCTTCGCCATGATATTCAATGCAACGGCGGCCGTGGCCACGCACGCCCTGCTCGGCAAGCTCGTCCTCGAGGTCGCCGTCCCGATGACCATCGGCGGGGTCCTCGGGACGATCGGCGGCTCCTGGTA
>Ga0315282_10007283_pt1 | contig 18231 bp, 19 predicted proteins | sample YL17G07_20_MG_FD_203693 | JGI IMG/M metagenome (GOLD analysis project Ga0315282, IMG submission 203693) | Sediment microbial communities from Yellowstone Lake, YNP, Wyoming, USA - YL17G07_20 | ecosystem: Environmental > Aquatic > Freshwater > Lake > Sediment | place: USA: Wyoming | collected...
GCTCGGGAGGGGGACGTCCTGATCTTAACCAAACCTCTGGGCATCGGAATCATTTCCACCGCCCACAAGGCCGAAATGGCCGGGGAACGGATTTTTCAGGGAGCGGTTGATTCCATGGTCCGGCTGAACGATACGGCCGCAGAGGCCATGGTCGAGTACGGTGCCCATGCCTGCACAGACATCACCGGTTTTGGCCTTCTGGGGCATGCTTCGGGAATGGCCAAAGGCTGCGGCCTGTCCTTTCGGCTTTTCTACCCCCGCATCCCCGTTCTGGCCGGGGCCAGGGAATACGCCGTCCAGGGAATCGTTCCCGGCGGGGCCTATTGCAACGAGGAATTTTTCATCCGGGAGATCTCCATCGCCCCGAAAGTTCCCGAACCGGAGCGGATCATCCTCTTTGACCCTCAGACCTCTGGGGGCCTGCTCATTGCTTTGCCTGCTTCCGCCGGGGAAGAATTCCTGCGTCGGTTGCAAGAGGATGGGATTCCGGAGGCCTCGCTGGTCGGAGAAGTGATTCGAAAGGAGAAAAACCTCATCACCGTTGAATAAAAAAGCGATCAGCTGTCAGCGATCAGCAATCAGCAAAAATTTTTTTAGCGGATCGCTGAACGCTATCTCAGAAAGGAGCGTTTCATGGCAAAAATTCAGAGAGCCATCATCAGCTTGTCAGATAAAACCGGGATCCAGGATTTTGCCAAAGAGCTGCAATCTTTCGGCGTAGAGATTCTTTCCACCGGAGGGACGGCCAAGACCTTGCGGGAAAGCGGCCTGAGAGTCACGGACATTTCCGAATATACCGGCTTCCCGGAGATGCTGGATGGGCGCGTAAAAACGCTCCACCCCAAGGTTCATGGAGGTCTCCTGGGGATCCGGGATAACCCGGCCCATGCCCAGAAGATGAAAGAGCAGGGAATCAAACCCATTGACATGGTGGTGATCAACCTCTATCCTTTCGAGGCCACGGTGGCCAAGCCTTCCTGCACTTTGGAGGAAGCCATCGAGAATATCGACATCGGCGGGCCCTCCATGCTGAGGGCCGGGGCGAAGAATTACCCGTACGTCACCGTGATTGTGGACCCGGCAGATTACCGGCCGGTCCTGGAGGAGATGAAGAAGAGCGGTGGGGCCGTCACTAAAGAGACCAACTTTCGCCTGGCCAAGAAAGTGTACCAGCTCACCGCCCGCTACGATAAAGCGATTTCGGAATACCTGGGAAAGAAATAATTTCACCGCTGAGCACGCGGAGATCGCAGAAGCAAAAACGAAAATAATTTCACCGCAGAGAGCGCAGAGACCGCAGAGATAATTTATAATAAAAAAGGCGAAGACCAAAAGAAATCGGTCGTTCTGGAAAGCCAGAATTTTTCCGGATTTTTTCTTTTAGGCGTTTTCCTTTTGGTTTTTTATTTAATTCTTCTCAGCGTTCTCTGCGTGCTCTGCGGTGAATATTTGGAGAATGAAATGAAAGTTCTGGTCATCGGCGGCGGAGGCCGGGAACACGCTCTGGTTTGGAAGATCGCCCAAAGCCCCGCGGTCAAGAAAATTTTCTGTGCCCCGGGGAATGCCGGGATTGCGAAGCAGGCCGAATGCCTCCCGATCCCGGCCGAGGATGGGCAATCTCTTCTGCACTGGGCTGAAAAAGAGAAGGTCGATCTCACCATCGTGGGCCCGGAAGCCCCGCTGACTCTGGGCATTGTGGACGCTTTTCAGACACGGGGGCTAAAAATTTTCGGTCCCAGCCAGAGGGCAGCCGAAATCGAGGGAAGCAAAGCCTTTGCCAAGGACCTGATGGAAAAATACGGTTTGCCTGCGGGCGAATCCCGGACCTTTGGCGACTATGAGGCCGCCAGCCGATACGTGCAGGAAAAGGGAGCGCCCCTTGTTATCAAGGCCGATGGCTTAGCCGCTGGGAAAGGGGTAATCCTCTGCCATAAATTGGAAGAGGCGCAGGCGGCGTTGGACCAGATCATGGTCAAGAGAGCATTTGGGGGCGCCGGGAATCGGGTGGTCGTGGAGGAATTTCTTTCCGGAGAAGAGGCGTCTTTCCTGGCCTTCACGGACGGAGAAACCGTGCTGCCCCTCCCTACATCTCAAGACCACAAACCGGTATTTGATAATGACCGGGGGCCGAACACAGGGGGTATGGGGGCCTATTCACCCGCGCCGGTGGTGAACGAGAAGGTGCATCGCGAGGTCATGGAGAAAATTATGATCCCGACTGTGCGCGGGATGGCGCAAGAAGGAAGGAAATATCGGGGGGTCCTCTACGCCGGGCTGATGATTCAGGACGAAAAGCCCAAAGTTCTGGAGTTCAACGCCCGTTTCGGAGACCCGGAGACCCAGCCTCTGCTGATGCGGATGAAAAGTGACCTGGTTCCCGTGCTGGAGGCCACCATTGAGGGACGATTATCCAAGCTGAAGGTTCAATGGGACGAACGGCCCGGCGTCTGCGTGGTCATGGCCTCGGGCGGTTACCCCGGCTCCTATGAAAAAGGAAAGGCCATTTCCGGCCTGGAGGAAGCCGCAGAAGTCCCCGATGCTTTTGTCTTCCACGCCGGGACAGCTTTCAAGGAAGGGAGGGTCGTCACCAGCGGCGGAAGAGTCCTGGGGGTCACTGCCGTAGGCAAAGGAATCCGCGAGGCCATCGCCAAGGCCTATGAGGTTGTGGGAAAGATCTCCTGGGAGGGAGCACATTTTCGCAAAGACATCGGCCAAAAAGCCGTAAAACGAGGGATGGAAAAGTGAAGACCAAAAAGCCAATAGTGGCCATCGTCATGGGAAGCGATTCGGACCTTCTGGTCATGGAGGAGGCGGCCAAAGTCCTTGCCGATTTCCAGGTGCCCTATGAAATCACCGTCACTTCGGCCCACCGTTCCCCGGAACGAACGGCGGAATATGCCCGGAAAGCAGCCGGGAGCGGTATAGAAGTGATCATTGCCGGTGCCGGCGGGTCGGCCCATTTAGCCGGAGTGCTGGCGGCCCATACCATCCTGCCGGTCATCGGGGTGCCTCTCGAATCTTCCATCATGGGGCTTGATTCCTTGCTTTCCACGGCCCAGATGCCGGCCGGTGTGCCCGTGGCCACTGTCGCCATTGGAAAAGCCGGGGCGCGAAATGCCGGAATACTGGCGGTACAGATTCTTTCCGGAAAGCATGGGGAGCTGAAAAAATCCCTGCAGCGTTACAAAGTTTCTTTAGCGGCCAAGGTGGCCGAACAGGCTAAAAAGGTCAAAAGGAAAAAGTAAGATTTCACCGCAGAGCACGCTGAGATCGCAGAGATAATTTATAGTAAAAACCGAAGACGAAAAGAGATCGGTAGCTCTGAAGAGCTAATTTTTTTCGGATTCCTATCTTTCGGGGTTTCTAATTCTATTTTATTTAATTTTTCTCAGCGTTCTCTGCGATCTCCGCGGTGAAAAAAATGCAGTGAATAAAAAGGAACGGGGGCGCGGTGGAAGCTCCTTGGTTAAGAAATTACGAAGACGGGGTTCCTTTTTCCCTGACCTATCCGCCCGTCCCTCTGCCGCATCTTCTGCGGGAGTCCGCGCAATCCTTTCCCCAGAATGTGGCCATAGTCTTTGTGGGAAAGAAATTTTCGTACCGCGAGGTACAGGAATACGTCGATGCCCTGGCCCACGCGCTCGTATCCCTGGGTGTGCAAAAGGGGGACCGCGTCGCCTTGCTCCTGCCCAATACCCCCCCCTATATCATCGGCTACTACGCAATCCTCAACGTTGGGGCCATCGTGGTCAACCTGAACCCTCTCTCGGTGGAACGAGAGCTTCTCTACCTCTTGAACCATGCCGAAGCCCGAACCATTATCGTCGCCGAGCCGCTCTTCCCCCGTATCACCTGCATCGCTCCCCGGAGTTCACTGCGAAGCATCCTGGTCGCTTGCCTGAGAGAATGGGGAGAAAAGGAGAAGCGTTCCGGGGGGAAACGGTTTGCCGTATCTCCAGGCAAAGCGAAGGGGGTTTTCTCTTTTGAATCCTTGATCGAGAAGCACGCCCACAAAAAAGCTCCCCGTGCCGACCTGCATCCCGATGATGAAGCACTCCTGCAGTACACGGGGGCCATCAGCGACGGCATCAAAGGGGTGGTCTTGACGCATGGCAACTTGGTGGCCAATACGCTGCAGATTGCCAGCTGGGTGGTCCGAGCCCGCAAGGGCAAGGAAGTTTTCCTTTCGGTGCTGCCCTTCTTTCATGTCTACGGGATGGCCGTCGCCATGAATTTGCCCATCTACCTCGCTTCGACGATGGTCCTCTTGCCGCGGTTTGAGGTCAAGGGCGCATTGCAGGCCATTAAACGGCACCGCCCGACTTTCTTCCCCGGGGTCCCCACGATGTTCGTGGCCCTTTCCCAGGAGAAGAATGCGGAGCGCTATAACATTGCCGGCCTGCGGGTATGTTACAGCGGGGCGGGCCCGCTTTCGCTGGAGGTCCTGGAAGATTTCGAAAAGTTGACCGGCACAAGAATTACGGAAGGGTATGGACTGGCTGAGGCCTCCCCCGCCACGCATTGCAACCCCATCTTCGGAAAGCGCAAGCCGGGGAGCGTAGGCTTACCCTACCCGGACACGCTGGCGCGAATTGTTGATCTGGAGAGCGGCGAACAGGTTCTCCGGCCGGGGGAAGTCGGCGAATTGTGCATTCGGGGCCCGCAGGTGATGAAGGCCTATTGGAAATTGCCGGAGGAAACGGCCCGGACCGTACGGGATGGCTGGTTATATACCGGCGACATCGCCCGTATGGATGAGGAAGGATATTTCTACATCCTCGACATCAAGAAGGACATGATTATTGCCGGCGGCTTCAATATTTATCCCAAGGACATCGACCAGGTCCTGGCCGAGCACCCCAAGGTGGCCGAGGCCATCGCCGTAGGAATCCCGGACCGGTACCGGGGGGAGACGGTGAAGGCGGTGGTGGTCCTCAAGCCGGGCCAACCGGCGAGCGAAGAGGAAATCCTCGATTTCTGCAGAAAAAACTTGGCCAAATATAAAGTGCCTACGCAGGTAGAATTTCGACAGGCCTTGCCCAAATCCACCTCCCGAAAAATCTTACGAAGGATCCTTCGCCAGGAAGAAATTGAAAAAGAACAGAAAGAGAGGACAGGGGCCTGATATCTATTTTGAACCCCCGCCTCGCCAGGCGCGGGCTTGACCCCTGATGAGATGAATGGCCAGATCCTGAAGGCGAATCGCCGGGGGATAGAGAAAGCCGCCCAATGGATCCTCCAGGGCAAGGTGGTGGCTTTCCCCACAGAGACTTTTTACGGCCTGGGCGCCGATGCCCGGGATGGTGAGGCTCTGCAAAAAATCTTCCGGGTAAAAGAAAGGGAGGAGGATAAGCCGCTGCTCCTCCTTGTCGCGGACCGAACCTGGCTTCCCGGTTTGGTGAAGGATATTCCCCCCCGGGCCGGGCCTTTGATAGAAAGGTTTTGGCCCGGTCCGCTCACGCTGGTCTTCGAGGCTTCGGCCCATCTGTCCCCTCTTCTCACAGGCAATACCGGCAAGATCGGGCTGAGAATTTCCAGCCACCCCGTGGCCCAGGCTCTGGTGCAGGTCATGGGCCGGGCAATTACCGCAACCAGCGCCAACGTTTCAGGGCAGCCCAGTCCTTCGGAGGCCCGCGAAGTCTTCCAAAGCCTGGGGGAAAAAATAGATGCCATCCTGGACGGAGGGAAGACTCCTGGAGGATTAGGCAGCACCGTGGTAGATGTTTCCGGGGTTTCCCCGAAGATCATCCGTCAGGGGGCCATTCCCCAGGCGGAATTAGCCCCTTTTCTTAAGGGATGAGGAAGTTCATTCATCATCCTGCTCATTGCTGGGGTGGCTGAATCGAATCTCACCAGGATACGGAGTGTTTCCGGAGTCAGGTCTTTATCGATCTTAAACGGCCCTGGGCTTGTCAGCTTGTTTTCCCTTGACGAATCTTGCCGGGAATGTGTAGACTGAAATTTAAGGAAGGTCTTTCCTTCCATCGTTTAGGCGGGACGATCAACGGGAAAGGAGGTAAAATTTTGCGAAAGAAACTTTTCAAAACTTCGATCATCAGCATCTTTATCCTATGCCTCGTGGCGATGGGCGCGGCCTATGCGCAGCAGAAAAAGGTGGGCGGGGGGGATATTAAGTTTGAAGCGAAGGGGAGCGATTTGGGTCCGGTAACTTTTAGTCATGAGACCCACGCCACCCAGCAGAAGCTCAAATGTACGGATTGCCACACCAAGATATTTAAGATGAAAAAGGGCGACAGCAAAATGACCCAGGCCGCTTTCGCGGAGGGGAAATATTGCGGTACGTGCCATAACGGGAAAAAGAATTTCAGCGCCACGGACAAGGCGAATTGCGGCAGATGCCACAAGAAGTAAATTGTATTCGAGTCTAGGAACCGACCACTGGCGTTGAGTAAAAGCTCAACGCCAGTTTTTTTCTGAGGTGCAGGTTGTCCAAGAAAGATGAAAACGGACTCTTCTCTTCCCTCTGGGATTCCCTCTCCTCTCTGCGGCTGACCATTGCCCTGCTGATCATCCTGGCGGTGGCTTCGATTTTCGGCACGGTCATTCCCCAGAACGCCCCGCCAGGGGAATACCTCCAGTTCTATAAGCCCTCTACTTACAAAATTTTAAAGATCCTGGGTTTTCTGGATATGTACCACGCCGGGTGGTTCACCTTTTTGTTGGCCCTCCTGAGCTTCAATCTGGTGGCCTGCTCTCTTAAACGTTTTCGGGTCACCTGGAGGTTCTTCTCCCATGCCCAAGAGCCCTTGGAAGCAGCCCAATGGAAGGCCCTGCCGTTACGCCAGACTTTCTTCCAGAAAGGGCTTCCGGCGGATGTTCTCCCCCTGGTTCGGGAGGCCCTCTCCCGCACCTTCCGCACTCCCAAGGTTATAAGAAATTCTCAAGCCGGCCATCTCTTTGCGGAGAAAGATAAGCTTTCGCGGCTGGGCGTCTATTTTATCCACCTGAGTGTGCTCGTTATCCTGGCCGGGGCGCTGATCGGGTATTATTTTGGATTCCGGGGAAACGTCAACCTCGTCGAGGGCGAGGCTGCGGACCGGGTCATTCTGCGCCATGAAGGGCAGGTCCAACCTTTGGGGTTTAGCGTCAGGCTGGATCAGTTTAACGTCTCCTTGTACACCTCCGGGGCTCCTAAAGAATTCAAGAGCACGGTGACGATTCTGGAACGGGCCCGGCAGGTCCGGACAGAGCCGATCCTCGTCAATCATCCCTTGACCTACAAGGGGATTTCTTTTTATCAGTCGAGCTACGGCGTAGCGGGTGTGAAAAAGGCTGTTTTGAGAATTAAAGATCGGCTTTCGCAGAAAGAAATAACCCTACCCGCATCGGTAGGGACAAAGACCGAGATCCCGGGTGCGGCGAGTTCTTTCCTCCTGGCCCAGTTCATTCAAGATTTGCAAGGCATGGGGCCTGCCCTGCAAGTGCTCCTCTTCGAGTCGAACCGCCCCCATGAAACTTTCTGGATCTTACTGAACCATCCCGAATTCTCCGAAAGACGCCCGGGCCCCTATCAGTTCACCATCAAAGAGATTGAACCCAAATACTACTCCGGTCTCCAGGTGACTAAGGACCCGGGAGTCTGGGTGGTTTGGGCTGGCTGTTTCCTGATGATGGCCGGCTTCTACGTGACCTTCTTCTTGTCTCATCGGCGCCTCTGGGTAAGGCTGACGGAAAAAGGGGAGGAAACGCGGGTGGAAATAGCCGGAGCCAGCCATCGCGACCGCGCCGGGTTCGAGAAAGAATTCGAAAAAATCGGTCAAGCGCTGCGGGAAAAGAAAACGAGCAAACCCGAAGAAAGCGAGAAATACCCATGATCAGCACCAAGATGCTCACCGCCGTGACCTTCCTTTACCTGCTCTGCACGGTGCTCTATATCATTTACTTGGCCTTTCGGTCGGAGCGCCTGGGGAAAATAGCCGGCGGGGTGTCCTGGGTCACCCTCCTGATTCATACCCTGGCCATCTCCCTGCGTTGGGTGGAATCATACCAGATGGGCATCGGCCACGCCCCTCTGTCGAACATGTATGAATCCCTGGTTTTCTTTTCCTGGTGCATCGCCCTGCTCCATCTCCTCTGGGAATGGAAGCTGAAGTCCCGGTTCCTGGGGGCCTTCACCATGCCCTTCGCTTTTCTCTTCATCGCTTACGCTTCGCTGACGCCGGGGATTTCCGATCGCATCGACCCTCTCATCCCGGCCCTGCAGAGTAATTGGCTCCATGCTCATGTGATCACCTGCTTTATCAGCTATGCCTCCTTTGCCCTATCCTGCGCGATGAGCATCATATACCTGATGAAGCTTCGCGAAGAAGAAAAAGGACAGAAGGAAACCCGCTTGACGGCTCGGTTTCCTTCTTTAGATTCTTTGGATGGGCTGGTCTATAAAACCATCGTTGTCGGCTTTCCCCTTCTGACCCTGGGTATCATCACCGGGGCGGCCTGGGCGAATTACGCCTGGGGGTCTTACTGGAGCTGGGACCCCAAAGAAACCTGGTCGCTGATTACCTGGTTCGTTTACGCCCTTTTCCTCCATGCCCGCTTCACCCGGGAATGGAGAGGCAAGCGCACCGCTCTCCTTTCCATCATTGGTTTTGCTGCCGTAATCTTCACCTACTTCGGAGTGAACTATGTACTCTCGGGCCTGCATAGTTACGCGTGAGCTTCGGCAGAGCCTCGCTACTTTGAACCGATCACCTACAACCGATAACCTGTTTTTCCCGGGGTGAGAAAATGGAGAAGAAAATCAAAATCAAAGCTGGGAGCGTGGAAGCGGAAGCCGTTCTGAATGATTCCGCAACGGCCCAAAAAATCTGGGACGGCCTTCCCCTAGAGGCCCGGGCGAACACCTGGGGGGACGAGATCTATTTCGCCATCCCGGTAAAGGCTCCGCTGGAAAAAACCGCCCAGGAGTTGGTAGAGGTGGGGGACCTGGGCTACTGGCCTTCGGGGAACGCCTTCTGTATCTTCTTTGGACCTACGCCCATGAGCCGGGGGAACGAAGTGCGCCCGGCGAGCGCGGTCAATGTCATCGGGCGGGTCTCCGGAGACGCCAGAGTATTCCAGAAAGTTCCCTCGGGGTCTAAAATCCGCATCGAGGGAGCAGAAGAATAAACCAGTCAACCTGGCAAAACAAAAAAAGTTTTTCGGATTCGCAGGATTTCGAGTTTCGAATTACTAGTTCCGGGGTAACGGTTCTCAACCTGAAACTCGAACCTGGAACTCGGAACTTCAACCCGAAAATCTAAGCTCGATTCTAGCAATGAAGTTACCCTTGAACCCTCGAACCCTTGGACTCTTGAACCCTTCGCTCTCACAGGATACTTCTTGCTTTTCGCGGCCATCTTTTTTATAATTTATATAAAGGAGTCCAATAATGCCCATCTTCGAGTTCCATTGCCGGGACTGCCAGGACGATTTCGAAAAGATTGTGTTGGGTAGCGACGCCAAAGTCAAATGCCCCCGCTGTAAAAGCAGCAAAGTGAGGAAGAAACTCTCATCTTTTAGCTTCAAGAGCGGGTCCAAATCTGTCTCCGCTTCGAAATCCGGAGGAGGATGCAGCGGCTGTTCCAGCCATCACTGCAGTACTTGTCACTGAGCCTCTAATACCTCATCAGGTCCAGCGGGCCATGGAGCGAATCAAAGGAGCACTCAAAAACACCTTTTTGGCTGGCTTGGTGGTGGTGGTTCCCATTGTAATCACAATCCTGGCCTTGTACTGGCTCTTCAGCTTCCTCGACGGGTTCCTGAGCCCGGTCTTCTACGGTATTCTGGGGAGGGAAATCCCGGGGCTGGGATTCCTCACCGAAATTGTGCTCATATTTTTCGTCGGCCTGGTAGCCACCAACGTTTTCGGGTCTCGTTTACTCCGGTTCATTCAGGAATTTCTGACGCGTATCCCTTTGGTGAGGAATATTTACCCCGCGGTCAAGCAGCTCGTAGAGACTTTCTCCAAATCCGGCGGTTCTTCCTTCAAAAAGGTGGTCCTCGTGGAATACCCCCAGAAGGGCATTTTTTCTCTAGGCTTCCTAACCAATGAAGTCTACCTGGATCAAGCCCAGAACAACGGCCGTTATTATTCGGTCTATATTCCCACCAACAATCTTTACCTGGGACAAGTGGCCCTATTCAAAGTAGAAGATGTGATCTTTACTGGCTTTACGGTCGAGGAGGGCTTGAAAATCGTCCTGTCCGGGGGCACCGCTTTTCCTCCATCGATTCGGAGCCAGGGTTTTAAAAAGCTCATGTCATGAGCGTCGCCTTTCGTTCACGCACGAGAATCTCTTGGGTATTCCTGCTGGCGACAGCGGGGATGGCCATCCTTTTAACCTCCGCAAACTGCCAAGAGGGGGCCAGAGCTGAGGAGGAGGGGAAAGCCATGAAAGATGAGGTAAGAAGACCAGCGGTGGCCGGGTCCTTTTATCCCGCAGATTCCCAAACCCTTTCCCGACAGGTGCGGGACTTCCTTTCCCGAGCACCCCAGGAGAAGGTTGCCGGAGAAATTATCGCCCTGATCTCACCGCACGCCGGTTACATGTATTCGGGGCAGGTGGCGGCGCACGCCTTCAAGCTTGTGGAAGGCATGAAGTTTGATGCCGTCGTCGTCATTGCCCCCAGCCATCGAACCTATTTCCAGGGAGCTTCCGTGTATGACCGGGGTGGGTTTGAAACGCCCCTGGGGCTTCTGCCCGTGGAGAAGGGACTCTGTCAGAAGCTTAAGGAGGGAAGCAACCTCATCCAATATGTCCCCCAGGCCCATGCCCAGGAGCATGCCCTGGAAGTCCAACTTCCCTTTCTGCAAGTAACCCTGGGACCATTCTATCTCGTGCCCATCGTAATCGGAGACCAGAGCTACCGGACCTGCCAGGTTGTGGGCCAAGCGATTGCCAAAGCTACCCTGGGCAAAAAAGTTTTGCTGGTGGCCAGCACCGACCTTTCCCACTTCCATCCCTACGAGGAAGCCGTAAAACGGGATAACCTCATCCTGGAAGATTTGCGCAATTTTGATCCCCAAAAGCTGGCGCAGGATTTGGCTTCCGGAAAGGGAGAAGCCTGCGGAGGGGGGCCGGTTTTGGCGGCGATGGTTGCCGCCAAAGAAAAGGGAGCCAACCGCGTCCAAGTCCTGAAATACCTCAACTCCGGCGATGTGACCGGAGACCGTTCCAGTGTTGTGGGGTATGCCGCCGCGGTCATCGTCCAAAGCTCGCAGGCGTTGGCCAAGGAGAGCGGCCGGAAAAAATCCGGGACCAGCCTGGGCTTAACAGAAGATGAGAAAAAAATTCTCCGGCAGATCGCCTATACCACCATCGAGGGACGAGTGAAAGGAGTGAAAACGCCCAAGGTCGATGTTCTCCCGGAGTCTCTGAAGGAAAAGCGCGGAGCCTTTGTTTCCTTGCACAAGCATGGCCAGCTTCGGGGCTGCATCGGCTCGATTCAGCCGACCAAACCTCTTCATCAAACCGTAGAAGAGATGGCTGTCGCGGCGGCCTTTAATGATCCCCGTTTCGAATCCTTGACGTCTAAAGAACTTAAAGACATCGAACTGGAGATCTCCGTCCTGACCCCCCTGGAGCGGGTCAGGGAGGTAAAAGAGATTGAGGTGGGCAGGCATGGCCTTTATATTAAAAAGGGGTTCTTCTCCGGCCTTCTCCTTCCGCAGGTAGCCACCGATTATAATTGGGACCGGATAACTTTCTTGGAGGAAACCTGCCGCAAAGCCGGCCTGCCGCAAAACGCCTGGGAGGATAAGGACGCCGAAATTTATCTCTTCTCCGCAGACATCTTTTAATATTTTTATGGGACGCAGATGAACGCAGATTCTTTGGATAATTCATAGAGAGGTGTAGGGGCGACCGGCCGGTCGCCCCTACTATTCTGCGCAAATCTGCGTCCTATACGGTTTTGCGGAGGATGAACGCATGCCGATCTACGAATATGAATGTCAACGATGCCAGGCCGTCAGCACCTTCCTGATCCTAAAAAAAGAAGACGCCGGCAGAGTTGCCTGCAAGGGGTGTGGCAGCAAAAAGATGTCCCAGGTCATCTCCCGGGTGGCCTATCACCGGTCCGAAAACGACCGCCTGGCTGAATTTGACTCCCGCAAGTCGCAGGGAGAGGAATTCTACAAAGACTCCCGGAATGTCGGTCTGTGGGCCAAGAAACGCGCCAAGGAATTGGGTGCTGACCTGGGGCCGAAATTCGATGAGATCGTAGAAAGCGCCCGGACCGGCAAGATCTTGGAAAAATATGATCTATGAACGATGAGGCTCGCAGCCAGACCCTCTCCCGGCGGCTTTTTCTGAAGGCGAGCGCCTGTGGCGCGCTCCTCTGGGGCCTCGCCGGAATCTCTCCGTACGTCTTCGCCCAGCGGGAAAAGAAAGGCTTCATCGGTACTAAGCTCTCGGCTCACTTTCTCCCCCTGGACAATCAAAAAATCCAGTGCCAGCTCTGTCCCCGCCAATGCCGTGTGGCGAACGGGCAGCGGGGATTCTGCGGCGTGCGAGAGAACCGGGACGGGAAATATTACAGCCTCGTTTACGGAAATCCTTGCGCTGTCCATGTGGACCCCGTCGAGAAAAAACCTTTCTACCATCTCCTCCCCGCCTCGACTTCTTTTTCCATCGCCACTGCCGGCTGCAACTTGCGCTGTAAGTTCTGCCAGAATTGGGAGATTTCCCAGACGACCCCAGACGAGACCTACAACCTGGAACTCCTACCGGAGAAAGTTGTAGCGTCGGCCAAGAGAGCGGGGTCTCGAACCATCGCCTACACCTACGTCGAGCCGACCATCTTCTTCGAGTACATGGTGGATACGGCGACGCTGGCCAAAAAAGAAGGAATCCTCAACGTCTATCATTCGAATGGCTTCATCAACCCGGGTCCATTGAAGGAACTCTGCCAATCTCTGGATGCGGCGAACATCGACCTCAAGGGCTTCACGGAGGAATATTACAGTAGCATGTCGCAAGGCAGCTTGGCGCCGGTCCTTCAGACCTTGATGACCTTAAAGAAGGAAGGAGTCCACGTAGAAATCACCAACCTGGTGGTTCCGACCCAGAATGACGGCGTGGAAACGGTGCGCAAGATGTGCGCCTGGATCAAGAACGAGCTGGGCGCAGACACGCCACTCCATTTCTCCAGGTTCTACCCCCTTTACAAGCTGCGCAACCTCCCCCCCACACCGGTCTCCACACTTGAGAAGAATCGCCAAATCGCCATGGAGGCCGGTTTGGAGTACGTTTACATCGGCAACGTCCCCGGCCATGAGGGGGAACGAACCTACTGCCCCCGATGCAAGAAACTCCTCATCTTCCGCCAGGGTTATTCCATCGGCGAAGTCCACGTCTCCAAGGGAAAGTGCAAGTTCTGCGGAAAGCCCCATCGCGGGAATCTGGGCCTGAATCTTTCCCCCCGGCCTCTTTTCCAACTCCCTTCCCTAAAATTTTTTTCTACTGATTTGGAAAAACCTGCCATAATTAAAGAGGGGGAGAATCCCTGGGGTAAAAACACATTATTTATATTTGCTCTGCGCGCTCTGTACTACTACCGTTCAGACTAAATTTTAGGCATTTAAGCGCATTTAAGGCATTTCGAACCTTAGGCACTTTCTTTGGTTGCGGCTCTGCCGCGCTGTGTTTATATTCCGATAATAATCAAAAGGAAAAGGGGGATAAGAGATGATCAAAGATGAAAGAAATTATCATCAGCGACTCCAGGAATTTTGTGATTGCTTCATGGAGACGGATTTCAAAAAGGAGCTGGAGGCCGCCAGCAAAGGAGTTTCGGGCGACCCGAGCGGAGACCCCGACGAGCTAGCCCTGAAATTTTTCGGCATAACGCTTCTTTATGGCGCCAACGAGGAAGCCAAGAGGATTTCCCTCTGGCGGTCCAAAGAAGGGAAGGTTTTATTCTCCGTGGAAGCCCGGGGAAATTACCAGCTTCCCTCGCCAAGCGCCAAGTTGGCCGACCGAATCTTTTCGATTGCCCGGTCCATCACCCATATCGATAAAGACCAGGGGAAGAGTCCGCTTTCCTTGGGATTGAGAAATGACCGGATGGAACTCAACTTGGAGATTGATCGAAAGGGTGGAGGAGAGTCACTCACAATCTTCTTCCCTAAAAGTTAATCCCCGTTGGAAGATTTCGGCACCTCCCGAAAGGGCGTTTTCGCGGGTAGAGTTCCTAAACCCTAAAGACTTCCCCCGCCTCTACGCCCATAGCCTTTAGAATTTTGGCTAAGGGGCAGAAGCCAGTGAAGAATGCCTGCAATGAATTTTCCCCTTCACTCTTCCCCTCTCCCCCAGATCCGGGGGAAAGGGCAGGGTGAGAGGGATATTTTTTAGGCATTTTTTACACAACCTTTCGGTTTGGTTGCAATTTTATTCAGCAGGGTTCTTTGATAGCTCAGAGGACGGGAAAAAACTTGACAAACGAGTGATTTGTCTGTAATTTTTATCTATCTTTCCATTTGCCGAAGTGGCGGAATTGGTAGACGCGCTAGATTCAGGGTCTAGTGTGGGTTGCCACGTAGGGGTTCGAGTCCCCTCTTCGGCACCATGTTTTGGGAAGGGGCGCAATCTCAAGGGGTTGCGCCTTTTTCATTTCTGCAGGGTGCGTCTGAGGTGCGGAAGGGTGCGGGTTTGGGAGGTCAATCCGCTCCTATTTCTGTTCAGAAGTTTTCGATCCAAAATTACCCGAGGTCTCGTCCAATCGATTCACGGCTGTACGGTTGCTATTAGGTATCCACGTACCGTAGATATCCACGGTCATCTGGATAGAGGAATGGCCGAAATGGAATTTCCAATGCAACGCAGGAGACAGCACGTTCCACATCTTCTTCGCGAATTATGTATGGTGTCTCCCGAATTCCCCCGGACGTCGAGGAGCTCCTTTTCAAAAAAGGAGCGGCTTGGGGTGGATCGAGGCTTTTTTCATCATGTGGAAATCTTGGAGAAAAATCTGATTCGAAATAAGAAAGTCGTAAAAGTTAATTAGTTATGCCTGCCCCCATTCCCTTGGCTCATCTTCCGGTAAAATATTATCAATTGATACTCCTTGACAGTATTACCATCAAGTCCTATAATTGGAGACAGGAGGGGGAAAATGAGCCTCATAAAGACATCCATCACCATTCCCGAAGAGGTTTATAAGGGAGTCAAAAAGGTATCCAAGAATTTCAGCGCGGCGGCGACGGAGGCCTTGATCGATTACCTTAAAAAAGAAAGAGTGCAGAAGGCCATCGCCAGCTTTAGCAGCTGGGAAAAGCGCCCCAAAAAGAGCGTGGAAATCGTTAACGAGATGAGAAGCGAAGAGGGCCGCAACTATGCAGACCGTACTCATCGACACTGATGTGGCCATAGACTTCCTGAGGGGAGAACCGTATGCCCGGGATTTGCTCCTCCCCCTCTGGGATCTGAGCCGAGCCTATTTGAGCGTGTTGACCATCTATGAACTTTATGCGGGCATGAAGGAAAAAGAAAGGGAGTCAACGGATCATTTTATCGGCGCCTGCCTGATTGAGCCCGTCTCCCAGGAGATTGCCGCCAGAGGCGGCGAATGGAGGGCCTTTCATCGCGAAAAAAGTATAACCTTGACGGCTGTCGATTGTTTAATCGCTTCCACCGCCCTCCTGCAAGGCCACAAAATCGCCACCCGGAATGTTCGGCACTACCCGGACAAGAAACTGCTCCTCACCCTTCCATAGACTTGAAAATGGTATCAAATTGTAGGGACCCTCACGCGAAGCGTGAGAGGGCCGCCCATCTGGCGGGCGCAATGCTGACAAAATAGACCTGACCCTCCTCTTCATTCCCTGGGTACATGCGGGTTTCCATGACTTTGGGGGAATATGTGAAAAAGGAGGAAGGAAAAGGGGTAGCTTAGGCTTTACTATTGTGAAGACTTTTGGCAATGAGTTTCTCTGTATCTTTCCAAAGATTTCTTCGGCTGGGACTCCCGAGAAGGGCGACAATGATCGTTTTCGTATCCTTTTGGGCCACACATACAAAACAATGCTTTGCTCTGCGGGTGTACCCCGTTTTCCCCCCGATCACTTTTTCATCCGACCATAAAAGCTTGTCCGTATTCCGAAAAAGGAAGGCCCTGCCGTCTTCGGTCACGATCATTGTTTCGGGGGTCCCGAGGATCTCTCTCAACTTGGGATACTTCATGGCGTACCCCAGGATCCTCGACAAATCCAAGGCCGTGATATACTGCCCGGGTCCAGGAAGGCCATGCGCATTTATGAACCTTGTATCCCTGGCGCCGATCGCGGCCGCTTTCTGGTTCATCAGCTGGACAAATTGTTTCTCGGAACCCGCGACCGCTTCTGCGAGGGCCACGGCCGCGTCGTTTGCGGATCGGAGGAGGGCGGCATACAGAAGCCCCTCAATCGTGATCTTATCCCCTTCCTTGAATCCCGCCCTGGAAGGCCGAGCATGAGAGGCATTTTTGCTTACGGTCACGACCCTGGAGAGATCTTCATTCTCGATGGTCACAATCGCGGTCATCAGCTTCGTTGTGCTGGCTGGAGCAATCCGGAGATTGGAATTCTTATCAAAAAGAATTTTTCCATTGTCTGCGTCAATCGCCACCGCCGCACGGGAATGAATCCTCTCCGCAAAACAGATGGAAGATGCGAGCAGCGGCATTATAAAAAAAGCCAGACCAATCCCAAAAGCCCTTATACGCTTGCGATGGATTGGTTCAAGGAAAAAGCAAGGTGCAATGCGGAGCGTCATTTAAACCTTCGTTCTTATAAATTTATTCGGACCACTCGCTCAGAAGCCAACTGCGACTTCTGATGTTTTTGAATACGGATAAAATTTTATCAGCAACCATGATTCCTGTCAAATGAAAGAGAACCCCTCTTCATCGAAGTCGCGCGAAGAGACGACCTCAAAGCCAGCCTTCGATAAGCCCCGGCTTTGATCCCATTTATTTCAACATACCTTGATATTCTTCCATCTGTATATATAGTTTTCTTCCAATTTCCAGCGATACGATGATAAGGTAAGTTGTGTAAATAATGACAACAACAGTTAGTACTATTTTTAATTTCCTGCTGAATTTTGGACTCTTATAGAGTAATGGTAAACCAAAAGGTCCCAATACAAAAAATAAGAGTAGAACTACACCAATTGGCCTCAAATACCATTTAATATTTTTTTCTTGAGAGGGCGTACCGGGCACCTTTTATTCGGCGTAGTAAGAAAGTCGTAAAAGTTAATTAGTTATGCCTGACCTCATCCCCGAATGGCGGCCTGAATATCTTCGTGTGTAAGCTTAGGATAAGCTTCTAATAGATCCGCTTCGCTTGCCCCTTCACTAATCTTGCGGAGGAGGAGCTCTACCGGAATCCGGGTTCCTCGAATAACCGGGTTCCCAACCATTACATTTGGGTTGATTTCTATTCGGTCCATGATCGTCATGGATTTCTCCTTTTCCTCCTAAGAATTCATCTTGGCATTGCCAAAAGCATGGCACCCAGAAGCCGCTTTTCCTTGCTGTCCTTAGGATACAAGGCTGATAAGATGTTGGCAAGACGAAAAACCGGAGGAGGATTTCCTCGTTCCCGCCCACACGTGTCATGAAAGGGCGGAAGTATCGGCGCTACGCCCCCCTCCAAATAAAGGAAAGAGAAAATACCTTATTACAATTGCCTGGCCCCAGCCCCTTTCATGCCAACTGAATTATTTAAGGATGTCCCCCTCTGCCAGAAATTGAGAAATTGGTACCTTATTTCTCTTTGTTGTATTTGGGTTTTGATCGGGCGATAATTCGGGCCTCTTTCTCTCGTGCACTGAATATCACAAATGAGGGTTGGATCTTACCTTGTTCTTCTGGCCCCATGGCGAGGCTTTCACTTAATTACCAATTACTATTTTTTGGGCTTAATGAATATAAGATGCAAAAATGTTCTACATATAAAAGCGGAACCTATTTTGAATTTTGCCTGTCTCTGAAACATGTTTGAGAATATCTCCAACCCTCCGGGCCGCGCGAACTGTTATGGGTTCTCCTCCATCAAATTGGGTGTTATTCCAGTTGAGTGTGAAATAGCTTTTTATTGGAATCCAGTAGGCTTCTTTTGTGGAAGGGCGGGATACAACCAGGATCACCGGGATGTTGCCCTGCATCCAGTAGTCAATGTCTCTCGGATTGCAGTGGTACGTGAAGGATTCATTAGTGTCAGCAGCGAACTCTGATACTGCTTTG
>Ga0315282_10007284_pt1 | contig 18229 bp, 22 predicted proteins | sample YL17G07_20_MG_FD_203693 | JGI IMG/M metagenome (GOLD analysis project Ga0315282, IMG submission 203693) | Sediment microbial communities from Yellowstone Lake, YNP, Wyoming, USA - YL17G07_20 | ecosystem: Environmental > Aquatic > Freshwater > Lake > Sediment | place: USA: Wyoming | collected...
TTTTCTGCCCCTTCCTCTGCGCTCTGGAACAATTGTTTTGTTAACTACCAACCTTGCTAGCTCAACCGCTTCTTGCATGAGTAACTGTCAAGGAGCCCGAGAACAAGGAATTTTGCACACCCCTAAACACTCTTTAAATCAAATTAAAAATGCCGCTAATGGATGGCTCTAAAGTTCAACATCTAGTCCTAGCTTCTCACACAATTCTTTGTATCTGTTTCTCACGGTAACCTCTGTAACTCGCGCCACGTCCGCAACATTCCGCTGCGTGCGTCTCTCACCTTGGAGCACGCTGGCTATGTATATCGCAGCGGCAGCCACACCTGTGGGTCCGCGTCCAGACGTCAGGCCCTTCTTGTCCGCCTCCTTCAGCAGCTCTATGGCCTTGAACTGGGCCTTACCGCTCAGACCTAGCTCGCTCCCGAACCGTGGGACGTAATCTATCGGGCTAGTCGGGCGAAGATGAATGAGCAGCTCTCGGGCGATGAAGCGATAGCTCCGCCCGATCTCCTTCTTGCCCACTCGCGAGATATTTGCTATCTCGTCCAGCGTTCTCGGTAACTTGCACTCCCTGCAGGCGGCATAAAGCGCTGCAGCAGCCACCCCCTCAATCGATCGTCCGCGGATGAGTCTTGCCTCCACCGCCCGCCTGTAGATCACCGCCGCAGCCTCTCGAACGTTCCTGGGGAGCCCCAGTTGTGATGCCATCCGGTCGAGCTCGGAAAGCGCGAATGCCAAGTTCCGCTCGGTGGCGTCTGAGACCCTGATTCTGCGCTGCCACTTACGGAGGCGATAGATTTGTGCCCTTTTCTTGGGCGTCAGTCCCTTGCCATAGCTGTCCCGGTCCCTCCAATCTATCATGGTCGAGAGGCCCTTGTCGTGAATTGTATATGTCATCGGGGCCCCTACCCTACCTCGGCGCTCGCGCTGCTCTTGGTCGAAGGCCCTCCACTCAGGCCCCATATCCATAATCTTCTCGGTGATTACAAAACCACAACCGGCGCAAACGAGTTCCGCCCGCTCATAGTTTCGAACGAGCTTTGTGCTTCCGCATTCCGGACACGTGCGCCTCTTTTCTAGTTTTTCTTCCATTCCTCTACCCCATAATGTATAGCTCCTTTCCGATCAGCGCAACCAGGTCTTCGTGTGTCATGGTTTGGGCGGGTTTTATAGCCAGGTAGGGGTTGCTGACCGCCCCGAAGATGTCAAGTACGCTTCCCACGCGCCTCTGCTCCTCATCGTACACGGCATATCCGGGCTCGAGCGGTTCCCGGCGCGTAACACCAATTCACGCTTAGAAGCTAGCAAGACTTTTCTATTATTTCTTCTTCGGCTTTTTCTTCTTTCTAAACATAGATTTCCCAACACATCGTTATTTTAAAATCAATTGCCCCATGGATTAGTTTAATATCTTCTTCTGTTACGGCCCCTATATCCGCCTCTGAATCCGCCGCCGTAACTCGGCCTGAACCCTTCGCGCTGCTGCTCCGCGGCGCTAACATCGACTCCCGTGTTGACATTTGGTATATCCTTGTCGGATTTTGCCATCTTGCCGTATTTCCCGACGTTGAGGTGCATGTGCCCCCGCACGAGCGAGACGTATCCATTTTCTATTGAGAGGACATCGCCATCCTTGGCAGACCCGATCTGGTCCTGCCACAGGGAGAGTATAATTGTCCCGGTTTCGTCGCCCACCCTGGCCTCCGCCACCTTCCTTGCTTCTCCGCCGAATCTGTCGGGGATCTCTTTTGGCTCCCCAACGCCCGTGACTTTCACCAGCATGTTTACTTTATCCGACCGGGGCGTCAGATCTTTTATCTTCGTTATTCCTACTGGGCGCTCTTCTATTTTTCCTTCCATAGCTATCCTTTTCTCATGGTGTGTACTACCATAAATAATGAATAATGCACGAAACTTTTCCATTCCAACGTCCTTAGTTGCTTATGGCGGTCAAAAGTGAGATGAGCCAGTTGGTCGCGTTGACCGCGAAGTAGATAGTGTGACCGGAATGGGCAAGTACAACATACATCTAAATTATGGGGTAGGAAATGATGGGGGTAAAAACTAAAATCCAAAATATCGTGCTCTCGGTAACATACGAGGGCACAGAGTTTAACCTCAATAAGTTGGCTAGTTCGTTGGACGGCGCACGCTACGATCCGGAAAGCTTTCCCGGCGTAATCTATAAATCAGAGGAACCTCGAGCATCATTTCTCATCTTCGCCTCGGGTAAGATGAACTGCGTGGGCGCAGAGAGCATGGCCGACGCCAAGCTTGCAATAAAGAAGCTGACCCGAAAGATCAGGGGAGCACGCATAAAGGTGAAAACAGAACCAAAAATCAAGATTCAGAATATCGTGGCATCCGTTAATTTCGGCAGGAAGTTCGATCTCGAGCATATAGCTAGCAGATTCGAGAACACAGAATACGAGCCGGAGGTTTTTCCAGGCCTCGTGTTCAGGCTCGACGATCCTAAGGCGGTGTTGTTGCTCTTCGTATCAGGCAAGGGTGTATGCGCCGGGGTGAAGAGCATGAGAGATGTAAACAGAGCGGCTCAAAAAACAAGCGAAATCCTCCACCGACATTAGTGTCCCACCAGTAAAAATTGTGAAATAGTGGAAACGCGGCTATTACCTAATGACCCCTTTAAGCGCGCATTTTCCGAAGGGCTAAAATTTTACTAGTAAATTTTTGATGGGCACGAGAGATGATTTTCGGATGCCCAATTTTAGGGACAAAAACTCTGATTTTCTTGGCTCCTTTTTCTGTTTAGAGCCAAAGAAACGGAGATAAAAAATGATGCGGGGGATAGGAATGGAACTTCGATTCGAACCCCGCCTTTATTTTACAGCGTGTGTGCGGCGATTATACAGCGGAGGGATCTCAGGTTAAGAGCTTTTACAGCCTTCCCTTCCTCTTTAACGCTTTCTTAGGTAGATTGTCAACCCGATGCTGAGGGGAAAGTCGCCCTGAGGGCTCGACAACCTAAACATCATCAGAATTAGAATATGAACTTAAAATTAGAATTAATGATTAGTAGAAGAAAGAGGATTTACACGTGGGCGAGAGCGTGAAACGCATACTTTGGTGGTTAATCGCTGGCACGAGAGGTGGGGAAACCCGTGCGCGCATAATAAAAGCGTTAAAAAAAAGGCCTTATAACGCCAATCAACTTGCTGAATTATTGGGGTTGGATTATAAGACCATAAGGCACCATCTTGATGTCCTTCATGAAAATGAAATGATCATCTCAACAGGGAGGGGATATGGTAAAATATTTCATTTATCCCCTTTTATGGAGGAGAATTATGATGCATTTGAAGAGATTTGGAAAGAAATTGGGAATAAATTAAAAACAGGCAAAACTAAAAATTAAGAGGTAATAAAATGTCGCCCCTCATAATTCTTAAATCAATACTAGCAGTTGGCAATATCATCCTTTTGCTCGTTCTTTTGTTCATTTACGTACGAAATTACAGACGAATAAAATCAAAGTTTACGCTGGGGTTGATAATTTTTGCCCTATTATTGCTCACTCAAGCTTTCTTTTCCCACCCTCTAGTCCCTGCGATACGCGGTCATCACTGGCCTGAGATGGGAGTTTTTACGGTACTGCCTGATCTATTTGAATTCGTGGCTTTGATAGCATTATTGTACATAAGTACGAAGTAACTTTTTTTGGCAGAAATTGGGTGGGATTATGGCATAATTCTGGGAAATCTTTATTTTTCAACTTCCTCTTGGAATTATTTAGAAAAGACAAGGAGTGATTGAATGAAGAAAATCGTCGTTGGGATATTAATCCTAGCAATAGTGGCTACTGCTGCGGTTTCTGGAGTAGTAGTGGCGAGTAATGGCACCAATCATAACGAGGCCAACTGTGGTCACAACGGGTCAGAAAATTGCTTAGGTCACAACGGATGGCACAACGAAACGCATGAGAATTGGTCAGAAAATTGGCTAGGTCACAGAAACGGTCAATGCCTAGGCCATGCTGGAGAAGTCGAAAACGTGGTATAGGGCTAACTTGACACAAATCTCTGTCCTTTTCTTTTTCCTTTTCTTTTATTTAGGGTGGTTCTATGGATGATGCAATAGTAGCTGAGGGATTGACTAAGAAATACGATAATTCCTTAGCAGTGGATGGCATCAGTTTTAAGGTGAAGAATGGTGAAATCTGTGGTTTCATAGGCCCGAACGGCGCTGGAAAGACGACGACGATTAAAATTCTGGCGGGCCTCCTGAATCCGACCTCAGGCTCTGCAAGCATTTCGGGTTTCGATGTCGTGGCTGAAAGACTGAAGGCGCAGCTCAGCCTCGGTTACATGCCTGAGATTTGCAGGTTTCCAGGATACCTCTCTGCGGAAGAACTTCTGAACTACTATGGCAGGCTCTTCGGCATACCTGGGGAGGAAAGAAAGGCGAGAATCGACGACTTGCTGGTGCTCGTGGGCTTAGATGAGAGGCGCAAAGACAGGATCATTAAATATAGCAAGGGCATGGTGCAGCGCCTTGGCATTGCGCAGGCACTGATTAACAATCCGAAGGTCGTAATCATGGACGAGCCCACGAGGGGCTTAGACCCGGCGATAATTGTAGAGTTTAGAGATATTGTAAGGGCGTTGCGTAAAGACGGCGTCACGGTACTATTGTCCTCGCACATCCTCTCTGAAATCCAGCAGATTTGCACACATTTAATGATCATCAACAAAGGAAAATTGGTAGCTTCAGGCACAGTAAATAAATTAGCTAACATCTCTGGAAGCGTAATTGACATCGAATTGAAATCTGTGAGCAATAAAGTCGAAAATGCTTTGGCAAACCTTAAATTCGTCAAGGAGCTGAAGCGAGAGGGCAATTTTATACAGATATTCCTGAACACGAATAAAGATGTTAGAGGCGTTATTTCTAAAACCGTATATGAGAAAGGAGGCATTCCTCTCAGCATCTCTACTCAAAAACCAGCTCTAGAAGAAATATACCTCAAGCTAACCAGGGAGGTATCTGAATGAAGTTAAGCCACGTATGGTCGATCCTCCAAGCGAAGTTAAGTCACGTGCAGGCGATTGTGCGAGCTGAGATTGTGTGGAGTATGAGGAAAAGAAAATTTCAGCTTCTCCTGCTCGCTGTGCTCGCAGCTGCAACATTCACATTAATATTCCCTTCACTCATCTCCACATTTGGTCTTCCCCAAAGTTTATTGGAATCCCTCACGAGGGAATTGCCGAAAGTCATACCCGCCTCTCTTGAAAACTGGGCATATATCGTGCTCTTCAGGATTCAGGCAATTCTCTGGATTTTGTTCATCTTCATGGCCATGGATAGCGTGGCTGGAGAGTTCGAGCAGGAAACGATCGCACCTCTTCTTGCCAAGCCGGTCTCGAGAAAGGAGGTTCTACTTGGCAAATACATCGCTTCCATAATAATGGTAATTGCGATTCTGCTTTTTGTAATAGTCTATGCTGTTACAGGTGCTTGGTTGCTCTACGGCGGGCAGACGATGATTAACAATATGTTCGTGCTGCTCCTGTCCTTTGTGTACGTCATCCTACCCTTCTTAGCGATTGCGATTTTATTGGGCGTGATAAGCCGGAGCACAATAGTAACAGGCCTCGGGACCTTCATGCTATACTTTGGGTTCAACGGTATACAGGCGATGATTTTCACTGGCCTAGGGATGGAGGACTCGCTCATCGCAAAGGCCTTCCTCGGCTGGTCCATGAAGTTGCCGATATATGTGATAAACGGCTCACCGAACGTTTTACCAGCCATAGGAATAATTGCTGTTTACACGCTGGTTGCCCTCGCCGCTTCCTTAGTTTATTTCAAGAGGGCGGATATATAATCGGCAAAAGGTTCGAATTTTATGTGCTGTCGGATCAGTTCCCATTGGCTGTACCCAAAACAGCACGAATACAGCAGATTTCCGTGAAAGAGCCGTAGAAACGGCTTAGAAGACTATGGTGCGGGGGAGGGGATTCGAACCCCTGAACCCCTACGGGATAGGCTCCTGAAGCCTACGCCTTTGACCAAGCTCAGCCACCCCCGCAGCTAAAATTTCTACACCGAACCCTTTAATTTTTAAGCACAAACACTTATGAAACTAAACAGCTAATGAGGTTTGGGTAGTATGCCATTCGACTTCAGCGCATCAAGCATCCTGATATGGATAGTAATCCTCTTCCTCTTCAGTCTCATCTCCATAATGTTCACCCCCCAACTGCTCTCCCTACAATCCCGCCTCGTGATAGGGCAGGTCAGAAAGTCTGTGAATGAACTCGAGGAGTGGTCCAATGAGGGCAGGAAGGTGGCGCTTAATTCGATAACCAAACACGGCCGCCCCAAGGGTGACATAGAGAAGGAGTTCGACAACTTCCTAGAGTTCTTCGCCATAGAACCCGTGAGCGAAGACCCGGCTGGGGTGATAAATAGGCTCGAGCACGTGCTTGATGTCCGGAAGACTCGCTTCGAGGGAGCTGTTGCAAGATTCGCGCCAAATGCGACATCTGAAGACTCGGCAAACTTGGAGATGACGATTGAGGGAGCGATGGCTAGCTACTGGATCTTCCGAATAGTGAGGCACTTCATGCTCCTGGCAGAGAAGACGAAGAGCTACCAGCTCATCATGGTTTTACAGATGCAGATGCCGATCCTCAAGGAGTACGCGAAGGCCTACCTGGACGCCACGAAGGTGTTCGCCCAAGGAAAACCAATAGGCGATGGTATGGGTGCAATGGTGGCGACGAAGCTGATTGGGGAGACCAGATGCAAGGAGCCGGTGGAGGATACTGTCTATGCCGAGACGAAGTTCGATGGACGGAAGCTGATCGTGGTGAAGGCCAAGGGCCCCGGGGGAAGGGTGGGCAAGCCTGGTGAGCTGATAAAGAATCTGATGGAGCACAGGAAGGTTAATAGAATTATCATGATCGATGCCGCTCTAAAACTCGAGGGTGAGAAGAGTGGGGATATAATCGAGGGAGTTGGCGCGGCGATAGGGGGGCCACCGACCGAGAAGTACAAGATCGAGGAGATAACGGTCAAGCGAAAAGTGGCCGTGGACGCGATTGTCGTAAAAGAATCATTCAAAGAAGCCATCGGTCCATTTAGCAATCGACTCGCGAAGGCGGCAGATGCTACGGTCGAAAGGGTTAAGCAGGGAATACGCGAGCGGACTAAGCCCGGAGATGTCGTGATCGTTGCTGGGATAGGCAACACCATCGGGATAGGTCAGAGCGTCAAAGATCTACCCAAGGAGTTCCCCGCGCCTAAAGAAGAAAAAGGGATAGAATCTGATAGATTACTCTTCCGTTGAAAAATCCTAGGCTTAATAATTTTTTAAGCCGGAAATGTTACAGCTGTCGACTCAAATATTGGGGCATGTTTCTTCTTTAAAGAGGTCTGAGGGAATACAAAAGTTTTAATTGAAACCCCCGGCATTAGGGTTTGAGACCATGAAGATAGAATGGTACCATGAGTTCATAGACACCAAATACCGTCCCTCAAAGACCGATATCAAGGTGCTTTTCTACTACGAACCCGCCCAGGGTATAACCGAGCAGGATGCGATCGGCAGGATAGCCTCTGAGAGCTCATCCGGCACTTGGACCACCCTGCCCCAGTTGCCGAAACTTTTACCAAAAGTAAAAGCGTATGCATATTTTTACAGAAAAAACCATTTGAAGGTCGCTTATCCTCTTTTGATCTTTGAAAAGGGTTCCGTCCCCGGAATGATGAGCGGATTCGGCGGCAATATCTTTGGCATGAAAGCATTGGAAAATCTGAAGCTGCTTGACGCCGAACTACCACTCGAATACATAAAACACTTCAAGGGACCGTTCTACGGAAAAGACGTTATAAAAAGAATCTTCAAGAGGAAGTCAGGCCCCGTCACTTCGGTGGTTCCAAAACCGAAAATCGGGTACACTGCCCTCGAGCACGCTTCAAAGGTCGGATACGCTATTTGGAAGGGTGGGATGGACTGCCTAAAGGACGATGAAAATCTCACGAGCCAAAAATTCAACAAGTTTGAAAAGAGGGTAGCGCTCGTCGCGAAGTACAGAGACAAGGCCGAAAAGGAGACCGGAGACGTAAAGGACGCGTTTCTTAACGTCACGGCGCCGGATCTGAAGGAGCTCGAGAGAAGGATAAAGCTCGTTCACGATAACGGGTTCAAATATTTCATGCTGGACGTTTTGGCCAGCGGCTTCACGGCTGTGCAGACCGCGGCTGAACTCGCCCACGATTATCAAATGGCCATACACGGTCACAGGGCCATGCATGCCATGATGACCAGGAATCCCAAACACGGTGTGTCAATGCTTTACCTCGCAAAGTTGATGAGGTTGATAGGTGTGGACCAGCTCCATATAGGCACGGTTATTGGGAAACTTGCTGGAGGAGCGGATGAAATAATCGCCACTAAGGAGATGGTGATGGAGCAGGAAGTGGGCGAGATATCTAACCTTAGGATGCCTCAAAAATGGGGAAAGATAAAGCCGATGCTCCCGGTTGCTTCCGGCGGCCTTCACCCAGGAATTCTGCCTGAGCTATTCAACATTTACGGGACAATGGACATCGTTGTCCAACTCGGCGGGGGAACGCAGGGCCATCCCATGGGGATAGAAGCTGGAGCGAGAGCTGTCATGCAGGCCATCGAAGCATGCAAAGAAGGCGTTGATCTAGATGAACATGCAAAAACGCATAAAGAACTGAAAGTTGCCCTCGAGAAGTGGGGGTACATTAAGCCCCGGTAGTCATCGACCAAGATTTCAGAATTTTCTAAGGTGCGCCGACGACTTCTCTGATCTTCTTCAATCTTTTTTCCTTGTCCCCTAACTTTCCGCTTAAGATGAATAGCTGTCTTCTCTTTACAGCGAGTTGATTCACAGCAGCCGTAACCTGCCTTCTCGCAGTTATTAGCTCCCTCCTCCTAGTTGCCAGCTCACTCCTCGCGGTCGCTAGCTCCCCCCTCTCCACCTCGAGCCTTTGGGAGAGATCCCTCAACTCTCTTCGCTTTTCCTCTACCCTCTCGGTCAGCGAGCTTATTCGTAGGGTATACTTTTCCTCAGCCAACGCGAACCCTATCGCGTAAGCGACCAAAGCCAACCCTGCGCTGCACAAAATCCCTGACCCGAACAAAATATACGGGCGCATTTTTGCGTAATCCGCCCACTGGGTCAGCCAACTGGGTTCCCAATAAACAAGGGTAATTATCAGCACTCCAACCACGAGGAGTAGAGCTCCTTGAGCTAATCGCCCCATGTTATCCAATAAAAGTTAAGCTAGCGCGAATAAAAAGATTGAGTAATAAGAAAGGTTGAAAGCTTTCGCAACTACTAAAAATTTATGACATATTCGAAAACATCTGATTTTTTGACATTTTCTAATACCCAACGAAAAATAAAATTTGCAGAACTCCATCAGCGCTTGAACTTCATTATTTCATCCATCAAGTCTATGCTCGTGAGCATCATGCTGCGGCAGCAATAGCGCTTCAGGCCAAGCGAGTCCAGCACCTGCTTCGGGTCCTCTCCCTTTGCGACGCGTTTCTCGAATTCCTCGTACTTATCGCCTAGCAGCTTACCACAAGTCCAGCATCTAACGGGTCTCGTATAATTCACCTGTACGACTTCTGGAACTTACTTCTCGCCCCACGTCCTCCGGGCTTCTTGGGCTCCTTGAATCTAACGTCGCTCTTGACCATCGCCCAATCGTACTGCTTGAATGTCTCGCGCAACTTGGCATCGCCAGCCCACTCTATTAGCCCTTTAGCTATTCCAGTGCGAACTGCATCTGCTTGCCCCATGAACCCGCCGCCCTCAACGTCCACATAGATGTCTACCTTATTCGCAAGTTCAGGTGCGAGCGTGAGCGGCTCGGATATCCTGAGCCGAGCGAGTTCAGGCTCGTAAACATCGAGGTGGCGCCCATTTATGTAAACACGACCACTGCCATCCTTTACAGTTACTCTGGCGATCGCGGCCTTCCTCCTGCCAACTGCAAGAACGACCTTCATACTGTCACCTAAAATCTTACTCCCAGATGTCTGCTTAACTCCCCAATCCTTATAAAACGCCTAGTGCCCAGCTTCTCGAGCTTGGCGCCCGGCAGGCTTTCGAGCTTCTTGTCCTTGAACTCGGCTGGCACCCCGATGTAGACCTTCAGGTGGCGATAGGCTACCTTCCCACGGGGCTTGTCGAAGGGTAACATTCCCCGAACTGTGAGCCTTACTAGATCGTTCGGCTTTCTGGGATGGTACGGTCCCTTTAGGGGGTTGGTTATGCTACCGATATCTCTCCAAGCAGAGTACGCATCGAACGTCGCCTCCCGCCTTCCGGATATGACGGCCTGCTCCGCGTTCACGATTGCCACGATCTCTCCCTCTAGCAATCGTTTGGCCACGAAGCTCGCCATCCGCCCTAAAATCAGGTCCTTAGCGTCAATTATCATCATAGTATCATTCCATCATGATTGTACCACTGCCGCTCGGGTTCTGCTCCAGCAGCTGTTGTATCGTTAAGGCCTTTCCCCCAGATCCAATTATCTTTCTCCGCGCAGTTCCGGAAAATTTGAACGCGGCAACCGAGAGCGGGTGGTCGAGCTTCCCTGCCCCCAATACTTTTCCAGGGACAATCAGAGTACTGTCCCCGCTCGAGTAGCGGCTGATGTGGCTCAGGTTGACCTCGGCCCTAACTCTTCGCGGCTGCATGAGCCGCTCCGCTAGGTCAAGCCAGATCGCCACCTTTTGCTCCTTCCCCTTATCGCGGAGCTGGCGCACGAGCTTCCGAAGGACCGGGTTCATGGGACCTGTAGGCCTTGGCATTCTTAACACCATTTCAACCAATTTTACCACCTTATTACATAAACCTGTCCTTTTTAGGCTTGCGGACGTCATCAATCGAGTGGATGGGCATGGATGTGGTTGAGGCCATAAGAACCAGAAGGAGCATCCGGAAGTACAAGAAGGAGCCGGTGCCTGAAGAGATGTTGAAACAGGTGTTGGAAGCCGGCAGGTGGGCGCCATCGGCAAACAACAGTCAACCGTGGAACTTCATCGTCCTCCGTGATGAAAAGTTGAGGAAAAAAATCGCTGAAGTTACGAAATACGGTAAGTTCTTGGCTGACGCACCTCTTGGAATAGTTGTTGTGGTCGACCCAGAGGTTTCGACGCACCCGGTTGAGGACGGAGCGATAGCGACGCAGAACATGCTGCTCGCCGCCCACGCTTTGGGGCTTGGGGCGTGCTGGATAGGCTCCTATGGTTCTGCGCATGAAGACATAGTGAAGAAAATGCTAAAGATACCGGGGAAAAAGCGGCTGCTGTCAATCTTCGCTCTTGGGTTTCCGGCGGAGGTAAGGGAAAGCAAACGCAAGGGCCTCGAGGAAATAGTCTTTACTAATGCTTATGAGAAGTGAAAGGCTCGAAAAGTCTAGCAATTGTGGTGGTGAAGAGGCTAATCACGTGCTACTTCGATTCCTTCTTTTTTCTTTTACGCATGACGGAGTTCAAAACTGTTCGAAATGATTCATATGACGATGTCTCACTAGTCAGCCTAGTGGGACATGTGACTTCGCCATTAGGGCCAAAAACATGGAATCTGCCATCAGGAACCCAAGCTCCGCAGTAGGGACAGCGTTCGAGCCGGTCGGAAGATTCCTTATCCACCTCTTCACCACTTAATAGGCAGAAGGACGATTTAAGCCGATTGTGAAATTATCTTCCATAATTATCATTCATGTTGGACGAGAGTGTTTTATGCTCCTAAGCGGCCCTGCGCGGATTTGCGTCAAGGTTAATAACAGCGGCTCGAGATTGGAAGTGGGGATAAAAAAATGAGGAGAGGTAGGAATGAAAAAATCGATGAAAAACCCGCGCCGACCTCCACTTTGATGACGGACTTGAAGTTTGGGATTTCTTTCATTGTGGTCGGGTTTCTGATATGGTTGATCATAAAGTATGTGGCTGAAGCGGGTAATTATGCTAACAAAGAAAACGTTATTTCAATTGCAAACTGGATATTCGTTCTTTTCGCCGTTATCGGGATCTTTCTGATCGGCTACGGTGCAGCGGAATATTCCTACGCCAAGAGGAGGCGTACGCAACGGCAGCGATAGAAGTCGTTGGATTCAAAGTTGAAATTAAAATTTATTTTGATTACAACATCTTTAGAAATTCTTCCACTTTCCTGGTGTTGACAATGTCTTTAGCAGTGGCCCATCCTCTTCTTGCCTGAGCAATACCAAGCTCCAGATAGTGTAGTTGAACCATACTGTGAGCATCTGAACTCACGCCGAGCTTTGCCCCGATCTCCACCGCTTTCCTGATGTATTCATCCTTTAGATCCAGCCTGTCAGGATAGGAGTCTATGTCCAGAATCGTCCCATTGTCTTTTGCCGCTTCGATTATTTTTTCGGTGTCAAGTTGAATCGGTTCTCTTCTTTGGATTTGCCTTGTAGTCGGGTGGCAAAGAAAATCAACATTTGGGTTCTCAATGGCCTTTAGAACTCTTTTCGTCATTTCTTCTTTGCTTAAATTAAAATGAGAGTGAACAGCAGCACCAACAAAATCCAGCTTTTCAAGTACTTCATCGGTTATATCCAAACTACCGTCCTTCAAAATATTTAATTCAACGCCCCTTAGAATTCTTATTCCATCGATCTGCTCGTTCAACTTATCTATCTCCTTTCCTTGTTTTAACAACATTTTTTCATCCAGTCCGCCAGTCATGGCTAGGGATTTGGAATGGTCTGTTATCACAATGTACTCCAAACCAATTTTCCTAGCTTCTTCAGCCATCTCCTTTATCGAGTTGGCACCATCGGTCCAATTTGAGTTAGTCTGTAGATCGCCTTTCAAGTCCTTGTAATCGATCAATTTTGGTAAATTATTTTTCATCGCGGCTTCTATCTCCCCAGTATTTTCTCTTAACTCCGGAGGAATCCATCGTAACCCTAATTTTTCATAAACTTCTTCTTCTGTTTTGCCGGCTATTTGTTTGCTCCCTTGAAACAATCCGTACTCGCTCAACTTCCAGCCATTCTCTTGAGCGATCCTTCTTAGGGCGATGTTGTGATCTTTATTCCCAGTAAAATATTGCAACGCAGCGCCGAAACATTCTTCTTGTAATACTCTAACGTCAGCGTCCATCCCGGTTTTCAGTTTGACAGAGGATTTAGTCTCACCTTTACCTATGACATCTATAACCTCTGGCATGGAGACGAAAAAATCCATCACCTTTTTTGGTTTATCCGATATCACAAGAAAATCAGCATCACCTATGGTTTCCTTCATCCTCCTCACAGAACCCGCGACTAAAACCTTCTTTACCTCCGGCAGATTTCTTAATCGGTTTTCTATATCTCGAATTAAAGGTAGAGCAAATCCAAGGATGTACCTACCTTTACTTTTTTTGGCGAACTCGATTCCTTTAATGATGTTCTGCTCGGTTTTTTCTTTAAACCCTGGGAGCTTTGATATCTTATGGGCGAGCGCAGCTTTCTCCAAATCATCGATATTTTTGATCTTCAATTTTTGCCAAAGTATTTTGATTTTTTTTGGCCCTAGCCCCTCTATTCTCGAAAGGCTTTCCAAATCAACAGGAACTTTCTTTTTTAATTCTTCGTAATATCTGAGCTTCCCGGTTGTGATCAATTCCTCTAACTTTCCAGCTATATTCCGGCCAACCCCTGGAATCTCCATCAAAGCTTTTATTCCGCCCTTTTTGTAGATCTCCTCCACATCCTTCTCTAGAGCCTCTATGGATCTGGCCGCTTTTTCGTAAGCTCTCGGCTTAAACTGGACTTCATCCATTTCTAGGAAAATCGCAATTTCTGAAAGAATCTTAACAACTTCAAAATTTTTCATTCCAATCCTCCGCATTACACTTCAAAACTTAAGTTAGAAACTTATATAATTTTTACAATGATTTGTGGTACTAAAATTTCTTCGATGTACTGTTCACGAGTAAAACACGCAAACACTTATATTCCATCGTCGCCAAATTTTAATGGCGCTGGAGGATGACGACTAGAGAATGTTTGGAGGCAAAGGGCAATAAGCTTGATGAAACTTGTAGGAATTGCCCAGCAGTTAATTATTGCCTTTCCCTCTTGCTCTCTAATTCTCAAATAATCTAGCTGAACTAAAGGAAGCTGTAATTCAGCTAGTTTTTTATCCATCCCGGGCGGCGCGCAAAGGGCTTTAAACGCACATTTCCCGAGGTGCTGAAAATGGACAGATTTTTAGCGCACGTGAAGCGAAGGTTCGACGATTAGTTTACCAGTAATAATGCTGTGTAAGATATTCGAACCAGCATTTGAACCCTCTAGTTCATGTTTGCTAAATCAGTAATAAGGTCTGGAAGATTATCGATACCACCAAATTCTTTTACCACAACCGATTTTATCCTCTTTTTAATCTCTGGTCTAACGTACGTAATCGTCATTTCATCTATGCCACCAATACTTTCACAATCATCTTCAACCAAAATGTCAGGGACAATTCTCTCCGCAACATCTTTATATTCTTCACTTTTTTGGCGGAAGAGTAGCTTACCCTCTGGAAAATCATGCCTCTTAAGAACCGCCTTAATTTGCTTGATCTCATTAGGTATTCTTCTAGATGTTAAATATAAAATTTCGGCACCTTGTTTTTTCCATGCATTCAATTTTTTAGCGGCATTACCAATAGGAACATAAGAAGCATAATCATGCACAGATTGTTGCTCTTTTTCGACCCGCTTAACAATTTCCTTTCTACTGTGATCAACAGCGCTTTTGTACATAATTATTGTTCCTTCTGTAAAAACAAGTATTTTGATCACTTTTACCACATTCTGACCTGTTTTATAGACTTATTAAACAAAGTGCGGGGGAGGGGATTCGAACCCCCGAACCCCTTCGGGATCAGATCTTGAGTCTGACGCCTTTAACCTGGCTTGGCTACCCCCGCAAACATAACTTCCGAACTCGAGCTAATTAAAATTGCATGTGGCTATCCGCGGCAGATCTCAATGTAGCTGCAGGTGCTGGGGCACCTACTCGGCAGCCCCGGATCGAGCTGTTGGCTGATTATTTCTAGCTTGCGATCGCGCATCTGCAAGAATTTAAGCCTTAACTCGTCGTCGATTGGGTAGACCCGCCGCAGTACGTAGGGCACAGGACGATCCTCGATAAATCTAAGATACACCAGCATGCCGAAGTCCACGGCCCGTTCAAATGCGCTCTCGAACGCCAAGGCGTAGCCCGCAAGCGTAAGCCTGTGGAATTCCTGCTCCTTCCCCGTCTTCATCTCCATAATCATGGGCCGTAGCGATTGGAACGCATCGATGCTCAGCCCTTTGCTTAATCCGATGTGGGAGCCGTCGATGCGGTGCTCGATCGTTAGAGGGATCGCGTGCGCCACCAAACTGTCGGAATTCATGTGAGGAGATGAGGATAGTATGGATATTATCGCCGCGGAAATCTGGCAAGCCTCTGAGCTCCAAAGGTTCATCATGTTCCTGCGAACCTGTTCCAGCTCCTCGGGCCTGAGTCCAGCCATCTCTATCGATTCGCGCTCGTCGGCGATCAGTCCGTCTATTACTGCGCCACCTTGGTCATCAAGCGCGCGCCCGAAGTTTAAATCGGGGGTTATCCCGTCGTAGACCAGCTTCTTTGCAGTGGTGACGACAGCCTCCAGGGTACCGTGATAAAGTGTACCGCGTATCATTGGGGGGCTTGGGATCGCCTCGAAACCCTCAATGTAACGAAGGTAGAGATCCCTCGCTGTCGGGCAAAAGTCGCTCGCTATGGTGCTCACGGACAAGGAACCGCTGACCACCGGCTTGACCGGACGATCGCCGTAATGCCATCCGCGAAGGCGCCAGCTCACCCACTGTCGAGGATCACAATCATAATCTCGTAGGATGTCCTCTGGGCTCCTCCCGAATATGCCGTAGACCAGACCACCACCAGAGCATAATTGGCGACGATATTCAAGTGATTTTCGGGAGAGAGGTGTCTGAAAGTAATGGCCGTGGGCTTATTATCCTCGGAGATTTTAAAAAACTGGGGTAATATGGCCGAGTTTGAACCGCGCTTGGCTTTCGAACACTTGGACAAACTGGCTTACGAGATAGGTCCCCGCCTGGCAGGCACCAATGGAGAGCAGAAAGCCGCTGAGTACATTCGAAAACAGCTTGAGGGTTACCGCTACGATGTCAAGGTGCAGGAGTTCAAATTTGTTCCCAGGGCCAGTCGCACGAGGATGGATGCCGGCCTACTGCTCGCGGCATTCGTAGCGTCGCTTTTTCTACCCGCGCAATATTCGATCATCGCCTTCGTAGCGGCAATTTCTCTAATCTACGTGCTACCCCGAGCGATGCCCAAATCCAAAAGCCAGAATATCGTTGCAACCCTTGGGGCAAAAAACCCGAAAATCAATGTGGTGATAGGCGCGCACTACGATTCGGCTAGATGCACCGTCAGCCCCAAGTTGAACATCTTCGTGAGGATGGCCTTTTTCCCAGCGATCTCTGCACTTACTATCTGCCTGTTTGCTCGTTTGCTGGGTGCATTCTCCACAATTTGGCCGATAGTGTGGGGCTTATTTGCAGTTATTTTCTTTCCAGTAAACATCGGGATGTTCCTCTCCACAAGCGGCAGGCACGTTTCCCCCGGAGCCAACGACAACGCTTCTGGTGTGGCAGTCATGCTTGAGACCGCGCGTGTCGCAGCCGAATCACCAACAGATGTTAACCTAACTTTTGTGGCCTTCGGCGCTGAGGAACAGGGATTGGAAGGCTCACGCGCCTTCGTGAAAGCGCGAAAAACTCTGGATGAAAAAATTGTGTTGCTAAACCTCGATATGCTCGGGGTCGGCAAACAACAGTTCATAATCGAGGGCAATGGCCTTCTCAAGAGGACCAGGACCACGCCACAACTCAACGAGGTGCTCATAAGGTGTTGCAAAAGCGTTGGACTAAAACCAAGGCTCTGGTGGGCTACGCTCGCGGGGCACGACCACATCCCGTTCTTGCGTGCGAATCTGCCGGCAACAACTTTTACCACGGACGTGCTCGTCAAGGACAGGATCGGGAATTTCTTGGGAAAGTTACTCAAATTGCCTAATTCTAGGATCAGGGGATACCGCTACATTCACACAGCCGATGATATCCCTGACAGGATAAATCTGGAGAACATCGAACAGACTGGACGGGTGGTGCTTGAGTTCATTAAAACAGTGAAGTGAAATAAATTTTTTGACTCAAGTTCCGATTCGAATAGTTTCTGTCATGTTGCGGAGCACCCTTATCGCTGAAAGCGCGGCGAGGTAGCTTGTCCTCGGATTTTCTGGAGATTGCACATTTCGTGCCTCTGTGGTGAACTCCCCTGCCTTGCCACGCACCTTAATCTCATGGACGTTGCGATCGAGGGATGGATCGGCGATTATCCTAACTTTGGTCTTTTCTAGCCCAATACCTGCCAAGCTCAGGGTCGCCGCAACGTTGACGCTCTCTGGAAATGCCATAACCGCCTCATGTGCGGACCCTTCGAACACTACAAGCGGCTTCTTAAGCCCGGCTAAATTTATCCCGTGCTCCCGCAGGTATGAACTGTAGGCCAACGCGGCTGGGGGCTTTCTCGTGGTCAGAGAGACCTCCTCGATTTCGCCCAACATTCCCGCCTTCACTCCATCTATTCCCAAAATGGCGCCAGATGGTACGTAGACCCTTCGACCGGTCTTCTCGCCCTCCTTTCGGACGTTATTTAAAAGTTGTTCATCGCTGAATGCACCGGCGCTCATCACCATCAAGTCCTTGCCCGATTTCAAAATATCGAGGGCGTACAGGGAAACTGCTTTTTGTGATGCGGCCTCGATGACTAAATCGACGGCCTTATCCGAATAGATTTTGTCAACATTTTTGGCTATTTTGGGCTTTGAGCGCAATTTTTCAGCTAGTGCCTCAGATTTCTCGGGTTTTAGATCGTACAGCCAGACAAGTTCGACTTCCCCGGCTTTGCCTACATCAATAGCTTTCGCTAGCGTGGTGCCTATCGAGCCGCAGCCGACTAGAGCTACCTTCAATCAACAACACCAAACCGCATATGGAAAGCTGTATGTTAATCCTTTCTCTAAGAGCATCATTGAGATCTCCCAGAGATATGCCGCAACTTTTTAAGTAGATTTAAACCACAAAATATAAAGTTATAAATGTATCCATTTGTAAAATAATTACATTTGGATTAG
>Ga0315282_10007285_pt1 | contig 18228 bp, 15 predicted proteins | sample YL17G07_20_MG_FD_203693 | JGI IMG/M metagenome (GOLD analysis project Ga0315282, IMG submission 203693) | Sediment microbial communities from Yellowstone Lake, YNP, Wyoming, USA - YL17G07_20 | ecosystem: Environmental > Aquatic > Freshwater > Lake > Sediment | place: USA: Wyoming | collected...
ATGAGAGTTGGCTTTGAAGAATTGTAACTTCCTGCTTAAGCGAATTAGTACTCCTCGTGAGGTTCTGGTTCTGCGACAGTAACGCCGTGTACTGGGAGCTTGGGACCTCAGGCCTCTGAGGATTCAAAATGAGTACTGATATCAGAGTCGCGTTTACCAGAATGCTTAGCATCAGTACAACTTTCAGTTTCTCGCTGGAGGATCTTCCGGTAGGCTCCATGATGATCAACTAGAACTACCGCACAGAAGGCTGAGACTTAAAGCTGTTCCCAAGACAAGTACAGTTGCCACAGATTACAGCTTTCGAAAGATATTAATCAAGACGCGCAACCTGTCTTATCTAAGGTTTCATTAATGAGCGAAGAGATGCGTATTATCGAGAACAAGTCATTTCCTTCAGCGAAGTGTTGTCTTGTTGGTATGCCTGACACTGGTTTGACAGGCATGATCGCTGCAAGCCACATAGTCCACGCACTGGATCTACCTGAGATTGGGCATATTGAGTCTGATCTTCTTCCGCCTGTAATGGTGATTCATGAGGGTGACCCGAAAGAGCCGATGAGGTTCTTTGGCGACTCCAAACTCACTGTTTTGACCTCCGAGACCCCCATTAACGTCATGGTCGTAGCACCTCTGGCAAGGAGTCTGGTCAATTGGGCTCTGTCAAAGAAGGTTGAGTTGCTCATCTCGGTCAGTGGCATAGCGATTCAGGACCGCATGGAAATTGATACTCCAGCGGTCTACGGAATATCTACTACCAAGGAAGGTAAGTCATTGCTCAAGGAAGCAGGAATACAGATGCTTGAGGAAGGATTCATGGTCGGTCCTCACGCCATGATCTTGCGGGAGTCTCTATCGAAAGGTTTGACGAATCTCGTTCTTCTAGCCCAATCCCACTCCCAGTATCCGGATCCAGGAGCGGCAGCATCAGCAATATCTGCAGTGAATAAGCTTCTCAAGATCACCGTTGATGTAAAGAAGTTGCTTAGTGAAGCTGAGGAAATACGAGTAAAGACACGTGAACTCATGCAGAGGACTACAAAGTCACTTCAAGGAATGGCTAAAGGCCAAGAGCAGGAACTCCCGGCAATGTATGGTTAGGAGTCGGAAGATGATGTCAAGGAGGACTGGGAAATTGTTCAGATTCTTTGATGATATGGAAAGAGAGATTGACATGGCCTTCGAAGATCTTCTCTCCGGCCACTCCATGTGGGATTCAGCGACAGGTAGACTCGAACCACTGACACAAGTGAGGGAGACCCTCGACAAGATTGTTGTGACGATGGATCTTCCGATTGTCCGAAAGGAAGACATCCATCTAACTATCGAAGAGGATCACTTGGAACTTCAGGCTCCTCTGGAGCGCTGCGTTAGGTATGAACATTGGAGGATTCAGGGGCACAGTGAGTTCAAGTCCTTCTACAAGATCATTGAGCTCCCATCGAGAGTCAACCCCGAGGACGCCAAAGCCAGATTCAGAAATGGTGTCCTAATGGTCGAATTGCCTAAGACGATCAAGGGACGAAAGATACCGGTAGAGTAGCCAATTCCTGCTAACCCTAACCCTACTTTCGTGACTTGCGTTAACTCCGCTTGTAGGACAGATCACGTCCTATCAAAGGCTATCTAATGTGACATTTGGGAAGTGGAGAGTGTGAGCGGGAGAACAGCAATCGTGACCGGGGGTCAGCTTCTCTCATACGATTTGGGTCCAAGTCATCCACTAAGGCCTGAACGCGTTAAGGTTACCCTTGCCTTGATTGAATCGCTTGGGCTAATGACCTTGTTGAAACTTCTGCAACCAAGACTCGCAGCCTCACAAGAACTTCTTCTCTTTCATACTGAGCAATATCTGAACAAGGTTATGGAGTACAGTGGGCGTGGTTACGGTCTGCTGGATTCTGGTGATACGCCTGCATTCAAGGGATGTTTCGAGGCTACCAGCTGGGTAGTAGGGGCCTCTCTTGCAGCCATCGAGTCGATTATGAGTGGGGGGGTGAGCCACGCTTTCAATTTTAGTGGTGGACTACATCATGCCCACCCTGACAGGGCATCAGGCTTCTGCATTTTCAATGACGCCGCAGTGTGCATTGCCTTCCTCAAGAAGAAGTATGGGCTAAAGAAGATAGCATATATTGACTTGGATGCCCATCATGGTGACGGTGTTATGTACGGCTTCTACGATGACCCTTCAGTGCTTGACGTAGATCTTCACGAAGACGGGCGCTATCTTTTCCCAGGCACGGGATATCCGGATGAAACAGGTAAAGGGGAGGCAGAGAGACTAAAGATAAATGTTCCACTCCCTCCTGACACAAATGATAACCTATACATTGAAGCCTTTAGGAGAACTGTTCCTCCAGCGATCAAATTCTATGAGCCCGAATTCATTCTGCTTCAGTCTGGCGCAGACTCACACATCAATGATCCGCTATCCCATCTCTCCATCACCGTCAAGACCTACAGCGAAGCTGCCACCACTATTCACGATCTAGCCCATCAATTCTGTCAAGGAAGAGTGCTTGTTCTCGGTGGAGGAGGCTACAAGCTCTCGAATGCTGCAAGATGCTGGACCAGCGTTCTCAGTAGTTTTGTAGGGGGCAGACTTCCAAAAGTCCCGCCTGAAGAGTGGCGCAACTACTATAGAACAATCACAGGTGAAGAAGCCCCGACGACGATTGCCGAACCGGAAAAGGAAATTGCAGATCAGATGAAACGTCAAGAAATAATTGGAGTCCTCGAAGAGCTCGAGAAATGCACATGTATCAGGAACTGAGCACGTGAGCTAGGTATTCATTAAAGGAAGGTTTGAAGGAGACGGTGGAATGGTATCAGGAGAGAGGCATGTTGACCCTGTAGCGTGGGTTTGCGTACTTCGCAAGCTGATGATTGTTGGGCGCGCGCGGGGCTATTGTGCCTTTTCTGGACTTGCATGATATAGGTGACTGTGGGTTTTGGAGGAGATTAGAAGACCAATTTCCGTTTTCCTATTAGTCTTGTCAGGGCTTGTCGCTGTCTTAGGTAGTCTCGGTTTCGCGCGATTCGGATATTCTATGATCTTGCCGGGTATGAAGGACAGTCTGGTGCTTACCTACGCTCAAACGGGTCTTATGGCCTCAGGGAACTTTCTCGGATACGTGATCTTCGCCGTTCTGGGCGGTTTGCTCTCTGCGAAGTACGGTCCGAGACGGGTGATAGTTTTGTCTCTTGCGCTTGTTGGAGTCACAATGTCACTCACAGGCTTTGTGGAGGATTTTTCCCAGGCCCTGGTATTGAGAAGTCTTACTGGTATTGGGTCTGGGGGAGCTAACGTCTCAGCCATAATGCTACCCACCGCATGGATCAAGGCCAAGCGCAGAGGCTTGGCCTCAGGTACAATCGCTTCCGGAAGTGGTATAGGGCTTATAGCTACTGGGATAGTAGTGCCCAAAATGAATGAGCTCTTCGGTGCAGAAGGCTGGAGGTACTCTTGGCTGTTCTTGGGCGTGCTTACATTCCTCTTCGCGTTTTTCTGTGGTCTAACTGTCAGAAATCCGCCCGAAAAGGTCCTGGGCGAGTCTGCGAGATCTCTTGCTTACCGCGTCGTTGCAAAAGACACCGTTCTGTGGAAGATGGGATTGATCTATTTCATGTTCGGCTTATCCTACGTTATCTACATCACTTTCTTTGGGGCATACCTGGTCAAAGAGGTGGGGCTGACTACTCAGTCGGCTGGAGTATTGTGGGCACTTGTCGGGGGTCTCAGTATATTCAGCGGTCCTCTGTGGGGTTACATCTCAGATGGTATTGGCAGAGCCTATGCCATTGCGCTGGTTTACTTCGTTCAGTCTGTCTCCTTCTTTCTCTTCTGCCAAATTGGAATGTTATCAGCACTCTACGTATCAGTTGTTCTGTTTGGTTTGACTGCGTGGAGTATCCCATCGATAATCGCTGCTTACGCCGGGGATCACTTTGGGCCCCAGTCGGCCTTCTCAGCCTTAGGTTTTCTAACCTTGTTCTTCGGAATCGGGCAGGTTGTCGGTCCATCGATTGCAGGATATGTCGCAGATCTGACCAAGACCTTTGTAACGGCCTTCTTGCTCTCCTCCGCTACGGCAGCTTTCGGAGGCCTTTTGAGCCTCAGGGTGATGAGGGCGTCTTAACCTTCGCGCCGCGAGTCAAAGAGACATCATGAGAGTCTAGATGTCAGGTGCGAAGTTTGATGGCTTGAACTTGTTCAATTTCCTGATGAAGTGCTTTGATCAACTCTTTTATGTCTGACACATGCAAAATCTGCACCATGCATGCGAGGAGTTACGATCTATTTCTGGACATAGATTTTCTGGGGCTCGCGTTTCAGGGGAGAGTAACCATAGACCTTGAGTCCGAGACCGATGTAATCCTAGATTGCCTTGGCCTTGAGGTCTTGAACGTAAAGGCTAACGGGCGCAATGTTCAGTTTGAGAAGAAAGACGACATTCTTGCGGTCAAGACGGGAGCTCTTAATGGCACGCTTGAGATCGAATACAGGAGCGCCATCCCGGATATCATGGTGGGCATATACCGAGCTCCTTACAACGGATCATATTTGATAACTACCCAGTTCGAGGCTGCTCATGCCAGAAGGATGTTTCCATGCATAGACCGGCCAGACCAAAAAGCCGAGTTCAAGCTTAGCGTGAGGATCGACACGGATCTTCATGCAATTTCAAACATGCCACTCGAGTCCGAAAGACTAGACAGCATCAAGAAGACGGTAACGTTCAAGAAGACACCAAGAATGTCGACCTACCTTCTCTACTTGGGCATAGGCAGATTCGATGAATCCATAGAGAGATCTGGCGAAATCGACATAATAGTAGCCACAACATTCAGAAGATCAGGCAGAAAGGGATTCGCCACAGAGATCGCCAAGAAGTCAATAGGCTTCTGTGAGAATTACTTCGGCATTCAATACATGTTACCGAAAATCCACCTAGTAGCGGTTCCAGAGTTCGCGGCCGGTGCAATGGAGAACTGGGGCGCAATAACCTTCAGAGAGACTGCGCTACAAGCAGATGAGAACAGCAGCGTCATGACGCGAAAGAGAGTGGCTGAGGTAATAGCCCACGAACTAGTTCACATGTGGTTCGGAGATCTCGTAACTATGCGATGGTGGAACGACCTCTGGCTAAACGAAAGTTTTGCCACTCTGATGGCCTACAAAGTAGTAGATTCAATCTACCCACAGTGGAAGATGTGGCCGGATTTCCTGCTGAATGACACTTCAGCGGCAATGGCAAGGGACTCTCTAAACAATACCCATCCAATAGAGGTCGAGGTCAAGTCGCCAAATGATATCGCACAGATATTCGACGACATAAGTTATGGTAAAGGTGCATGCGTACTGAGGATGGTTGAAGCATACGTTGGAGCCGACACCTTTAGGAGAGGCCTGCAGAACTACCTCACTTGGCACCAGTTCGGGAACGCCGATGGAAAGGACCTTTGGAACTCTCTTGACAAGGCCTCGGGAAGAAACCTATCGCATATCATGAGTGAATGGATAACGAAGCCCGGCTACCCAGTGATATCCACTACTGTGGATTCAGGAAAACTTAGACTGCGACAGGAAAGATTCCTCTTATCAGGTGACCATGAGAATACCAACTGGCCAATACCAATCACTATGAAGCTGAACCAAAAGCCAACAAGTCTTCTTATGGATCGGGAGGAAGTAGTGCTTGATGCAGGGGATATTCAATCATTAAATCTCAATGTCGACCACGTGGGATTTTACAGAGTACATTATCAAGGAATCTACGATCTGGTGTGGAAAAGCGAACTATCAGCATTTGACCGATGGGCGATAATATTCGACGCATTGGCATTCTTGATATCCGGAAGAATGAATCTTGCTGAATATCTTGAGCTACTCAAGAGATATCGCGACGAACAAGAGTACTTACCAGCATATGAAGCCTCAAATCAATTGGCGTTTCTCAACTTGATGATCCCCACCAGGATCGCCGAGCTTTCTAGGGATTTTCACAAATCCCAGCTCATCATGCTGGAAAAAAGAACTGATGAATGCAGTTCAATGCTCCGAGGGATTGCTGCAAAAAGGCTCGCTATTATTGATGAGTCTTACGCTAAGGAATTAGCATCTGAATTGACAGATTATGAAAAGACCAATGCAGACATGAAGGCTGCAGTCGCAATAGCTCACGCCAGAGCACACGGCAATCTTGAGGTAATACTGAACAAATACAGGCAGTGCACTTGGGACGAGGACCGAGATAGACTACGAGAAGCTTTAGTAAGTTTCAAGGATCCTTCACTGGTAGCTTTGTCTCTTGGCCTGATCCTGAGTGGCGAGATAAAGAAGCAAGACCTGGCCTCAATGCTGATTTTGGCGGCAACTAACTCCAGCGCCAGAGACACGACCTGGCTGTGGATCAAGATTAACATCTCAAGACTGAGGAAGCTCTATGAGGGTACCGCAACGCTCTCCCGAGTCTTGCTGTCAACCATTCCAATCTTAGGAATTGGAAGAGTGGAGGAATTCGAGAGATTCTTCGAAGAGAATGAAATACCCGAAGCTAAGAAAGGAATTGACGCAGGGTTGGAGCGAGTCAAAATCTACGACAGATGGCTAAGAACCGTAAGCCGCTCTACCAAAGCATCACCGCGCGCGGACGGTCGAATGGTCCGGCAAGATGCGCTGTCCAGCAAGCACCGTCGAAATCACAGGCCTGAAAGTAACGAATCTTATAGAACATAATCAAAGCCTAAAATAGCTTGATTCCAGTACTTGACATCGTTGTGGTGGAAATGATTCTCGGAATCGTTGGCAGCTCAAGAAAAGGCAAGTTGACCGATCAGTTGGTCTCAAAATGCCTGGAAGGAGTAGAGTCTGCTGGTGTGAAGGCAGAGAAAACTTACCTTGTGGATCATGCGGTTTCTTTCTACACAGAGAATGCCAAATGCCCTGAAGAACTAGACCGGCTATGGGAGGAAGCCGATGGCTTAGTCATTGGTGCACCAGTATATTGGGGTAGCATCAATGGTCTGACCAAGGACCTTATGGACATACTCAAGATCACTGACGTGAATGGCAAATATGGGCTGGGGATCTCAGTCGCTGGAGGAACAGGAAGAGGATTGTGCTCTTCTGTACAGGCAATCTACCGGTTCTTCTATCATAGACACATGAGAGGAGTGGAGCCTACCCCTGTTTCAAGATTCAATTTTGAGCAGACCATCAAGACTATTGCCGAGTCCGGTCGAAGACTAGCAGAACTTTCCAGAGAAAGAAAGCCCTTTGAAGGCGACAAAGATCGTATGGAACACTACGAGAAACTCGATTACCTGAACTATACTTTCCTCGACGAGATGATCCTGCTGGCTGGTCAGCTTGTTGAGATCTCAAGGAAGTCTGAGCTTCCAGAAGCCCAAGAGGAATATGCCATAGCGAGAAAGCTTGTTGCGCAAGGAAAGAGATCAGAAGCAATTGGGCACGCAGTAAAAGCTTACAATATGCTCTACTATGATCCGCCGAAAGCCTGACATCTCAGGGGCGATTTTTCGGTGAGTCCGTTGAACGCGATCACAGCGCGCGCTTAACTCCTGCATGTGCGCTGTCGCGCTTCAAGATTCCTCTCTCAAGCTGGGCATATGAAGGAATGTAGTTTCAACAACAGCAAATTCTACTAAAAGAGTTTATTCACGCTCTGACGAGGGTTGAGGACGCAAGAGTCTTGGTGAAGACATGTCAAGCACCTGCAGCCGCGCGTTTCCACTCATATTGTTTGTGCTGCTACTCCAGGTTTCGATAGTTAACGTGTACGTATCAGCGTTTCCGACTGCATCTTACGATGTCTTTGACACGCCAAATTCCCTAGGACAACAGCGTGTCATCACAATACTGGTGGAGTTCAAAGATTTAACGCACCAGACTGCCAAGAATGAAATCGGAAAAAGAATCTATGGAGACCTCAACAGGTACATCACGGAAGTCTCCTATAACTCCACATGGATCGTTGGTGACATGACCGACTGGGTCGTACTCCCACATGAGAATACATACTACGGGCGTGACTTTGGGCCCTTAATGGACATGCAGATCCGAACCTTATTCCAGGACGCCATCCACGCAGTTGACAACCAGATCAACTTCAAACTCTACACACACATATTGATAGTCCATGCTGGAATGGGCCAAGAGACAACAGGAACACTAGCCGACATCTGGTCAGCCTACATTAGATGTAGACCGCCTGTCTATGCAAATGGGTTGATCATGAACAACGCAATAATCCTCCCCGAGAAAGAGGCCAGAAACATAGATCCTCTCGGAGTGTATGCTCACGAATTCATGCATAGTCTGGGGCTTCCAGATCTCTACCCAGAAAACAGTCGCAGTCTGTACATGGGGCCTTGGGATATTATGGATACGGGTCTGCGCAATGGCCAACCAGGAGGATCGAGTCCTTCACACCCGTCAGCATGGTGCAAAATAGCTCTAGGGTGGCCCATCAAGACAAGAACGATCCCTGCAGGGGTCAAAAATGAAATCATAATGGACCCCCAAGAGTCTGCGGGAGGACTGGTACAGGCTTTGATTCTTCCAAATGCGCCAGGAAGATATTACCTGATCGAGGTTAGAACTCAATCTGGCTTTGACAGTCGCCTGCCGAGTAACGGAGTTCTGATAACGGATGTTGACGAAAAGCGTCCAGTTGGCAGTGGAATTGTGAGAGTGGTTAATGCGGATCCTTCCGCAACTGGTTTGAGTAATGCTGCTTTCAAGGCAGGGCAGTCCTTCAAAGACCCCTCTAGGCTTGTCAGGATACAAATAGCGAGCGAGAATGGAGTTTTCAAACTTCTGATTGACAGGACTCTAGACAAGTAGCGCGCTCAATAATCAGTGGATCTTTCTAGCAAGCACTTTCTAGCGCGATGCGTGCTTCACCGTCTTTAAAGGTTCAAAGTGACCACAATATTAGAGTAGGATGACGCGCGCTCTCTCCTTCAAAGCCAGTATATCTCATGTGGTCAGAGCCTCACAGAAATCAAGCAAGCATTAGATCCATTAGTATCCGGGAAAGCTCTCTGTGATGATTTGGCTTTTCTGAATACTAAACTCTTCAAGTATCTTCTTCATACCTTCAACAAGGCTTGGTGGACCACAACTGTAGAACGTTCGATCTAGATAATCGGGGATCTCCTTTTCCACCATCTTCCTGTCAATGTAGCCAGAGTATCCGCGCCATCCTTCACTGGGCATCGAGAGCGTGTGGACCACCTTCAATTTCGCATTCTGCTTCTCCATCAGCACAAAATCATCCTTGAAGACAATATCTTCCTCCTTTCTGTTTCCATAGAGCAATGTTATTTTTGTCGTTGGATAGCGGTCTGTGCATAGCCTGCAAATACTTCGTAGGGCCGTTATTCCTATGCCTCCCGCCAACATTCCGAGCTTTTCGTACTCACCTTGATAAGTAAACTCTCCGAACGGACCTTTCAAGCGAGCCCAGTCTCCTTCTCGGAGTCCATCCAGAGCATTTGAGAATCCGTGTCCCGTCAACTTCTTGGTGAATTCGACGTATCCGCCCTCAGTTGGGCTGCTTGAGAACGAGAAATGTTTCTGAAGTTCTTTTCCGTTATTCCTTATCGTTAGAAAGAAGAACTGCCCGGCTTTGTAGGAAAAGCCGTCAGGGACGTAAAATCTAAAACTCTTGACGTCATGAGTCCGTTGGATGATCCTTGTGATATAGGTTTCAAATTCGGCCATTTGATTCACTACCAGTCTGAATGTTGTCTGAAGTCTTTGTTTAATTCGCCCACTTGGCTGGTCCCATACTTTTCCCAACGAGCGCTGCATCAGCTCGCGAGTATTCTGAATGGTATACCCTAGAAGAGATAAATACGCTCTCCTGAAAGAACCTAGTGTGATTAAGATGGTTTACAAGAAGACCAAGTTGGTTGGAGTCTCTGACAAAGGATTTCAACAAGCCGTTGAAGAAGCGCTAGTTCAAGCTTCCAAAACTGTGAATAACCTCCGCTGGTTTGAAGTGACGAAATATACAGGAGCGCTGGATAACAATAAAATCGCAGAGTATCAAGCAGAAGTTGAATTTGCGTTCAAGGTTGAAAAAGACTAGGACACACGCATTTTTTTGCGATTTGTCGAGAGAGCGCGCGCTGATCGAGGAGTCTTAGTGATGACTGACAAGAAGTACAAATTCGATACTTTAACCGTTCACGGTGGGCTCAATCCAGAAAGCTGGTACGGAAGCACATTGCCCCCAATATTTCAGACTGCCTCACACAGATTCTCAACAGCCGAGCAATTAAGTGACGTCTTTGCCGGAAAAGTGAGAGGATTCATCTATCAGAGACTTAGGAATCCCACGAATGAAGCTTTAGAGAATCGTATTACCCAGTTAGAAGGAGGTGTCGGTGCGGTAGTAACCTCTTCAGGGATGGCTGCCATCCATAATTCTTTGACTGCAGTCCTACAAAGTGGGGACGAGATGATCTCTGGAAACTCCCTCTTCATGTCCACATACCTTCTCTTTGCAAACATCTTCAAGAAATTCGGGATCAACGTCAACTTTGTCGAGTCCACCGCTCTTGGAGAGTATGAGAAGAAAATCACTCCAAGGACCAAAGCGATCTTTGTTGAGTCCGTTGGTAACCCAAAGATGGATGTCCCAGACATTGAGAAGCTGGCTGCGATCGCCCATCAAAACAATATCCCTCTGGTAGTTGACAACACCATGCCAACACCATACCTGCTGAACCCATTCAAACTCGGCGCCGATATTGTGGTTCACTCAACAACAAAGTACCTGAGCGGCCACGGTGATGCTCTCGGAGGAATCGTAGTTGACTCTGGAAATTTCGACTGGCCAAAGGAGAAGTATCCAGATTTTGAGATGTTCAAAGAGAGAGCGGGTGAGAAAGCCTATCTTGATAAGGTCTGGAGGGAGATCCACATAAACGTGGGCACTTCACAGTCGCCATTTCACTCCTACCTGACCATGATAGGGGTAGATACCCTAGCTGTTAGAATGAAAAGGCACGTCGAAAACGTCGAGAAGCTCGTCGAATTCATGGTCAACCATGGGAAGGTCAAATGGGTAAACCATCCAAGCCTAAAGGAGAGTCCAAGCTATGAGACTGTTAAGAAGCAATTCTCCAGAGGGTGCTGTGCCCTGTTCACTTTCGGGCTATCAAATCAGGAAGAATGTTTCAACTTCATTCGCAACCTGCAACTGGTCTACAACCTAGCAAACCTCGGCGACTGCAAGACATTGGTCATTCACCCGTATTCCTCACAGTACGTGAGCTTTGACATCGCTACTCGCACAAAACTCGGCATAACCCCCGACTTAATCCGTGTCTCAGTAGGAATAGAAGCAATTGAAGACATAATCGCAGACTTCGAGCAAGCCCTAGACAAGATATGAATCTTTGAGCACCCGCGCGCGCTAGGGAGTAGTCTACAAAGCTAACGATACAAGCCTCAGATTCTGATCAGAACGTATTCTACGGTAACTGGAAGCGCGCGCTAGCGCCCGGGGATCATATGGCTTCTTTGTTTGAGCTCTTTGTGGCTGCAGTTCTTCCCTGTCTGGTTCTCCTGTGGTTTATCATAAGGAGGGACCGTTACGAGAGAGAGCCCTTCAGGATGTTGCTGGTCACTTTTGTTCTTGGAGCCTTGTCGATAATCCCCGCAGTGATACTTGAGCTGTTTCTCTCTAGTGTCTTACCTGTGCCTGCGGATCCCTTCTCAGATGTAGTGGGTTTGATCCTTCATAACCTCATCGTGATAGCTGTTGTTGAGGAATCCTGCAAGCTAGTTGCAACACTTTATGCATACCGCTCGAGAGAATTCAATGAACCCATGGACGGAATAGTCTACGCCACAACTGCCTCAATGGGGTTTGCATCTGTCGAGAACGTTCTCTACGTGCTGAGTGGCGGATGGCTTGTTGCTTTGTTCAGAGCTTCGCTTAGCGTTCCTGGACACGCCTTCTTTGGGGCAACAATGGGTTTCTATCTTGGCCGCTCTAAGTTCGATCCAAGGGCCAGGCCGAGGATTCTTGCCCTTGCTGTTCCAATTGGTCTTCACACAATCTATGATCTCATAGTCTCATTAGGCTTAGGCGTTTTGAGTCTGGCGTTGGCAGCCCTGTTCATCCTCCTGCTGTACCGTAGAGTCAATAGAGAAATCAAAATAGTGGACGAAACATCACCTCACGAACACAGACAGGTCAGATTTTGTATTCATTGTGGCTCACGCCTTTCCCAAGGGTGTCAGTATTGTCCCACATGTGACGGAAGTCAAACTAACGCGAATTCAGCATAGTCAACTGAAAGATTGTGAAATTAGAATAGCGATGGGCGCAAAATACCGTCGCAGCAGCGTGCGATATCCTCTACCGTAGAAATAGTTGACAAAAGTTGGCGCTTCGGACTCGAAGTTTGGTGCGGGGAGTGGGATTCGCGCACCAATTTACCAGTATATATAAGTAACTTCTATCATCCAAGCCAGAGGCTTCGCCTTAGTCCTTTCTAAGCAATTCTAGTTTGTCTCCCTCTTTGATTCCGGAGCTCTGGAGTGTCTGTGATGGCGCAAGTGTCTTTTCGCCTGCATTAAGAACATAAGATCTCTTAGGGAGGTTCAAGCCGTCCGTTACAGACTCGATCAACGAACCAACCGTATGGTTAGACTCAACTTGAAGTCTGACAAGCTTCTCGACTTCAGCAACATGAATCTTGACTTCAAACGTCTTCTTTTCCTCAGCTTTTAGAGTAGGTGGTGAAGGTGTAGGAATAGCCTGAACCTCTTGGTCGGTTTTTATGGAAAGTGTGATTTCTTGTGGTTTTGTAGTGATTGTTGCTTGTCTTTTTCTACTAGCCAAGTAGGCAATGGCAACTATGAATAGAGGAACACCAATAATGCCAAGAATAGTGTATTGAGAGTAACCAGTACTGACCGAAGCAAGTGTTATGGTCGTCGATTTCGTTGCGGACAATCCATCACTCTGGTATGACGTGACAGCTAGTGTGTAGGTTCCATCTTTCGAGTATACATGACTTGCAGGGAAGCCGTGATCCTCCTGATTACCATCACCCCATTCCCAATGGGTCTTTGTAATCGTAGTTCCTGAAACACCGGGAGTTGCAGCTCCATTGATCTCCACATTTAATCCGTCAACTTTAGGGTATGAAAGGGTAAGCTCAGGTGGCTTTCCACCTCTTAGCGCGCGCGAGCAGATGACACGAGAGATTATTGTGGAGAAAGTGCGGCATCGTATCGAGCAGTATCAGAAAGATGGAGATGACTTCTTTAGGTTTCAGTCTTGGTTCCAGAAAGTGCTTGACCCATTGATCAATCGTATCGAGCTACGTTGTTGGCCTTGGGAAGCCGCAGTAGATGCTATTGTTGCTTCAAAACCAGCTGAAGGGGATACTATCAAAGAGTTCTACAGTCGATGCCTGAAATACAATCAGGAGCCTTAGTTGATGCATATCGAGACATTGCCAGCAAAATGGTACTGGTTGTGGGTTTCGCGCACCAGTTTACCAGTAAACATAAGGCCCCTATAAGAGACGTTCATGCGTCCTAGTTCGCATGGGTTGAATCAAATGAACAAAAAATGTCCAGAATGTGGAAGCGAACTGACAGAGTAATTTGTGAAAGTCGGATTCGGAGATTTTCCTCCTCAGCGCAAGCAGTATAGATGTATGAATCGTAACTGTAAGAACATCGATTACCCTCAGTACGATTGACAATCAATCAGTAATTACCAGATTTCATTGCATTTTGTTCATGAAATCTTTTCTTCTTTTTTGTTCACTGATTCTGTGTGATTACTGATCATCGCGATCTTTTTCTATCAAGGTTCTATCAGTTCTTTTCGGTTTACTACATTAGGATCTTGGTCGCAGTCGTATCAGCGGTTGTAGTGATTACGCAAAAAAGAGACTGTCCTCTAGCGTGCGCTACGGATTTAGAAACTTTTGAAGACAGCTCCTTTGTCTGCTGAAGTAACTAGTTTGGCATATCGTTGGAGGTAACCCCGCTTGATCTTGGATTCAGGAGGCTCCCAAGACTTTAGTCGTTCCTGCAATTCATCCTTTGAGATTTCAAGTTCAAGTCTTCTTGAAGTTGCATCCATGAATATGGTGTCGCCGTCTCTGACGAGTGCTATGGGTCCACCTTCAACTGCTTCAGGTGAAATGTGTCCTATACACGGGCCTCTGGTAGCTCCTGAGAATCGGCCGTCTGTTGCCAGCGCCACAGACTCACCAAGGCCCATCCCAGAGATCATGGCGGTGGCCATCAGCATCTCCCTCATTCCAGGTCCACCCTTGGGGCCTTCGTACCTGATGATTATGAAATCTCCCGCAGCGATCTTGCTGTTCCTGAGAGCGGAGGTGACTTCTTCCTCTCTGTTGAAAACCTTAGCTGGACCCTTGAATCTGTACATCTTCGGGGTTACAGCGGCAATCTTTAGAACTGCTCCTTCAGGTGCCAAGCTTCCACGAAGGATCGCTAATCCTCCTTCCTTGTGAACTGGGTTGTTTCTAGGCCTTATGACATTACTGTCGAATACCCTGGCCTCATGAATAATCTCTTGAAGGGTCTTTCCACTCACTGTGGGCAGGTCTCTGTGAAGCAGGTCGCCAAGTTCCTTCATGACAGCCGGGACTCCTCCGGCATTGTGAAGGTTAACGATCTTGTAGAGTCCTCCAGGTGACATGTTGCATAGGTGAGGGGTTCTTCTGCTTATCTCATCGAAAAGTCCAAGCGGGAGATCGATTCCCATCTCGTTCGCCACAGCTTTCAAGTGCAAAATGGTGTTTGTCGAGCCGCCCAAAGCCATATCAACAGTGATAGCATTTTCAAAGGCCGTCTTGGTCATTATCTGGCTGGGCCTGACATCTTTCTCAATGAGTGTCATGATCTGTCTGCCCGTGTCGTGACAGAGTCGAGTCTTTGCAGCATCGACAGCGGGCGTTGTCCCCATGTACGGTAGCGTCATACCTAAGGCCTCCATTAGGGCCTGAGTTGTTGTTGCTGTGTAGAGTCCACCGCAGGCGCCGGGCCCTGTCAAGGTTATCTCTTCTAGATACGCCGCTTCCTCGGCAGTCATCTTCCCAGCCTTAAGCAGTCCCGGTACCTCAAAGAGCTGGCCAACAGTGATACTCTGATCTTTATAGTACCCCCACGTAGGACAAGCAGGTAACATTGCGCCTCCTGGCGCCATTATTGTGGGAATATCAAGCCTTGCCGCAGCCATCAACATGCCCGGATTTATCTTGTCACACGTTGTCAGACAGACCATTGCATCGAAGAGGTGACCTTGGATCATTATCTCGATTGAGTCAGCAATCAATTCCCTGCTTGGCAGGGACATTCTTACTCCTTCATGTCCCATCGCTATGCCGTCGCAAAGAGCTATTGTGTTAAACTCGATAGGAGTTCCCTGCGCTTCAAGGATTCCACGTTTTACATGTTTGCTGAGAGTGTTTAAGTGGATGTGGCCTGGAACCAGCTCATTCCAGGAGTTAACTACAGCGATCAGTGGTTTGTCGAGATCCTCTTGTGTAAATCCTGCACACTTGAATAATGCACGGTGGACATATCTGTCAGTTCCTTCTACAACTTCTCTGCTTCTGAGCTTTGTCTGCTTTGACAATAGTGATACCCTCGATGTGGGTAACGTTCTTGAGAAGTACTGTTCAGTCTTAAGCCTTGTTGTTGCACGTGCATACAGGCTGTGGCGTTCAAGTTCATGAGAGTTGCTGCACAATGAATGGTATGAGAGAAAGTTGCTCCGTTACGTAGTTGCGCAAACAATTATCTGACTATCAACACAGAACATCGCGCATTTCTTGAAACACCCTCGGATACGCTGCCGAGAAGTCTCTTCAATCTTCCACTCCCTCTGCTACCAACAACTATGAGATCTACATGTGAGATGTCTGCATATTCACAAATCTTGTTTACAGGGTCTCCATGAAGAACACTCGACTCTACTAGCATATTGGGATCCCTGAAGTACTCGTCGATTAACCCCTTCATATGCCTCAAAACTGCATCCTCCTCTCTGCTAATGTCTTGCATGTTTATCTCTTCTTCAGATGCGACAAACTTTGGAAGTCTGACAACGCTTATGATGTGTACATCGTATGAAAGGGCATGTGCCATCATTGCTGCATCCATTACTATTTTCTTCGAGTTATCTGAAGTATCTACAGCAATGAGCATAACCTTCGGTCTGGCAGCTTTCCCATCATTCATAACTTATCACTGTTCTTCATACTTAACAAAAAGGAAGGTGATAACATTTTCATCGCTCCGCGGCCAGCACCTACTGCCTCATCTTGGGCAAGCAAGGATGTTTTGAACTGATGGCCAGTGGCGAATGATTCAGAGCCTCCTCGGTACGAACCTCTTCGCAAGTAAGGTTGGAACCACAGCACTCAAAATTACCGTCATTATCGTTATGGAGAACTGGGTTTGATCAAGAAATCCCAGATCTCTCCCTATAGTTGCTGTTATTGTTCCCACTGTCAGTCCTGTTGAGAAGAGCAAAGTGGAAAACATTGGTGCCTCCGGTATCCACTTCTTGTTAAGATTGTAAGTCCCAACAATTTTTGAAAGCATCTTCATTCCCAGTAAACCTAGAATGAGATATGTATTCTGAACTATTGACGGCAAAGAAATCATCAGCCCTGCCCTAACGAAGAATGCCGGCGACAGTATCGAGAAGGTAACCGTCCTCATCTTGAGACGTACGTCATCATATTTCTGGATGCTGCTGGCAAAAACTAGGCCGAGAACAAACGCTCCAAATACTGCATGAAGCTTTCCAACATCTGCAATGAATGCAACCCCCAACATCGATGCGAATACTAATCTGAGCTCAACCTCAATAGCCCTGTTGCCGTAGCGTTCAACTCCATACTTGAGCATTCTCGGCACTGCAAGTATCATAAACGCGATTATGACGAAGAACATGATCGTGAACATGTTGAAGTTAGGGGAGAGAAAACTGATACCAATTAATGTAAGGATATCATTCACAAATGTTGTTGCAATTATCAGCCTACTTGCAGGCAGTTTGAGTATTTCATACTCAGTGAGTATGGCATAAACTACTGCGACAGACGTTGTAGTCAAAGCAAGACTCGCTGCTAGTTTGGTGAGCAACGGCCAATCGGTAACGACCGAGAGAAATAGAACTTCGCCAAGAAGCGGTGCTATAAAAGCCATTGAACCGATCGTGAAACTCTCTTTAGCCCTCTTTCTCAGAAGGAGGATATCAATCTCTGCACCAGCGAGAAAAGTGAGTGTCAACCCGCCAAAAGTGCCGAGGAAGTCCAGCCAAGCCTCGACCTTGACCCCAAGAAAATTTCCAAGCACTAATCCTGCAGCAACTTCTACGATTGCGGACGAGATGCCTAGTCTGATGCTAATGATTCCAGCTAAGGTTATTGCTGAAGCTATAAGGACTGTTGAGTATAGATCCACCCCGCCTCTCTCCTATGGTTTTTCTTGATGGCCTTTTGCAGGCGCCATCAACCTCAAGGAGGCGGTTCAGGCATTTTGCCTAGGTGGACACCATCACCGAATGCGTGCTTAATGCAAACACGGTGCACGATTGGGTGGCTTAAACATTTTGCTTCTGCCCAAGGGCAAAGTGAGCACAAACATTCTTCTGTCATGCTTCAGCTCACTATCATCCTTCAAGATGTTAGACTAGAGCTATATATTTCATAGGCGCACGCGCTCTCGATTACTCGGCTAAGCCAACGGATTTGGTCCTGTTCACCTGACAAATGCTCCGCGACCAAGGTAGATCGCGGCACTGCCCAGTTCTTCTTCAATGCGCAGCAGTTGATTGTATTTTTCCACGCGCTCACCGCGACAAGGCGCTCCTGTCTTAAGGTGGCCGGTTCCCATTGCGACCGCCAAGTCGGCAATGAAACTATCTGCGGTCTCACCGCTTCGATGTGAGATCATCGCTCCCCAACCTGCTTTGCGTGTCATCTTGATGGCGGCAATCGTCTCTGTCAGTGTACCGATCTGATTGAGTTTAATTAGCACAGCATTAGCCACATCTTCTTCGATGCCGCGGCTTATTCGTTGCACATTGGTGACAAATAGATCATCACCAACTAGCTCAAGCTTTTCTCCCAGAGTCTCGTTCAGCAGTTTCCAGCCACTCCAATCGTCTTCGGCCA
>Ga0315282_10007286_pt1 | contig 18225 bp, 13 predicted proteins | sample YL17G07_20_MG_FD_203693 | JGI IMG/M metagenome (GOLD analysis project Ga0315282, IMG submission 203693) | Sediment microbial communities from Yellowstone Lake, YNP, Wyoming, USA - YL17G07_20 | ecosystem: Environmental > Aquatic > Freshwater > Lake > Sediment | place: USA: Wyoming | collected...
GGCGGGAAATACACTTTTTGTCCCGCAAACGGTTGCATACCATTTCTTCCGGCAATCTCTGGCATGGGGATAGTCCTTTGGTATATCATGCACATCTGGTCTTTCGTTGTATTTCGTAAATTCTATAATCCCATTGATTTTTTGGCACCTGCAACCCGGGGGATCGGTTTTAGCGATCCACCCATCTTTTCTCAGGGGTTAATCGCCCCCGGGACAGCGCCAGTAATTCCGGATGAAATCCGCATAAAAACAATCCAGGAGATCGCAACTGGTGCACCCGTGTGCGGGACATCCTTTTCCGTACCGCTGGAATACCATTGCGATATTACCGTGGAAATTTCCGTTCACGTTCCGGTAACTTTCCCAGATTCGGCCTGGATCCTCTCCGGCCTGAAACAGTGAATGGGTATTTTCTAAGATGGGAATGGTCCTCACCCTTTTTTGTATTGAATAGGGCATATTAAAGGATCTTTCCTTAAAAACAGAATTTGTGACAAATTTTGAAACGATACAATGCTGATATAATATCCCGTCCTGGTGATGATCAGATGGTACCAGGGATCGTTTTTTCAAGGACCAGTTCCAGCGTCCCGTTAAAAAACCGTTTCCTGCTCAACCTGACTTCGCAGGGTAGCCCGATCACTTTTTTATACCGTATTGCGCCATCAGATGCATGGATGGCTAATATTGTTTTCTCCAGGTCTATTTTGATCTTCTCTTCGGGTAATCCCGGCAGTTCGACAATCACCCGGAGGATTGTACCCTGATCCTGAAGATCGGTGACCGGTTCTATGCTTTTTTTTGTCGGCGTTTCTCTTACAGTTGCAGGGTGCATAATCCCTTCCCCTCTTTTCTGGTGTTCCGGAGCGTTATGTGTCTTCTTCTTGGGACATCAACTACAGATCTGCTGCTGGTCAGTCCAGACCATTAGCACGGTGGCAGGATTGATCCTGACCGACATACTGGGATTAACAAGGCCGGGTTTTGCCCCGTGCTGTGCCCATTGCACGATGGAAAACCCGGTATTATTCTGTTCTTCGGCATTGTTTCTCTGGATTAATTTTTTTTAATTCAATGGCGGGATACAATCCCTCCGTACAGAGGCGGCATCATCCCCGTCAGGATTCCTTCCGGCAATCCTCCATTAACGACTGCTGAGACTATGTCATACCGCTATCTTCTTTTCCTCTGCGGGGAAGATCCCACGTTCATCCAATGAACGGTTAAGGGGAAAAACATATCCGGTTTTTTCAATTTATGTTTCAATTTTTATCATATTCGGACAGGTGTAATATACGGGGATCTACATCCACCATGTAAAATGAGATGAAAACAGGATCACTGCAACCTGTTGATTATAGAGTTCTGTTGGGACAGTATTTTCCGATTCAGGGATCAGGGATGCACCCTGGCTTGATTCGGCAGGGCGTTTCTTCTCTCATCAATGGTGTTTATCGTTACTGTCAGGCGACATTCCGCCTCCGCTGCCTATGATGTGCTGGAATACCAGCTTGAAATCATTGAGTTTCTGGCTGATGTATTTCCTGCCCTTCTCTGTCGGGCAGTACAGCTTCGATTTTCCTGAAAGCCTGATCTCCAGGTAACCGTCCTGCTGAAGATCGTACAGGAGCGTATAGACCCGTGCCTGCGGGATGAGCACATTATATCGGGTATGGATCTCATGAACGATATCATAGCCGGAGATCGGTTTGCCCAGAAGGGAAAGGACCACGGGCTCGAGTGACTTTTTCACGACATCGTCAATGGTTGACTGGGGAACCACGGAGACCGATCCGGCAGGAAAGGTATGATGGGCAAACGAGAGCGTTGTCTCTTTTCCGGTCGAGACAATGATCTTCGAGATGCCTTCGGCAAGGGATTGTATCAGGGTATGATCGATCTTCCCGATATTCAATGCGATGATCCCAGAAATGGGGATCCCGTTCTCCTTTTTCGACAGGATCAGTTTCCTGATGGCAAGAATGTCGTTAAAATCTTCAGTTTCAGAAAAATCAAGGAGGATCTGCAGTGTCCGTACCGGACCAGCACCCTGCAGGGTCCCGGTGCATTTTTCCAGGATCGGCAGCAGGGCAAATACCTCGTTTCTTTTTATCCGGTGGGTGAACAGTTCCTCTTTCTGGATCTCTTTTAAGAAGTATTTCTGGACCGTTGATGAAAAGTAGGCAAAGAAGTTGCGTCCCCCTTTTTTAATGCCCTCTTCCAAAGCAAATTTGAATACCGGTTCTTTTGCGACCTGATCGGTATAGAGGAAAAGGACGATATCTGTAAAAATATCTTTTAAGAGAACTGATTTAATTTCCGGCAGATCGAGATAGGCTACTCCTCCTTCTGCAACCGGGCCGGCTTCCATTCCCGGAGAAATTTTCTCCCGGGCTTGTTTTTTCTGCTTTTGCTCCTGCTGCTCGGTCGATTTGCGGAACAGTGCTACTTCTATGGCGGCTTTTATCTCCAGTTCATTGAAGGGTTTTACAATATAACCGTAAGGCCTGATGTGTTTTGCTTTTTCAATTACCGTATCGTCTGCATATGACGTGACAAAAACAACCGGGATGTCCAGTTCCCCGGTGATAATTTTTGCCGCTTCGATGCCATTCATCTTTCCCGGCATCACGATATCCATCAGGACAAGGTCAGGTCGGATCTTCCGTGCCTTATCGACAGCATCTTCGCCCGAAGCAGCCATGCCTGCAATGGTATAGCCCATCGCACTTAAACGCTCTTCGAGCTGCATCGTAATTATCGCTTCATCATCAACCACAAGTATCTTTGACATTAGTTATGTCTCCACAGTAATAACAGGAAATTCAACGATCATTTCAGTACCATTCCGGCTGTTAATTGTAATAGATCCTTTCAACTGGTGCTGTACCAGGGTCCTGATCAGCTTGAGCCCAAGGCTGTTGGAACGGCTGATATCAAAAGTATCAGGTATTCCTATCCCATCATCACGGATGCTGATACGGACCTGTCCGTTCTCCGTAAGTGCGGAAATTTCGATAGTGCCGTGTTTTCGCCCTTTAAATGCATGTTTATATGCGTTCGAAAGGATCTCATTCACGACGAGCGCACAGGGAATAGCCTGGTCTACCGGGAGAAAAACCTCCTGGGAATTAATCTCGCAGCTGATCTCGTGTCCCTTATGGGAATAAATATTGGATAACGCGGCTACCTGGTCCCGGATCTGGGCCGTTAAACTGATTTTTCCGAACTGTTTGCTCTCGTACAGCCGGGTATGGATTTGCGCCATGGTCTGGATCTTCAGCATCATATCGGTCAGAATGCTGTTTGTTGATTCATCAGTAGTTCGCATCCGGGTCATATCAAGGAGGCCGGATATCAGCTGGAGGTTATTTTTGACCCGGTGGTGGATCTCGCGGAGCAGCACTTCCTTTTCCTGCAGGGATGCAACAAGGCTCTTCTCGGCACGCTTGCGATCGGTTATGTCCCGGTAACTCCAGACTCTCCCGATTATAAGGTTCTTCACTCTCTGTGGCTTTGAATGCCGTTCGAAGATCCTGCCATCATGGAACTCTACCATATCAAAACTTTCCCGTTCGGGGTGATCGAAGATCTCATTGACACGTGCAAGGAATCCTTTGGGGTCTTTTACATGGGACTGCATGAACTCCGATACGGCCCGGTCGTCTTCTCTCATGAGTACGGCTTTATCCATATTCCACAGCGTGATAAAATTCTGGTTATAGCTGGTTACCTTTCGCGCCGTATCTGTGACATAAATGCCCTCATCCATTGATTCGAGGGCTGCATTCAGGAGCGACAGGGTCTCCCGCAATGTCTTTTCCGTCTCCTTACGTTCAGTAATGTCCTGGCCCTGTGCGATAGTCGACACAATGGTCTTTCCGTCTGGTTCCATAATGGAAGCTGAATTCCAGAGTACTATCCTGACCCGTCCGTCCTTATGAAGGATAGGAATTTCCACGCTTTCCCACCGTTCGCCAACGGAAGTTTTTCTGATGAGATTCATTGCTTCGTCAAGAGACTCCCGGGGCAGGAGAATATCAAGAAGCTGGCCAAGAACATCTTTTGCTTTCCTGCCGGTCAGGTGTTCGAATGCATGGTTGAATTGGGTAATCCGGAAATTTGTATCCCAGACAATGATAGGGGCATTGGCATAGTCAATAAGGCTGGTGAGGTACTGGGAGGTCTCCCGCAATGTCTTTTCCGTCTCTTTGCGTTCAGTAATGTCCTGGCCCTGTGCGATAGTCGACACAATGGTTTTCCCGTCAGGCCCGAATATAGAGGCAGAGTTCCAGAGTACCGTCCTGATTTCTCCCATCTTGTGGAGAATAGGGATTTCCACACTTTCCCATCGTTCCCCTTCTACGGTCTTTCTGATAAGATCCATCGCCGGGATCAGGTAGGCAGGAGGCAGGAGAATATCAAGAGGCTGGCCAAGGACATCTTTTGCCTTCCTGCCGGTCAGGTATTCAAATGCATGGTTGAACCGGGTAATCCGGAAATCTGTATCCCAGACAATGATAGGGGCATTGGCATAATCGATAAGGTTGGTAAGGTACTGACTGGTCTGCCTGAGATTTTCTTCCACCTGCACCTGTGTAGTCACGTCATAAGCAACTTCCCCCGCTCCAGTGATAGTGCCCTTTTCATTCCGTATGGGGACATGGAGAACGTTATAGATCTTCTTCCCCATCGCATGGTTGCCAAACTCGATGAGCTGGTTCACACGCTCCCCCTGGAGAACCCTGTTCCACTCGCTCAGTTCAGATCGCTGCTCTTTCGGCAGGTCCGAAAACAGGTCGATCATGTTCGTGCCAATTGTGATTTCTTTCCCGGTAAGCCTGCGGATCTCTGCTGCGTACGTCTTGTTGAAGTAGGTGTACCGGAAGTTCGTATCTTCTGCGGCGATGATCACCTGCGCCCCCTCCGTGACCGCTTCCAGCAGGTTGTCAGCTTCACGCAGCCGTTTCTCGTTGTCTATTAGGGCCTGTTCCGCATGTTTCAGTCCGGTCAGGTCCACGGTGGCAATGCCGATTCCCGTGATCTGCCCCGTGTTGTCCCGCAATGGTTCCAGGTAGAGATCAAGAAACATTCTTCTTTTATTCATGGTGAGCCAGATCTGCTCATGGGCTTCCTTTCCTGTATCGATTACCTGACGCTTAAGTTGGATCAACCGTGCAGCGTCTTCCGGTATGAAGAGATCTGTGTCTGTCTTTCCCACAATATCCTCCGGCTTTATGGTACGCTGGTTGTATGCCCAGCGGAAGACCAGGTCCAAGTCCTGGATTGCGACTGACACAGGTGCATTCCTGAGTGCAAGGCGGAAACGCTGTTCACTTTCCCGGAGTGCCAGTTCGGTCCGCTTGTGCTCTTCGATCTCCGTTTTAAGAAGAACATTGGATTCTGCGAGTTCTCTTGTCCGTTCGTCAACCTGGGTTTCAAGGACATGCTGCGCCTCCAGGAGCGCTTTTTCCGCAATCCTGCGATCGGTTATGTCGATACCCATCTCAAGAATGAGGAACGAGCCGTTACTGTCGGTGAAGGGGAAATCGTAAATATCGTAATCCCTCCCGTTCGGTCCCGTCCAGTACCAGTGATGAGAGGTACGCGTCCTGATGACGGTGTACGTCTCGCAAATCTCGCATGGCTCATTACGCTCGAAGAGGAATTCATAACAGCGGCGCCCGTGCGACTCGCCAAACGTCTCGCGGAAGTATCTGTTGGCAAATGGCATGCGGTAATTTTCATCGAGCAGGCAGACATAGACCGGCAGGGTTTCGAGGACATCGTACAGCCGGCGGCGCTCAGTCCCCAGTGCATCAAATGCGTTTTTCAGATCTGCTGTTCTCTCCCGGACCCTCATCTCCAGTTCGTCATATGCTTTCTTTTGCACCTCTTCTGCCTGCATCCGCGGGGTGATATCAATGCAGATACCCGTCATTCGGACCGGCTGACCGGATTCATCATATGTTCCCCTTCCCAGTGCATTGATCCAGCACACCACGCCACTGGGCCGGATAATACGGTATGTGTTGTTCAGGTCAGTATGGTCCTGTAATGCCCGCTCGATCTGCAGGTTTGCTGCTGCCAGGTCTTCTTTGTGCAGGACCGTGTTCCATATCTCAAACGAAGCTGTGTCTTTTTCCTCATCCAGCCCGAAGAGCCTGAACATGTTCGAGTCCCACGTGAGAGCGCCGCTCCTGACATTCCAGTCCCAGATCCCGGCCCCGGAGACATCCTGTGCCAGCTGCAACCGTTCATTGCTGGCCTCCAATTCCCGTTCTTTTTTAGTAATCTCGTCAACATTTTGCCGCAGTTCTTCTTCAATTGCCATCAGCTCTTCGTTCATGGCACTGAGATCGTCGTTTCTTAGCTTCAATGCCTGTTCAGCACGGTCGAGCGAGCTGCCCAGTTTTCCCGACATCCTGGCAACCACTAAAGTCGTGACAGAGATAAAGAGAACCAGGCTCGCCGAAAGCAGGAGAGCGTCAGAGACAAAAAAGAGTGGTGAAATTACACAGAAGAGAAAATTTTCACAGAGAATGATGATCACAATGAATGGAATAAAGATCCGGAGGAGGCGCGACCGGGTGGAATCTCCAATGAAATATTTTACCGGAATGGCGGACGGACCTGCAGCTGCTACCAGGCCGGAGCCGGTGAAGAATGCAGCAAGTGCGGATACCGCTGCAAGGGGAATAAACTGTGTCCTGTAGAGGAGGGGATCGCCATAAACGTAACTCAGGACAAACGTGAGACTGACAAGGCCAATCAGAATCCCGGCAATGGCAATAGCATCCTTTGTCCGGTTATGTTCCGACTCTTGTGCTGAACTGTTTACCAGGAAGAACATGGCCGTTGCAGCGGAAATAATGAGGGCAGCTGCGATTGGGGAGATGGGCGAGGAGGACGACCCGAAGAGCACTGTTCCGGCCTGGACAGACCAGGTTTCAAAAATGAAATGGCTTCCCAGGAGGTTGAACGGAAGTTCGATCGCTTCCACAATCGCGATTATAGCAAGAATAATCCTGATGACAAAACCCGATCTCCCACGAAGGGATGTTACCGGGTTTATTGCCAGTACTGAGCCGAGAAATATCCAGATCAGCGCCGCGCTGAAGGATATTGTTTTATAACCGGGATATATGCTGCTCAACAGCGTTATCCCGAAATACATCCCGGCAATGCCTGTTACAGCGGACAAAACTGCGAGAAGACCAAAAGCAATGGTCAGTTGGTTCAGGAATTTTTTCTCTGAAAAATTTTGACCTTGTGCGTTTTTTCCGGATGGTATTGTTCCGGGTTCAGTGACCCCACGAACACCCGTATCCTTCATGAATTATTACATCCTCTGGTACTTGGTGATCTCATGGGGAATGCCTGCCGGATATATGTACTACTCATTCCTTCCTTAGGAGATATAAAAAAGGGTACCGCCAGTTTTCAAATTTTGAAACAACCGGAAACGGCATATTTCTCTCATTTAAAACGGATTGTTTGATTCGTGGATTTTGTTCCCTTTCAAAATCTGGAACGTACCCAAATAATTATGCGATCAATTTTCCTAAAGGGGCATGCATGATACAGGGTCTCAGGACAGCAGTTTTTCTTGTATTGGTTGCAGTATGCATTGCAGCGGCGGGATGCACCGGAAATACGGCAAAAGGACCGCCGTCCCCGGTGTCACCAGGTATAACGGCAGGTACAGCCCTTGGTACCGGAACCGACCTGACCAACCAGGATTCTCACCAGGCGGCTACATTCAGGGACGGGGCATCATACACCCCGCTAGGCCCTCGTCAGCTAAATATCAGCCTTGAAAATGTCGCGGGCGGTTTTTCCTCGCCGATGATGATTGCCGTACCTGCTGACGGGAGCAAACGCATGGCCGTCGTTGACCAGATCGGTGTAGTGAAGATCGTAACTCCTGATAAAAAGGTCCTTGATGTGCCGTTTTTAGATGTGCGTGACCGCATGGTGCAACTCAGCCCGGGTTATGATGAACGCGGCCTTCTTTCCCTTGCATTTCACCCGGATTTCAGGAACAACGGGCGTGTGTTTGTGTATTACTCTGCACCTCTGAGGCCTGGCGGACCTGCCGGCTGGAGCTGCACCAACCGGCTTTCTGAATTCCATATCATGGCTGGAAACCCCGATGCAGTTGACATGAGCTCGGAAAAGGTGCTGCTGACCGTTGATAAACCATACTCCAACCACAACGGGGGGCCGCTTCTCTTCGGGCCTGACGACGGCTACCTCTACCTCGCCCTCGGTGACGGGGGGCGTGCTGACGATACCGGCACCGGTCATACACCGGGGATTGGCAATGCACAGGACGGGACAACCCTTCTCGGGAAGATCATACGGATTGATATCGATAGACCGGGTGAGGGGGGGAAGAATTATGCAATCCCGCCGGATAACCCGTTTGTCGGGACTGCGGGGTTTGCCCCCGAGATCTACGCGATGGGGTTCCGGAATCCTGCATATGCATCGTTCGATACCGGCAGGAACCATACACTGATCACCGCAGTGGCCGGTCAGAGGCTTTTCGAATCGGTCTTCATCGTTGACAAAGGAGGCAATTACGGCTGGAATATCAAGGAAGGGACGCATTGTTTCAATCCCGCCGATGATTCACAACCACCAGCCGGTTCGTGCCCGGCTATGGGATCCCGCGGGGAACCGTTGATCGGGCCGGTCATTGAGACCGGGCATGATATAGGCAACACGGTGATTGGCGGGTATATCTACCGCGGCGCTGCGATGCCGGATCTGGCCGGGAAATATATTTTCGGGGAATGGAGCACAGGTTTTACAAATGGGGATGGCTCCCTGCTGGTCTCGACCCCGCCCGACGGTTATGATATCAGCATCTACCCCCCCGCGGTCAGTGCTATCACGCCGCTGGACAACCGCATGTGGACAACGCAGGAGTTCAGGATCGCACACAATCCGGACGGGAGGATCAACGCGTTCGTCAGGGGATTCGGAGAGGATGAGAACCACGAGCTGTATGTCCTGACAAGCCTGAAGAGCGGCCCTGATCCGGCAGCGGCAACAGGACAGATCCGGAAGCTGGTTCCGGGATGAGGGATGAATATGATGAGCCTGTTATCACCATACAAATTGGGGGACCTTACATTCCGGAACAGGATGGTAATGGCCCCGATGACCCGCTGTCGTGCATTAAAAGGCAATGTCCCGGGTCCGCTGTCTGTCGACTATTATACCCAGAGGGCATCCGCCGGTCTGATCATTACCGAGGGCTCCCAGGTAAGTCCGCAGGGCGTCGGTTTCAACCGCACGCCCGGGATTTATTCCCCGGAGCAGGTTGCAGGCTGGAAGAAGGTTACCGCGGCGGTGCACATGGCCGGCGGAAACATATTCCTCCAGCTCTGGCACGTAGGACGGATGTCGCACCCTGATTATCTCGGCGGCGACCTGCCGGTCGCACCGTCAGCACTTCCCGTAGACGAAGAAATTCATACCCCGCAGGGAAAAAAGAAGATCCCGGTTCCCCGTGCTCTCCTGCCTGAGGAGATCCCGGGTATCGTGCTCCAGTTTGGGCAGGGAGCGAAGAACGCCCGGGAGGCCGGCTTTGACGGTGTGGAGATTCACGGGGCGAACGGGTACCTGCTGGACCAGTTCCTGCGGGACGGATCAAACACGCGAACCGACAGCTATGGGGGCAGCCTGGAGAACCGCATGCGTTTCCCCCTCGAAGTTGCACAGGCTGTTATAAAGGAATGGGGACCGCACAGGGTCGGGTACCGGATATCTCCCCAGTTTTCCCTCCACCGGATGTCCGATACGGATCCCAAAGTAACCTTTTCCCGTCTTGTGGAGGAACTGAACAGGATAGGGATTGGGTACATCCACCTGGTGGAACCCGTAGGCGGAAGGTTGGGGGTGACAGACCCCGCTGCAAATATCACCCCTCTTATTCTCAAAAAATTTGACGGGACGCTTATGCTGAACGGGGGGTATGATGCCGGTAGCGGGAACGAAGTGATTGAAAGCGGGCTGGCAGATCTTGTGTCGTTCGGGATACTGTTCCTTGCCAACCCGGATCTCCCGGACCGGTTCAGGAAGAATGCCCCCTTAAACAGCGAGGACACTTCGACCTTTTACGCGGGGGAGGAGAAGGGGTATACCGATTACCCTGCACTTTAAATCGGGACGCATGGCGGGCTGCCGGGTTGAGGGAAAAACGTTTTCAAACTATGTCACATAGTTTGGAAACCGGCAATAAGCATATCTTGACCCCCTGCCAGAATGGATAACCGTCCGGCCAGCCGGACAAGAACAGGTGATGGAGAGATGATGCACGAACACGGAATGCAACCTGGAATGGAGCAGAAGGATATGCTCATGATGGAGATGTGGGAGACACTGTCCGATGACCAGAAAAAAACATTACTGAAACGCATGATTGATTCAAAGATCATAATGAAAGAAGGAATGATCAAGCATTTCCAGTTCAAGATCGAGACCATGAGAATGGTCAAGGACATGCTGGACGAGTGCTGACCCGGAAAGGAAGAAAACACCATTCATCAAAACGGGAAAACGGGAACACACATTTTTTATCAGGATATCCGACAGATGCCCCACCGTGTGGATCTGAACTGCTGTCCTGTTGTGGGGAAAATTCCCAGGGTATTCTTTTTTAGTATCCCAATGCTTCGTTAACAAGGATCAGGTAACGCGCCCTTCATTCTTTTCATTCGGGGAGAATGATATATTTCAACACCATATCCGGTGTCCCGCAGGTTTTCTGTGCCCATATGTTTTCAGGCCTGTACACATACTGCCGGATCCGGTTTAATGCATCATCAGGGGTGGAAACAACCTGCAGCCGGGACTGGATCTGTACTGCAGAGTTTTTTAGGAGTATACCGGAATCCTGCAGGTTTCCTTCTTTCAAAAACTGGAAACTGGCACCATCTATAAGGCAGATCAAAGGGAGTGCACAGTATGAAGATCGTCATCTCAGGAGTACTTGGTTGTGTGATCCTGGCGATTCTCGTTGCCGGATGCACGTCCCAGACACCGGCGGTTCCGGCAAATACAACTCTCCCTACACCGGCCCCGACTATCAGTACAGCGCAGATATCGCCATCCCCGGCCAGTACATCGGTTCCGTCCGGCCCTGCAGCCGTGGTGCCTGCACCCGGTGAAGGCATCCACAAGATCCGGCACGTGATCATCATCATGCAGGAGAACCGGGCATTTGACGAATATTTCGGGACATACCCCGGGGCGGAAGGGATCCCCATGAAGGACGGGGTCCCTACGGTCTGTGTCCCGGATCCCGTGAGCGGCAGGTGCGTTGCACCCTATCACGACCCGAATGATATCAATTACGGCGGCCCGCACGGGGAGTACGATTCCATTGCCGATATCAACAACGGGAACATGGACGGGTTCCTCCGCCAGCAGCTTGAGGGCATAAAAAATGCCTGCAACCTCACTTCCAATTACACGGACTGCATGATAAAAACGGCAACCGTGGATGCCATGGGATACCATGACCGGCGGGAGCTCCCGAATTACTGGGCATATGCTGATAATTTCGTCCTGCAGGACCACATGTTCGAATCGGCCGCTACCTGGAGTCTTCCCGCACACCTCTTCATCGTTTCCGGCTGGTCGGCAACGTGCACATCAACCGACCCGATGAGTTGTGTCAATGAACTCCAGGCACCGGAACGTCTTATCCTGGACAAGAACGGAACGCCGACCGCAATTCCCAATTATGCCTGGACCGATCTCACCTTCCTGCTTCACAATAACCAGGTGAGCTGGGCGTATTATCTCGATGAAGGCACCCAACCGGACTGCGCCAATGACGCGATGTTCTGCGAGGAGCAGCCCCAGAGGGCCAGCGTGCCACAGATCTGGAACCCGCTCCCATGGTTCGTGACCGTACAGCAGAACAACGAGACGGCAAACGTCCAGTCTCTGGATAATTATTTTGTCGCCGTAAAGACCGGGACTCTTCCTCAGGTCTCGTGGATCACACCGAACAACCGGGACAGCGAACATCCGCCAAGCAGCATATCCACCGGGCAGGCCTACGTGACTTCGATCGTCAATGCCGCCATGCTGGGCCCTGACTGGAATAGCACGGCAATATTCCTTGCATGGGATGACTGGGGTGGGTTCTACGACCATGTTGTTCCGCCACAGGTCGACGTAAATGGCTACGGGCTCCGGGTCCCGGCGCTGGTAATCAGTCCTTACGCAAAGAAGGGGTACATCGATCACCAGACGCTCAGCTTCGATGCGTACCTGAAGTTCATCGAGGATGATTTCCTCAACGGGGCGCGCCTTGACCCGGCGACCGATACCCGCCCTGATCCCCGGACGAGTGTCAGGGAAAATGCCCAGGTTCTTGGCGACCTGACGAGCGATTTCGATTTCACCCAGACACCACGCCCCCCGCTCCTCCTCCCCGTATACCCGAACTCATCACCGGTGACAGGGTAGCTGAAAAGGCAGTCAGCAATTTATGGAGAAAAATAAGGGAAATTCAGGGGATTCCAAAGTTATGAAATTCAGCATCGCGTGGACAATAATGGTGGTGTTCCTCTTCATCCTTGCAGCAGGATGTACGACCATCATTCCCGGGCCGACGCCGGCTCCTGCAAATACGTCGACATGGGCGACCGTCCTGCCAGGGCCGGGTGAGGGAATCCATAAGATCAGACATGTGATCATCATCATGCAGGAGAACCGCCCCTTTGACCATTATTTCGGAACCTACCCCGGTGCCGACGGGATCCCCATGAAGGACGGGATCCCGACAGTCTGCAACCCCGATCCGAAGACCGGGAAATGCGTACGTCCCTACCATGACCCGAAGGACGTCAACTACGGAGGGCCGCACGGGCAGTACGATTCCGAGGCAGATATTGACGGGGGAAAGATGGACGGGTTCATCGCGCAGCAGGAGATCGCAATTAACAATACCTGTACCCGTACGGCTCATCCCGGGGAATGCATGGCCGCACTTTCACAGTTGGACGTGATGGGGTACCATGACCGGAGGGAAATTCCGAATTACTGGGCATATGCGGATAATTTTGTCCTGCAGGATCACATGTTCGAATCCGCGGCTTCCTGGAGTCTTCCCTCCCACCTGTTCATGGTCTCTGCCTGGTCCGCAACATGCACACCCGGCGATCCGATGAGCTGTGTCGATGCCCTTCAGGGTCCGCAACGCCTGATTCTTGCCGAGAACGGTACACCGACTGAGATACCGGATTATGCGTGGACCGACATCACCTACCTTCTTCACAAGAATAACGTGTCGTGGGCGTATTATCTTGAAGAAGGCAACCAGCCGGATTGTGCCGACGATGCGATGTTCTGCGAGGCGGAACCTCACCGGGTTGCCGTGCCCGAGATCTGGAACCCGCTCCCCTGGTTCGAGACCGTCCGGCAGAATGGTGAAGTGAAGAATATCCAGGCAATAGACCGGTATTTTATCGCAGCCAGATCCGGGACCCTGCCCACAGTATCGTGGATAAACCCGAACCAGACCGTCAGCGAACATCCCCCGGCCAAGGTATCGGATGGCCAGGCATTCACGACATCGATCGTCAATGCCGCTATGGAAGGGCCTGACTGGAACAGTACCACAATTTTCCTGACATGGGACGACTGGGGCGGGTTCTACGACCACGTTGTGCCGCCGAAAGTCGACCGGAACGGGTACGGGATCCGGGTCCCGGGGATCGTGATCAGTCCCTATGCAAAGAAGGGATACATCGACCACCAGACGCTCAGCTTCGATGCGTACCTGAAGTTTATCGAAGACGATTTCCTCAATGGGTCGCGTCTTGACCCTGCGACCGATACCCGGCCCGATACCCGGCCGTCAGTCAGGGAGAACGCCCCGATCCTTGGAGATCTCGTGAAGGATTTCGATTTCAGCCAGGAGCCACACCCTCCGCTGATACTCCCGCTCTACCCAAAAAAATAATTATTTTTACCAATTTTTTCAACCGGGCTATGGGAAACCGGAGTATGGATGTCCACCCGCTGTAAACCTTGGTTTTTAATAATCCCATAGCTGGTCGAGGTCTGGCGCACTCTTCATGTCTGAAGCCGCCGTTCCAAAGGTGTCCTGGTGACGGGTCTACAACGATCTCCTCTGTGCACGGAAGAAAATGCATTTCATGGGAAACTAAAAATAAATTCTGCCGGTGTCACCGCACCCACAGAAATTTTCCTGACCTCTATTTTAACCGACCGGGTTTTTCAATACCGCGATCAGGTGCGCTGTTTTTTCATCCAGTCGTGGGAAAAGATCTCTGCCTCCCCGCTCACGATCCCCCCGGCAATCTTCTCAGCAACAAATTCTGCGGAATCCGGCATGTACGGCCCGGTCGGTTCCACCTTATCTTCCGGCACCGGAACCGCCCGGAGGGTGTTTTTCTCGAAATTGGTAAGAGTAATGTACGGGTAAACAACGGAAACGACAATATTGTCTGCCTGCAGCTCCTGCCGGGCGGCAAGGCTGATGTCTGCGAGGGCCCGTTTGGACGATGAATACGGGCTCATGCCCGGCAGGTGCATCAGTGCGGTACCGGAACTGATGTTGATGATCGTCCCCCCGCCCTGTGCTCTCATGATCGGGATCACCTGCTGCATGGCGACGAGCGCACCGATAACATTCAGGTCATAAATGTACCGGAATATACCGATTTCGGTTTTTTCAACCGACGCATCATAGCCCTGCCCGGCATTATTGACCATGATGTCGATCCTGCCCAGATATTCCATCGCACTTTTGACCATAGTCCTGATCTGCGGGATCTTTGTCATGTCGGCGGGAATAGCCCGGGACCCGGGCAGTGAACCGGATATCTCTTCAAGTATCCCCCTTGATCGCGAGACAAGCCCGACCCTGACGCCGTTTGCCGCAAGGAGCCGTGCGGTCGCAAGGCCTATCCCAGAAGAAGCGCCGGTGACAATCGCGGCTTTCCCTCGTAATCCTGAAAAATTCTTATTCATTGGTTCCATCACGCTTCATTCCCCTCGTCATTGGACAATGAACTTCCCTGTCATGAGCGTCGGGTGGGTATCGCACCGGAAGAAATAGGTACCCGGTACTGAAGGCGCGGTGAACCGGTAGGTTGCGTCCTGTCCCCCGGTAATAATTTCCCCGCTGAAGATCTTCGTCTTTGCAGCCGGGGAGTCGTAGACGGCGAAGTTGTGGGCGACACCGGTGACCTGTGAAGAGCCCGCAGTCTCCCGGTTATGGAAATTCACGACCACGGCCGCACCGGCAGGCACGGTGATCGTGGACTGGTCAAAGGCCATTTTTGCTGCAGTGAGATCGATCGTCACGGTTTGGTTTGGAGAAGCTGTAGCGGGTACCGCCGGGGTAATACCGGAGGTCACCGGGTTCGAGGTACTGCCATAACCACCCCCGGTACTGGTGCATCCTGCGAAGCAGGAATATGCCAGTACTGTTAGGGCGAGGATAAGAACCGGATACCGGAGTTTCATAGTTTTGAGTTAGGGATTGTCAGGGTATTAAGGATAATTATAGTGACAACCGGCAGGCGGAGTTACCGGGACCGGGAGGAAGTAAACCTCCTGATGCTGGTACTAAATCCTTCACCAGATCCTTTTTCTGAGAACAGCCTTCGCAAAACCTGACGAACGCCAGGATCATGGCTATGAGATCTGGATCCCCAACGCATAGAGAAGCAGATAGCATATATTCCCCGGGAGTTTATAACCCCGAGTTCATGACGACCCTGAAGGATTCACTGACTGCTAATTTACAGACGGGACGATGTCCGGAAAGTCAGGGATTCGCCCGTGAGCGTGCAATCACCGCGATCGTGATCTATTTAATGATCTGCTCCAAGTATTAGCTGGTCAGAGTTGCGTGGATTGATACTGAACGATTACCTTATTTCAGAGGGCAGACGATTACCATGTCCGGCGAATTACATGGCTCATTTATGATTTCATTCAGAAATACCACCTTCATCAGGATAATTGCCCTGATCCTGATCGGCCTTGCAGTGCTCTGCGGGTCTGCCCTTGCACACCCACCGGCTGATGTTTCGTTAATGTATGACGATCATACCGGGGATCTCGTTGTCGCAATCCGCACCAGGTGGACAATACCACCACGCATTACGTGAAACAGGTGACGGTGAGGCAGGGTAATACTGTCCACATCAACACATCGTACACCAGCCAGCCGGATAAGTCATCCTTTACGTACCGCTACAATCTCCCGCAACTCAAAGGGAGCAGCGGGGAGATTACCGTCGATGCCCAGTGCTGCCTGTTTGGTTCCCGTTCCGGCACCCTCGTTATGAGCGGGACTCCGGCATCGTTAACACCGGCAGGTGCTGCCCCTGCTCCCATCAAATCCCCCTTATATGCTTTTACAGCCCTCCTTGCGGCAGGGTTGGCGGCAAAGCGAATCCTGCGGTAAATAAAAAACAGACCTGGATGTGTGGGGAGATATTCCCCGGTAGCTCATTGCCAGTGTTCCTGACGATCCTGAAGGGTTTGCTGACGGTTGACTTACAGTCGGTACGATGTCCGGAAGGTCAGGGATTCGCCCGTGGGTGTCCCGCGGTACCGGATGCGGTTCGGTCATTACCGGGTTGTGTTCTTCCTCCATTGCCTCAGGCTGATCATCGAAGCGATGTCGATCCGAAGGAAGACGGGCAGGATGGAGTATTGATTCGTGAGCGGGGGAAAGTTGGAGTGGAATGGGGTTAATTTATGATAGTAGTAGAACGTCAAGGATATGGTAAAATGAATTATTATTCTGATAAAAATTCAAATACTTTTTTCAATTCATAAAACGTGCTTTTAATTTCACTTGGTTCCATAATGGAAAGTACTTTTTTTCCTAAGTCGACTTTCCAAGGATAAATATCGTATTTTTTAAATAGACTAACTAATTTTTCCTTTCTGGGTTTGTCTAAATCAATTTCTTCAAGTTTTATTGAAGGATTTAAGGATAAAATTGCCTCCTTTAATTTATCCGCTGGATAATAATCCTCGATATCTTTCTCTTTTAACAATACATGATTTTCTTCATTAAGAAATTCTTTACTTATACATTCATCCACTTCTTTCTTTGCGTCATTATCAAAAATATAAAACATCGGTAAGTTTGTATTCTTACCGATGTGATGCCACATTTGGATATGGTATTTTCCTGTGTCTTTGCCTCTCATGGCAATAATTCCGACATCGTTTTTCAAGAAATTAAAATTAAAATGTTTTGCAATAAAAGGAATGAGTTCATTTTCTGTACTACCTTCAACAAACAAAATCTTTTCAGGGAATAGGACATCACTCATCTTGATACCAAGTTCAATTAAAATTTCCTTAAATTTTCCATCATTTTTATCAATAATTGGTTCGATTATGGTTGATTTCCCATCTTTTTTTACCAACCAAATTTTAGAGCTTTCAAAATCTATTTTATCGACGAATATTGATGAATGCGTTGTGATGAAAAATTGTGATTTTTTTGATTTTGATTTTAATTTATCAAACAACTTTCTTTGATATTCAGCATGTAGGTGAGTTTCGGGTTCTTCGATTCCAAAAAATAAACCCAAATCTGAAAGTAATCTGTCTAAAATGAGAATTTCCTGATCACCACCTCCAAGTAAATTCAGGGGCAAATAAAGATCATCCATTTCGGCATTAATTGCACCACCACGCATTTCCAGGGAATAAGTTGAAAACTCTTTAAACATTTTCTTAGATGCGGACCATTTTTTAGATTCTTCTCTAGCAGGATTCTGACTAATATTTGTTAAATGAGTCCTAGTCTCAGGATCTACTACAAACGCTCTTGCACCGGGGACGGGTCGTTCCGATGATTCACGAGTGGTTTGAATAATTCTAAATTTTCCAACAAGAATTGCATTTAATTTATTTAGTAAGTCTTGGAGAATCGCTAGCACGGGTTCAGGTGAAACGCCAATTGCATCAGTTTTACTGTGTATGTCAGTTATCGTTCCAACAGAGATATTTTTAGTTTCAATAAAGCCAAGTTGAGGGTCTTTAATCATTATTTGATCATCTTTGACTAAATGTAGAGTGCCAGAGTTTCTGTCCTAAAATAGTGACAGTATTTATGTCCGCTTTCAAGAGCACCGAACAGGTGCTTGAGGGTGAAAGCGACAATGGAAATCAGAACCAAAGCAGTCGTATTCT
>Ga0315282_10007287_pt1 | contig 18223 bp, 13 predicted proteins | sample YL17G07_20_MG_FD_203693 | JGI IMG/M metagenome (GOLD analysis project Ga0315282, IMG submission 203693) | Sediment microbial communities from Yellowstone Lake, YNP, Wyoming, USA - YL17G07_20 | ecosystem: Environmental > Aquatic > Freshwater > Lake > Sediment | place: USA: Wyoming | collected...
CAGAAATCCTTCAAACGACCACAAGGGCCTAGACTGCGGGTTTGGTTTTTGTAGCCTGGCCCCTCGTGGGCGTTCGCTGTCTTCCCAGAAATCCCTCAAACGGCCGCAAGGGCCTAGACTACGGGTTTGGTTTTTGTAGCCTGGCCCCTCGTGGGCGTTCACTGTCTTCCCAGAAATCCTTCAAACGGCCACAAGGGCCTAGACTGCGGGTTTGGTTTTTGTAACCTAGCCCCTCGTGGGCGTTCACTGTCTTCCCAGAAATCCCTCAAACGGCCACAAGGGCCTAGACTACAACAGCCCGGGCGATTTTCATTGGTTGGCCGATGTGGCGCCGCGTCATCTTGTTTGTTGCGGGTGCACGTCAGTTTGGTTGGCAAAGATGAGGCCAGAGTTCGTGCCAACGGCCTGACAGTTGCCGGGATTTCAGTTCCAAGAGACCTTCATCCCAGCGGCGCGACCAGAATTGCCCGCGTTCCAGGGAGTTTCTGCTTGACATCGAGGGGGACTTCCCCCACGCTCGTGATCAAGTCGGGGGAGGGGGTGTCCAAGCGACGATTTGAATCCAACAGATCATCAGTCCTATTTCGTCGAGCAAAGAAGGGGCGCGGCACAGGGTCTTCCGTCTTCATCTCTCAGGAAACCACCGCCTGATCTCTGCGAGAGCAATGTCAAGCGCTTCGTGCCGAAGAGGCTCCACCTGAGGCAACTGAAACATACAAGCCGACCCGCTTGCTTCCGTGGGTGACAACGGATGGATGCTACCAGCAAATACGTCATCAAGCAAGGCGGTTGCGTCACCCGCGACATCGTCGGCGAGACGATCATTGTACCCATCCGGGGACAGGTCGGCGATCTCGACTCGATCTACACGCTGAATGAGGTGGGGTCGGCGATCTGGCGATTGATTGACGGCCAGACCAGCGTGGCGCAAATCGCCGAGGCCATTGCCCAGCAATACAATATTGGGGTCGAACAAGCAACACAGGACGTAACCGAGTTTCTTGGCTCCTTGGAAACGACCGGTCTGATTTCTCCTGGCGCGTAAGGAGGAGCGTGGCGTGGAACGCACGCACTACAGCGATTTCAGTGCGGCTCTCCATCGGCAGGTGGCCGCCCGGCGGGTCCCTGCCAACGGGGCCATCGAGGTCACGCGCCGCTGCCCCCTGGCCTGTGCCCACTGCTACAACAATCTTCCCGCGCAAGACACCCGAGCCCGAGCCGCCGAGCTCACCTTCGACGACCATCGCCGGATTCTCGACGAAATCACCGCAGCGGGCTGTCTCTGGCTTCTCTATACCGGCGGGGAAATCTTTGCGCGCAGCGACTTCCTCGACATATACACTTACGCCAAGAGGAAAGGGCTCCTCGTCACCCTCTTCACCAACGGCACCCTGATCACCCCCAGGATCGCCGATCATCTCGCGCGGTGGCGTCCTTTCTGCATCGAGATTACGATCTATGGCGCCGCGGCGCAGACCCACGACCGGATCACCGGCGTTCCCGGCTCCTACGAGCAATGCCTGCGAGGCGTCGGCCTGCTGATGGAGCGGGGTTTGCCTCTGGCGCTCAAGACGATGGCCCTCACCTTGAACCAGCGCGAAATTCCCGCGATGAAACGGTTTGTGGAAGAGGAACTGGGGCTGCGGTTCCGGTTTGACGCCATGCTCAACTGCCGGGTGGATTGTTCGCAAGGTCCGTTGGCCGTGCGGCTGCCGCCCCGGGGGATCGTCGAGCTCGACATCCGGGACCCGAAACGCGCGGCCGAGTGGAGGAAACTGGCCGAGCGGACGTTCGGTCGCGTCTCGCCGCCCAATGACGAGATCTATCATTGCGGGGCGGGGATCAACTTCTTCGCTGTGGATCCCTACGGCAAGCTGACTCCCTGCCTCTTGTCTCAGACCGACGCGTACGATCTGCGCACGGGAAGTTTCGCCGAGGGGTGGAAGACCACGCTCCGCGAGGTGCGCTGCCGGGAAAGAACGCGAACGACCAAGTGCGTGGCCTGTGAAATGAAGGCCATGTGCGGCATGTGCCCGCCCAACGGGCAACTGGAAAACGGCGATCCGGAGGAGCCGGTGGATTTCCTCTGCCGGGTGGCCCATCTGAGAGCGCATGCCCTGGGTTTGGACATTCCCCCACACGGGGGTTGTGAATACTGCAAGACCGGAGTTGCCTACGAGGAATTGATTCGCGGGACGGCTGTTTCCACGAACGATGGCTTGGCCGATTCTGTCGGGAGGAGGTGGACCAGCAATGAGCGAAAAGAAAGACGCCCCAACCAGCAAGAGGCCCTATGCGAAGCCGGAAATCAGGCAGGTGCCGTTACGACCTGACGAGGCGGTGCTGGGGTCGTGCAAGATTGGGGGCGGTGCGGGACTGATCTTCGGGACGTGCGGAACGACCTGTTCCAATGCCGGTTCATGAGGAACCGATGCCGGCGTTCTGCCGACCGGAAACCGTGACGGGTAGTGGGAAATCTCAGATGCATGACAGCGGCACAGATCATCTCTGCGTGCGTATTGCCGACATTGCGATTGCGGTCAACGCGACGGACGGCGAGTTGCGGCTTCGCGTCGAAGGGCCGATGCGGAAATTCCTCGTCGAGGAGGCACGGCCCGAGGTGACCGTCGGCGCGGCCTGGGGCGATCTGGCCGAGATGGATCCAGGCGGCGAGAAGGTTTTCGATTCGGGTGGCTCCTGGCAACTCGTTCGAAACAACGGCCACTATGTGGTGCGCTGTGTGTCGCCTTCGGTCGGACAAATCCCTTACAAGCTCGGCTACTTTGAGCCGGATTTTACCTCCGGCACCGTTCTAATTCATCATCCCTATTTTCCGACCGCAGAAGCCCTCTACCCGCTCGACTATCCGCTGGACGAGTTGCTCATGAGCAATCTGCTCGCCCGCGGAAGAGGCGTCGAACTTCACGCCTGCGGAATGGTGGACCCGGCGGGCAACGGCCATCTGTTCGTCGGGCAGTCGGGCGCCGGCAAGACGACTACCGCACGGCTTTGGATGAAGCAGGAAGGCGTGAGGATCCTCAGCGACGATCGGATCGTCGTCCGCCGCAGCGGCGGAGAATTCCGGATGTATGGGACCCCGTGGCACGGCGAGGCGGAGATCGCCGAAGCGGGGTGCGCTCGGCTGAAGCAGCTCTATTTTCTACGTCACGGCGAGAAAAACGAGCTGGCGCCGCAACGCCCCTCCGACGCGGTGGGGCGTTTGTTCGCCGCCTGTTTTCCGCCCTTTTACAGCGTCGAGGCTTTGGGCTTCACGCTGAGCTTCCTGGGCGAAATTGTGAAAGCCGTTCCATGTTATGAGCTTGGTTTTATACCAGACGAGAGCGCGATCCATTTCATATTGAAGGAACGCCGGGGAGGGGCGTAGATTGATGTGTGGCTCGGTGAAAATCGTGGGGAAAGAAATGACTTCGTCCCTGTCCGGTCGCTCTCAGGCAGTAGCGTCGGACACGTTTTCCGAGGTGACGGCGGACGTCCTGGCGAGCGGCTGCGGCGTGTGCTTTCGCGCCACGGGAGGAAGCATGAACCCCACCATCAAAGCCGGAGAGAAAATCACCGTTGAGCCGGTGGCGCCGCGGGCCGTCAAAGTGGGCGACATCATTCTTTACTGGAATCATCGCGGAGTGATCGCCCACCGGGTCGTGCGAATCGAACGAACGCCCGGCGACGATTGGGTGTTCCTTCTGCGCGGCGATGCGGCCGGCGCCTGCGATGCTCCGGTGGAATCGGGACGGATCTTGGGCAAAGTGCTCTCGGTCGAGCGAGAGGGCTGCAGCATCAGTCTGTGCAGCCGAAAAGCGAAGCTGCTCTGGGCGCTGCGCAGCGGCGCCCGTCACATCAAAAGACGGGTCTGCGGCCAGGCTAGCCCCCTGGCATTTGGCCATGCGAAGTGAGTTTTGAGGATAGATGACTCTGAGCAAGGCCACGGGTGATGTACAAATCAGCAAAAGGAGGACGGGAGGCAATGGCAACGTTTCTACAGACGAGACTGGTGCGGTATGCTATCGTACTGGGCCTGAGCACGGGCCTGTTGTTGTGCGCGAGGCCGCGAGCCGCGGTTGCCCAGGATGGAATCAGTCTGAGCGCCTGGCAGCAGATTCAGGCGCTGGGCAATGAAAAGAGATCGCGAACGCCCGCGCAGCAGAAAATGGATTCGAACATGGTCCTGGCCCTCAAGAAGAATCGAGGGGTTCTGCCCGCGGAGTTGCAGTCGCTGGACCTGGGGATGGCGAAGCCTGCCGACGACGGCAGGATCGAGGTTGACATCCGGGCGGATGTGACCGACGCGCTGCTGGCGACGATCAAAAGCGGCGGTGGAGAAATCATCAATAGTCATCCGAAATACAACGCCATCCGCACGCGGATCACGCTCGAGCAGGCCGAAGCGCTGGCCGCTCTGCCCGCGGTCAAGTTCATTCGACCCGGCGAGCAGTTCATGACCAACAAGCTGACGACCTCGGCGGGCGACCACGCTCACCGTGCCGACACAGCACGGACCAACTTCAGCATCACCGGAGCCGGCATCAAAATCGGTGTGTTGTCCGACGGCGTAGACTCTTCGAACACACTCATCGCTTCGGGTGACTTGCCGGCCTCCCTGACCGTGTTGCCGGGACAAAAGGGTTCGGGCGACGAAGGATCGGCCATGCTGGAAATCGTCTATGACCTGTGCCCCGGCGCCAGCCTCTATTTCGCCACGGCCAACCCCAGTCAGGCCCAGTTTGCGGCCAATATTACCGCTCTGCGTGCGGCCGGCTGCGACATCATCATTGACGACGTGTTCTACTTCCTCGAGGGCGTGTTTCAGGACGGCATCGTTGCCCAGGCGGTCAACAGTGTGACCCACGATGGCGCCCTCTATTTCTCCTCGATCGGGAACTCTGGCAACTTGGATGCCGGCACGGCGGGGTGCTGGGAGGGCGATTATGTGGGCATACCGGCTCCGCCGGTCCTTGCGGGGTACGCCAGTGCCCTCGACTTTGGCGGCGGCACCAATTACGACACCATCACGGTGGATTCGCCCTTCTACTTCATCCTGAGCTGGTCAGATGCACTCGGTGCTTCGGCGAACGACTACGATCTGTTTGTTCTCAATGCAGCCCGAACCGTTCTCGTTGCCAGTTCGACCAGCTTTCAAACCGGCACCCAGGACCCGTTTGAGTATATCAGTTCAACCTCGCGTGACGACGCCGGCAACACGATCGTTATTGCGAAATGGTCCGGCCTCGACCGAATGATGTACCTGACGGCCAACCGGGGACAGTTCGGCGTGAACACCACGGGACAAGCCTGCGGACACCCCTGCGCGGTCGAAGCGTATGGCGTGGCGGCCGCCGGTGTTCCCCCACTAGCTGGCGGCACCTTCGTCGGCGTTGCGACGACCCCCACCCTGGAAACCTTCAGCTCCGACGGCCTCCGGCGCATCCACTATCAGGCAGACGGCACCGCCATCACGCCGGGCAATTTCTCCTCGACCGGCGGGGTCGTTCGCAACAAGCCCGACATCACGGCCGGCGATGGCGTGGCGTGCTCGGCGCCGGGATTCGATCCGTTCTACGGCACTTCGGCCGCGGCTCCGCATGCCGGAGCGATTGCCGCCCTGATCATGGCCCACAACCCGGGGATAACCACCCCCTCGCTTCGGGCACGGATCACCTCCTACGTGCGCGATCTTGGAGCTCACGGCTATGATCGCGATTCCGGATTCGGGGTCATGGATGCCCTCTGCGGGGTCACGCCCATCGAGCTGGCCTCGCTCGATGCCACTCAATACGGCGGCGCGGTCATGGTGGATTGGCGAACGGGCTATGAGGTGAGCACTCTCGGCTTCAACATCTATCGCGAAGAAAACGGCGTGAAGACGCGCGTCAATTCACAGCTGGTGGCCGGCTCGGCGTTGCTCGCCGGTCCCACGACCAACCTCACGGCCGGCCTCTCCTATTCCTGGTGCGACGTTCTGCCGTCGGGCACCAGCGGCGTGACGTATTGGCTCGAAGACGTGGACCTCAACGGCAACCGCACGCTCCACGGGCCGGTCACACCGGTTCTCTCGGACAAACCGATGCCCAAGAAGAACCAGGCGGCCTTCCTCGCTCAGCTCCTCAAGCAGAGCGACGACACCCAGGAAAGAATCCAGAGCCTCCGCGCCAAGCTGCAAAGCGCGCCGATGGCGGGACTGAACCGCGCGGCCGCACCGCTCAAGCTGGCTGCCGCACCTGCGCCTTCGCCGGCAAAAGCAACGTCGGGGCAACGGGAAACCCAGTGGGCTTTGGCCGCCAAGCCGGCGGTGAAACTCAGCGTGGGCACGGAAGGCTGGTATCGGGTCGGCCAGCGCGAGCTGGTGGCCGCCGGTCTCGATCCCAAGACCGATCCCGCGCTGCTTCAACTGTACGTCAACGGCGTGGAGCAACCCATGGTCGTCAAGGGCAACCGGCGCTTTACTCCCGCCGACCACGTTGAGTTTTATGGAACGGGCCAGGACACGCTGTGGACCGGCAATCGCACCTACTGGCTGATCGCCGGATCGCGGCCCGGCAAGCGGATTCCAGCGGCTCCGGGTGGCGGCGGGGACGCGATCTCGCCCCAGAGCTTCCCCTTCACGGTGGAGCGAAAAGACCGGACGGTCTACTTTGCGGCGTTGCGGAACGGCGAGGCGAGCAACTTCTTCGGCCCCATCATCTCGACCGAGCCCGTGGACCAACTCCTCACGGTCTCGCACCTTGCTCCATCGGCCCCCAAGGACGCCACACTCGAAGTCGCGCTTCAGGGCGTGACGGCGGGAACCCATCGCGTGGCGGTCCAGCTCAATGGGACCGTAGTGGGGACGATCGTTTTCAACGGACAGTCGGGCGGAAAGGCCTCCGTCGCGATTCCGCAGAGAGCGCTCCTCGAAGGCGACAATCTGGTCACGCTGGTTGCCGCCGGCGGGCCAACCGACGTGAGCCTGGTTGACGCGGTGCGGTTGACCTATTGGCACAGCTACACGGCCGACAACAATGCCCTTCGTTGCACCGCGCAGGGCGGACAACAGCTCGCGATCCAGGGCTTCACCCATCCCGGCGTCCGCGTGGTGGACATCACGAACCCCGGCTCGCCCGTGGAGATCAAGGGTGCGGTCAAGCCCCAGGCCAAGAACTACAGCGTGAAGCTTCAGGTGCCCGGGCGCGGCCAGCATACTCTGTTGGCCTTCGCCGCCAACCGCCCCGGCAGCCCCGCGGGCATCGCGGCCAACCGGCCCTCGACGTGGCATGCCGCCGGCCGCGTGGGCAACGTGGCGATCATCGCTCACAACAGCCTCCTGGGCAGCCTGAGGCCGCTCAAGGCCCTGCGCGAATCGCAAGGCCGCTCGGTGGCGCTGATGGATGTCGAAGATCTCTACGACGAATTCAGCTTCGGCGATAAGAACCCGCAGGCGCTGCGCGATTTCCTGGCTCTCGCCAAAGCGCAGTGGAAGACGCCGCCGCGCTTTGTGCTCCTCGCCGGCGATGCCAGCATTGATCCGCGCAACTACTTTGGACTGGGCGATTGCGATCTCGTCCCGACCAAGATGGTGGATGCGTCGGTCATGGAATCGCCTTCCGACGACTGGTTTGCCGATCTCAACGGCGATGATGTGCCCGACATGGCCGTCGGGCGTCTGCCGGTGCGCACGGCCGCTGAAGCCGCGGTCGTGGTCTCGAAGATCGTCGGCTATGAGAGCACTCCCGCCGGCAACTGGACGGGCAGGGCTCTGCTGGTTGCCGACAACAGCGACGTGTTCAGTTTCGAGAGAGCCAGCGAAACGGTGAAAGACGCGCTGCCGAGAACCCTTGGCGTGGACGAGGTGTTCCTGGGACGGAACAACATTCCCACGGTTCGCAGCCGGTTGATGGAGAAACTCAACGCCGGCGAGTTGCTGGTGAACTTCATCGGCCACGGGACGCTCGATATGTGGGCCGGCGAAGGATTGCTCACCAACCAGGACGTCGAAGCCCTGACCAACGGGCCACGGCTGCCGGTCGTCCTCAGCCTGACCTGCCTGAACGGCTTCATGGCCGATCCGGCGCGCGACTGCCTGGCCGAGGCGTTGCTCAAGGCGGAACGGGGCGGCGCCGTGGCCGTGTGGACCTCGTCGGGCCTGACGGAGCCTTCCGATCAGACGCTGCTGGCCAAGGAACTGGTCAGGCTCCTCTTCAATGGAAGTCCGTTGACCCTCGGCGAGGCGAGCATGGGAGCCAAGGCCGGAGTCGGCGCGGCGGACGTTCGCCGCACCTGGATTCTCTTCGGCGATCCGGCCATGAGGCTGAAGTGAGCCGGTAGGACAGGTTGTCAACCTGTCCCACATCTTGGCCAATCGAGGATAAGGAAAGACAGGTTGCCAACCTGTCCTACACTAAGACAATTGAGCATGAGTGACCTGCGCCCTGAAGCCGATCTGCTCCTCTGCTGTGCGCGAACGCGCATGGACCGAGAGCGGGCGGATCGGCTCAGGGCGCTTGTTTTAGGCGGGCTCGACTGGGACTATCTTCTTCGGAAAGCCCGCCCGCACGGGCTTCTGCCGCTGGTCTACACTCACCTCAACGCCATCTGTCCCGAGGCGGTCCCCAAGGACGCTTTCGAGCGGATGGGTGATTCCTTTCGTGAGACCGCAGGCCGCAACCTGTTCCTGACCACCCAACTCCTCCATCTCCTGAACCTCTTCGAATCCAACGGCATCGCGATTATTCCTTACAAAGGGCCGGTGCTGGCGGCGTGCGTCTATGGCGACCTGGCGCTCCGGCCGTTCGACGACCTGGACATGTTCGTTCGCAGGCGCGATCTGCCAAAGGCCATGGACCTGCTCGCCGCCGAAGGCTACCAACCGCATTCGCGCCTGACCACCGTCCAGCAGGCCGCCTATCTCGCGTCGCAGTGCGAGCATCATTTCCTGCGCAACGACTGGAAGGTCCGGCTGGAGTTTCAGTGGGATCTTGCCCCGCGAGCCTACGGCCTGCCGTTCGATATGGAAGGCCTGTGGGAACGCCGTGTGCCCGTCTTTCTCGCCGAAACGATGGTCCTCACCCTTTCGCCCGAGGACTTGCTCCCGATCCTCTGTCTGCACGGATACAAACACTTTTGGGAGCGGCTGGAGTGGATCTGCGGCATCGGCGAACTGATCCGCGCGCAGCCGCAGCTGGATTGGGCGCGCGTCGTGGCGCCGTCGGCTGCGCTGGGCATCGAACGAATTCTCCTCCTCGGCCTGTCTCTGGCCCACGATCCACTCGATGCGGCTCTGCCCGAAGAGATTCTACAAAAGGTGCAAAACGACGCCGAGGTCAAGCGACTCTCGACATGGGCGGCAAATCGGCTTTTCCAGGAACCCTCTCGCCCGCCGCGGTCGTTCGAAGCGATCTCTTTTCGTCTTCGGGCGAGAGAACGCCTGGGGGATCGGCTTCGCTACTGCCTCCGCCGCACATTGACCCCGACCCTCGAGGACTGGGCCGCTTTGCCGCTGCCCGATTTTCTATTCCCACTCTATCGTCCGCTTCGCCCGATCCGCCTGGCCGCAAAGTATGTTCTTGGGCGATTCCGAAAGGGAGCGGCGGCAACCGCGAAAGAGAAGTGAGAGGCAAGAGGCAGAAGAGAACGGCCCGGGCGGCCCAGCGCTTTCACTCATCCTCGTCGGTCTGGCTCTTCCCAATCTCGCGAACGCGGCGGGCGAATTCCAGGCGGGACTCCGGCAATCCCGCGAAAAGCGACACCGCCGCCGAAGCCAGGGCTGCGGCGCGCGTGAGCTGGTTGACGGCGGCCGCTTTGTCTGTCGCCTCCCGCAGAGTCTCTGCGTACACGCCCAGCTTGCCCATCAATCGTTTTTGCGCCGCATATTCCGAGGGCACATCCAAAACCCGCCGGAATTTCTGGAGCAGACAGGCATACGCGATGGGATGGGAATCCGTGAGAGGTTCTCTTGGGATTCGCTTCGCGAAGAGAAGCACTTTCTTCCGCAGAGGGTCGTCCGCGACCAGCCTGTCCGCGGCTTTCTTCAATGCTTCACTCGCATCGTGGCATAGCTGAGGAGACACTGCGGCGGGCGCCGCAATTCTCGCGAAATGCTCCAGGAACGGCTCCAACCGGGCCGTTGCGGCCACTCTGGCCATGAACGGATCCTGCATGGCAACCAGCGCCCAATCGTCGGGCAGATCCACCCGCACGCGATCGTTGTTCAGCGCCTCGAGGACATCCTCTTCCCATTCGCCGGTCTCCTGCGGAATGCGGTTATGCAGCGCGCAGTCGCTGAAGACACGCTCCATGGCGGCCTCGTGCGTCAAACCACCCAATCCGTACTCCTGGGCCGTTTCGCGGGATTCGAGAATGGTCTCGACGCCCAAGCTGTCAAGATGGACCGTGTCTTCAAAATACCCCATGAATTCCTTCAGGCACACCCCCACGGCGCACCGCCAGAAAAGGCTGTTGCCGCGGTCGGGGTCCTCACCCTCCAGCCAACCGTCAAGGTCGGCAAACGCAAGGCGAAAAGCCATCTTGTGGAGCTCATCGTCTGATCCTGAAAAATCATCGAGGATCTGATCTCGAATTTCTTCCGCCCTGCGCCGGTAGAATTCCGCCGCCAGTATGTTCCCCAGAAAAGCTGTTACGGCATCCCTGTATTCGCCTTCACAGGGACCAGAGAAAAAACCGGGGAGCTTATCGAACAGTTCGCAGACATCATCTTCGTCCAACCGAACATGCATATATGCGGGATCATACGTTCAGGATCTCTTCCAGCCGCTCGAGGACGGGTTGGATTCCTCCTCGCGCCTATTGCTCGCTCAGCAACGTCAGATACTCTTCCAGCTCGTCCTCGAGGAATTCATCTTCCGCGGACTCCTCGTCCTCAAATTCATCGAGGTACTTGTCGTCCTCAGGTTCATCAAGGTAACTGTCGTCCGCAGCTCGCGGTGGCAGGAGAGGTTCGGGACCGGCGAAGTCTTCGCGCTTGAGTTTCTCCGGTGCGCCACAACATTTCTTGTATTTCAACCCGCTGCCGCACGGGCAGGGATCGTTGCGGCCAATCTGCTTCGCCATGGAGTGTTCTCCTTTCCGCGGGACTGGCCAGAAGGACGCCTTCCCGCTCTCGGCGCTTTTCTCCAAAGCAGAAGCCCGCCGCAAGCAAAAAAGGGACTCTCCGTGGGACACCTCTTGCGTAGCCTGGCCCCTCCGTGGGCGTTCGCTGTTTTGCCGGAAATCCCTCGAACGGCCACAAGGGCCTAGACGACAACAAAATCACCCCTCCCGCTTTGCTCTCTCCCGATGATTCCGCCTTGACGTACGGCCGGTTGCTCGCGCATCCTCTTGTTCGAGACAATTGTTTCTGGTTTGGCACCTAACAAGAGGAAAATGTCCGACGAAGTGACAGTCTTACCCGCCTCCGCCGCCGAAGAACTCGCCGGAATTCTGCAGCAAATCCGCGACAAGAAAACCGACGGTATTGCCGCGCTCCGTTCGCTCCTGGATTGCTTCCCCAATTCTCCCGAGATTGTCGGTCACCTCGCCTACGCACTGGCTTATGGCGGGGACCACGCGGGGTCGCTCGAACTCCTCCGCCGGCATCTCACTCTCCTGCCGGGAAACATGGAAACCCGCTGGAGGATGGGCGACCGCCTGATCGCTCTCGGCCGGCTCGACGAGGCACTCGAAGCCTATCGCGACGTGCTGCGCGATTACCCGGACTGCCTGGACGCCGAAATGGGTGTCCGTTACGTTCACCACCTCCAGCGAACCAGCCGGAGCGGAGTCGAACGTTATGTTCCAGAGCCGAAGCCGCCGACCGGAGAGCAGGAAGAGAACTGCGCGCTGTGTCGCCAGGAATTCGATCAGCAACGGCTGCGCCTGCGATCGCTCCCGACGAATCTCCACCTCGAAAGCACCACCAAGTGCAACTTCTGCTGCCGCACCTGCACCAAGGGCTACGGCCCCTACTATGCCGAGGACCTGCATCCCGACATTCTGGAGAAGGTCCGGCGCGAGGTGATGCCCACAAACCTGGCGATCACCATCAGCGGCTTTGGCGAGCCGACGATGTCGTTAAGGTTCGACGAGGTTTTCCAGATGGCGCTCGCGAACGGTTCCAAGATCTCGTTCATCACCAATGGATCGCTGCTCAACTGGCGCCGCATCGAATGGCTGACCCGCTACCCGGTGGACGTCGCCATTTCCATTGATGGGGCCACCAGAGAAACGTTTGAGTCGGTGAGGACGGGCTCGAATTTCGAACGGACGCTCGAAACATTCGCGATGATCAAGAAACTGAACGACATTTATTTCCCGCGAACGTTCGGCTGTTCGTTCCTCTTTGTCGCCCTGCAAAAGAACATCCACGAACTCCCGGAAGTGGTTCGAATGGCTCACCGTTACAACATCAACCGGGTGGCGGTGGCCGACTACGCGTTCACTCACACGGCCTTCGATGAGCAGTCGCTGCGATTTGATCCCCAGAAGGCCAATCGCTATTTTCAAGAGGCGCGGGAGGTAGCCGAGCAACTTGGAGTCTGTTTGCTTCTACCACCTCTCTATGCCGAGACCGCTCCCCCACCGCCGAGCACCTCGTTGTGGGAAAAGATCAAGCGATCTTCGCGACTATTTCCCCAACGAAAGCGCTTTCCGCGCCGCTGTCCAAGCCCTTGGATTGAGCCGTACATCCGCACCGACGGAAAGGTCAGGCCCTGTTGTGCCAGCTCCTACGTTCTGGGTGACTTGAAGAAGAACCGCTTCGAGGAAATCTGGAACGGCTGGCGCTATCGGTTGCTGCGCTGGCGCATTCACAGTTGGCTGCCGCCCTTCGATTGCCGGTGTTGCTTCGTCCATTGGGGCATCAACGGCGGCAATGCGGGAAACATCATGGCCAAAGAGGGCCTTCTGCTCAAAGGGTACTATTTCCTCGCTCTTCGTGCGAAGGGTCTGCGCGAAAGGCTACAAAACAAGTTGAGCCGTCTCGTGGGGAGAGGAAAAGGCCCGGGCGAGCCAGCCCCCAACTTCGACCGCGGCCGTCCGATTCCCACCAAGTAGCAACTCGCCGGAACGCTCGCCGCTTTCAAACCCTGGTGTTCGCCGTCTCTTCCTGTTGGTCGTCAGGCACCTGGCGCGCCTCGGCCGGAAGCGCACAGGCGTCGTTGTGATCGCGATGGTCGAATTCCGTGGCGGGAGAAACCAAAGCGATGCGCACAGGCACTATTGAACCTGTCCTGCGGAAAGAATCATTGCGCGTTTTCCGATGAGCGGGCGCAGTCTGCACGAGACTGCAAGGAACTACTTCTTGCCTCACCCACTCGAGCCACCCGAAGAACAGCCACAAAGGGAAATGAGCAGGATGATTGCGACCAGGATGATGGGGTGCGCCGCCAGGAAGCGCTCTACCCTCTGGAAAGCCCGGCGCAGATTCCCCACGGCCCATAAGCGGACCTTTGCGCCGCGAGGTTTTGGAACCGGCTGTTGCGCACCGAACGCGGTCATCGTCTTAGCCCCTTCCCGATTCTCCGGCTATTCCACTTTCGCCTGCGCCGACCTCGATCGAACTTTTGCAGGACCCCTGCCCACCATTTCGGCCCTGCTGTTAACTCAAAGGATCGCCCTTGGCAAGCGTTTCCGCAACTCGATTCCTTCGCGGTCTCCCGGCTCGGAGATCAGCCCCTCCGTTTGAACTCCAGACTTGCTCGCAAACGTTCTTGCCTTTGACCGATTGGAGGGGTAAAAACAATATCCTGAAACGCGCAGGAAAGAGCGATCAAATAGCCGGATTGGAGAGATTCGAATTATGCCCATCTATGAGTTTGCCTGTCATCATTGCCGGATCATTTTCCAGTTTTTTGCCCGGCGCGTGGGCGAACGAAAAGTCCCGGCCTGCCCCAAGTGCGGACGCGGCGATATGGAACGCGTCCTCTCGCGCTTTGCGGTGGCCCGTTCGGGCAAATCCTCGGACAAAGAAGCCCCTGTCGGCGACGACGAGTCGGCCCCCGCGGAAAAAGGCCCCGCTCCGCTCGACGATCCTTTCGCCAAAATGTCGCCCGCCCAGCAAGCGCGCGCCGAACGCGAAATGTTCCGGCTGATGAACCAGGCCGAATCGCTCGACGAGCGCGATCCGCGCCAGCTCGGGGCGTTCCTGCGTCGCATGACGGAAATCGTCGGCGAGGACAGCGGCCCGGAACTGCGCGAAGCCATCCGCCGGCTCGAGGCGGGCGAAGACCCCGAAAAAATCGAGGCGGAGTATGGCGATCTGCTGGGCCTGGGCGAAGGCGAGGAGTCGCGCGGCGGCGGGGAGTATTCCTACGACGAAGGGCTCTACGACCTGTAACAATGCAAAACGGACAACCGACGACTGACAATGCAAAACGGACGACCAACGACTGACAACGAACAATGAAAAACGAACAACGCCACTAACAGAATCTCCGTGAAAAGCAAGCGGGAAAGTGCCTGAGAAAAAAGGGCCAAGTGTGAAGCAAATGAAGGGCGATGATATCGCCGAGAGATTATTGGAGTTTGCGGCTCGGATTGTGAAACTCGGAGGCGCATTGCCTCAGTCAACGGTTGGGAAGCATATCTGCTTGCAGCTCATCCGCTCAGGGACTTCACTGGGTGCGAACTATGAGGAGGCCCGCGGTGCCGAAAGCAAAGCGGATTTCATCCATAAGTTGGGCATCTCGCTCAAGGAACTTCGCGAAACGCGCTACTGGCTCAGCATCATTGTGCGAACGGCTCTGGTTCCTCCCAAGCGTATGAACGAGATCATGCGGGAGGCCGATTCTCTTTGTCGGATTTTGGGGCGCTCCATACTCACCGCAAAGCAGAGAGCGGCGCCAATTCAAGGGCAACCCAGAACAGCAGAACAGGAATAAAGGAGTCCCCTTCAAGTCTGCAAAGAAGGGCTTCTTCCTTTTGCCCATTTTTCATTGTCCGTCATCGGTCGTCCGTTATTCATTGTCCGTCATCGGTCGTCCGTTATTCATTGTCGGTTGTCCGTCGTCCGTTTTTCATTGTCCGTTGTCGGTCGTCGGTTGCCCGTTTTGCATTGTCCGTTGCCTCAAGGCCTGGGCGTTCCGCCAAGCCCCGTGGCGACCGTCAGAGAGACGGCCGTTCCACTGGCCACGCGCCGGCCGGGGCTGGGATCCTGGGCGACCACGATGCCCCGCTCGCTCCCCGCTCGCTCCTCTTCGTGAACCTCACCGAGCGTGAGCTGCATCGCGCCCAGCGCGGTCCGTGCTTCCTGGATCGTCTTGTTTCTCAGGTCCGGCATGTTGTAGTCCACCGCACGGGGGCCGAGGCTGACGACCAGTTTGATCTTGCTCCCGCGGAGGATGGGGGTACCGCCCGGCGGGTCCTGGGCAATCACGTCGCCTTTCTTGACCGTGGGCGAATAGACTCGCGCCGAGGGCTCGCTGAGGTCCAGATCGGCCTGGGGAACCGCACGTGCGGCCACCCCGGCATTGACCTCACTCAAGCCGACCAGATTGGGCACCCGCACCCGCACGGAGCCGTCGCTGAGAACCACCCGCAACGGCGTGTGGGCCTTGACCTTCATTCCCGGGGCGGGGAACTGGGCGATGATGTGGCCGCGCGGCACCACCTCGCTATCTTCGCGCCGATCCATTTCCAACAGCAGATTGGACGGTTTCATCTTTTCCAACGCCTCTTCCACCGTCGCGCCGCAAACGTTGGGCACCTTGACCTCGGGACCGCTCACGTAGCTTCTCACCAGCAGATACGTGGCGGCGCCGGTCAGCCCCAGGACCAGCGCCGTCGTCGCCGCCAACCGGAAAAGCCCCAGGATGAAACCCAGTATGAAGCGCGCCAGGCCGCGTCTGCGCTTCGGCGCCGACGCCGGGGTGAGCTGTCCCGCAAGCCGTTCGGCGCTCGCCTCACTGAGTGGGCTCAGCAAATTGCCGGCCGCGACATTCGCCGGATTGGGCGCTGATTTTTCCTTTTTACCCATTCGATTCAACCCCGCCTACTGAACCTTCAACAAGGTCGGGCCGTTCCGATTGACGGGATTCTTCTTTTCGTTCCATCCGGTTAATCCGGTTATCCTGTCAAAAGGGAACCCGCCGCCCAAAAGCCACTAACCGCTTGTGCCTGTCAGCCTGCGTTCCCGAATCCCTCCCACGCCGCTCCTATTTCCCAATGCAGAAACGCGCAAAGATCGCATCGAGCATTTCCTCGTCGAATCGGCGGCCGAGAATGTCATCGAGCGCCGCCAGCGCCCCGCGAACTTCCACCATCACGAGGTCGCCCGAAACTCCCTCGCCAAACGCCCTGCGCGCGCCGGCCACACCCTCGCCCGCGCGCTCCAGCAAAGTCAGGTGGCGGGCGTTCGACACGATGGGGGTCTCGCCCGCGCCCGCTTCCTGGTCGCCCATCAGAAGAACCATCGCGCCCTGCTCGACCTCCTTGATTCCTTCGCGGCGCAGGGCCGAAATCCGGAAAACCCGATCCGGCGACCATCCCAGTGCCTGAATCGTCGCGCTCTCGAGCACCGTCGGCAAGTCACTTTTGCTGCAAATCACCATCGTGGGGAGCGAAGCGACCCGCACGGCGATCGCGTGGTCCTCGTCGGTCAGCGGTTCCGAGCCGTCCACCACCCAGAGAAGCAGGTCGGCGACGGCCAGCTCGCCTTCGGTCCGCGCGACCCCCATTCGCTCGACCTCATCCTGCCCCACCCGCCAGCCCGCCGTATCCACCAGCATGGTGGCGATTCCGCCGAGGTCAACGGTACATTCAATGGTGTCGCGTGTGGTTCCCGGATGGGGCGAGACGATCGCTCGCTCGCGACCCAGCAGGGCGTTGAACAGCGAAGATTTCCCGACGTTGGGCCGCCCCACGATCACCACGCGAGCGCCTTCGCGAAAGAGCCTCCCGCGCCGGCCCTGTCTCGCTAGGTCGTCGAGGGTGGTCGTGGCCCGATCGAGGAGGTCGGCGAGCGCTTGGTGGTCAGCCGGCCCGATTTCTTCCTCGGGGAAATCGAGCCGCGCTTCGATCTCGGCGGCAAAATCCACGAGCCCGTGGTGGACCTCGCCGATCCGCTCAGAGAGCTGCCCGGTCAGCTGCCGAAGGGCCTGCCGGCTGGCCGCCGTGGTCGCGCTCCTCACCAAATCGCAGATGGCCTCGGCCTGGGCGAGGTCAATCCGGCCGTTCTCGAAAGCGCGCCGCGTGAATTCGCCCGGCTGGGCCAGGCGCGCACCGGCGCGGCACAGCGTCTCCACGATCTCGGAGACCACCGCCGGACTGCCGTGACAATGGATCTCGGCCACGTCCTCGCCCGTGTAGGAATGCGGCGCGCGCATGAGCACCGCCATCACCTGGTCAATCGGTTCGCCCCCGCCCGGCGCCTTGAACTTGCCCAGCACCAGCCGATGATGCGAAAAACTGTTGACGCCCGCAGCGGGTTGGGTAGGTTGAAAACAGCTCTCGAGTAGAGCCGGCGCCTGAGGCCCGCTCAGACGAACGATTGCAATCGCGCCACAGCCGGGAGCCGTAGCGGGCGCGACGATGGTATCACCGTTCGAGCGTTCAGGCGCCATCACCGTGTGGTCCATGGGTTGCGGCAATCTCCAGACGACGCGAGGGGAGAAGCGTCGGATGACAACTCAGGGCCGCCAAGGGGCAGTGGGATGAACCATAAGGTCGTGGTCTCCAGTCCGAAGGCTCCCCCCGCAATCGGACCCTATAGCCAGGCCATCAAAGTCGAAAACATGATTTTCGTCTCGGGACAAATCCCCATAGACCCCGAGGCCAAGAAAATCATCGGAACCGATATCGCGACCCAAACCCGCACCTGCCTGAACCACCTGCGCGAAATCCTCGAGGCAACCGGGGCGGCTCTTTCGCACGTCGTCAAGACAACGGTTTACCTGAAGTCGCTAGATCAATTCAAGGAAATGAACGCGGCATACAAAGAGTTCTTCCCGGTGGACCCGCCGGCGCGCGCCTGCGTCGAAGTCAGCCGGCTGCCGGGGAACGTTCTGATCGAGATTGACGCGGTGGCTGTGATGCCGCCGCCACCCAAAGCGGTGAATACCAGTTCGCTGCTCTAGCCAAGGAGGAGTAGTAATCCGCATGGCAACCACGTTGTATCCGGTCGCGTGTCCGTTCGAGGACTGTCTCTATTACGCGCGAATGGCGACTCAACCCAACCAAGTGTATTGCAGCCATCAGGACAAGGGCCGTTTTCAGGGCAGCCAGGCTTGTCCGCTTTATCAAT
>Ga0315282_10007288_pt1 | contig 18218 bp, 26 predicted proteins | sample YL17G07_20_MG_FD_203693 | JGI IMG/M metagenome (GOLD analysis project Ga0315282, IMG submission 203693) | Sediment microbial communities from Yellowstone Lake, YNP, Wyoming, USA - YL17G07_20 | ecosystem: Environmental > Aquatic > Freshwater > Lake > Sediment | place: USA: Wyoming | collected...
CCAGAATTGTGGAAAGAAATCTCACCATAAGAAGGGCGGAGTCAATCAAAAAATTCTATGGCTTTATAGGATTTAAATCACAAAAGAAAAAAGAACGCCTTGAGAAATTGGTTGAGGACTGCAAGCATCTTAGGGAACAGAATCTGCGTGGCAAGCAGTTGAGTGAAAAAGTGATTAGAGTCGCAAAGGCGGGATGCGCAGATGTATTTGATGTTGAAATTCCAAAATCTCACCGCTTTATAGCAAATGGTATAATATCACACAACACCGCGAAAACCCAACTGCTGATATATGTCAACCAATTAGCCCCTAAAGGCGTCTATGTCTCAGGAAAGAGCTCTTCTGCCGCTGGTCTGACTGCTACAGCGGAAAAGGACGACTCCACTGACGGACGATGGACGCTGAAGGCAGGGGCGCTGGTGTTGGCAGCTGGCGGAATGGCCGCGATAGACGAGTTCGATAAGATGAATGAAGAGGATAGCTCGGCCATGCACGAAGCCATGGAGTCGCAGGTAATCCACATAACCAAGGCAGGCATCCACGCCATGTTCAAGGCCAATACGGCTATACTCGCTGCGGCCAATCCCATCTACGGCAGGTTCGACCCAAACGAATCTCCTGCGGCCCAGTTCGATATCCCGCCGACCCTCATCTCAAGGTTCGACCTGATATTCCCGATAAAGGACGAGCTGGACGAGGCGAAGGACAGGGAGATGGTCAAGCACATACTGACCTCGCACTTTACAGCAGGGGTCAAAGCCAGAGGCAATTATGACAAGAAAGAAATGCATAAGGCCGAGGAGAGGGTCCTACCGGCGATAGAGCCAGATTTGCTGAGAAGTTATATCGCATATGCCAGGAAAGAGATCAAGCCCCTGCTGACGAAAGAGGCGATGGACAAGATAGAGACGTTCTATGTGGACTTGAGGAAGATGGGGCAGAGGCAGAAATCCGTCCCAATCACGCCCAGATACTTAGAAGCTATAATAAGGTTGGCAGAAGCCTCGGCTAAGGGCAGGCTCAGCGATACCGTCGATTTGGAGGACGCTGAGAGGGCCATCCGTCTGATGAAATTCTGCCTGAGCGGAGTCGGGGTTGACCCGGAGACGGGAAAGTTTGATATTGATATAATAGCAGTGGGAACGTCAAGGTCGAAGCAGGACAGGCTCAAGGTAGTCTATCGTGCTGTTAAGACGCTAAGCGAAGGCACGGAAGGAGCGACCCACGAAGCTTTATTAGAAGAGGCCAAGGCGCAGGGCCTGAAGGGGGAAGAGTTCGAGGAGGCGCTCAGCTCTTTGTTGAGGAACGGTGACGTCTATAAGCCAAGACACGGTATTTATAGACCAGCAGATGAGAAAGGATGACGGAGAAAAAACGCATAGTCTATGACATAATAAGGCAACTGAGCATAGAAACGGGCGAGGTTGAAAGGACAGTCATCTGTTCCGAGGCAGAGAAGCACGGGATAAATTTTGTGGAAGTGGATGAAATCCTGGGCTCGTTGCTCAGGAATGGCGATGTCTACATACCTCGCAGTACTACTATTTATAAACCGGTTGAATAAGGATACGCATGGACGAGAGACAGACTTTTTTTACTCTGATGTTGATATTCGCGATAGTGCAGGTTCTAGGGCTCTATTGCGGCTACCAGTATGTCCAAATGATTAAAATAGGAGAGGTTGAAGGAGCGTTCCAGAACCCGGAGAGCGTTTCAAACTCTTTGCTGCTGTTTGTATACATCCTGCTGATGACGGGCGTGTTGCTCCTGATCATAAGATTCGTGAAATCCCTTCTGAGGGTCTTCGAGGCTTTCGCCATATTCTTCGCGTCTTGGATAGCTTTCGATTTCCTCATACCTTACCAGTTTATAAGTTATGCTATCCCGTGGGGCCTGATACTGGCCCTGGCTCTGACCGCTTGGAAAATGCTGAGACCGACTATCCTGAGCCAGAACATAGCGTTGATTTTCGCATTGAGCGGGGCCGGTGCTATAATCGGCGGCTCATTAGGAGTATTACCGGTCATAGTCTTCCTATTGATCCTGTCTATTTACGATTTCATATCTGTCTTTTGGACAAAGCACATGGTCTATCTCGCGAAAGCCATAACCGAAAGACCGATGGCGTTCACAGCCGCTGTCCCTCTCACGACGAAGAAAGTCAGCCACGTGTTCCAGCTCGGCGGCGGAGACTTAGTCATGCCCCTTATCTTATCGGTGTCCGTGCTTGGGCGGATAGGACTCTACCAGGCCGCTCTGACTACGTTAGGCGCTCTGGTAGCGCTTGGTGTTTTATTCGCTTATGTGCTAAAGAATCCGGGAGAGCCATTGCCAGCACTCCCGCCGGTGTCAGCCGGAGCCTGTCTCGGGCTGGTCGCTGGTGTCTTATTATTCGGTGTTTGAATGAAAAGAGCCATAGCCTATCGTTTCCGGATTAAAGACCTAGCAGGAGGAGAATACGTGGCAGGCAAGACCATAAACAACCCCACTTACGTCAAGCTCGGGGATTTGAAGGTGTCTCGCGTCGATCTGCTCGGGAAAGTACTCGAAAAGAACGATTCTGATGGATTCTCTTCTATGACACTGCAGGACAAAACCGGAAAAATAAAAATAAAGGCGTTTGGCAATGATTCGCTGATGGCCAGGGAGGTGGCTATAGGGGATCTGGTCAGGGTGATAGGAAAGATAAGACAGGACCAGGCTGAGAGATTTGTTCTCGGAGAAATAGTTAAAAAGATTGATGATGCTAATTATGAATTGCTTAGAGAGAAAGAATTGGGTCCTAAAAAGAGCGACCTGGTTGAGGAAATTTCTTTTTGAGGGTTTTTATGGCGAAATATGAAGACTTACTCGATACAGTGTATGAAAAGCTGCCCAAGAAGGTGGTGACGAAAGAGAGGTTTGAGATACCCAGGTTCAGCTCTATGGTCCAGGGAAACCAGACCTTCATCAAGAACTTTACTGAAGTCGCCGGCATTCTGAGGCGAGACCCGAACCACCTGCTGAAGTATGTGGCTAAAGAGCTGGCTACTGCAGGCAATTTCGATGGAAAGAGGGGCATAGTCAATGGCAAATTCAAGGAGGAGCAGCTCAATGCGAAGCTGGACGCCTATGTCGCGGAATTCGTTATATGCAAGGAATGCAAGAAACCTGACACTGATCTCATCACTTTCGAAGGAATCAAGTACAAGCGCTGCGGGGTGTGCGGAGCCAGGTCTCCAGTCAGACAGGTGTGACAATGAGGATTTGCGTCAAAAGGAACGGCGAAGTGCTGGCTGCGTGCGACGAGAGTCTTGTTGGAAAAAGGTTTGAGGAAAAAGAGCTTGTTCTAGATATCAAAAAGAGCTTCTATCTGGACAGAACGGTAGGAGAGAAAGAATTGTCTAGGATGCTCGCCGAAGCAAAGAACATTAATCTGGTCGGGGAGCAAACGATTAATATAGCCAAGCGTGATAAGTTAGTCAGAAAGGTGGGGAGAATCAAAGGAGTGCCCTACGCCATAATATTCAAGGTATAATCATGAGGAGTTTTTCGAGCAGCAGGAGGTTCACGCCCCGCAAGCCGCATGGGCCGCAGGAGCAGGAATTCAGGGTAAGATTGCCTAGAGCGGGGGAGATGTTCGGGAGAGTGCTCCAGCTGCATGGCGGAAAGCATCTCACGGTCAAGTGCGCTGATGGAAAAATGAGGATGTGCAGAATCCCTGGCAAGCTCAGGAAGATATGGGTCAGAGAGGATGATTATGTCCTTGTAGAGCCCTGGTCGATAGAGACAGACAAGAAAGGCGATATCGTCTGGCGATACAAACAGGTCGAGATAGATTGGCTGAAGAGGAACGGCCATCTCAAGGACCTGTGAAATCTTTTTATTCTCTTCCAATTATATACTAACTCATGGCCACGATGGTGTAGCCTGGTTCTTGTCTTAAACAAGCAGGAGAGCACAGAAGGCTGTGGACCTTCCGGGTCGGGTTCAAATCCCGATCGTGGCCCTTAAATCCTCCTTTTATAGATTTTAACCCCTTTCTTAGCCAGCCTCTCGACGACTTTCTCATATTCTCTTTGCAGTTTCGCCAAGCTTTCCTCGTTCTCATGCATCTGTATCGCTTTGCCCCTCCGCTTTATCCTCTCCATAGCCAATTTCGGCTCGACTTCCATGAGATAAATCTCGTCTGGTCTCGGAGAGGCGCTGGCTACCTTGACGACCTTCTTGACGAGCGATGAAGCCCTGCCTTTCCCATAGACTTTGGACAGGGCTTCAGCATCATAAGGAGGGTATCTAACAAAATAAATATTGTCTTTCCCTTTTTCTTTCTTTATTCGGTACGGAACGAAGAGAAGAGCATGGCCGGCATAGCCAGCAACAACCAGTTTCTTGCTTTTGGTCCTCTCGCCGGTCGCAATCAATTTGTCCGGAATCCTGCCTAGCGCCCTGAAGATTCTGTCCTTCGGACCATACTCAGTCAGCTTAACTAGGGCGGCATTCCTACTGTTCTCAAAAAGGGTCTTGGCGAATAGGTCTTTTCCGCTGCCATCTATGCCTATAACCGCTATCCTTTTCGGTTTTTTCATGGAGATACCTATGGTTTAAGTGATTAAAAATGTTTCATCACGGATAGGACGAAGTTTGCACATTATCAATTTATCTATGGTGCCTTTTCTTGTACCAATCCTTCTGATAGCCTCTAACCGCTTGCCTGACCTCTGGAATCTTGTACTGCTCTCTCCTGCGCTTGTTCCTCTGTTCCTTGGCCTCTGGTTTCTTCCAGTAGTCTCTCTTCCGTTTTAGGACCTGGGGCTCCATATCCGCCAGCTTCTTGCGCGCCACGACTACAGGCCTCTTGCGATAATCCGTTCTATATTTCTTCCTGGCGCCTCCCTTCTCGCGCAATAGCTTCGACTTCTCAGAACAGGCTTTGCTGCAGTATCTTATGTTCGGCTGGTTGGTTAGAAAACGTTTCTTGCAGATCAGACATTCTCTTTCGTGCGTAGCCTTGCTCGCTGCTTTCTGACACGCGCTGCTGCAGAACCTTAATTCAACGTAACTAGGCGCCTGAAAACTCTTACTGCATACTGCGCATTTTCTGGTCTCTAGCATCGGCTTGTAGTTTGGCATGACAGTCACTGCAGGGGACAGGATTTGAACCTGTGTAGGCGCTGAGCCAAAAGATCTTGAGTTTGGAATTTAAAGGCTTAAAACCTAAAAATCTTTCCCGTTTGGCCACTTCGGTACCCCTGCATCGTAAAGATATGACACCCACTTTTAATAAAACTTACTCAGAAATAGCCCTCTTTTAGCCAAATATTGAACCTATCGAGATGTTTCTTACTAGCGGGGTTTATCAAAGAAAACCATCTTTTAACATTCTCCTTGCCTTCTATTCTTAACCTATAAACTAAATTTTTATTCGTACGTCCTTTGTATGGTTTTGTCTTATAGAAATTAAAACCTAGACAGTTTACCATTCTGCATATCTCTCTATACAAACTTAAAGAAACTGTCGCAAATGCTACAACTGGTCTATGTCTATATTCTTTTTGCCATTTGCTAGATGAACTGCCATAGGAACGTTGAAAATATATGCAACCATCAGTATCAAACAAACCCCTGAGAAAATGTTTATACAGAGTATTATTTCTCAGTATGATAGTAGGTACTTTGACGGAAGCGACCTTTTTTCCTACAGTAAAACCCAATTTCAAAAATGACTCCAAAATGTTTTTATTACAAGTAAGTATACCATAAGTTCCCCAGTATCTAAATTCTCTCGCTCTAATTTTGACTTTGAATGTTTCATTAAGTAATGGAACAATTCTATTATCATAATAATTTCTTTCATCCTTTGGATTGCCGCTTATAAAGAGAGTCAATCCAGAATTTCCTCTACTTATCCAGCCATCGCCAGCAAAGGCTCCAGCTAATTCTGCTAGATTGTTTTCAAAAGCAGTCATATGATTTTAAGGTTAATTATATTTATTTCAATTTTGCGACGGTTGTCGGTTAATTTGAGTTAATTTAATCTTGTATTGTAACCACTCCGACACCCCTGCTATAATTATCTAAGCTTTTTGCGTTCTTCCTTGCCAATTTCATTCTCAACATCTTTCATAGCTTTTCTGAATTTCTTCATTATTTCTTCGGTTATTGGGTGCGGCTTAAATCTGCCGTCTTTCCCTTTTATAAAAACCCTCTTTCTTTCAACATCAAACCTATAGAAGGGATAATCAACATCCGCCGTCTTTCTTGTTTTCTTCAACAGTTCATCTTCAAGCTTTCTGAGTTCGGTCCTGCTCACATGGGACGGAATGGCCTTCGGCGCTTGTATTATGACCGGCTTTATTGCCTCTTCCAGCCTGCCTACGACCTTTTGTCTCCTTAGCTCGCGGAGTACCCTGGCCTCCCGTTCTTCCGCCGGATGCTTTTTCAACCTTCTAGCGCGCATATTATCCTTCTACCTTTCAGTATATAAAAAGCCTCAGAGGAGATTTGAACTCCCGACCTATCGCTTACGAGGCGATCGCACTACCGCTGTGCTACTGAGGCACACGTATTTATTTACGCGGTCCTTATAATATATTTATGCCGTCCATAAGCAAAAAAAGAAGAACCCTTGCGAAGAAAGAATTGGGTGAAGTACTATCCTCGCACGAAGTTATTAAGATGGGTGAAGAGATCAGTCGGCTGATTAACAACGGCATGTCCCGCCCCGAGGCTGAGAAAAAGATTATCAGAGAGTTATTCAAAAAGCGTCAGAAATAATTCTTCAGCACGAACCTCAATGCGTCTCGCTGGTCCTTATAGGTCAGCATTTTCAGCGCTTTCTTGGCAGTCACCCAGTTATAACCCGAATGTTCTCTTTTGTCTATCCTTATTTTGCTGCCCTTGTCCAAATCCTCGACTATGAACAGCCTGAAATGGGCGCCGCGATAGGTGTTGTTGTCTTTCATATATTCTCTAGTCCAACGGTACTTATACTCATATTCCGTCTTAACGTACCGGTATTTTCTTATCCCGGTTTCTTCTCTCAATTCTCGTTTCAGGCAATGGTCTTCTGTCTCTCTGCCATTCAGCCCGCCTTTCATTATCTCATGCCCGGTCCAATTCAGCTTGCGATGGAGGACTAAGAAGACGGGCTGTTTCTTCCTCTTAAAGACTATGGCCGAGACCCCTTTTCGATATTTCACGCTATCACGTGGGAATAGATATAAATCCTGAGTATAAAAATATATACCATAAGCCGGAATGGCAGAGCGGTTAATGCGATAGTCTCGAAAACTATTTCCCTCCGGGGAGCGCAGGTTCGAATCCTGCTTCCGGCGTCACCCTTCGGAATGGGCATTGTACAACGCGATTATCTCCGCGTCGGATAGGCTGCGGTTATAGAGGTGCACCTCATCAATTATCCCCTTGAATTCTTCTGTGCCCCCTTGACCACCCGCAAGATTGTAACCTGATGTCCCAGAGGTTACCTGTCTAAATGCGCCCGAAGCGGCTTTGACGCCATCCACCCATATCTCGCTCACGCCCCTTGATGCGCTCTGTAAGGCAACTATATGGTGGAATACATCGCTGGTCGGAGCAGGCGATACAGAAGCGAAACATTGGTAGGTAGTGTCTACTAAATAAGCACATAGATTTAAAGCGCTAGTACCGCTACCATTATACCACCAAAATCTAGGCTTATGGACATCACCCCAAAATATGGCGCTATAAGGCTGGGGTGAGTTCCCTTCATGCAGGATCCATCCTTCAAATGTCCATTCGCCCTTGTTCGCAAAGTTAGTGGGTATCGTCGTTGATACCGGGAAATACAGCTGATCGTCCACTCCGTTGAACGCCAGAGCCGTGCCTGACTTTCCCTTGACCCACATGCGGGTGTCGTTTGCTACGCCAGAACTCTCGTCAAACTCCAAATCGAGGATAGACCTATTCGCTGCTATCTGCGAGTTCATCTCCGCTTGTATCTGCCCTTTAGTCATGTTCTTATCAAAAACCCTGAACGAGTCTATTGAGCCGCTTAGGAAGGTGCCGCTTTGATATTCACCAAGTGCAAGATCAGATAAATCTGCCGGATACGCTCCCGCACCCTGGGCTTCCAAAACCCCATTTACATAAGCGAATTTGTTGACTCCGTCCCAGGTCATCGCTAGATGGTACCATGTGCCTACGACTGGCTTGGTTGTAGAACGCATGTTTGTGAAAAATGCGATTCCATTCCCATCGTTATAATTGAACATATGAAAAGTCGAGCCGCTTGCATAGACGCCTTGGACAATTCCCTCCCATATGCTAGAGGTGTGTAATCTATTAAATCTCACCCAGAGCATTATAGTACCCTGCGTCAGAGAGCCGACATTCCCTATTCTCACGTTACCGCTTATTCCATCCAAACTTACGGCATTTCCATACTTGCCAGATGTTCGTGTCGCGCCACCGACTAAGGCTCCATTATGCCGCGTACCGTAGAATGTGGCGTTGTTTAACTGGCCGGAAGAATCGGCGATAAAGCCGCCTTTTCCCTCTTCAAAAGACCATTGCGCGACTATGCCCGTTACTGGCGTAGAGCCAGCTCCGATTGTCACGCCCTTCTTGCATTGCAGACACGCGTCTCCGCAACCGGGTGTCTTGCTGATTAAGTCTTTTCCCGAGGCATCAACACAGGCGGCATCGCACTGGGTGCAGCTCGTTCCAAGACCCAGCGTCAAATCTCGCTGGCAGTTGGCCGCGGCTACCCTGCATTTAGAGATATCTGCGCCGCCTATTGAGCCGGTGAAAACGCCGGTTACGAAAAGCACTACCACCGCGGATATGCCGAGCACCGCGGCTATAATAATCAGGTACTCTAACGCTCCCTGGGCTTTCATAGTACATATAACAAAATATTCATATATAAAGCTAAGTCAATTGAGGGGGACTGGATAATAGACGCATGCCTGTAAACCTTTTTATACTAATATATGCTAAATCTAACTACAACGGTGAGGACAAGTTCTACTAATTTAACCGATAATGGGGGTCTTTGTTTGAAAGCGATTATCAATTCGGCTTTAGAGGAAATTGCTAAGGAAAAGCAAATCAAGGCAGTGAAAGGGCCTGGGACGATGAGCGACGAGGAGCTCGAGGATACTCTACAGCATGCAATGGCCAGAATCAGGGTCATTGGAGCGGGCGGATCAGGCAACAACACGGTAAGACGGATGAACGAAGTAGGAATCCTCGGCGCGGAACTCATCGCGCTGAATACGGATGCCCAACATTTACTGATCACTCCTGTTGAAAAAAAAATCCTAATCGGGAAAGAACTGACCAAAGGGCTCGGGGCAGGAGCAGTCCCCCAGGTTGGCGAGTCTGCTGCGAAGGAGTCCACGGAAGATATCTCGATGGTCCTGCAAGATTCGAATTTAGTATTCATAACATGCGGTCTGGGCGGGGGAACAGGAACGGGAAGTTCGCCCGTCATAGCCCAGATAGCAAAGGAGTTGGGCGCTCTCACAGTGGGCGTGGTCACTCTCCCGTTCTCAGTCGAAGGGAGAAAGAGGATGGAAAATGCTCTCGACGGCTTGAAGAAACTCAGGGCAGAGGCGGACACGGTTATAGTCATACCGAATGACAAGTTGCTGGAGATTGTGCCCGAACTGCCTTTAAACGCCGCGTTCAGGGTGGCTGACGAAGTTCTTACGAACGCAGTAAAGGGGATTACGGAAATGATCACAAAGCCTGGCCTAGTCAATCTAGACTTTGCTGACGTTAGGACGGTGCTATCAAAGGGCGGAGCAGCCATGATAGGTCTGGGCGAATCAACCAGCAACTCGAACAGCGAAACGAGGGCTCTCGAGGCGGTGGAAGAGGCTTTGAACAGCCCGCTGCTGGACATAGACGTGAGCGAATCGAACAAGGCGCTGGTGAATGTTATAGGCGGACCGGACATGACGCTGAGAGAGGCCGAGCTAATCTGCGAGGCCGTTGCATCCAAGATACACCAGAACTCCCAAATAATCTGGGGAGCGATGATCAAGGACGATATGCCTAAGAACTCTATTCAGGCCATGGTGTTGATCTCTGGCGGAAAGATGGGTTATCTGGATATCGAGCCGGAGAAGATTGCAGAGGATTTGGACATTAGAAACATCTAGTGAGACGAATGGAAGGAAAACAAAGGGGCAAGATAAGGTCTTTCATATACAATGCTGTTCGTGTTCTTAAGCTTGCGAAAAAGCCGAAAAGAGACGACTTCACCTTTGTTGCGAAAGTGACCGGATTGGGAATATTGCTGATCGGGGCTATCGGATACGTAATAGAATCGATCAGATGGCTATTTCAGGGATAAAAATGCTGTTTGGAATAAGAACGACTATCGGACGGGAGAAGATAGTAGCCGAAACGCTGTCTAACAAGATGAAGCACGCGCAAGAGAACGTGTCGGCCATCGCGGTAATCGATGGTCTGAAGGGCTATTTAATACTGGAGGCGGAGAGCGAGGCGGACGTGAGGAAGCTGGTCTATAAAGCGCCGCACGTTAGAGGAATAGTCTCTGGTGTCATTCGCCCGGAGGAGATAGAACACTTCTTCGAGACCAAATCCTTGACCCAGGGAATCGAGAGAGGAGACATAGTAGAATTAACATCTGGCGCTTTCAAGGGAGAGAAGGCTAGAGTCATTAGGGTTGATGAGAGCAAAGAGAAGATAACCGTTGAGATAATCGAGGCAGCTGTTCCGATACCCGTGACAGTCGATGCTTCTTCAGTCAGGATGATACAAAAGGCGAGTTAAGATGGAAAAGACTATTTCAGCGTTGATTGAGGGCGGAAAAGCTACTGCAGGTCCACCGATAGGACCGGCGCTAGGGCCTATGGGGATAAATACGGGGAAGGTGGTGGCTGAGATCAACGAGAAGACGAAAGACTTTGTAGGCACTACCGTTCCTGTGAAAATCATAGTCAACCCGGCTACCAAAGATTACAGGATAGAAATAGGCACTCCGTCAGTCGCTGCTCTGATCAAGAAGGAGATGGCGATAGAGAAGGGCTCCGGTAAGGCTCTGGAAGAAAAGGTAGGAGACATCGCTATCGACCAGCTGATTAAAGTGTCTAGATCCAAGAAGGACGCGCTATTGTCCAGGACTCCTAAGGCCGCGCTGAAGGAAGTTGTGGGCACCTGCGTCACGTTAGGCATAACCATCGACGGGAAAGAGCCGAAAGATGTCATAAGAGAGATAGACCATGGCCAGTTTGATGCTAAGATAGAAGGCAAGGAGAAGCTCAGAGAAGTCACGAAAGAGGAAATTGAGAAAAAGAAAGCCGACGCTAAAGCCAGATTGGACGCGAAGCACAAGGCTGAAGAGGCTGCTAAGGCGGCTGCCGAGGCTGCGAAGGCTGCTGCGGCTGCCGAAGCCGGCATCGCTCCTGAGGCTGCGGCTGAAGAGGCGCCCGTTGCTGAGGCGGGGGAAGAGCCGAAGAAAGAACATAAGAAAGAGGAGAAGAAGTAAGCTTTATAAACGGCTTGCGACCAAATTATTACACTCCCTTGAGACTACCCGGTTTTGCCGGCTAGAAGGGGTTTTTTATGGATTTGCTAAAGGCTATAGAAGAGGCTAAGACTAAGTCTAAGAAGAGGAATTTCGCCCAGTCCATAGACATGATAATAAACTTTACTGGGGTGGACTTCAACAAACCTGAGAACAGGATAGACTTGGAGCTGGCTCTGCCCAACGGACGTGGCAAGCAGATTAAGGTAGCCGTTATTGTGGGCAATGAGCTGATTGTAGAAGCGAAGAAAGTAGCGGACAAAGTCATAACTAAGGAGGATATTGCGGACCTTGGAGCCGACAAGAAAGCGCTCAAGAAGCTAGTTAGTGAATATAATTATTTCTTATGTCAGATTGATTTGATGGCGCTCGTCGGAAAGACTCTAGGTCAGGTGATGGGACCCAAGGGAAAACTGCCTAAGCCGGTGCTACCGACAGCGAAACTAGGGCCGATAATAGAAAGGCTGAAAAATACTGTTCGAGTGAAAACTAAGGGGAAGTTCCTGCCGACGCTGCACACAGCGATAGGGACGGAAGAGATGCCCAACGACCAGCTAGTGAAGAATGCAGAAGCTGTCATTTACGCGATAAGAGACAAGTTACCCAACAAGGAGGGGAATTTCCGTTCTATTTATCTGAAGACTACCATGGGACAACCAGTGAAGGTCGATATGAATGCAAAATGAAGTGGCTGAGTGGAAGATAACTGAAGTGAAAGAACTTGAGAAATTCATAGGCGACAAAAAGGTAGTCGGAATTGTTGATATCGAGAGCCTTCCGAGCAAGCAGCTGCAGGAGATCAGAAAAAAACTGAGGGGAAAGGCAGACATCAAGATATCCAAATCGATACTCATAAAATTGGCCATCGAGAACCTGAAGAGAGCGGACCTGAAGAAGCTGGAAGAGTACATGGACGGTCCTACGGGCATTATAGTCTCGGACGAGGACCCGTTCCTGCTCTACAAGTTCCTGAAGAAAAACAGGAGCAAGGCCCTGGCAAAGGCAGGAATGATAGCGCCCGCGGACATAGTCGTGCCTGCGGGAGACACAGACATGCCTGCCGGTCCCGTCCTCTCTGAGCTGAAGGTAGCCAAGATAGATGTTAAGCTCTATAAAGGAAAAATTGTTATAGCCAGCGACTCCCACGTCGCCAAGAAGGGGGAAGTCATAACCCAGCAGCTGGCCGGTGCTCTCGCTAAATTAGGCATTACTCCTGTTGAGATAGGACTGAAGATAACAGCGATACTCGAGAAAGGGATAATCTACAAGCCTGGCGTACTAGACGTAGATGAAGAGAAATTCATGCAGGACTTGGTAGGAGCCTATCACAATGCGCTAAACCTAGCGGTGAACGCGGGCTATCCTAACAAAGACTCTATCAAGATAATGATTCAGATGGCCTATCGCAACGCAAAGAATCTTGCTGTTAACGCCGACATACTGACCAAAGAGACTATCGGCAGCATACTCGCCAAAGCCAGCAGTCAAGCGAGCGCTTTGGCCGGGGTATTGAAGACAAAAGGTTTTTCGGAGGTTTGAAAATGGAATACGTGTATGCGGCATTGATGCTGCATTCTGCAAAGAAAGACATAAACGAAGCCAACGTAAAGAAGATAGTTGAAGCCGCGGGATTCCCGGTCGAAGAGGCAAAGGCCAAAGCACTTATAGCCTCGCTTCAGGGAGTCAACATAGACGAAGCGATAAAGCAGAGCGTCATAGCAGCAGCGCCAGTGCAGGCAGCGGCTCCGGCTGAGAAGAAGAAAGAAGAGAAAAAAGAGGAAACCAAGACTGAGGAAGAGGCTGCGGGCGGGCTAGCGGCACTGTTTGGCTAAAACCAACACTCTTTTATATTGGTTTTGTTTAGTGAATTACATGGCAAAGAAGGAAAGCGTCGAGAAAGAGATTGAAGACGTCGAGAAGTACGAATATCTCTTGGTAGAGTATATCAAGGAAATTTCGAACGGGATGACGTGCCTTGTTATGATAGTCACCACTCTCTTTCTCTTTGTGCTGCTGGACCTATCGCCGCAATTTGCCTCTCCTGATTATGATTTTGTGAGATTGGCTCTGATTCTGGCGATGATCGGCGGACTGGCCCTCTTCGGCATATCCAGCCTGGTGAAGAGAAAACTCGAGAAGAAGTTCAAAAAGATTTTTCCTTAGCAAAAATAATATAAATAGCGGGTTCTTAAGAAGCATATGGCAAAGGCGCAGGGTGCTCTAGAGTACCTAATCATAATCGCCGCGGTGCTAGGCATATCGGCAGTTGTAGTTTTATTTGTCACGGGAGCTTTCACTGGTTCTTCATCAGGAGCCAGCATCTCGGGCTGCAGGATGGCCGCTTCTAATTGCGGCAAGGACCTGACGTTAGGAATAAGCACGAGTTGTCAGTATTGTGAGACTGCCTGTAAGGATGCTACTGGAAAAGAGGTTATTGCGGGTGCTATAACCGCATGCAAGGCCGGCAGGGTCAGCTCGATTGCAGCAGGACTTAATCTAACTGTTGGCCTTGTGAACGACTCGGCATGCCTATGCGGATGGACTGTTTCTAACTGTGCAACATGGTGGAAAAACCAGTTGATTGCCAAAGGATTCAATGTTGAATCGATAGGGACCTCAGTCATTCAAGACGTGAACTTGATGAAAAAATACAAGGCGATAGTGAATCCATATGGAGAATGGTATCTTGATTACGGTGCGGACCAATACGCTGCGCTGGACAACATCAGAGAGTACGTGAGGCAGGGTGGCTACTGGTTTGAGTACGGTGGCTATCCGTTTTACTATAAATGCAGCACTGGGGCAGCGGCCCAAGGACCATACAGCTCGGGTAGCCAGAGGGTGTGTATTAGTATAAGCGGCCCGGCTCCACCTGATTATTTAGCCGACAATAGAAACATTACTACATATGGGAGGGCGGTCACGCCCAACGGTCCCCCAATGATTACCGGCGATCGCAGACCTAGCGTTGGGAATACCTTCACGGCGTATAGCGGTTGCGCACCTTTGGCCTCTGGAGCCTCTTACAATCCATTATACTTCAACAGCACATACAATTTCGCTGGCCCGGTCGCGCACTGTTACGGCTCGGGTTGCATAGTGAGGTCGGATAAGTTCACTTCAAACGATGCGGATGTGGCTACAATTTATGCAGATTTTATGAGGAGCAAGGTCTTCTAGCCTTTGCTCAGAGCAGATGGATCTTTCAAGCCGTGGCCGGTTATAACTAGCACTATTTTCTCATCCCTAGAGACCAATTCCTGGTCCAGTGCTTTTGCTAGCCCGGACATCGGGAGAGCGGCGGCAGGCTCAGCAAACACTCCATCCCTGCCGAGCATTTTTATCGCATCAAGAATCTCAAAATCATTGACCTTGAGCCCGAAGCCCTTGGACTCTCGCATTGCCCTAATGGCAGTATGGCCGTTGAATGGCGTTTTTACAAGTATGGCGCTTGCGATGGTCCTGGCAAACTCGATATGCTCCGGCCTGTCGTGCCCCTGCTCGAACGCGTCTATAATCGGCGAGCAGTCCTCAGCCTGCACCCCGACCATTCTAGTTTTTTTCTTTTGTTCTTTGAATGCCTTCCAGACAGCAGTCAGGAAACCGCCTGTCCCTAGCGGCATAAAGACATAATCTGGCTTTATCTCAGAAATCTCGTACCCAAGGGTCTTCTCCCCCTCAATAAAGTATGGGTTGAGGCCGGTCATCGCCAGATAATTGCCAGCGTGAGCATGGAGTTTAGCCTTTGTGACGCAGTCCTTGAAAGTCCCATTTACTTTAATCAGGTTGCCGTTATAGGCCAGGACCTGCGCCAGTTTCCCCTGTGGAGTGTCTGCCGGTACAAACACATCGCATTTCATACCGGCTTTCGCAGAATAGGCAGATACGCTTGCTGCCATGTTCCCGGTAGAGGCCACGGTCGTAGTCTTGAAACCGTGCTCAGCGGCCTTAGTTATCACCACGCATGAGCCCCGGTCCTTGAACGAGCCGGTCGGATTGACTCCCTCGAACTTGAGATATAGTCTGTCGAGGCCCAATAATCTGCCTATATTATCCGCCTTGTACAGTGGAGTATTGCCCTCATCCAGTGTAATCAGCTCTCTTTCTATCGGCAGGACTTCTTTGTATCTCTGAAGACCTATCCCCTTCAGTTTCGGCTTTCCTACCTTTCGCTGGACCTCAAGGACCTCTCCGCAGTCGCATGTATACCTGACCTGTTCCTCAGGGTATTTCTTTTCACACCGAGTGCATACTAACATTCTATCTCCTCTGCCTTCGCCAGGCTATCGTTAACCATCCTGGCAATATTAACTTTTTTCTCCTCTTGCTTTATCCTCTTCAAGTCCGCCCTTGTCGACGGCTTCGATGGGACTATGGAACAGCACATTGCGGGTCTTGTTGATATCTCGAATAGTCCTGCTTCTCTCGATATCTTTATGGTCTCGTTTTTATCAAATCCTATCAACGGCCTTATTACCGGCATCTTTATGGCCTCGTCTATCGCAAGCAGGTTCCATGAGGTCTGGGAGGCCACCTGCGCCAGGCTCTCTCCGGTCACAAGTGCTTTTGCCCCCAGCTTTTTAGCCAGTCTTTCAGCAATCCTGTACATTATTCTGCGACAGAACAAGCAGCAGTATTTCCTCTCGCACTTTCTGGAGAACTCGGTAAGACTCTTTCCATGCGGCACTATCCACATCTTCTTGAGGCCGAGTTTTTTGGCGGAATCTATCGCGCGTTTTTTGGTGTCATTGCCAGAAAAGGGATAATTATCGAAATAAATTGGAATCAGATCCAGCTTGCTTTTCATGAGATAACCTGCTACCGGAGAGTCTATCCCACCTGACAATAGCAGAATGGCTTTCATAGTATCACGTTGTATATCTCTTGTGCCATCTTTTTTACCTTTTCCCTGTCGTTTTTACGTATCAGCAGTTTTCCTGATGGGTATATGCTGACCTCTGTTCCTTTAAACATCACTATTAAGACTACGGGCGTGTCTGCCAGTATCTCCTTGAATTTTTTCCTGACTTTATCAAAATCGATTCTAGTTTTTTTCTTCAACAAGACAGAGCAGGCTGGTGAACCTCTGCACGGCCTCATTACGAAAATAGGTTCCATATTTATATCACTCGTGCTTAATCTATAATGATGTACGAACGCCAGGCGCTACTCTTAGGCAAGGGGGCACAGGACAAGCTTTTTAGGGCAAAGGTAGTTCTTATTGGTTGCGGGGCGCTGGGTTCTAACATAGGCATTGGTCTGGCGCGGGCGGGTATAGGCAACATCGCGGTGGTGGATAGGGATATAATCGAAGAGGAAAATCTAGGAACACACCAATACTTCCATCACGAGATAGGTCTGCCCAAGGCCATCGCTCTGAAACAGAAGATACTTGAAATAAACAAAGACATAAAGGTGGAGGCTTTCGTCGCTGATGTAAACAAAACGAACGTAGAACAACTCATCCAAGGAAAGGACTTGGTGCTTGACGGGACGGACAATATGGGGACAAGATTTTTGATGAATGATGCCTGCGTGAAGAATAAGGTGCCCTGGATATATAGCTCGTGCATGAAATCAGAGGGTGCAAGCGCTGTTTTCTATCCCACAGGACCGTGCTTCAGATGCGTTTTTCCCAAGGTGCCGAGCAAACTGGAGACATGCGATACCGTCGGGATAGTCTCGACGCTTCCGGCGTTAATCGCTAATATGCAGGTTTCTGAAGCGATTAAGATACTCACTGGTGGCAAAGCAAGCAAGGACATGATTTTCTACGACTGCCTGAAACATACTCTTGAGAAAATCGCTCTCAAGAAAAATAGCGAATGCAAGACCTGCTCTAAGCACAGTTTCGAGTTCCTGAATTCAAAACTAAAGGAGACTGCCATATTATGCGGAAGGAATGCCGTTCAAGTCTTCCCATCACGACCGCTCAAGATAGAGGAACTGATGCACAGCCTGCAGGGTAGCGAGGTTGAAATACTTGGTGGCAACCTCTATCTGATGAGTTTTAAAATTAAGGGATATACCATCAGCGTTTTCGAGGACGGCCGAGCACTAATTAGGGGTACTTCAGATGAAAAGGTAGCAAAGTCGCTATACTCAAAGTACATCGGTTCCTGATCAGTCGGAATAGCTTAAGGAATCTCCACTGTCACCCGATTCCCAGCCACAGTCTCGAGCCTCGCGGTTAGATCCGCTGCTTTTGCTGACTAGTCCATAACGAGATACGAAAGTACTGCTTCCTTTCGTTCCGCTTGATTTTCCATTGTCTGCCATATTCGTCACCTCATAAATTAAAAATTCGGGAAGATGGTTAAAGAAGCCTTGTTTATAACCCTATCGAAAGATTTTTGAAAAGAGTTCCTGTACAAAAATTTTTGACAGGAAGTGCAGAATAGCGCATAATGTTTAAATATAACGGTGTTATAAAAATTAGTCATGCGGCCTTTCTGCGAAGTCGTTGTCAAGGAAGTGCTACCTGCCGTTAGGAGCGTCCTTGCGAAAGAGCTAAAAGATTCCGGAATGACTCAGGAAGAGATAGCTAAAGCTCTGGGAATAACACAGGCGTCCGTTTCTCACTATCTAAAGCAAGCGAGAGGGAAGAATGTCAGAATGTTTGAGGACAATCCTAGGTTAAAGAAGAGGTTGAAAGAGACGGCAGATAGGATTAAGGAGAAAAAAGCGAACCCTGTGA
>Ga0315282_10007289_pt1 | contig 18217 bp, 15 predicted proteins | sample YL17G07_20_MG_FD_203693 | JGI IMG/M metagenome (GOLD analysis project Ga0315282, IMG submission 203693) | Sediment microbial communities from Yellowstone Lake, YNP, Wyoming, USA - YL17G07_20 | ecosystem: Environmental > Aquatic > Freshwater > Lake > Sediment | place: USA: Wyoming | collected...
CCGCGCTCTCGTTCAATATGATCGAGTCGACGTCGCTGTACTTCAGGCCGCAGTCGGTCACGGCCGCGGATCCGTCTTGACTCCGGAGCTCGCGCTGATTACGATGGTTCGAATGAGCGAATCGAGGCTAGAAGTGTACCTTTCGAGCGCGTCCAGATAACCAGTTGAGCAAAAGATTAATAACCAGTCAGACCATTATCATCGTACGGGGATGCGATGCCACTGTTGAGGAAGCCATTTGGAAAGGCGAAAGAAGAAGTCCAGACGGTCGAGACTGATCAATACATTGACCTTGGGCAGCTGAGCTTTGATGAGACCAACCCGCTCCAGGGCAAGGGGATGGTGAAGGTCGCTGAGATCTACAGGTATGAGGATCTGTCGGCGGTTACGCAACCGGTCTACAACGGCAACATACTGCTGGTCGATTACTCGGCGCTCTCAAACGACTCTCTCACTCTCAAAAGAATCACGAACGAGCTGAAGGCGGTCGCGAGGGACACTAACGGGGACGTTGCGGCGATCGGCAAGAACATCATCGTGGTCACGCCGAACGGGATCAAGGTCGACCGCCAGAAGATCAAAGGCGGCTTCACTTAGATCTCTTGTTCTCTTCGCGGTTTGTATTTTCGTTTTCTGTGATGTGCGCCAAGCCATACTAGAAGCAAGTGCTCGCAGACAATAATTATAAATAGCCAAGCAATAATTTTCACTCGGTGTCTGGCTTCAAGGTCATACATGATGGCGTACATGGCAGCGTGAGGCTCGAAGGCGTCTTCCTCAACATATTCGAGCGGCCGGAGATGCAGCGCTTGCATGGCGTGCACCAGCTCGGCCTCGCGTATCTGGTTTTCCCGGGTGCGAACCACACGCGGCTCGAGCACTCGCTCGGGACGTTCTACATCGCAGGAAAGATGGCGAGCGCCTTGGAGCTTCCCGCCGAGGAGAAGAGGCAGGTGCTCGCCGCTGCCTTGCTGCACGATCTCGGACATCCGCCATTCTCCCACACCCTGGAAGCCGTGATAAAGGACCGTCTCGGACTGACCCATATGGACGTGACGCGCTCGGTCATGTTCGGCGACGCGAAGGTCGTCCCCGATTCCGCCAAGGACATAGTTGGGGAGATGGAGCCGATCTCCGAGCTTCTTGATGCTGCTGGAATCGTCCCCGAGATCGTCGCCGACATGATAGTCTCCCCGACAGACGACGGCGAATTCGGGCAGAGTCAGCTTGAGGTCGAGGGGTCCCAGGCGCACTTCGGTAGGAAGGACTATCTCAGGCAGATCATCCACGGCCCGGTGGACGCGGACCAGATGGACTACCTGCTCAGGGACGCACACTACACCGGGGTAGCACACGGCACCATAGATCTGGATAGACTGCTGCAGACGATCGGAGTTTATCATGGCGACCTCGTCGTGGACAAGGGCGGCGTGGTGGCGGTGGAAGGCCTCCTCGTCGCCAGGGCGCTGATGTACACTTCGGTCTACTTCCACAAGACCGTGCGGATAGCAGAGATGATGCTCTGCAAGGCTGTGGAGAACGCTGACGAGAGTGTCCTCAGGGACATACAGATGGACACGGACTGCAGCCTCTCAGAGAAGCTCATCGCCGCGGGCGGAGACTCGCGGCGGATCATGATGATGCTGCGGTACAGGAAACTCTACAAGAAGGCGCTGTCGATTACGACGGGGGAGATGGAGGAGAGGCAGCTCGACCGTCTGCTCGCCCTGACCGACTATCGGAAGAGAAGGGCGATGGAGGCAGAGATCGCTGAGAAGGCGGGGATACGGACTGCCGACGTCATATTGGACGTGCCGGAGAAGGAGCTCCTGATATCCGAGCCGAGGATCGGCAAGACCGAGGTGCCGATACTGAACGGAGACAGGGTCAAGCCGCTGACGAAGCACAGCCCTATCGCGAAGGCGCTGCAGTCGAGAAGCGTTCACGACTGGGCCGTCATGGTCTCGACGCCGGCGAAGCACAAGGACGCAGTCGGGAAAGCCGCCGAGAGATTGTTGTTCTCCTGAGAAGGTCAGTCTGTGCGAATTCAGAGACCGCCGATTCTCTCCAGGTCAGCTCTGCATCGATCGCAGAACCAGTCCCCTTTCCTGTCGGTGTCCGCGATCGAGTTGGAGAAGAACATCACGCATCTCGCGTTCCTGCAGTGATCCAGACCGAGCGTATGCCCGAGTTCGTGGACCGCCTCCTTGACTATCCTCCCGGCGAAGATACCCCCCTCCGAGTGCTGCAGCCTCGCGATTGAGATCACGCAGCCCTTGCCCCCCAAGAGTGCCCTGCCGAAGACGAAGTTCAATCCCGGCGCGAATAGGTCGACGGACGTGATTCCTAGCACCCTGTCCCCACGCGCATCCATTGCGAGGTCGAGGAATCTCGCGCAGTCATACTGTCCTCTTTGCCCGTCATAAGAATCGCTCGGGACTTCGACGGGCGGGAGCAGTGTCGCAGATCCGAATCTCTCGCCGAGCATCGAGGCCAGCATCAATAATGTGTCGTTGTCCACCTTGCCTATCGGGAGTATCGAGACGTTCGTGTCCCGGACTCTCAGCCCTTCATCACCCCGATAGGCCAGAGGCGCGCCACCCTTCTTGACAGACCGGCACCGTCCACGATCGAGACGACATGATCGATGTCCTTGTAGGCCCCCGGCGCCTCTTCCAGTATCCCGTCCTTCGTGCTCGACCGGAGGTAGATGCCTCTTCTCTCGAGATCCTGGCGCACCTGATCGACCCGGTACTTCCTTACCGCCGCCTCCCTGGACATCACCCTTCCGGCCCCGTGGCAGGTCGAGCCGAACGCCTCCTTCATCACGTTATCCGTTCCGACGAGCACGTAGCTCCCGGAGCCCATGTCCCCCGGTATGATGACCGGCTGGCCCACCCTCCGGTACTTCGTCGGCACGTCGGGGTGTTCCCTCGGAAATGCTCTGGTCGCTCCCTTGCGATGAACGTACACCTTCATCTTCTTCCCGTTGACCTCGTGCTCTTCGACCTTCGCGATGTTATGCGCGACGTCATACACCTGGTGCATCCCCATCTCCTCCGCCGAACGCTTGAACGTTTCCTCGAACGACTGCCTCACCCAGTGGAGGATCATCTGTCTGTTCGCCCAGGCGTAGTTGGCCCCGCAGGCCATCGCCTTGAAGTAATCCTGCCCTTCCTTCGAGTTCACCGGGGCGCAGGCGAGCTGTCTGTCCGGAAGCTCTATCTTCCGTTCCCTGACCGAGTGTTCCATGACCTTGAGGTAATCCGTCGCTATCTGGTGACCGCAGCCCCTGGAGCCGCAATGGACCGTGACTGTGATCTGCCCCTCCCGTTCCAGCCCGAACGCCGTCGCCGCTTCCCTGTCGTAGATCTTCTCTACCTTGTCAATCTCGAGGAAGTGGTTGCCGGACCCGAGCGACCCGACCTGGGGTATCCCCCTCTCCTTCGCCTTGTGACTGACCGTCCTGGCGTCGGCCGTCTTCATCCGTCCGCCCTCCTCGGTCGCTTCGAGGTCCTCCTCCCAACCGTAACCGTTCTTGATCGACCACTCCGCCCCGAGCTCGAGTATGTCGTTGATCTGGCTTCCAGCCACTTCCGTGACGCCCTCGGACCCGACCCCGGCAGGGACGTTCTTGAACAGCACGTCGATGAGATCCCTGATCTTCGGCTTGACGTCGTCGACCGTGAGGTCCGTTCTCACCAGTCTCACACCGCAGTTGATGTCGAAACCTATCCCGCCGGGCGAGATGACCCCTTGCTCCGCGTCCATTGCCGCGACGCCCCCGATCGGGAAACCATAGCCCCAATGGATGTCCGGCATCGCCAGGGCCTTGCCGACTATCCCGGGTAGGCAGGCGACGTTGGCGGCCTGCTCAAGGGAATTGTCCGCCCTTATTGTAGGCATCATCTTGTTGTCCGTGAAAATGATGCTACTGGTCCTCATGCACTTCTTGTAGCTCTGAGGAATCTCGAAACGAAAATCATCGATTTGGTTGATCGGACCGCCCCAACTCATCCAATTGCACGCTCCCGATAAGCGTGCCAGGTTATGTATCCAGTAGTTTATTAAACCTTCCGAGTCGCAGAGGCTGACATCGCTTCGGGCCTTTGCCGTCCAGGGATCCGGGATGTGTCGGCGGTCGTAGTCCCCCCCGACCGACGCTATCAGAATCCGCTACGGGTTTCGAAACTATTTAGTGGGTGTAGCAGATTCCAGCATTGGGACGTGCATGCTCGAAGGGGATCTCATATACTCCATCATCTCGCCGATAGTTGGCATCTTAGGACTGCTCCTGGGAGCCTACGTGATCGTGAAGAATCCCTATCTCGGAACGACGCGTACCTTCTTCGTCGTCATGGTCCTGTTCCTCATCGCCGGCGTGCTGGATTTCTCCCTGACGAACGCACCTGATGGGGCCGTCGCGACAACGATCGGGCGCATCCTCGTCCTCAATGTCGTGCTGATATTCGGAGGGTTTCTCTATCTGTCGTCGCTGCTCCCATACGAGCGCCGTCGAAACTGGTTCAGGAGCCACAGGCTCGAGTTCGTCGTTATTCTCCTGGCACTCGGGGTCATTCCCGCGGCGTCGGTCGAGGTCAAGAACTCGATCTACGGGTGGGGCATACCCGATTCCTTCTCCGTCGTCGCACTTCTCACGATCGTCCTGGCATTGATCATTCTCACGTTGTTCGTCCTCTCTAGGGCGTACAGGTCCAGTTCCGATGCCGCGGTGAAAAAGCAGTGCGTGCTCATGTCGATAGGCATAATCTTCCCTATTATTTACAGCAGTTTCCTGGTAGTATTGGACCAGATGGGGGCACTCAACCCTCCGCAGCTCGCTCCCGGCTTCTTGCTCACGAGCATCGTCTTCCTTTACGCCATATTGAGGCACAAGCTGTTTCTCATCGCTCCGGTGACGGAGGACAAGAAGGAAGGGAACCGCAGATTGGACAAGGCGAAATTGAGGATAGCTGGCCGGGGCTGCTATCTCATCGAAGGGAAGAGGTCGGACGAGGCCTACAGGATGTTCATGGAGGACGTCGGCAAGGGGGCGGAGGGCCTTCTTTTATCCAGAATGCACCCCGACGCCATCAAGGAAACATACGGACTCGTCAAGACCCCGATAATATGGCTCGCCAGCCAGCCCGGTCCCGATCGGATCGAGCCGGCGAACCTCTCGATATTTCAGCACACAATAGTGGAGTTTCTCAGGAGAGGGCAGGACGTCGTGGTCATGCTTGATGGGTTGGAGTACCTCATCTCGAACAATCCGATCGAGAAGATCCTGAAAACGATCTACGCGATCAAGGACGAGATCGTGGTGTCGAACTCCAAGCTCCTCGTGCCGATAGATCCTGAGGTGCTCGATCCCGCTCACCTAGCGCTCTTCGAAAGAGAGTTCGAGGTCCTGAAAACAAGCGGTGGGGCCGGGACCGAGATTTGAACTCGGGTCTAGGGATCCACAGTCCCACAGGATACCAGGCTACCCCATCCCGGCCATGCTGGGAAGATGTGAACACGTTATGGTAGATAAAGGTTTTCTCCCCCGGCCTTTTGACGATGGATGATATCGAATTCTGGCTGGGAAGATCTTGCTCGCTAGTCAGGTCCGACGTCGTCTACCTCGTCGCTCCCCGCCGGGTGTCCTATTGGTAAGGGAACACCGCATACAGCAGCGCGAACTTCTCCTTCTTCTCCTGGGGGTGCTTCTCCGCCAACTGCCTGAGTTTCTTGTCCGTATCGAGTATGAAGGCTTCGGCGTCAGCGTTCGACTTGTCCGTGTCCGGAAGGATGACGTAGTTCGCTCCGAAGGGATAACGCGGTCGCTCCTCGACCTTGGCGAAGTATGTGTCCCTCTTCTCATCGAGGAGCCTTATCCCTCTGTTCAGGATGCCCTTGATGGCGCCCATTGCGGCGAAGACCAGGTTTATCCTCTCGGAGATGTCGACCGCCTCGGCGTCCGTCGCTTGGCTTACCATTCCTGGCTCGAAAACGGACTTGTAGTACTTTTCCACGAGATTCCCGACGAGCTCGGTCTTGGCCTGACTTATGAGCTCGGCCTTCAAGAGTTTCTTGACGTGGTACTGCGTGTTCTGGATGCTCATGCTGAGAAGCTGCGAGATCTGCGTCGTCGTCATCTCTCTGGCAGAGAGAAGTGAGAGGATCGCCAGTCGGTTCGGGTCGGATAGCACTTTGATCTGTTCCACACCGATTTCTTTCATAGGTAGCACTCAAATTATATTGTATCGATATAATTCGGTAGCAAGGCTTGAATATTACGATGTTTTCACTCAAATTAGATAAGAACGGTAACACGGAATTTAAGGGTGATAAGAATGACAAGGAAGAACGACAAAGCGCCGAAGCAGATACTCCCGGATTCAAGCATCTACATGCTTCCCAGGTGAGACCACCAGGTCCACCTCCGGTCTCCTGTTTTCTTGCAGGTCGATCGCTGAGGGGCACGTTCCGGAGGGGAACATACTAAGTTGGAGTCTGATCGGTGCTTGATTGCCGATCACCGCCCTCCTTTTCCATATTGTTTTCGAGAGGTGCTTCTTTCACGAAATCTGTTCAGCATGGTACGCAAGAGTTAAGAGCGCTTCGATTCTTGATGTCTTGGAAGACCATGAAGCGCGATCTCATCTCCGTATTGGATATCAAGGACGACATGGAAGAGATACTCTCGCTTGCTGAACGTTTGAAGGCGGGCAAGGGCGGCGCGGACTGCGACCTCAGGGGCAAGACCCTGGCGATGATCTTCGAGAAGTCCAGCACGAGAACGAGAGTCTCTTTCGAGGCCGGCATGGCGCAACTCGGCGGTCACGCCCTCTACCTGAGCCCGAAGGACCTCCAGATGGGAAGGGGAGAGACTGTCCCGGATACAGCGAAGGTGCTCAGCCGTTATGTCAACGGCATCATGTACCGCGCGTACAAGCACGAGATGATGCTGGAGTTGGCGAAGAACGCAACGGTCCCGGTCATCAACGGTCTCGACGACCTCGAGCACCCTTGCCAGATCGTGGCGGACCTGCTCACGGTCAGGGAGCACAAGGGCAAGTTCAAGGGCGTCAGGATGGCGTACGTCGGGGACGGCAACAACGTCTGCAACTCCCTCCTGTTGGGGGCGGCGGTCGTCGGCATGGATTTCGTGGCCGGCTGTCCCGAAGGCTATTGGCCGAACGGGGAGATCGTGAAGAAAGCGGCCGAGCTCGCGAAGAAGAATGGCTGCTTGTCGAAGGTAGTCAGTGACCCGAAGGAGGCGGTGAAAGGCGCCGAAGTCGTCTATACTGACGTCTGGATCTCGATGGGCCAGGAGGCCGAATCGGGGATGAAGGAGAAGGAGTTCATCGCCTTCCAGGTAAACCCCTCACTCATGAAGCTCGCCAAGAAGAACTGCATCGTCATGCACTGTCTTCCGGCGCACCGGGGTCTGGAGATCGTCGACGAGGTCATCGACGGAAAGAACAGCGTCGTCTTCGACCAGGCTGAGAACCGTCTTCACGCGCAGAAAGCGATCATGCTGAAGCTCATGCGCTAAGACTGCCTGACAGCTGCCCCTCGATCAGCTTCTCCATTTCTGCGAGGAATTCCTCTTCCTTGCCAATCGATATCGTCGCTCCGGCAGCGATGTTGTGCCCTCCGCCGGTTCCTCCCACCCTCTCGGAGGCGGTCTTCACTGCCGTCGCCAGGTCGATCCCCTTCTGGACCAGCTCCCTTGTGGCCCTGGCAGACACCTTCACCTTCTCGTCCTCGGAGTAGGCGAATGCGACTATCGGCACGTCGGACGGCACCTCCCCCGAGCCCAGGACCATGCCCGCCACGATCCCGACTATGCTGTCTAGGATCTCGTCCCTCCCGTGGAAGTGCTGCAGGAACCTACCTCTTTCGACGCCGAGATCCTTCACGAGGGCGACAGCGTCCGCGAGGTTCCCCCTGTGGTTGTGCTGCAGGCGCAGTCCCTTATCGAGTAAGTCGCCCCTGTCCCCCGCGCAGATCCTCAGACCGATCATGCCCTCGCCGTACCTGCCGCAGGCGTTCAGTAGCGTCGAGAACTCCTTCGCGTCGTGGAGTTCGGTCCCGGATCTCTCCCCCTTCAAGACATACACCTCGCCGATCAACCTCTTGCAGGCCCAGTGGCCGCTGCCGGAATCGAGAAGGTGATTACACAGGGCGCTCGCGACCTGTCTCCTTTCCACTTCGGAAAGATCGACCCAACATCTCCATTTCTCCCCCTCGGTCAACGGTATACCTAGGTCCATGAGGAACCTCTGGCATGCGACCGCGTCGTTCGTAAGGCCGGGCAGTATCGGATCGGTCGAGAACTGCAGCATCTTCCCGACCGGCCTGGTCTCCCTGCCGAAGACCCTGAGGTCCTTGACGGCCATCATCATATCTTTGTTGGTCGCGTCCTCGAGCACCTGCCTGTTCAACCCTTTGAGTCTGCATTCCGCGGAATCCTGGAAGTCCCCGACGGCCCCGACGATGGCGATCGGGGCGAGGTCGACGTTGCTGGCATCCATCGCTTTCGCGACCAGGTAGGTGACGCCCGCTCCGCTTATCTCCGTCGAGCCGTCGATGCCGAACATGTGCGGGTTCACGTGGTGTTCGGCGAAGCTGAACAGGTCCACTTGCCCCTTCCTGGAAGCGACCTTGACCTCTTTTTCTGGAAGATGGTGGTCCGAAACGCAAACGCGCTCGTTCGTGAACTTCGAGTACGACCCGCTCCCGAGATCCACGAGCCAGAAGGTGTCGGACACCTGAGCGTTGATCGCGCTGATCTCGGCGTCATCGAGCTTCTTTATGAACTTGACATCGCAGGGGATGCCCGCCCTCCCCAGGGCGACCGAGGCGATCGAGGCGCCGCTGATGCCATCCGCATCCACGTGACCGACGATCGTGACGTGCGAGCAACAAAGGATGGTTTTCGCAAGACCTTTCACGGCCTCTTCGAAGCCCTTCAGATCCTGGTTTATTTCGGAAACAAGCATCTCAATTCCACCCCGTCAGCTCCCGTTCAGCACCTTTCTCTCCAGAATGTCGCAAGCGTGTCTCGCGACGGCCTCTAGATTACGTGTATCCTCTTCATTGTATCTTCTCAGAAGGCTCAGCGCGTTCCTCTTCCCCTTCTCCGTCCAGAGCTTCCAGAGGTAGACGGCCTGTTCGCCCGTGACGTACTCCACCTCCCTCGCCCGTCTTATGCCGATCGAGCGCTCGACGTGCTTAAGTCCTCCCGTCAGGCCGACCCTTCTGCACACGTGCTTGAGGTCCATGTGCGGGACAGACGGTATCGCGAAGGGGAATTGGTACTGGAGTATCGGAAGATCGAACGAGCCGCCGTTAAAGGTCACGAGCATCTTGCAATCCCTGAGCTCGGAGGTTAGATTCTGGGGCGTCAGGTCCTCCCCGTGGACCAGTGTCCTTGTCTGTCCAGCTCTATGAATGCCGACGACGGTCACCAGCGAGTCGGAGCGCAGTCCGTCCGTCTCGATGTCCAGATAGGCCACGTCCTTCTCGATGTCGCCGAACAGCCTCCAGTGTTCGCCACCCGGAAGTATCCTCGTGAAGTACTGGGTCTGGCCGTTCTCCATGAATCTCGCGGCCTCCTCGACTAATGAGTCGAGTTTCTTCTTCCTCTTCCGGGAGAAGCCGCTGACCGAGCCGGCGGACAGGAAATCATCCCAGGTGTCTATGCCCTTCTTCCACAGAGACCGTTCGGTATTCTCTCCCACAGTGGGCAGGATGAGGAAGGTCCTGTGGATCATCTGCTCTCGGGACGGCGACTCATTTGATAGCGGTTTCGGAGGGTTTGGCGAAAGTAGTCGTTCGTCGATCGCCGCTGAAGGAGCGCGAGCCGGCGGCCCCTCGGAGACCGCAGGTTTAGAATACTCGTTCATGGCTGTTCGGTTGCTTTGCGGTGATGTGATCAGCGATGGACTCTGTCGAAGTTCTGCCAGGCGTCTCCATATTAAATGATCTCTGCCTTCATGTGAAGGATCAAGGGCTGGTGGCGATAGCGGACCTGCACATCGGGTACGAGGCTGCGCTCGAGGAGGAAGGCTTGCACCTGCCGCGCATACAGACAGCGACGATGGAGGACGCGCTGGTCAGAATAATCGAGAAGTACGATCCCGACACGGTCCTGATCGTCGGGGATCTCAAGCATGAGTTCAGCAGGAACCTTGGGCAGGAATGGAGCGATGTCAAGTCGGTCCTCTCGCTGCTGCGCGAACGGGCCAAGGTCTTGCTGGTAAGGGGAAATCACGACAACTACCTCAGAAACATCGCCTCGAAGATGGACATCGACGTGGTCGATAGGAGACGCGTGGGAGGGGTCACCTTCGTACATGGTCACTCTGAATGCGCGGCCCGCCCGCTCGTCATGGCCCACGAGCATCCATCGGTGAGGATCGTCGACCGCATCGGGGCTGCGATAAGGCTCCCGTGTTTCATCCATTTCAGAAAGGACGAGATCCTGGTCATGCCGGCCTTCAGCCCGCTTGCCGTGGGCACGGATGTCACGAGGGCGGAGCCATCGGATTTCCTGTCCCCGATCCTGACAGGATGCGACATCTCCAATACGGACGTGTACGGCTGCAGCGAGATAGGTTTGCTGAACCTGGGATCGATCCCGCTGTTGGGTGCGGTCAAGGTGTGAGCTGGTGTCGCCGTCCAGTCGCTGCTGATTCGGTCAGTTGTCTCGCTTCACCGTGTTGCACCCTTCCACTTCCAACATCCTAGGAAATCTATTAATCGTCTCTAGGCCATATTACGGGGCAGAGGGATGAGTTTGCCAGAATGCATCGTATGTGGATATATTCTTGAGAAGAACCAAGAGAAGTGTCCCGCTTGTGGGGCTTCGCAGTTCGAAGAGGATGACTATTGAGCTACGCCGCCCCCACATCCAGATGCGCTGCTGCTCGATGGTGGCATGAAGAGGGATCGAGGGTCCGGTGCGACCTCTGTCCTCATAGGTGCATCTTGCCCGACGGCAAGTCAGGTCTCTGCGGAGCGCGTCGGAACGAAGGCGGGAAGATGTGCTCTGCGAACTATGGCAAGGTCTGTGTGTCAACGGTCGATCCCATCGAGAAGAAGCCGATTTTTCACTACCGGCCGGGTTCCCGATTGTACTCTCTCGGCACCTTCGGCTGCAACATGGACTGCATGAACTGCCAGAATTTCAACTTGGCGAGGTCGAAGGGAAACGATCTTCCGTGCAACGACATGAGCCCGGAAGACGTTGTCCGGCAGGCGATGGGGAAAGGCGCTCAGGGGATCGGGTGGACGTTCAACGAGCCAGTGGTCTGGGCCGAGTTCATTCTCGACACCGCCAAAGAAGCAAATCGCAAGGGACTGTTCTCCCTGCTCAACACGAACGGTTTCATCGAACCTGGGCCGAGGGATGAACTTCTGAGATTCACGCAGGTCATGAACATCGACGTCAAAGGGTTCACGGAGGAGTTCTACAGGAACAACTGCAACGCAGAGTTAGAGCCGGTCCTCGAGACCTGCACGGTCGCGAAGGGGGCGGGCGTCCACGTAGAACTGACGTATCTGCTGATACCCGGTCTCAACGATTCTAAGGAAGAGGTCCAGAGGTTCTGTGAATGGATGGTGGATGAGATGGGGCCGGACACCCCTGTCCATTTCTTCAGGTTCCGTCCGTTCTATAAGCTTTCAGACCTTCCTGCGCAGACGATCGAGAAGCTGAAAGAAGCTTATGACATTGCCAAGTCGGTAGGCGTGAGGTTCCCTTACCACGCTGGCGTCGTCGGCGATGAGCGTCAGAACACCTACTGTCCGAAGTGCGGTGAGCTCCTCGTGAGGCGTGCGAGCGAAGAGGTCACTGATAAGGTTTGCGTGAAGAAGACGGAGGTCAGTCGGTTCTGCCCCACCTTCTCTGAGGTCGAGGTAAGACTGCGGGGCGATGCGTGCCCTAGATGTGGAGAATGCATCCCTGTCGTATTCAGTCAAGAGAAGGAGTGTATACGATAGTTACAGATTGATTGGATGGTGCATCCATCCATAAAAGGGTTTATTATCAATGATTTTAATCCAAACACTAATAGTTTGCTTTGAGGAGGGAGCATAGCATGAGTGAGCAGATTCTTGAAAAGCTAGCCGAGGTCGTTGTGAAAGGTAAGATCAAGGAGGCCAAGCCGCTAGCGGAACAGGCACTGGGTGCGGGAATCACAGCACAGACCATAATTTTCGATGGCCTGAGCAAGGGCATGGAGGTCGTCGGTCAGAAGTACGAGAAGAAGGAGTACTACCTGCCTCAGGTGTTGCTGTCGGCCCAGACCATGTACGCAGCCCTCGATGTTGTCCTTCCGAAGTTGAAGGTCGGGGAGGCGGGCGCATCTGGTAAGATTGTAATCGGTGTCGTCGAGGGAGATGTTCACGATATCGGAAAGAACATCGTCAAGGCGATGCTGACTGGCGCTGGATTGCAGATGTTCGACATGGGCCGCGACGTTCCACTGAAGAAGTACATCGAGAAGGTCGAGACCGAGAAGGCCAACATACTTGCCACGTCCACCCTCATGACTCCGACCCTAGCGGGGATGAAAGAGCTTGAGAAGATGCTGGCCGAGAAGAACTTGAAGGGCCCGGTCAAGACGATGATTGGCGGTGGAGCGACCTCGAAGGAGTTCGCCGCCCAGATCGGCGCGGACGCCTGGGGATACGACGCAATCGAAGCCGTCAAGATTGCCGCGAATCTCCTGAAGAAGTAAATCCTTTTTGCGAGAGCACAGCTCTCGCCAGATATATTTTTCTCTTCTTCCGTCCTATTAAGTCGAGTCAAAACTAGCTGAATCCGGTGCTAATATGAGCTCAAGACTTCCTGCAGGGGGAAACTGGTATGGACTGGGTATCGACACAGGAGGGACTTTCACCGATGCGGCCATCGTGAACCTGGGGAACAACAAGGTACTCGCGAAGGCCAAGGCGCCAACGACATATCAAGACCTCTCCACAGGGATCGAGGAGGCCGTTGAGGATGTGCTCCAGGCCAGCGTTTGCAGTGTCGAGGACATCAAGCTTGTTGGCATGTCGACAACGATCGCCACGAACTCGATATTGCAGGGCAAGGGCGGCAGGGTCGGACTGATAGGCATCGGCTGGAGTCCGCAGGAGAATTGGGTCCTCGGATGCGACAAAGCAACCTTCGTCCGAGGCGGCTACGATTCCGTCGGTAGCCAAACCGAGCCGCTTGACGAGAACGAACTCGTTGAGGCCATCGGGCTTGTCGCGAATGCAGTGGATGCAGTCGTCGTTTCTGGCATTTTCAGCATCTACAATCCGACGCATGAGTTGCGCGTGAAACGGATGATGTCAGAGAGGACCCCAATCCCTGTGGTTCTCGGCTACACTCTGACCGGAGACCTTGGCGTAATGGAGAGAACTGTCACAGCCGTGCTCAACGCCAGACTGATTCCGATCATGGGCGACTTCATGACGGCCGTAGAGCGGTCACTGAAGTCCAAAGGGATTGGTGCGCGCATCATGGTCTTCAAAGGCGACGGTGGCCTGATGTCCATAGAGGCGGCCAGGGAGAGGCCGATCGAGACGATACTCTCTGGACCGGCCGCCAGCCTTATAGGAGGGAGTGTCTTGGCTGGCATCGACCACTGTATTGTGCTCGACATCGGGGGCACGTCCACAGACATCGCCTTCATGGATAATGGGTTTCCCCGGCTGAACAATGAGGGAGCGATGGTAGGAGGTTGGAGGACGAGGGTCAAGGCCATCGACATCTGGACGACTGGACTTGGCGGGGACTCCATCGTGTGCCTTGACAGCAAAGGGGAGATCCGTGTCGGACCGGAGAGGGTGATTCCCCTGGCGATCGCCTCCAGGATGAGCCTCTCTTTCAAGAAGAAGATGGAGAGCTCCTCCGACACGGGACTTTATGTTGCGTGCAGGGGCGAAGCAGCCGTTCTGACAGAGAACGAGGCGAAGGTCCTTCGATTCCTTCATTCCTCGGGCCCTTCCACACTGTATGAGGTCATGGACGGGGTGAGCGACGTCGTTCTCACGAGCGACGTCCTCCAGTCGCTCAAGACCCATGGTTATGTGCTTCAGACGGGCCTGACACCGACGGACGTCATGCATGTCAATGGCTCTTGCGCTCTGGGCGATGTTGAGGGCTCTCGGATTGGCGTACGGCTCGTGGCGGAGAAGTCTGACATGTCCCCGGACGAATTCGTCGACAAGGTCATGGAGCGGGTCATAACCAGGGTGGGGGAAGAGATCATGCGCAAGATGATACTGGACGAGGTAGGAAGCGTCTCGCATTCGGAGGCTCTTGATCGCCTCCTCGAGGCGAGCGCGGGAGAGAAGAGGTTCCAGAGCATGGACATCAGCGTGAAGATCGATCGGCCCGTTGTGGGTATAGGTGCTCCTGCCAAAGCGCTGGTCGGACCGCTCGAGAAGAGGATGAACGTGAACGTGATCATCCCCGACAACTACGAAGTCGGAAACGCTGTCGGTGCCGTGTGCAGTCTCATATCTGAGTCGGTCGCCGTGCAGGTCTATCCTAAGGACTACAAATACATTGTTCTCGCTCCCGGAACGACACCCATCGACTATTCGCATATCGAAGAGGCCCTAACCTCTGCGAGGACGTACGCGGAGAGATGTGCGAGGGAGAGGGTCGAAGCTTCCGGGGCTGAGGATGTGCGAGTGAAGCTCGAAGTCCTGGAGCACAGGTTCAGCGACGGCTACGGGAAAGAAATGAAGTTCATCAACTGGGTCGAAGTGAGGGCGGTCGCGACGGGGAGACCAGACTTGAAGGGTTCGTGAAGATTCCGGCCGTAGGACTGCGATCGATTCGTCCTGCAACGTCGTTGCACACTGGACCGCCGAAGTGGGCGTGACAACAATCGTTTACGAAACATTGAAGTAGCATCTCACAGATAATTGAGTTCGCTATATGGCATGTTTGAGGAGGGAGAGTTGTTGAACAATGGAATGAAACCTAAGGATCGAGTTCTCGCGGCACTCGCCTGCAAGAAGCTTGACAGACCTCCTGTGGTCTGCTTCACTCAGAGTGCGACCGTGGACCAGATGGATGCTGTCGGTGTTCACTGGCCCGATGCACACACTGACCCGGAGAAGATGGCCACTCTTGCGATGGCCGCCAACAAGGTCTTTGGCTTTGAATCCGCAAGATTGCCGTTCTGCTTGACGGTCGAGGCGGAGATCATGGGTTGCACGGTCGACCTCGGTAAGGTCGACAGGACCCCGATGGTGAAGAAGCACGCGTTCGAATCAACGAGCGAGGTCGATGTTCCGAAGGACTTCTCGCAGCTCGGAAGAGCGAAGACGGTCGTTGAGGCCACAAAGCTGTTGAAGAAGAAGGCGGGCGCGAAGCTGCCGGTCGTCGTCGGCACGACAGGACCGTTCACGATCGCCGGTCACCTCGTCGGGACCGAGAACTTGCTGCTGTGGATCGTCACGGAACCCGAGAGCGTGCACAAATTCGTGAAGATCGCGGCTCAGGTGGAGAACAACTATTTGAAGGCAATAGCCGCGGCTGGCGCAGATATCATCGTCATGAGCGATCCGTCGGCATCGACCGACATGCTGTCCGGCGAGATGTTCGACGAGTTTGCGGCGCCGTACATCAAGCAGTCGTTCAGCGGCATCGATGGCCCGAAGAACGTTCTGCACATTTGCGGCGACACCACGATGCTGCTCGAGCACATGATGTCGACAGGCGTTAACGGTCTGAGCATCGAGGAGAAGGTTCAGCCGGAGAAGGCGGTCGAGATCGTCAAGAACAAGGTCGCGCTCGTCGGGAACATCGGAGTCGTGAAGCCGTTGCTGCAGGGCACGCCGGATGACGTGAAGAGGGAGGCGACCAGAGTGGTCAAATCCGGATTCAACCTCGTCGCTCCGGGCTGCGGTCTGGCTGCCAGAGTACCTTCGCCCAACATCCAGGCTCTCGTCCACGCCGTCAAGGAACACTGAACGGGAAGAGGAATTCGATTTCCTCTTTTATAGTTATTTTCAATTTATATTATGCACGCTGGTCTCTTTCTGTTCTGTTTGGGAATGCAGCAACTGTCGCTTTTGGCATCGAAGCCGAGACGCATCGAAGAAAAGTTGGGATTGCCAGACGTCCCTCGAAATCCCTTCGGTGCTGCTGTGTATTTGACTCTATTCTTAAATAGGGGAACCATATTAACCTGCGGGATTTCCCATGGGATTTGGCATTGCCCTTGATCTCGGAACGAGCGGGTATCGCACACATCTCGTCGATCTGTCGAAGCGCGGGAAGATCATCTCCACCGCGATAACGATGAGGCATCCGCTCCCCGGCGCGAACATCATGGACCATCTCCATTTCTGGCTTGAGAACGGAGCAGAGGTCGGTCACAAGATCGTCCTCGAGACCGTCGACAAGCTGATCGCGCTTCATGGCGCCGACTGCAAGAAGATCGAACGCATAGCGGTGTGCGGCAACCCTGCCCAACTTTCCATGTTCGAGGGTATCGAGGTGAGGGATCTCGCCTTCGCGGGAGTCTCGATGCTCAAGCGGCTCAATGTTCAGAGCCCCAACAGGAGGGGGCATACCACGATGGCGGGCACGATCGGTCTGGCCTCCGTGAATCCGGACGTCGAGGTCGCGATTCCTCCGGCGATCAGACACGAAGTCGGCGCGGACGCGCTCGCTATGATAATCAAGTCGAAGATGCTGGATAAGAAGGAGACATGCATGGTCACCGACTACGGCACGAACGCCGAAATGGGTCTCTATCATGAGGGAGGGCTCTACAGCGGCAGTGCCGCCGCGGGACCTGCAATGGAGGGCCAGCACATCTCTTTTGGAATGCTCGCTGCCCCCCATGCAATTTCCGACCTTAACTTCGCGGAGAACGGCTATTGGGTGAACGACGTTCTGGACGAGAGGCTCGGGCCACATCACAGCACTTCCGTGAACCCGGCGACCGGAGAGGTCAAGAAGCTCGACGGCCTGAAGGCACGAGGGATCACCGGCACGGGAGTGGTCGCGGCAGTCGCTCTCGGGATCGAATCCGACCTGGTGAAGCTTCCGAACATAACGACGCAGGACAAGTTGCTCCACTTCCAGGACAAGATCTCCTTCAGCGAGAGGGACCTGAGAGAAGCTGGAAAAGCGATGGGCGCTATCCGGGCGGGTCACAAGACCCTCATCGAGGAGATCGGAATCGACGACTCAGAGGTGAAGACGATGTATCTCGCAGGCGCATCTGGGACCTACGTCGACCCGATAAAAGCTCAGACCTGCGGCCTTGTTCCGAGAATCGTCGAGAAGACCGTGCAGATCGGTAACACCTCGCTGATGATGGCGTACGACTTGCTTGTCCACCCCGAGGTGTTGGACATGATGCAGCGGGTCGCGGACTCGATCGCGTCGAAGCACATAATGTTCGCAACCTCGAAGATATTCGAGGACCTTTACGTCAACGAAGTGGCATACTGGCTCGAAGGCATGCCATTGGACGCCTACAACAACTTCATCAAGATGGCAGGGTTGAAGCCAATGCCCGAGATAGTCAGGCCCAAGGAGATCCTGAGGATCGTCGACAGGGACATTCCTGAGGTGGGGTCGAAAGGCCTCAAGACACTCGAACACGTTGGCGTGTACCTGACAGGCGGCTTCAAGGGTTGCGTCGGGTGCAAGAAGTGCGAGATGGAGTGCCCGGAGCAGGCACTGAAGGTCGAGAAGATCGGCGACAAAGAGTTCAGGATCAGAATCGCGACGGAATTCTGTCTCGGGACGGCGTGCAAGAACTGCGAGCAGGTGTGCCCGGAGGATTGTTTCCGATTCAACGAGTTGAAGATAGTGAAAAGAGAGGATGTGAGCGGTAAGTGCGCATAATCTCGATAGTGGACAACATTTCCTCGCCCCCATACTCGCCTTCGGGGCTGGTCAAGATGCTCGACAGTCCGGACAGGCATTTTATGTCCGAGCACGGATTCTCTCTCCTGATCGAGAACGAGAAGGGGCAGAGGGTCCTCATCGATGCTGGCGCGTCAGAACAGGTATTCATGCACAACATGGATCTGTTGGGATACAAGCCCGAGAGCATCAGCGCGGTGTTCATCTCCCACGGTCATTACGATCACGTCGGCGGTCTCGTGCCGTTGATCAAGGCTGGCGTCCCGATCTACGCACATCCGAAGACATTCGTCGGGAAGCGCTACATCCTTCAGGGGACGAAGA
>Ga0315282_10007290_pt1 | contig 18215 bp, 17 predicted proteins | sample YL17G07_20_MG_FD_203693 | JGI IMG/M metagenome (GOLD analysis project Ga0315282, IMG submission 203693) | Sediment microbial communities from Yellowstone Lake, YNP, Wyoming, USA - YL17G07_20 | ecosystem: Environmental > Aquatic > Freshwater > Lake > Sediment | place: USA: Wyoming | collected...
CGTTAACACTCCTCGCAATGATATGGAGGCGTGCCTCGCAATGACAAAAAATCACTAATCACATGAACGAGTACAAATATTTGCTTTTTTGGAGGAGATATGGGATAATTTAGCAAGTAAAGGGGGATTGGTTATTTGAATCAAGGTGGGTGAAATCCCACCTTTTTAATTAAATAATTTAGGTTAGAGAATGAAAAGGGAACTCATAGCTGCGGTTAATCAACTTTCTGCGGAGAGAAACCTATCTAAAGAAGTAGTGCTATCTATTGTAGAGGCAGCACTAGCCGCGGCTTACAAGAAGTATGCCTTTCATAATGAACAGGATGTTTTGGTGAAGCTGGACCCTGATTCCGGTGAGGTGAAAGTTTATATGCAGAAGACTGTAATGGAGTCAGTTAACGACCCTCAGCGGGAGATTTCCTTAGCCGAAGCTCGCAAGTTGCGTAAGGGGGTTCAGGTGGGTGAAGCGGTAGAAGTGGGAACTATGCCCATGGATGCTGGGCGTATTGGAGTGTATGCAGTAAAGCAAGTTATCTTACAGCGGCTAAGGGAAGCAGAACACCAGAAAACTTACGAAGAGTTCTCCAGCAGGGAGGGAGAAATCGCTACCGGCGTGGTTCAGTTTATTGGTCCCTCACAGATTTATGTTAACTTAGGCAAGGTGGAGGCAATATTACCTGGTGGTGAACAAATCCCCAATGAACGTTATCGAGTGGGGCAGCGGCTTAAACTCTACCTGCTAGAAATAATTCAGGGGAGCAGGGGGACTCAGATAGTAGTTTCCCGGACCCATCCCACCTTGCTTCGTCGTCTTTTTGAGCTAGAAATTCCCGAAGTTCACAATGGCGCTGTGGGGGTAGAAGGGATAACCCGGGAGCCAGGGCAGCGAAGCAAAGTAGCGGTGTCAACTTCGCAAGAGGGAGTTGACCCGATAGGATGCTGTCTTGGCCCTCGAGGCATCAGGTTACAAAACATTATCAAGGAACTGAATAATGAGAAAATAGATTTAATTCTTTGGGATGCTGATCCCAAAGTGTTTATCACTAACGCTCTTAGTCCGGCTCAAGTAGCCAGCATCGAACTCAATGAAAGAGAAAAGGTGGCTACGGTTATCGTGCCTGATAGGCAGCTTTCTCTGGCTATAGGCAAGGAGGGGCAAAATGCTAGGCTAGCGGCAAGGCTTACCGGGTGGCGGATTGATATCAAGAGCGTTTCTGCGGAGGAAGCAGCAAAAGCTGAGATGGCGGAAACTATCTCAAAGGAATTAGTAGCGGAAGAGGTTGTTAAAGAAGAAATAGAAGAGGAAGTGCCTGTGGCGTTGGATGAGCTTCAGGTATCAGAGCCGCTCTCATTTCCAACTGCTGCTGAAGTTTCCTCTGAGGCAACCAAGGAGGAAAGGGCAATTCGTTTTGCCGAGGATATTTTGCCGGATGCGCGAAAAATTGAGGCTTTGAAGGAGGAGACGAAAACAGGCAAAGCTAAGACTAAGGCTAAAGCTAAGACTAAGACTAAGACTAAGACTAAAGGCAGAGTGAAAAAAACTCACTTTGAAGATGAGTATGAGGGATAAACATATACCCCAGCGCACTTGCATTGCTTGTCGGCAAAAGAAGGATAAAAAAGATTTGATTCGCCTGGTGTGTACTGGTAGTGGAGTTGTTGAACTGGATTTATCGGCAAGGAAACCGGGGCGCGGTGCTTATCTATGTGCTCGAAAGAATTGCTGGGAAGAAGGATTTAAGGGGAATCGTTTAGAGCATGCTTTGCGAACAAAGTTTAGTGATGATAATCGCCAGACTTTGATAAACTATGGCAACAGCCTTGGTGGGAGAAGCTAAATTTGAACAATAACAACAGTAAGAAATCGAAAGGCGAGCCAAAAGGGAAAGGCACGACACCAAAACTGCCTCGAATTGAGGTCCCATCTTCCCTTACTGTAAAGCAGCTTGCTGATATGCTTGAGGTTGAGCCAGTAAAAGTTATCAAGCAATTTATGAGGAAGGGCTTTATGGTCAACCTCAATCAAACTATCGATTTCGATGCTATAGCTGCAGTAGCCACAGATTTTGGCTACCAGGCTCAGCGAAAAACAGAACCAAAAAGCATAGCATATGTTAGCAAGGCAAAGGGGAAGAAGTTACAAACCCGTCCCCCAGTAGTCACTGTTATGGGGCATGTTGACCATGGCAAGACAACACTACTGGATGTTATCAGGAAAACCAACGTAACTGCTCACGAAGCAGGGGCTATCACCCAGCACATCGGTGCTTATCAATGTGTAGTTGATGAGCGAAAAATTACCTTTCTGGATACTCCAGGGCATGAGGCTTTTACTGCGATGAGGGCTCGTGGAGCCCAAGCGACGGACATCGTAGTTTTGGTGGTCGCTGCTGACGACGGTGTTATGCCTCAGACTGTGGAAGCTATAGACCATGCTAAAGCTGCTAAGGTGCCTATAATAGTAGCTATCAATAAGATTGACAAAGCTGATGCTAATCCTGAGCTAGTGAAACAGCAGCTTGCTGACCTGGGTTTAGTCATTGAAGAATGGGGCGGTGATGTTGTTTGTGTTCCTATTTCGGCGAAGAAGGGGGAGGGAATATCAGATTTATTGGAAAACATATTCCTCGTTGCTGATATATTAGAGCTAAAGGCTAATCCCAAACGTGCTGCGGAAGGTGTGGTTATTGAAGCCAGGTTGGATAGGACTAAAGGGTCTTTAGCTACCTTTCTAGTTCAGAACGGCACTCTTGAAGTAGGTGATGTTATAGTAGCGGGCAATATCTGGGGCAAGATTAAAGCCATGTTTAATGAACAAGGCGAGCAAATTAGGAAAGCTGAACCATCAACCCCAGTGGGAGTGCTTGGGTTGAGTGGCGTGCCGAATTCGGGGGATATTTTCAAAGTGGTTGCCGATGAACATGAAGCACAAAGTGTTGTAAAAGGGCAGGAAGCTACCATGCCTCAAATTCCGCTGAGCTTAACCGCTCTTTCTCGTCAGATAGATAAGGGGCAGATAAAAGAGCTCAATGTGGTTTTGAAAACTGATGTCTATGGGAGTATTGAGCCAGTGAGGAGTTCCCTAGAGCAGCTAAGTTCAGAAAAAGTGGGGGTTAATATTATTCATGCTGGCAGTGGTAGCATCACGGAAAGCGATGTGCTTCTAGCAGCAGCTTCAAAAGGGATTATCATTGGGTTTAATAGTCGTCTATCACCTGGAGCAAAGCAATTGGCTGAGGCTGAAGGGGTAAGTATTCGGCTCTATGATGTAATTTATAAGCTAATAGAGGATGTAGACAAGGCATTGAAAGGGATGCTTGAGCCCACTTACGTGGAGGTGCTCGGTGGTCGTGCTGAGGTGCGGGCTGTCTTTTCCGGCGGACGGCAAGGTAAAGTTGCTGGTGTTTATGTCAGGGAAGGCAGGATATGGCGGGACGGTCGGGCTAAAATATCGCGGGGAAACAAAGTGCTCTGTGAGTCTCGCATTTCCAGTCTGAAGCGTTTTAAAGATGATGTTACTGAGGTAAATGCTGGGTTTGAGTGTGGTGTGGGCATGGAAAATTTTGGCGATTTCTCCGTTGGTGATATTATCGAGCTCTACCAGAAGGAAAAAGTAGAGTAATTTTTTTGCGGAGATTAATAGTTTTCCCTTCAAGGCTAATTATGAAGAGGCGGGAACAGCGATTAGGCAAGGTCATTAAGCAAGAAATCAGTACCTTGCTTGAGCGCAAGGTTAATGACCCGAGGCTAAAGGACCTCGTCTCAGTGACTGAAGTTCAACTTTCATCTGACCTCAGACAGGCTAAGGTATTCGTCAGCATATTAGGGAGTGAATCTGATAAGAAGGAAATGATAGCTGGTTTTAACTCTGCCTGCTCTTTTTTGCAGGGACAAATGTCGCTACATTTAAAGCTAAAGCACACTCCTCAACTCAGCTTCCATTACGATGATTCCATTGAGCGTGGGGCAAAGTTGCTCAAATTAATAGAACAAGCCTCGGACGAATAACTTAGGCTGGTGTTTTTACAACAAGGTATTGACATTGACTTATTTAGTGGGATATGGTAGATAGGTTGTAATTAACTTAAAAGGAGGTAGTCAAGATGCAGGCGTATTGTTTTAAGTGTCGCGCAAAGAGAGATATTAAAAATCCAGTTTCTGTTACTCTTAAGAACAGAAGACCAGCAGTCAGGGGAACCTGCTCTGTATGTGGGACAAAAGTATTCAGAATTGGTAAGGCTTAAAGTCTTGTGAAAAATCGGTCAAAGTTAGTGAAAGGGTAAGTGTGTTTGGTGGGATTTTAACCATAACATTCTACTAAGTTTGTTGCCATGGGAACAATAAATGTAGCCATCATTGGTGTCGGTAATTGTGCCTCATCACTAGTTCAGGGCATTTACTATTATAAAGATGCTAAAGAGAATGAGTTTGTCCCTGGCTTAATGCATGTCAATCTGGGAGGCTATCACATATCCGACATAAATTTTGTGGCTGCGTTTGATATTGACAAGAATAAGGTAGGCAAGGACTTAGCCAAAGCCATTTTCACTCCGCCTAATAACACCATTAAGTTTTGTGATGTGCCTAATTGTGGCGTCAAAGTTGAGCGTGGCATGACCCACGATAGCTTGGGGAAGTATCTTTCCCAAATTATTACTAAGGCACCAGGGCCAACTGCTGATATAGTAAACATCCTCAAGGAGACTAATACAGATGTAGTGCTTAATTATTTGCCTGTGGGCAGCGAGATGGCAACTAAGTGGTATATCGAGCAAGTATTGGAAGCTGGCTGTGGTCTTGTCAACTGCATACCTGTTTTTATTGCTCGTGAGCCTTACTGGCAAAATCGCTTTGCTGAGAAGGGATTGCCCGTTATTGGCGATGATATCAAGTCTCAGGTTGGAGCTACAATCACACATCGGGTATTAACCAGGCTTTTTCGTGACCGTGGTGTTAAGTTAGAGCGAACTTATCAATTGAATATTGGAGGCAATACTGATTTCTATAACATGCTGGAGCGGGAGCGTCTAGAATCTAAGAAGATTTCTAAAACAAACGCTGTTACTTCGCAGTTAGATTACGATATTGGTAGTGATAACATCCATATTGGCCCCAGTGATTATGTTCCCTGGCTGGCGGACCGCAAATTTTGCTACATAAAAATGGAAGGACGCACCTTTGGCGATGTTCCTCTAAATGTGGAGCTAAAGATGGAGGTGTGGGATAGTCCCAATTCAGCCGGCGTAGTCATTGATGCCATAAGATGCTGTAAATTAGCTCTGGACAGGGGTCTAAGTGGAACCATCGTAGCGCCGGCAGCTTACTTTATGAAGTCTCCGCCGATTCAGTATTCTGATGATGAAGCTCGCACAAAGACCGAAGCATTTATTGCTGGGGAAGAGCAAGAGGGTCCTATTTCATTGCCTGAGCCACAGTTAGCTGAGGTTAAAGGGTAAACTGCTTTTGCGGGCGCCAAATTTAGCAGAGCTTAGAGCAAATTTAGCATTACGCATTACCAATCCTGTAATCGGGATTTTAAGCAAAAGTGGCATAAAGCCTGATGCTCTTACCTTTACAGGATTAGCGATAAACATCGGTGCCGCTTATGTCATTGCCACTGGGCATTTTCCGCTTGGCGGAATCTTAATTTTAGTTGCCGGATTATTTGACCTTCTGGATGGGGCGCTGGCCAGGTTTGCCAAGAAAACTACAAAATTTGGTGCCATCCTTGATTCTACGGTTGACCGCATTTCTGAAGCAGCGATATTTTGTGGTTTCCTTGTCTGGTATATGCCAGGCAGGTTAGAAATCTTGCTTATTTTTGCTGTCTTGATTGGCTCTTTCCTCGTTAGCTATATACGGGCAAGGGCAGAAGGACTTGGATTGGAATGCAAGGTTGGTTTGTTTACCAGAGCGGAAAGGGTTATAGTATTAGCGGTAGGTTTAATTGTAAATCAATTTGTATCATCAGCAGTAATGATTGCCTTATGGGTATTGTTAGTTTTTGTTTATATTACCGTGGTTCAAAGGTTAGTTTATTTGCGACGAGTTAGGAGCTAAAGGTACTTAAATGCCTGTTGTTGCCATTGTGGGAGGGCAGTGGGGTGATGAAGGGAAGGGGAGGGTGGTTGATTTCCTCGCTGAGAAAGCAGAAGTGGTAGCTCGTTTCTCGGGGGGTGATAATGCCGGTCACACCATAATTAATCCTTACGGCGAGTTTCGGCTGCATCTTGTGCCTTCAGGGATTTTTCAGCCGCATACAACTTGCATCGTGGGCAATGGTGTGGTGGTTAATCCCCCAATTCTTCTTGAGGAAATAGACAATCTTCAAAAACATGGTGTCGCTACCAACCGTCTTTTCATAAGTGACCGTGCTCACCTTATTATGCCCTATCATGTTCTTCTTGACGGTTTGGAGGAGGAAAGATGTGGTGACAAGGCTCTGGGCACTACACGTAGGGGAATTGGGCCTGCCTTCAGTGACAAAATAGCACGCATGGGAATACGCACTGGAGACTTACTAGATAAGGATGCCTTTCGGAACCGTCTAAGCTCAATCATGGAACTTAAAAACGCTATTCTTTGCAAGGTGTACGGAAAGTCACCATTGTCAGTGGATGAAGTGTTTGAGCAATATTGCCATTACAGGGATGAGTTGCATCCTTTTATTCGAGATACCGGTTCCATAATTCGGGAGGCGATTAGGAATAATGAGCTGGTTTTGTTGGAAAGTGCGCAAGGGACATTGCTTGACCCTGATTTCGGCACATATCCTTACGTTACCTCGTCTTCGCCATTGGCTGGGGGAGGGTCTCTAGGACTAGGAATAAGTCCCCGGGAAATCAACCACATTGTTGGTGTGTTTAAAGCCTATATTACCAGGGTTGGCAGTGGTCCTATGCCTACTGAGCTAAAAGACGAAGTGGGGGAATTAATACGAAGAAAAGCTCATGAATATGGTGCGACCACGGGGAGACCGAGGCGATGTGGTTGGTTCGATGCTGTAGCTGGCAAGTTTAGCGTCGAGGTGAATGGCTTTACTGAACTGGCTTTAACTCACCTTGATACCTTTGACGGTTTCCCTTCCATTAAAATATGCACCGCTTACAGGCTTGGTAGTGAAATACTGGATTCCTTTCCCAGTGACATCGCTGTATTGGAGAAATGCCAGCCTATCTATGAAGAGCTATCTGGTTGGAAGGGACCAATTGGCGGAATCGCTGACGTTGCACAACTTCCTTCAGAAGCTCGCCGTTATCTAACCAGGCTCGAGGAACTTCTTTGTTGTCCTATCAGTTTGGTTTCAGTGGGTTCAAAGCGGGAGCAAATGATAAAGGTGAGGCCTATCCTCTTAAAATTCTAGATACTAAATCCGAAATACTAAACAATATAAGAAAGTCAAAAATCAAAATGCAAAATGACAAAGCAAAGTTTAAAAATAAAAGTATTTTTGTATTTTGAACTGTAATTTTGATTTTTTACGTTTAATTTTTGATATTACTCAGGATTTTAGTGCTTGTGATTTAATTCGGGGTATAGGCAGGTCGATTTTGTAATTTTTCAAAGTTGCTTGAATAATCTCGGCTGATTTTGCATCTGGCTCAACAAGAGGCAATCGTGGTTTGCCTACGGGAAACCCCAGGTAATTCAAGGCATATTTAACCGGCATAGGGTTGGAAACAATGAACAAAGCTTCTATTAAAGGCAGTAGGTTTCGGTGGATACTAGCTGCCTCTTTGCTTCTGCCGTTCAGGAATTTTTCCATCATTTCCCTTATCTGGTTTCCCACCAGATGAGAGGCAACGCTGATAACGCCGTATCCTCCCAAGGCCAGTATAGAAAGAGTATCGCTATCGTTACCACTGTAAATCAGGAAATCATCTTTCGTTTCCTGGATAATCTTGGCGATCTGACTAAGATTGCCACTAGCTTCCTTTATACCGACAATATTGTCAATCTGGCTTAGCTTGATTACGGTATCAGCGGTGATGTTGGTAACGGTGCGAGAAGGAACGTTATAAATGATGCAAGGCAAGGTGGTAGCTGAAGCTATAGCTTTGAAATGTTCGAATAGACCTTGCTGAGTTGGCCGATTGTAGTACGGAACTACGAGGAGACAAGCATCGACGCCGATTTTTTCAGCCTCCTTGGTTAGTTGTTGGCTTTCCCTAGTGTTGTAGTTACCGGTACCAGCGACAATCGCCCCCTTGTTAGCTATCTGCGATTTAACCTCACCAAAAAGTCGGAGTTTCTCCTCAGTAGAGAGAGTGGGAGATTCGCCAGTAGTGCCGGAGACCACTACTCCATCGCTGCCGGAGTCAAGCAAAGCTTGAGCCAAATTCCGAGCTTGTTGATAATCAACCTTTCCTTCAGCAGTGAAAGGAGTGATCATCGCGGTAAGTAAGCGCCCGAGATTATTCATTTAAGCCACTACACTCCTTTTAGATGCTATCCAGCCTCTGTTTATACCTTCTTCAGCAATCTGGACAGCGTTCAAAGCAGCTCCCTTGCGTAAATTGTCAGCCACTATCCACATGACCAAACCGTTAGGGCAGGAAATATCTTCTCGAATTCTGCCTACAAATACATGGTTTGACCCTGTTACTGCCCAAGGATATGGATAATGACTAACGCTGGGGTCATCAAGCACCTTGATTCCAGGTGATTGGTCTAGTATCTTCCTTGCTTCTTTGGCAGAGATAGGTGAAGTAAATTCCACATTCACTGCTTCGCTATGTCCAAACCAGACAGGGACCCTGACACAAGTAGCCGAGGCAGCTATGTCCGGAGCATGCATTATTTTTCGTGTTTCCTCCGTCATCTTCCATTCTTCTTTAGTGTAGCCATTATCCAGGAAGACATCTATTTCTGGAAGAACATTAAATGCTATTTGATGAGCAAAGGCGTGGGGGCATACACTACGACCCTCTAAGACTAGCTTTGTTTCCCTGGTTAGTTCATTTGCCGCGGCGAAGCCGGCGCCCGATACTGATTGGTAGGTGCTTACGATGACTCGTTTTATCGGGTTAACTTTATGGAGCGGATAAAGAGCCACTACCAGCTGGATCGTGGAACAATTTGGATTGGCGATTATCCCGTTATGTTGATTTATATCCTCAGGATTTACCTCAGGGACTACCAGGGGGACCGAAGGCTCCAATCTAAAAGTAGCGCTATTGTCGATGACTACCGCACCAGCGTTAGCAGCTATAGGGCATAGCTGTCGGCTAACATCAGCGCCAGCGGAGAAAAAGGCAATATCGATATCATGAAAAGTCTCTGAGAAAGCCTCCTGCACCTCGAATTGACGATGGCGAAAGAAAATCTCCGTGCCACTCGAGCGTTCAGAGGCCAAGGGGCGCAATTTGCCTACGGGGAACCTTCGTTGTTCGAGTATACTGATAAATTCCTGTCCCACAAACCCCGTTGCACCCACAATAGCTATATTGAATCTTTCCATGATAAAGCCCCTTACAGTTTTTCTAGCAGCGAATCTAATCCGTAAATTAATCCTTTTCGCTTTACTACTTCTTTGATGGCAAGGATGACGCCAGGCATATATGCCTCACGACTTATTGTCTCCATATGCAAACTTAATCTTTGTCCCTCTCCACTGAATATAACCTCCTGCCCTGCCATAAACCCTGGTGACCTCAAGCTATGAATGGCTATGCCTTTAATTTGTCCTCCTCTGGTACGAGGAATTACCTCTGTTTTTGTTTTGGGGTAGGTGAAAGGTTTACCATGTGCCTTCAACATAGCCTTTGCCGTATTTATCGCTGTTCCCGAAGGGGCATCGACTTTTTTATCGTGATGCATTTCGATAATTTCAGCGTGGTCGAAAAACTTGGCAGCCAGTTCTGCTAGCTTGATTAAAACAGCAGCTGATAAGGAGAAATTAGGCGCCACAACCGCCCCAATGTCACATTTTTGGCATAACTGGTCAATTTCAGCGATGTTTTCTTCCGAGAGCCCGGTGGTGCCGATAACTAAATTAACCTTTCTTTTAGCAGCAATACGGGCTGCCACCATGGATGCTTCGGCGGTAGTGAAATCTACCACGACATTGGCATCACATTCCTTGAGAAGGGAATCCAGATCAGATGAAAAACGTACCACCGTACCAACTATAGGAAGATACTTTTGAGTTACCTCTTTCTCTACAGCACCTACTAGCGCTATCGTATCCTGTTTGGTGATAGCGTTAATTATTTCCTGTCCCATCCTGCCCAGAGCACCATTGACTACCACTCTTATTGGTTCCATTTCCTTACCTTACTAACGCTTTATTTCACCAGGTTATATGTTATCCTTTTCACGACGACGAGAGTAGTGTTGCCTCGTTTCCTTTTGCCCATATTGTTTTGAGGGTGAAGGGGAGTTTACCCTATCGTTGGGTGATTGGGAAGGCCCCTGGGACACCGCTTTATGGGATAGATTTATTCTACCTAAATCATCGATTTGAATTACCTTGACCATTATCTCGTCGCCGACCTTAACGACGTCTTCGACTCTGGGGACATAGTGAGAAGCAAGCTCGCTAACATGTACCAATCCCTCTTTACCAGGCGCAATTTCCACCATAGCCCCGAAGCTTAACACGCGGGTTACTTTGCCAGTATATATCTCGCCCACCTTTATTTCCTGGGTTAAATTCTTAATCCTGTCCATTGCTTTTTGGGCTGCCTCTTCGCTAAGAGAACCAATAAGCACAGTGCCATCGTTCTTAATATCTATGGTTGTCTTGGTCTCTTCGATAATAGACCTGATGGTTTTGCCCCCAGTGCCAATAACGCTACCAATCTTGCTTGGGTCGATGGTCATCTGGTGCATCCTTGGGGCATATGGACTAAGCTCGGAGCGGCTGGTGCTTAACGTCTCACGCATCTTGTCTAGTATTTCCAAGCGAGCCTGTCGTGCTCGTTCCAATGCCTCGGATAGAATCTGATGTTCTATCCCCTTAAGTTTGATATCAAGTTGTAATGCGGTGATTCCTTCAGCTGTACCGGCAACTTTGAAATCCATATCGCCATAGGCATCTTCCATCCCCTCGATATCAGTTAGCAGGGCGTATTGATTTTCGTCAGTAATGAGTCCCATGGCTATTCCAGCTACTGGTGCTTTAATGGGCACGCCGGCATCCATTAGTGATAGAGTTGAGGCGCAAGCACTTGCCATAGAGGTACTCCCGCTAGAACTGAGGACTTCGGAAACTAAACGAATAGTATAATGAAAATCTTCTTCTGTAGGTAATATCGGTGCGATGGCTTGTTCTACCAAAGCGCCATGCCCAATTTCTCGCCTTCCCGGTGTACCTACCCGCTTTACCTCTCCTGTGGAGAATGGAGGGAAGTTATAGTGATGTAAGAATCGCTTGGTTTCCTCTAACCCCAGACCATCCAATAGTTGTTCCTGCCCAACGGAGCCCAAGGTAGTGACTGTTAATACCTGTGTTGCTCCCCGAGTAAATAATGCTGAACCATGAGTGCGTGGCAGAAGACTGACTTCACTGCTGATAGGGCGGATTTGGTTAGCTTGGCGGCCATCTAAGTGTTGTTTTCTATCCAGGATCGTTTTTCTTACCATTGCTCTGAGCTTTGCTTCAAAGGCTAAGTTGATTTCCTTCTCGGAGAAGGAATCAATTAATTTTTGTTTTAATTCTTCTTTTACCTGGGTTAGAGCTTGTTCTCGTTGTGTTTTTTCCTTCGGTTGCTCCAAAATTTGACTTAATCTGTCCTCAGTCAATGAGGAAACCTGAGTTAATAATTCCGGGGCAACTTCTCTTGCCTCGGGTTCTATCTTTGGCTTGCCGCAAGCCTGCGCCAGCTCTTCCTGGAGTTTGATAATCTCCTGGTTAGCTTCATGCCCAAATTTAATCGCCTCCATTATAAGGTCTTCAGGAGCCTCCTTAGCACCTGCTTCCACCATTACTATCGCATCTTTATTACTGACAACAACCACATCAAACAAGCTGTCTTCAACCTGGGTAAATGTAGGGTTCAATATCATATTATTATCTATATAGCCAACATGGACTGCTGAGATTGGTTTATAAAAGGGGATGTCTGAAATAGTTAAGGCTGCTGAAGTGCCAATGAGAGCGCAGGTATTGGGATTGTTTTCCCTATCCGCGGAGAGCACTACCGCGATGACCTGCACCTGGTGGTTAAAATCTTTGGAAAGAAGCGGGCGTATGGAGCGGTCAATAAGCCGACTATTTAATATTGCCTCCTCGCTAGGTCTACCTTCTCGTCTGAAAAAACTACCTGGTATTTTACCAGCGGCGTAAAGCTTTTCTTCATAATCTACTGTCAAGGGTACAAAATCTAATTCCTTTTCTTCCTGTTCGTTTTTAACGCAAACAGTAACCAAAGTAACGGTATTTCCATAGCGAACGATAACAGAGCTATCAGCTTGTTGAGCGAGTTTTCCTGTTTCAATGATGAGATTCCTGCCTGCTATTACCTGTTTTACTGTATAAGGCATGTTATTTCCTTAAACCTAACTCAGCGATGAGAGAATGATATTGCTCCGGGTTTGTCTTGCTAAGATACGTTAATAGCCTTTTGCGTTGTCCGATTAATTTAAGAAGGGCACGTCGAGAGTGTTGGTCATGAATATGCACCTGGAGATGCTCTGTTACTTGTTTTATCCTTTCGGTAAGCAGCGCTACCTGGACCCCTGTAGATCCGGTATCATCCTCTTTACGTTTAAATTGTGTGATAATTTTCTCTTCCGTTTCCATTTACACTTCCTTACAGATATTAGCAGAATTAACTCATTGTATCAAAATATAAAGCGTTATTATACGAAATACAAATGTCAAGAGCAACAAGTTTTTCAAAGGCGGAATTCATCAAACAAGTGTGTTGGTGAATTTGACTTGGTGAGGTAAAGGCAATTATAATTTAGCTGAGGAAGACGATTTTGCTACGCGAAAGTTGTGGCGTCTTTGGGGTCTACTGTTCACAGGTAGACATAGCTCGTCTTATCTTTTTCGCTCTTTTTGCTCTTCAGCATCGTGGACAGGAAAGCGCTGGCATCGCTGTTAGCGATGGACGCGAAATAATGATACATAAGAAAATGGGGCTGGTTTCCCAAGCCTTCACCGAAGATGACCTTGTCCGACTTAAAGGGTATATTGGCATCGGGCATAACCGCTATTCCACCACTGGTTCAAGCCAACCTGCCAATGCTCAACCTGTTGTTGCAAGAGCAGAAAATTTAACACTTGCTTTAGCGCATAATGGCAATATCCTTAATGCTAAGCCTCTCCGTGATGAACTTCAAAGTAGTGGCTATAGTTTTGATACTTCCACTGATTCTGAGGTGATTGCCAACTTGATTTTAGCCTCCCCGGGCAATAACTTGGAGGAAAAGCTCAAGTATGCTATGGCACGTCTTCAAGGAGCTTATTCTTTAACGATTATGACTCCGGATATCCTTATGGGAGTTCGTGACCCTATGGGAGTGCGACCTCTTTGTTTAGGAACTATTGATGGTGGCTGGGTCATTGCCTCAGAGAGTTGCGCTTTAGACCATATAGGGGCGCAATTTTTAAGGGAAATAGAACCTGGTGAGATTGTGATTATTGACCGAGATGGGATGAAAAGCTTCAAGAAAGAAAGCAGCAAAAAGGCGCTATGTATCTTCGAGTATATTTATTTTGCTCGTCCCGACAGCATCATTGAAGGCAGGTTGCTCTACAAAGCAAGGCAAGCCATGGGCGAGATGCTAGCTCAGGAGTATCCCGTTGATGCTGACCTTGTCATGGGTGTGCCCGATTCTGCTACCGCTGCTGGCAGTGGCTACGCTAATGCTTCAGGTATCCCATTTTGTGAAGGAGTAATGAAAAACCGTTATGTAGGGCGTACTTTCATTGAACCTGACCAAAGATTACGGGAACTCGGAGTTCAGCTAAAATTCAATCCTCTTGCTGAGATTATTAGCGGGAAACGTCTGGTTGTTGTTGATGATAGCATTGTGCGTGGCACTACCACCCCACACGTGGTTAGTTTGCTTAGAAAAGCTGGTGCCAGGGAAATTCACCTTCGTATTTGTGCTCCCCCTATCCGCCATCCTTGCTTTTTAGGGGTGGACATGGCCAGGGAGTGGGAGCTTATTGCAGCTCAAAAGAGTATCCCCGAGATCAGGGATTATCTTGGTGCTGATTCTCTCGGCTATCTCAGCCTTGATGGCTTAATTAAAGCTGTTGCCCTGCCCAGGGATATCTTCTGCCTTGCTTGCTTTACCGGTGAATATCCTGTCCCGGTGCAAATGGGCATGGATAAGCTTGCCTTAGAAGCGAAGCTCGAAGAGGAAATGATTGCAAGCCAAAAATAAACAAAGCTATGTTCTCGCTGGGGTCAACATCAGGGCAGCCAATAAGATAAAAAAATTCATTGCCCAAGAAGCTAGAGCTACCTTCCAATCCGGGGTGTTGAATTTCGGCTCCTTCGGTAGCATGTTCCAGCTCAAAGGATATGAAGAGCCTATATTGGTCTCCAGTGTTGATGGGGTAGGCACTAAACTCAAAATCGCTTCCTTATTCGCTAAAAATGATACTGTAGGCATTGATATCGTCAACCATTGTGTTAACGATATTCTTTGTTGTGGCGCTTCCCCACTTTTCTTCTTGGATTATATCGCTATGGATAAGCTGAAGCCTGAACAGGTGAAAAGCGTTGTTACCGGCATAGGTCGTGCCTGTAGGGAAGTTAACTGCTCTCTCGTTGGTGGTGAAACCGCTGAAATGCCAGGTATTTATGCCCCGGGAAGCTATGATTTGGTGGGCTTTATTGTCGGAGTGGTGGAAAAGAGAAATATCATTGATGGTAGCTCTATAACTTCAGGTGACATAATGCTTGGTTTGCCTTCATCTGGATTACATACTAATGGCTATTCGTTAGTGCGGCGGGTCTTTGGAATAGATGATGACTCATCCTGTTTACATACATTTTATCCTCAGTTAAGGAAAATACTAGGAGAGGAGTTATTGGTGCCGCATCGCTGTTACTACCGTGAACTCGGGCCAACTCTGCCCCTGATTAAAGGGCTGGCTCATATTACTGGTGGTGGATTTGAGGGGAATATACCTCGCATCTTGCCCGGAGGGCTTGCTGCCCATATTCGTAAAAGTTCCTGGGATATACCTGCTATTTTCAAACTTATTCAACAGCAAGGGAATGTTGACGAAGCGGAGATGTATCGGGTATTTAATATGGGGATAGGCATGGTGGTTATCTGTGCCAGCCAGGATACATCAAAAATTATTGAAGCTTTGCCCCAGGCTAACGTCATTGGTGAAATAGGTAACGCAGTGAGCGAAGAAAGGATAAGGATAGATTGAAGGAGGGTCTATGCGCGCTATACTAAGCGTTTCAGATAAGGCAAGGATAGCTGACTTCGCCCGAGGCTTGCAAGAACTGGGCATTGAGATATTCAGCACCGGGGGGACGAAGAAATCACTGGAGGCTGCCGGAATAAGAGTCCACGGTATTTTCGAACTTACTGGTTTTCCTGAAATCCTCGATGGCAGGGTGAAAACTTTGCATCCTGCAGTTCACGGCGGAATTTTGGCGAGGCGTGACCTGCCTCAGCATCTGGCTGAATTAGCTGAGAACCAAATCGAGGCTATTGATATTGTGGTGGTAAATTTATATCCCTTCGTTGAGACGGTAGCCTGTGGTGATGTTTCTTTGGACGAGGCGCTGGAGAATATTGATATTGGTGGCCCAACTATGATTCGCTCGGCAGCCAAAAATTTTCCCTTCGTCATGGTGATAGTTGACCCCGAGGATTATGAACCCGTTTTATCCAGGCTACGTCAGGGCAATGTAGATTTAACGGAACGGAAACGACTGGCTCAGAAGGCCTTTCAACATGTCGCTATCTACGATACTGCCATTGCTCAGTACCTTGGTGAAGAAACTTTTCCGGAGCAGATGACCATCGCCTTGAAGAAAGCTTACCAGCTTCGTTATGGCGAAAACCCACACCAGAAGGCTGTTTTCTATACCCAGCAGGATGTAAAATATGGGCAGGGTGGGTTAGCCTTTTTAGAGCATCTTAGCGGCCCTGAAGTTTCGTTCAATAATTTGCTCGATTTCGATGCTGCCTTGAATATATTTGGGGACTTCTCTGACCCCACTGTAGCCGTGATGAAGCACACCAACTCCTGTGGACTTGCTAGCCACGACGATCTAGCTGAAGCTTATCGAAGGGCTTTATCTGGAGACCCTCTGGCTGCCTTTGGTGGTGTGGTCGCTGCCAATCGAACTATAGATTTAGCCACTGCCGAGGAGATAAACAAAACTCATTATGATGCTATACTGGCTCCAGATTACGCTGCAGAAGCGTTGGAGTTATTGGGACGAAAAAAGAGTTTGCGTCTGGTTAAAGTGCCCATGTTGGAAACGAACCAGAAACAGCTTGATTTCCGCTATATCCAGGGTGGTTTCCTCGTCCAAACGATGGATTTCCTGGCTGAGGAGGAGTTCCAACCCCGCACAGTTACCAATCGTCAACCAACGGAGAAGGAATTATCCGATTTGCTCTTTGCCTGGAAGGCGGTAAAGGGGATAAAATCCAATGCCATAGTTGTTGCTAAGGACAAAACACTATTGGGAATGGGAACCGGACAACCAAGCCGTGTGGTGAGCGTTGAGCTGGCTATGAAAAGAGCTGGTGATAGAGCCAGGGGAAGTGTCCTTGCTTCCGATGCCTTTTTTCCATTCACGGATGGTCCTGAATTGGCAATCCAGGGAGGAGTTACCGCTATTATCCAGCCTGGTGGCTCGATAAGAGATAAAGAGGTAATCGAATTGGCTAACAAGTATAATGTTGCCATGGCGTTTACCGGTGTTCGCCATTTCAGACACTGACATGGACAAACACGAAATCCTAAGCTCTAAATCCTAAACTTTAGGAATTTGAATTTTGAATTTGTTTAGTATTTAAAAGTTAGGTGAGGATGAATTAAAATGTTTATGATAAGCAAAGAAGCTATGGAAAAGGCGATGGATATTAAGCAAAAGCTAGCTAACCCTGCAGAGAAAGGGGAATGCCTTACCGATATAGAGCATATGATAGAAGTAAAGCAATCTCACCTGTGGCGAGCTGACGTCGGTTCTTGTGCTGGGGGGCTTTGTGCTATAGCAGGTTTGATAGGAATTGAAATCGGCATTTTGCAAGATGCCACCGAGGCTCTAAAAAATGGTAACGATGGGAAGGCGGCTTCCTTGCTTGAGGAGTATATTTCTTTCCTGAAGGAACATTATGAGGTGGAACGCCCAAGCTACTAGTGAGTTTAATCACCTTCATCGGGCATACCGAGCTTTTACCGTGGAAAATTTGGAGGCGTTCTAAGGCAAGGTTATGGCTAAGGCGATATTGGTAATAGATATGGTTCGCGGCTTTTTGGAGGAAGGGCATCCTCTCTATTGTGGTGCCAAAGCTCGAGATATTATCCCTAATATCCAGAGACTTCTGGAAAAGGAGCTAAAACAAGGGGCGAAGGTCTTTTATCCCTGTGACCATCATAAGCCTGATGACCCTGAATTCAAGCTATTCCCTCCCCATTGCATTGAAGGAACGCCTGAGGCTGAGCTCATCCCTGAGCTTTCCCAATATCACGGCGAAATAATACCTAAAAGGCACTTCAGTGCTTTTTATGATACCTCGCTGGAGAGGAAGTTGAAGGAGTTAAATCCCGAGGTTATCGTTATTTGTGGTGTGTGCACTGACATCTGTGTGATGCACACCGTGGCTGATGCCCGAAATAGAGGTTATGAAGTTGAAATTCCTGTTGATTGCGTTGCCTCCGTCAATGACAAAGCTCACTTCTTTGCTCTGGAGCACATGGAAAAGGTGCTTGGAGCTAAATTAGTCAGACCTGCAGTCAAGGTCTCACAGGCGCATTTCGAAATCCCCGATTCCTGGCTCAGTGGTGAAACTGCCGATATTTACTTCCCGCGCACGGTGGAAATACTTAAAAAGGAGAAAACAAACCCCGTAGCCACTATGGAGGTGTTCCCGAGGGGGCCTGGCATTCTTTGCGGCATAGAGGAAGTTAAAACTCTGTTAGAGAAGGTGCTTCCCGAGGATAGTCGTGAAGTCTGGGCGTTATCTGAAGGCGAATCCTTTGACAGAAAAGAAGTAGTCCTGCGGATAAAAGCTCCTTACCAGAGCTACGGAACTTACGAGACTACCTATCT
>Ga0315282_10007291_pt1 | contig 18214 bp, 13 predicted proteins | sample YL17G07_20_MG_FD_203693 | JGI IMG/M metagenome (GOLD analysis project Ga0315282, IMG submission 203693) | Sediment microbial communities from Yellowstone Lake, YNP, Wyoming, USA - YL17G07_20 | ecosystem: Environmental > Aquatic > Freshwater > Lake > Sediment | place: USA: Wyoming | collected...
CCCCTGGGAACGGCTTGCAGGGGTAGGTTCCAAACCACCTTAAGCTGCTCTGGTAAAGAGCCTGGGTGGTGAGCGTTAAGGGACAATGCCTTCATTGTGTTTCTGAAGAAGGGAGGAGATTGCCGTTGAGGCTGGGAAATCCGAAAAAAGATCCGGGACCTTCAGAGGAAACTATACCCGGAAGGCAAGTAGGAATTGCGAATGCCGCTGGAAGAAGATGTTTCAATCCTCCTCCCAGCCGAAGTTCGGAAGGGGATGCGGCAACGGCGGGAGGTCCCAGCTTCCCGTGGCCAGCGGTCGAATATCGGGATCAATCCTTACGTCGAGCACCGTCGGTCGATTGGAGGCAATGGCCGCTTCCAGTTGGCCTGCCAGGTCTGCCGGTTTCTCCACCATCCAGCCCTCCGCACCCATGGAGCGCCCCATGGCCGCGTAATCCGCGCTGAAGGGCTTGCCGGTCTTGGCCTTGAACATGGTGGCGAGTTCACGACCTTTCCCGAAGTAGCCGAGTTGCTGGTCGCGGATGACGGCAAAGCCGCAGTTGTTCCACACGATCCAGACCACGGGAATATCGTACTCCACCGCAGTTAGCACGGCGCTTGCGTTCATGACGAAACCGCCGTCACCGCAGACCGTCACCACGGGCCGGTCGGGAGCCGCAAGCTTCGCCCCGAGAGGGCCGGCAACGCCGAAGCCCATGGAGGCATATCCCCAGGTTTGCAGCAGAGTCCGGGGCTTCCAGGCGTTGTATTCCGCCACAATCCAGTTGTGGTGCACCCCGACGTCGACCAGTACGATGCCGTCCTCCGGGACGACCTTGCGGACGTCCGCGACGACACGTTCGGGGCGGATCGGTACGGCGTCGGAAGTTCGGGGGGGCTTGGTGGCTTCATCCCATTTCTTCCTCCAGCCTTCGATGCGCCTAAGCCAAGCCTCCCGGCGATTTCCACGATCGGTTCGCTGCGAAAGCATCTGCTCGAGAGCGAGCCGCGCGTCGGCGATGATCCCGATGGCCGGCTGGAAGTTGCGGCCAATCTCGTTCGCATCGATGTCGACGTGGATCAGCTTGGTGGGCGGAATGCTGTAGGTGAGCCCAGGCAGCCAGGCGCTGGTCGCGCGGTCATCAAAGCGGGTCCCGAGCGCCAGGATGACGTCGGCGTTGCGGCAAGCGGCGTTGGCCATGTAGGGACCGTTCCGTCCGGTGACCCCCAGGCTGAGCGGATGGCGGGCATCGAGCACACCCTTGCCGAAGGGGGTCGTCGCAACCGGAATCGACATCGCCTCCGCGTACGCCAGGAGCGCCGGCTCCGCATTGCTGAGCTCGACCCCATGCCCCGCCACGATGACCGGGCGCTCGGCTTCCGCCAAGAGGCGAACGGCTTCGGTGATGGCCCGAGGATCGCCCGCCGGGCGCGACCATCTCGCCTCTGGCCAATGGTCTTCGCGCTGGGCCGCCTTTTCATCCACGGGCTCCACGAAGACATTCAGCGGCACGTCAATATGCACCGGTCCCGGCCGACCGTTGGTCATGAGGGCAAACGCCTGGCGGAGGGCAAGCGGAAGCATCTCCGGGCGCGTAGGCTGGAAGCTCCGCTTGACATAGGGACGCAAGACATTGATAAAGTCGCCCTGGAAATATCGGCCGGTCTCCTGGAATGGGCCACGGTTCCACTGGCCGGTGGGTACATTGCCGGTGATGTTGAGCATCGCCGAGGAGTCGGCGAATGCCGCTGCGACCGCGACTACGATGTTCGCTGAGCCTGGGCCACAGGATGTATAAGTAGCAACAGGCTTCTGGGCGATGCGGAAGTAGGCATCGGCCATGAATGCCGAAACCGATTCGTGGTGCACGGAGATCGTCGTTATCTTGTCCTGGCGATCGTAGAGCCCGTCCAGCAGGCCTAGAATGCCGTGGCCGCACAATCCGAAGATGTAGGGAACCTTTTGCTGAATCAGGAAGTCCGCAATGTATGCCGCCCCTTTCGATGTCGGTTGGACGCGGGCCGACTGCCCCAGATTCTTACTCACCGGTGATCTCCTTTCAGACAACGGCGTGAGACCCGGTGTTCGGTGCAGCCCTCGGCCCGATTTCGCCAGAGTCTCTCCCGCCTCGCATTATCTCGCATGGGCCCCTGGCACGCCGACAACGCCAGGTCTCGCGGTATCGTCATCTCCCGCAGCATGCCTCGCCGCAACGTACCCGAAAGTCATCGCCAGCCCCAGTTCGTTCCCAGCGCCCGGATATTCTCCGCCCACAGCGGAATGCATATCGTTTCCGCATGCGTACAAACCCGGGATGGGCCGGCCGGATCGATCGAGCACTTGAGCATGGACGTCCGTGAGCAATCCAAGGCTCGTGCCGAGAGGGGTGGGAAGCACCGCTACCGCACAGAACGGAGGCCTCCCGATCGGACCAATGCATGGGTTCGGCAGATGGGTCGCGTCGCCACCGGCGCGGTCGTACGCGTCTCCCCCCTTCCCGAATTGGGCGTCCACCCCAGTGCGGGCAAATTCGTTGTGCGCCCTGATCGTCTCCACCAATCCCCCCGCATCCACTCCGATTGTCCGAGCCAGCCCCTCGATCGAGTCCGCAAGCTTGAGGTACCCTCGCTTGACATACCCCCGCAAGAAGGGCGTCAGTGGCCGGATCATCCCGAGGCCATACTTCCAGATGAACAGACGATCACAGACCAGCCAGGTCGGAATGCTGGCGACTTCCCGATGCGAGCGATACATGGCCCGCGTGAATTCGTGATACGAGACCGCCTCGTTGACAAATCGCTTCCCGGCGGCGTTCACGGCCACGAGCCCCGGCTTGCCGCGATCCAGGATGATGTGCGGATACACCGCCGTGGAGCCGTCCTTGCGGATCGCAATGGAGCTGGGAAACCACAGCGAGTTGTCCTCTCCCAGCGGGCCGAGCGAAGCGCCGATCTCTTGCGCCATCCGCAGGGTGTCCCCCACGCAGCCCGCGAAGGCCGTAGTGTACTTTGCCACCGGCTTCGGAAAGTAGCGCTCCCGCAGCTCCGGGCTGGCGGGGAACCCCCCGCCCGCCAGGACAATCCCCCGGGAGGCGCGCACGCGCACCTCCGACCCGTCGCGCTCGGCCACCAGACCGGAAACTCGCCCTTGCTCCAAGATGAGCCGCTTGGTCTTGGCGGAGAACCATACCCCGACGCGGCGGTCGAGCAAGTTCCTGAAGAGTCTCGCCGCGAGCGCATTGCCCAAGACAAGCCGCGTTCCACGCTTGTAGCGAAGCCGATCAGAGGCAAAGCGGGAGACCAAATTGACTCCGAGCCAAAGGGCGTTCCAGGACCTGCCGACGCGCAACAGGCGCGCCGCCTCTCCGCGGGTCACCATCATCCCGCCGAACAGCATGAGCTCCAAAATGGGCCAGCGGACGCGATCGAAATCTTTCCCCAGCGTGCGGCCGTCAAACGGCAGGGGCTCCAGCGGCCGCCCCCCCAATGTCGCCCCCGGCAACTCCTGCCGGTAGTCCGGCTGCTGGCGATAGACTCGGAATCCGACATCCGTGTGTCGCGCCAGATAGTCCAGCATCTCGCGCCCCGCGGCGATGAAGGCCTTGCGCAGTTCGCGGTTGGCGCGGTCACCCACCAATGCGTCCAGGTACTCGAGCGCCGTTGCGGCGTCGTTCGCGACCCCGAGTTGGCGCTGCTGGGCATTGTCCGGAATCCACACCGTGCCCGAAGAATACGCCGTCGTCCCGCCGACCTGATCGCTCTTCTCGATTAAGAGGGTGCGCAGGCCCTCGATCGACGCGACAAGCGCTGCGGTCATGCCACCCGCCCCGGCGCCGAGGACAACCAGTTCGTATTCCTCATCCCATTGCGTTGGGATCGATCCCAAACCCGCCCCCTCTCTCAAAGCCATTCTCAACGACTCCCCGTCCGCTTCCACGACCTGAGATTCCTGCTTTCCGGAATCCCCGCCGGGTAAGGTTCCATTTCGTCTATGATAAGCCCATCCGGCATCCGCGCCGGACCCGATCCCCGGAAGATCGCCCGGTCACATCCTGCGGTTTCTGTCTGGTTTCACCTCGGGCATGTCGGCCGGCGGCGAGGCCACGACGACGAAGACCAGGTCCTCGAGGCCGGTATTGAAGATCCCATGGCGGACCCCCGGGGGAATATGGATGACCATGTGGGGCTCCACGAGGTGTTTCTCCCCGTCCAGCTCCACGATCCCCCTGCCCTGGAGAATGTAGTAGATGTTCTCCGCGACCTCGTGCACGTGCACTTCGGCATAGCCCCTGGGTTGGTAGCTGGAGAGGCGGAAGTCGAAATAGCGCGTGTCGGCATTCGTCGGGTGAACCAGCATCTTGGAGAAGGCGTCAAAGTGTGCCGGCGGCTGCTCCCAGAACGCCTCCTCGATTCTCATGATCTTGGCTTTGGGCTTCGCTCCCTTGGGCATGGATGCCCCCCTTGCTCAGTTTTCCCGCGGCAGTGGGCCGCGGCGATACCATTCGATGTAGCTTGCCAGGCCTCGTCGGAGGTCGTATTTCGGCCGGTAGCCGAGAACCCTCTTGGCCCGGGTCAAATCCAGTGCGCCCTTGGGAGGCGCCACGAGCCGGTCGTCATACCAGTATGGACCCGGGCCCACCGAGAGGTCGGCGCCCGGGATCAGGTCTTTTACCAGGGCGACCATCTCGGCGATCGTCCGGCCTTCGCCGCTGGCGACGTTGTACACGTCGAAGGGATGCGCGACGTGATCCAGGGCCAGCAGGATGCCATCTACGCAGTCATCAAGGTACGTGTGGTCTATCCGTGCGTCCCCCCCGCGGGGCAGGTGCAGCGGCCGTCCGGCCAGCGCCGCCTCGATCAAGGTCCGGGGGATCCGCTGGCGGGGAAACCCCGGCCCGTACACCCACGAGGTCCGGACGTTGACAAAGTCCGTTTTGTAAACCGTCCGGTAGAAACGGCCCAGCTGCTCCGAAGCGACCTTGCTGATCCCGTAAGGGGCGGTGGGCGCCATGGGATGCTCTTCGTCGGCCGGGTCGCGCCGAAAAGCTCCATAGGTTTCCTCGGAGGAGATGTGAACCGCGCGCTCCACGTCGAATAGCCGCATCGCCTCCAGCACATTGAGCGTGCCTTCGATGTTTACGCGGGTCACGTGGCTCGGGGCAGACAGGGAAGGAAGCGCGCTCACGATCGCTGCGGCATGGATGATCCGCTGGACTCGGTGTTGTCTGATGAGGCCAAGGAGCCCACCCAGATCGGTGACGTCACCGCCGAACACACCCACGTTGGAGCCGAGTCCTTCCAGATTTGCGGAGGCACCCGACTGGAAATTGTCCAGGACGATCACCTGATCGCCCCGCCCGGCCAGACGTCGCACGACCGCGGCCCCCAGAAAGCCCGCACCCCCCGTCACCAGCACGCATGCCATAGGCTCTCTCTAGCTCGCATTCTTCGCCAACAAGACCCGCGAATCCTCCGGGAATGACCGCATCCCAAGAGCAAGTGCCCAAGATCGGATACGGCGGTGCGGATGGACCCGAACTCAACCGTCCTCAGGACATACCCGCTCTCCATTGCCCACGACGGATATATCCACGAACATAATGCAGAAAAATGGAATCCTTCTTTGGCAGCTGGGGAAGTCGGGATGAGCCTATCCGGATTTGAAAGGGCTTTTAAACAGAAAATATGTAAACAGACTCCCCATTTCTAAGGCCATAAAATTACCCAAAGCATATAGCCTTCCCCGGAGTGAGGGAGCCTTTGATTGCGGCTCTTCCATCCTCCCCATCCGTCCTGAATCGCCTCCCGAAGGAGGCTCATGGCAATCCCTTGAATTTGTCTTATAGCATGGCGAAAGGGAGAGCGCAAGGAAAGATCTTCTCTCTTGATCTGTAGGATTAGGGGACATACATTGAATTATAAGTTGACGGCTTCACATATTTCGGTATTAACGACTTATGCCACGCAAGCCTCGCATAGACGCTCGAGGGGCTCTTCATCATATCATTGCCAGAGGCATTGAACGCACAGCCAGCTTCCGGGATGATCGTCAACGTCCCGGACTATATGGAGATGAACAGGTAGGTGGAGTCCTCACTTTGAGTTTTTGACACCTCTTTCCTGAAAGTCCTGAAAGTCTGGATTGACTACCTTCCATTAAATATGTATATTCCAACCAATAGCCCACACGGTTAGGGTTTAGACCGTCGTCAAGAAAGTGCATGGGGGGAAAAGGCGGAAGGGGTGACAGCCAATGCAACTCAGGAGGTGTTCTATTGTGGAAGCAAAAAGGTATTGGAAGCTGTGGGTCGCAGTCGGGGTAATCGGGGCTTTGCTGATTTCTTCCCCGGCCCCGGGCCAGGTGTATCCCAATAAGCCCGTCACCGTCTACTGTGGGTATGCACCGGGGGCGACTACGGATGTGACGGCCCGAGCCTTGGCCGGCAGCGCGGAAAAAATTCTGGGCGTTCCGGTTGTCGTGGAGAACAAAGCGGGCGGATCCGCCACGGTATGCGCGGCCCTGGTAGCCAGCAAGCCCCCGGACGGATATACCTTGGCGATTTTCGACCTGGCGGCTTTAACCGCCCGTCCCCATCTCCTCAAGCTGGCCTTTAATCCGCTTACGGATTTCACCCTGATTCTTCAGTACGGCCTGTACGTTGGGGGCCTCTGCGTCCTCTCCGAATCGCCTATTAGAACGATCGAGGAATTCATCGCTTACGCCAAAGCCCACCCCGGCCTTTCCTTTGGCGCTTCGGGACAGTTCAGTCGGGGGCACCTGGCCATGGAACTTTTTGCCAAGTGCAAGGGCCTGACTTTCAAGCATGTACCCTTTAAAGGGGGAGCAGAGGCGGATACGGCTCTTTTGGGCAAGCATCTGGATTTCGTCGGCGGGTCCGGCGGGCATATCCCGTACGTGAAACAGGGCGTGTTCCGCATGCTAATGGTATTCAGTATGGAAAAACGGGACCCCCATTTCCCCGATATTCCCATGCAGAAGGACCTGGGGTGTGAGGACGTGCCACCGAATTCATACCTTTTAATTGCCCCCAGGGGATTGCCCGAGCCCATTTTCAAAAAGGTACATGATGCTTTCAAGAAGGCCAGCGAGCAACCTGATTTTCAAAAGATCATGGAAGCCCAATACCTTCCCTATGAATACAAGAGCCGAGCGCAATTGGAAAAAGAAGTTCCCGCTCAATTCGAATGGTATAAGACCATGCTCCAGAAATGGGGGATCGGGAAAAAATAGGCTCCCAGCGAGCAGAGTCGGTCTCACCCTGCCCGCTTTATTTTCGCCTTTTCTCATTTTGCCGCTGTGTTTACCCCTGACTCTGTGGTAAGGTTTTGACAATACGAGGAATCAAAAAAGGAGGAAATCATGGAAGTAACTGAAAAATTGGCGCGATTTGCCGTGGAAACATCCTATCGCTCTTTTCCCAAACCGGTGGTTCACCAGGCCAAGCGCTGCTTTCTTGACCTGCTCGGTGTCGCCCTGGGCGGTTCGCAACAGCCCTTGGGCAAGATCCTGGTGAAAGTGGCCAAGGATTTTGGCGGCAAACCCCAGGCCACGATCCTGGGCCATGGCCTGAAGACCAGCGTCATGAACGCCGCCCTCATCAATGGAGCCATGGCCCATGCTCTCGATTTCGATGATACGCATATCGGTTCGATCGGGCATCCAAGTGCCCCCGTGATCCCGGCGGTCCTGGCCGTGGCCGAGTGGAAAGGGCTCTCCGGAAAATCCGCCCTGGAGGCTTTTCTCCTGGGCTTTGAAGTGGAAACCCGGATCGGCATGGGCCTGGGCCCCAAACACTATGAACGAGGCTGGCATAACACCTCCACGTACGGACGCTTCGGGGCTGCCGTTGCCGCGGGTAAGCTCCTGGGTCTCTCCCTGGGGGAAATGAAACAAGCCATGGGTCTGGCGGGCACTCAGGCCGCAGGGCTGCGTTTGGTCTTCGGCACCATGACCAAACCTTTTCATCCCGGCAAATCTGCTTTCGACGGAGTCTTATCCGCCATCCTGGCCCAGCGTGGCTTCACCTGTGCTCCCAATATCCTTGAAGCGAAGAAAGGCTTTGTGGAAACCCTGGGTGTTCATTCCAAACTCGAACCGATGGTCAAGAATCTGGGTAAGACCTACCAAGTGCTCAAAGACACCTTCAAGCCTTATGCCGCCTGCTTGCTCACCCATCCGACCATTGATGCCATCATCGATATGAGGAACAAATACGATCTCCGGCCTGAAGACGTAGAAAACATTCAATGTGATGTGGCCCGTTTCTGCCTGGACTCGGCCGGGCAGGTAGAACCCAAGACCGGTTTAGCCGGAAAGTTCAGCACCTATTATTGCGCTGCCCTGGCCCTGGCCGAAGGGGTTGCCGGAGAAGACATGTTTACCGACCGAAAGGTCCTGGACCCCAAGATGGTGGCCCTGCGGAAGAAAGTGAAGGCCCGCATCGTTCCCCGGTTTAAAGATACGGAAGCCAAGGTTACGATTACCACCAAAGGGGGGAAGAAATATTCGGCTTTTGTGGACCGTCCCAAGGGGGACCCGCGAAATCCCCCCACGGACCGAGAGCTGGAAGATAAATTCCGTTCTCTCGCGGCTTTTGTCCTGCCCCAGCGGAAAATCGATTCTCTGGTGAAGACGATCTGGAGACTCGAAAAAGTATCAAACATCCGAGAGCTGATCCGGCTCTGCCAATAAAAAGGGCAAAGGAAAAAGGGGGAGAGACACAAATCCCCCCTTGCCCCCCTTTCTTAAAGGGGGGTGGGGGGGATTTCTCCAGGCAATGCCGAAGTTGTTATGACAACTTTCTTTTTTCGCTATAGATAGACCAGAAAGACAATATTCATATCCCTTTAAACACTGGCTCTCGTTTTTCCAAAAAGGACTTCATCCCCTCGGCTCGATCCTCCGTATTCCAGCAAATGGTTTGAGCCAGACGTTCCTGGTCCAGAGCTTGGGCCAAGTCTATCCGGGAATAGTTTTGCAGAGCTTTCTTGGCCAGGGCGATGGGAATGGGGGCATTCTTCACAAATTTCATGACGAAAGCCTTTGTGGCCATGGGCAATTCTTCGTGAGGGACGACTTTGTTGACCAGGCCGATCCGCAAAGCCTCCTGGGCGTCGATAACTTCTCCTGAAAAGATCAGTTCGGCGGCCTTGGCATAGCCCACCAGCCTCGGCAAAAACCACGCCCCTCCCCAATCCGGGTGAATACCTCGCCGTACGAACACCTCTCCAAATCGCGCCCTGTCGCTGGCGATTCGCATGTCGCAGGCCAGAGCCAGATTGCATCCTCCCCCAGCAGCAACGCCGTTCACCGAGGCGATGACTGGCTTGCCCATAGCCTGAATGAGCAGGACGACTTTATCCCGGGTAGGCCTTTGATCGATGGAGAGGTTGGCTTCGGCTCTCGTTTGGCCGGAGACAAACTCTTTCACGTCACCCCCGGCGCAGAAAGCTTTACCAGCCCCGGTGATCACGATGACCCTGACCTCACTGTCAGTTACCGCTGCTTCCAGGGCGGCCAAGATTTCCTGTCTCATGGTGCCTCCAAGAGCATTCATCGAATCCGGCCGATTCAGGGTGATCGTGCCAATTCCATCTTCTTTGCTGAATAATACAAACTCCCAGCTCATCTTGCTCCCCCTTTCCCTCGCCCCTAGACGCCATTCGCTATACCAACAGGCAAACTCTTCAAATTTTATAAAGAAAAATTTAATTTGGAAACTAGCTCCAGAAATCCCCCCTAACCCCCCTTTGTCAAAGGGGGGCAGGGGGGAATTTCTTGTGAAGACTTTTTGTAAATTTCTTGGCCCTTAATAAGGCATTTTAGGCATTTAAGCGCATTTAAGGCATTTTCTTCAGTTGCGGCTATGCCGCGCTGTGTCCTCTGTGGCTAAAATGTCTTTCCGAGGCTGTGAGCTATGGCCTTGGCCTCGGCCACCATATTTTGAATGAGCTCCTCGACGCTGGCGATGCTTTGGATCATTCCGCAAACTTGACCTGCTGTCCAGAGCCTATTTTCCCGATCATCCTCAGCTCCTTTGGAAAGAGCATCCACGAAGGCGTTTATTTCTTCCTGGCTGGCCCCTTTCTCATCCATGGCCCGCACAGTCAGGGCCGCCTTGTTCTTCAGCACCCTGATGGGAAAACCCTTCTGCGCCGCGATCATGGTGCTGTGGTCTTTGGCTTTCAGGATCAAATCTTTATAGGTATCTGAGACGGGGCATTCCTTCGTGGCCAGGAATCGTGTACCCATCTGGATGCCCTCGGCACCGAGGGCGAACGCGGCCACCCAGCCGCGGCCGTCTGCGATCCCTCCGGCGGCCACCACGGGGATTCTGACGGCATCTCTGACCTGCGGAATGAGGACGAGGGTGGAGATCTCGTCCCGTCCAACGTGTCCTCCCCCTTCAGCCCCCACGGCGATGACCGCGTCCACTCCAGCAGTCTCTGCTTTCTTGGCCATCTCCACTGTAGCTACAACATGCAGAATGTTCATACCTGCCTGTTTAACTCTTTGAATCACTTTCCCCGGGTCCCCCGCCGAGGTGGTAATAGTCCTTACTCCCTCTTCGATGCCAACCTCCAAGGCCTCAAAGGCGTTGGGCCGATAAATCGGAATGTTAATCCCGAAAGGCTTATCCGTGAGGATGCGGGCTTTTTTTATCTCCGCTCGCAGGATGTGCCCATCCAGGCCTGAAGCGCCGATTACGCCAAACCCTCCGCTACGGGATACAGCCGCGGCCATCTCTCCCAAACTGATCAACCGCATCGCCCCTTGAATGATGGGGTATTCAGAACCGAGGATTTCCGTCACCCTGTTTTTCATCGGCTCCTCCACAGCCATATTCGGGTCTCTTTACCAATTTTCCCTTCTGGTCAAACCCAAAATCTCAATCCGACGATAAACCTTTTCCCTATGGCTGTCAATTGTCCGGCAACCTCTGCATAAATCATAAATTTAATGGGACGCAGCTTTTCGCAGATAATTATTTTTCATTTTTGTTTATCCGGATAATCTGTATTCATCTCTGTCCAATAAGCAATTTCATATACAATTGAATTACTGGCCGTAAATGAGCTAAAGTAGAAATAATGAACAAAGAAACCGATTATATTTTTCGTTATCAGGTCGGGGAAAAAGAGAATGGCGGCAAGCGGGATCCTCTTCTGGAAATGATCCACACGCAGTTGTCGAGCCTCCTCGGGCTTCTTTCTCTCTACCATAAGGGGGAGGAAGTGAAAGTGGATAGCTTTAGGCTGATGAATGAAAGGAAGACCATCCACCCGATCTCTCTACCCGAGGCATCTGCGGATGAACCTCAAAGCCAGGCCGGTAGCCAGGCCGTCAGGGGCCAGGATGAAAAATTATCTTTCCAAAGTGTCCGCACCGCCGAGCTTTATGAGCCCAGAATTCCGCACATTAAGAAAGTCTTAGAAAGCCTCCTGTCTGTTGTTACTCTCGAGGCGAATGGGAAACCGGTGAAGATCGATGGTTTCCGACTAAAAAACCTGGACCACTGGCTGGTCCCTTCTGCGGGGGATCCGGCGGAGGTTTTCGATCACCTGGCCACAGGGTGCCGTTGTCATTGCAGCTTCTGCTACCTCCGGGGGAATCCCCCTTCGCTCGCTCTGGAGCAGCCGAACCGAACGGCCGAAGAAGAGTATGCCGAAGTCCGAACGAGGTTGAAATATTTCTCCCCCCGGGCTGGGTGTACACTCTTCCCCACCCTGGGGAGTCCTTATGAGGTCCTCTCCCATCCTTATATCATTGATGTCCTCATCGACTTGCGTAAGAAGACAGATCGCCCTTTTCGCATTTCGACGAATGGAAACGCCCTGACGAAGGAGTTCATCGGAAAGCTCTCTTCATTGCAGCCCATTTATCTTTACCTTTCCCTCAACAGTTCATCGTTCGACCGCCGGGCTCTGCTCATGGGAGGGAGAGAGTCGGAAGTAGCCATCCATTCTCTTCCCTTGCTCAAGGAAAGCAGAATGCCTTACGCCGTGGTCATCGTCCCCTGGCCCTTACCCTCGGCCGCCCATATGCTCGCCGATCTTGAGGAAACCGTGGCTTACGCGGACCGGCATGACGCCCACCTGGTGGAAGTCAGCCTTCCGGGATACAGTCGATATTTCTCGGAGGAATCACTTTTTAACCTCGACGAATTATGGTCATCGGTGGTCTCGAAGGTCCGTTCACTCAGGGAAAAAACCCCATGCCCCCTGGTGGTCAAGCCCGGTCTGTACGAGGAAACCCTGCATGAAAAGACCTTTAATCTTCCGCGTATTCTGGGGGTGGTGAAAAACTCCCCGGCGGGTAACTCCGGGTTGAAGCCGGATGATGTGATCCTTTCCGTCGGCGGCTTGAAAATTTCGTCCAGACCGCAGGCCCGCGATATTCTCCACTTATATCGTCAAAACGGGAGACCACCTGTCTCCCTGACGGTGCAGAGAGAGGGGACGCCCATCGATGTCAAACTATTTCCCGATCGTTTCCAGTATCCTTACACTCCGCAGACCGACCATCATCTGGGCATTATCTTCCGGGGCGAAGGATTTCGAACCGCGGTTTTGGAAGACTTGCAATCTCTGATATTGGCTCATCAGGCGAAACGAGTTCTCTTCCTGTCTTCTCGGCTGGTCAAGCCAATTTTCGAACAGCTCTTGCGGGAATCGTCCTTGTTCGCGAATATTCAGATCCAGGTGGAGATCCCTCAGAACCGGTTTTTCGGGGGAAATATTTTCATGGGCGATCTCCTGGTGGTACAGGACTTTATAGAGGCCATCCGGGATTATGTGGAGAAAAATCCCTCGCCCGACCTGATCGTCATTCCTTCTTCGCCTTTCTCCCTTGGTCACTGGGGAAGGGACTTGGAAGGAAGGGTTTATTCAGATATTGAAAGGGCTGTTGGCATCCCTGTGGCCCTCCTGGATTGTGAACCCATATATGATTGAATCATAACCCCAGAGGCTGCGGAAAAGACCCTTTATTTTCTCTGCCCTCTTCGCCTTTTAAGCGTTTCGCCATTTCGCCCATTTGTATTGGCATTGTACTACTAACGTTCAAACTCTTTAAATTTTGTAAAGATTTTGGGAATGAATTTTATCTGTGTTTATCATTGGTTATCCATGTCCCAGTTTGTCTTTTGCTAATATCTCTGTGAACTCTGTGCCCTCTGTGGCTAAAGTTTTTTGGTTGCGGCTCTGCCGTGCGGTGTCCTCTGTGGTTAGATCCTTATGACCCAGAACATTTTGATTTGACAAAATTCCGAATATATTTTAAAGATTAATCGAATCTATTCCTACTGGGGTTTTAGGCCTATTTCTCTTGAAATTTTGTTAACCAAATAAATCTGAAAGTACCTTTCAGTTTATAGTTCAAAGTAGGTCTTTGTTTCTGGTTGCGGCTATGCCGCACAATCAGGGGTGAGGGAAAGAAAGGGAAAAAGAAGATGAGCACGGAGATCAAGGGTCCGCTGGATTTGGAAAAAGAGGTCATCAAGGCTGACCTATGCACTCTCTGCGGGGCCTGCGTAGGCCTCTGTCCCTACTTTCGGACGTATAAGGGCAAAGTGGTATTGATCGATCATTGCAACCTTTCCCAGGGGAGGTGCTATGCCTTCTGCCCCCGAACGCCTTCGAACTTAGAGGGGGTGAATCAAATCACCTTTGGGGCTCCCTATCCGGGTGACGCCCTGGGGACTCATCGCCAGGTGGTCATGGCCAAGTCCCTGGATAAAGCCATCCTCTCCAAGGGCCAATATGGCGGAGTCACTTCCACGCTGGTGGCGCTGGCGGTGAGAAAAAAAATGCTCGACGGCGCCGTCCTGACGAAAAGAGAAAAAGAGCTTCTTTCCTCGGGGACACTCGCCCGGAATAAAAAAGAAATTCTGGCCTGCGCCGGCTCCAATTACGTCGCTTCCCCCACCCTGGAAGCCTTCAACAAAAACGCCCAAAATTCATGTAAGAACATGGCGGTGGTGGGAATTCCCTGCCAGGTTATGGCCCTGGGCAAGATGCGCATCAACCCCCTGGAGAGCAAGAACAACATCGAGAAGCTCGGCCTTATCATCGGCCTCTTCTGTACCTGGGCGCTCTCTTACAAAGAATTCTTTAACTTCCTAAAAAAGGTTATCCCCGTTGAAAAGATCGGCAAAATGGACATCCCGCCGCCCCCCGCCAATATCTTCCAGGTAGAATTACCGCAAGGGAGGAAATCCCTTTCCCTGGACCACGTCCGCAAGTTTGTCCGGCCTACCTGCACAGTCTGCCTGGATATGACTGCGGAATTCTCGGACCTCTCCATCGGGGCCGTGGAAGGCATCTCCGGTTGGAATACGGTCATTGTCCGCACGGCCAAAGGTCAGGAGCTGATGGAAGAAGCCCGGCGGGCCGGGGTTATCGAAGTGGCGGAAATGCCCAGGGCAAACCTCAAACGTCTGAAAGAGGCCGCCCTGCTGAAGAAAAAACGGGCCCTGGAAAATATCGTAAAACGCACGGGAAGCAAGGAGAACCTGCTGTACCTTCAGGGGGCTGATTCTCTCCGCCCTCTTTTGCCGGATTAAAAACATTAATCTTTCACCGCAGAGATCGCGGAGAGCGCTGAGGCGGTTTTTCAAAGGGGGATTAAAAAGCTACAACTTATTTAAGGATACGCGTTTACTTTTTATGCCCGATTTTTGATCTTGCATATTCTCTGCGTTCTCCGCGATCTCTGCGGTGAATCTGCTTTTAACTTCGTTCTCCGCGTGCTCTGCGGTGAATTCTCATTCTGGAGGAAAAAATGTCCGTAATTAAAAAAAACGCTCCGGGGTCCAATGAGCTTCTCATGGGCAACGAAGCCATCGCGCGCGGGGCGCTGGAGGCGGGAATCCAGTTCGCCGCCGCCTATCCCGGGAATCCGTCCTCAGAGATTATTGGTTCGCTCTCCGAAGTTGCCCAGGAAATGGGCATCTACGTGGAGTGGTCGGTGAATGAAAAAGTCGCCCTCGAAGCCGCCACTTCCGCTTCTTTTTCCGGCCTGCGGGCGCTCAGCGCCATGAAACAGAACGGCGTGAACGTGGCCTCCGATTTCATCCTCAACCTCAACCTTTCGGGAGTGGGCACCGGGGGGTTGGTGCTTGTGGCCGCCGACGACCCCGCCGCCATTTCTTCCACGAACGAGGAGGATTCCCGCTTCATTGCCAAACTGGGGGACCTACCCCTGCTCGAGCCGGCCACTTTCCAGGAAGCGAAAGACATGACCCGATGGGCCTTCGAGCTTTCCGAGGCGATCAACAGCCTGGTCGTCCTCCGCAGCGTCTCGCGCATCTCCCATGCCCGGGGAAACGTCATCCTGGGCGAGCTGCCCCGGGAGAAAAAGACCGCCCGCTTCGACACTTCCAAAATCTTCATCCCCGTCTCCGCTCCCCTGCGCCACCTGGCGTTGCACATGAAGCTCAACAAGGTGCGGGAGATGTATGAGTCTTCCCCCTTCAACGGGTACACCGGCCCGGAAAAACCCGAGCTTCTGATGATCACCTCGGGCAGCGGCTGGTTTTACTCTCTCGAAGCGGTCAAAACTTTAAACGTAAAAGATCATGTGGGCATCCTCAAGGTCGGGACGACCTGGCCCCTCCCCTCCAAGCTTTTGGCCAAGCACATGGCCAACGTGAAGCGGGTGCTTTTCGTCGAGGAAGTGGACCCCTTCCTGGAGAACAACGTGAAGGAACTGGCCGCGGAATGGTCCCCGGAGATCGGCTCCTGGACGTTCTACGGAAAGAATTCAGGTCACGTCCATCCCTTCGGGGAGATCAACCCGGACCTGATCATCAACGCCGTATCCAAGGTGATGGACAAGCCCTATGCGGCGAGAGAGGCCGGATACGGGCAAAAAGCCCTGGAGATGACCAAGGCCCTCGTGCCCAATCGGGACCTGAGTTTCTGTGCGGGTTGCCCGCACCGGGCCACTTTCTGGGCGATCAAAAGCGCGCTCAAGCTCGACGGGCGCGGCGGGTTCGTCGCCGGAGACATCGGCTGCTACTCCCTGGGCCTGGGACCGGCCGGATTCTTCCAGCTCAAAACCATGCATGCCATGGGTTCGGGAACGGGCTTGGCCACCGGTTTTGGCCAGTTGCACAAGTTCGGGTTCGACCAGCCCGTGCTCTCGGTCTGCGGCGATTCCACTTTTTTCCACGCCGCCATTCCCGCGCTGATCAACGGCATCTATAATCAGTCCAATTTCGTCATGGTCGTCCTGGACAACAGCGCAACAGCCATGACCGGCTTCCAGCCGCATGCGGGAACGGGTAAGACCGCAACCGGGGCCCCCGCTCCAATCGTTGACATTGAGAAACTCTGCCAGGCTCTGGGCATCCGGGTGGAGACCTGCGACCCCTTTAACATCCAGGATACAACGGAAAAGGTCCTGGATCTGATCAACGCCGAAGGAGGGGTCCGGGTGCTGATTTCCCGGCAGAAGTGCGCCCTGGTCAAGGCCAAAGAGGAGAAAGCGAAATACAAAGTTCATGTGGAACCGGAAAAGTGCCTGGGCGAGTCATGCGGCTGCGCCCGGTTGTGCACGCGAATCTTCAAGTGCCCGGGCTTGATCTGGAACAAGGAGAAAGGCAAATCCGAGGTCGATGAAGTCCTTTGTACGGGCTGCGGGGTTTGCGCCGACATCTGCCCCCAATCCGCCATCGTTAGAAAGGAAAATTGAGATGACCTTTTCCAAAGACCCCTTGAACCTGATCATCACCGGCGTGGGCGGCCAGGGAAATGTCTTGGCTTCGCAATTGATCGGGCGCGCGCTGGTGCGGGAAAATTTCTACGTGACCATCGGCGAGACCTACGGCGCGACGCAAAGGGGCGGGGCGGTGATGAGCCACCTCAGGATCTCCAAGGAATCTCAGTTCAGCCCCCTTATCCCCGAAGGCCAGGCTGACATCGTCGTAGCCCTGGAACCCGTGGAAGCCTTACGCGTCATCGGCCAATATGGGAATCCTTCCGTGTCTGCCGTGGTGAACTCCCGGCCGATCTTCCCGACCGCTGTAACCGTCGGGGACGCAGAGTATCCTTCTTTCCAGAAGATCCAGGAAACGATCCGGGGTCTGGCCCGAAAATCCTGGTTCGTGGACGCCTCAGAGATCGCCCTTTCCCTGGGCTCCCCCCTCTTCACGAATATCATCATGGTTGGCGCCCTGGCCGGGACGAACCTCATTCCCCTGGCCCGGAAGACATTCGAAGAGGTCATCAAGGAGACCTTCGCCGGAGCCCACTTGGCGGACAATATAAAGGCTTTCTCGAAAGGGGTGGGGTTGATCAAATAGTATTAGTTGCGGGCTTCAAGCGGTGTAGGGGCGACCGGCCGGTCGCCCCTACGGGCTTTGCGGAGGGCCAGCGAGGGGGTTAAGGGGATTCTCCCCCAAATTCAGGAGGAATCCCCTTTTTATTTAGTTTTCTACCCAGGTCGTTTTCGGGTTTCGTTTTCATCTCTTGCTCTTTACCCCGAAACCCGAAACTCGTAACCGTTATTAGACTTCTTCGAGCATGGTGGTGAATAGATCGTGATGTTCTTCTTCATCCTCGAGGATTTCTTCGAAAATAAAAGCGGTCGTGACATCCCCTTCTTTTTGCGCCAGCTCGATGATTCCCTTGTACATGGTGATGGCGTCTTCCTCGGCCTTTGTGTCCAGTTCTAAAAACTCCTTCAGGCTGTTCCCGACGCTTATGGGCGCGGGTTTAGTGGTCGGAGTCCCCTCGAGATACCATAGCCTCTCGGCAATTTTCTCGGCGTGCTTCATCTCGGCGATGGCGGTCTGCTTGAATTGATCCTGCACGGCCACCCCTTTCACCCCCATCACCTGCACATGCTGCCACATGTACTGGATACTCACTTGAATTTCTCTGGCAATGGCATCGTTCAACATCTGCTTCAACTTGTCGCTCACTTTGGTCATCGGTTTCAATGAAACTGCCATATTCATCACCTCCGGGTAAGATTTGGGCTAAAAGCCTACATATTTAATTATCAGACCATAAAATCCAAAAAACAACACATTTTTTTAAGAACCAGTATATGAGATTCTTCCCGTTTTTTAGTGGGTAAATCTTAACTCCTTCCCCTCCCTTTCCCCCAACTGCTTTGCCCGCAAATATTTCCCGAGTTCCCTCTCTGAATCCGCAAGGTTCTTCCGGAGAGTCTCGGCAATGCCCTTTATGAGACTAACAGCGGT